>Ga0307380_10001118_pt1 | contig 40212 bp, 38 predicted proteins | sample UN3MG_FD_202239 | JGI IMG/M metagenome (GOLD analysis project Ga0307380, IMG submission 202239) | Soil microbial communities from Risofladan, Vaasa, Finland - UN-3 | ecosystem: Environmental > Terrestrial > Soil > Coastal area > Acid sulfate soil | place: Finland: Risofladan, Vaasa | collected...
GATTCTTGGCCTATTTATAAAGGAATGAAAAATCTCGCTAAAGAAGCAAGTATAGAATATGATGGTGATAGTCGCATGGTTCATCTTTTTACGCTTGATCTTCAAGACCTTCAATTAAACATTCCAGTGAATATTCAAGCTATAGCTGTATTCTTGAGTGATTGTGTTTACAATAAGGCTTGGGAACCAAACAGCAAACACGCAAAAGTTATTCCTCTTTCAAAAGAGGATTTGAGTAAAGGTGAGTATCAAAGAGACTTGCCAAAGAAAATGCCTATAGAAGCAACAACCTTTCAATTAATCCCAATTAAAGTACCTGAGAATATTTTTTTCGCTCCATTTGAGAAAGAACCTGATGATGATGATCTGATCACTCAATTAAATAATGCCCTCTTAAATGCTGGATATATTGGTGGAAAACCAATTTGGATTCAAAATGATGAATCTCCAAATACACCATTTATTATGCAATTCGACGAATCTTTTGTAGATATAAACCTAGGGGATGCAGGAATAATGTATGTTTTTTTAAGAACAGCATTTTGGCAATGCCTTTGAGCTGATTTTACTTTTAATAAAAGAAAAATACTATTTTAGAGTATCTCTCGAAATTTGAACCGTACGTGCCAGTAACCGTTCAATGTATTGCTCAACTTACAAATATACCTGCTTTAGAGATTGAAAAAGTATTAGCATATATTATCCAACAGCAACCTCATCTTGGTAAATATCACAAATTAGAACAAGTATTTATTCGAAATAAAGAATCGCAGAAAATGTTGGATGAATTAAGGAGTCCATTACAATTAAAGCACTATACTTGTTATAACTGTGGTCTACCTATTGAACAAAATACAAAATCATGTCCTGATTGTAATAAAGCTATTCTTGTCTGTTCAGTCTGCAAACTTCCTATTTCTTTTGGTGAAACTGTTGGTTCTTGTAGTTTATGTGAAACTAAAGGTCATTTAATCCATATGCAAGAATGGGTAAAAACGCAGGGTAAGTGCCCCGTATGTTTGCAAGCTTTACCTATAGAAGGTATTGTCCCAGAAGAAATACATAAAGCAAAGAAGAAATGATTTCTTCCTTCTTCTTTTTTTCATATTTTTTAATTTATTAATTCAATCCACCTAAACGTGTCTTTGCCGAACTGGCCTTCTAGACCTTACAGAGGAAGTGTGTGTCCGTTGCATCAATTATAGTTTGTTATTTTTCTTTTCTAAAATTTCATTGATTTATATTTAATAAATTAAATTATCCTAAAATAACTTACAATATTATAACGAGTATAATGAATTGCGTTACTTCTAAGATAGAACTTGAAGAGAGGTTAAATTATTGATATATTAGATAGATTAAGATAGATTGGAACAATTAATCCTTTATTTTGGATTAATTGTTCAAGAGAAAGAATTAGAAGATTACACCATCTATATCACAAAAAGCAACAGTGCAAAATGTCTCACTTATTCCGCTAGCATCCATATAGCCTTGTAACCAAGCTGGAGTACCACCAAAAGGAGTATCCCATGTGGGATCTAACCAACACCAAGTAAATCCATCATCATAGTATGGATCTGATGTTCCTAACCGCCATAATATTCCTCCTGGATAAACAGTATGGAATGCAGTAGTATCCTCTATATGGACAAGTAAGGTTCCGTGATAAAATGAACCATATAATGGATGAGCTTCATCATGGATTATTGCAATAGCAGTCTCAAATCCACATGATTCTAAGTATGCTGCATCTAGTATTGCTTGATCTTCACAATCACCCATTGTTCTGAATGCTGTTTCTACTGGGAATTTTATGTAATCATACATAAAACTCTCTTGTCCTACTGTAATATCAATGTCATATTCATACTCTATTTCATTGATACACCATTGATGAACAGTATTTATGTCAGAGAGTTTATTACCTGTTAATCCACGACCATCCCAATTTGGCAACCAATCCCAAAAAGTATTGTGCATAATATCATCTGCTAATGCTGTTGAGTTACTGTCATATTTCAAACAATCTGAAAAAGCATCGGAAACAGTCTGAAATGAATTTTCTTGCACTGAATCATGAAGTACAATATCTCGACAATATTCGGTAAATGACATCCAATAAGTTTTCCCGGTTTTCCAACCAAGATAAATTGGCAAATAATATCTTCTTACCGCTTCAGCAAATACTGAATATTGTAATGGTAATATTAGTTGTTTAATATAACTCTTATAAGCATTAAATTCATATTGCAAATCATTATAGTCGTCTACTAGAGTATTATATTGTATCAATAAATTGTTATAGCTATTTTCTAAACTATCATAATCATTTTGTAATTGATTGTAACTGTTTTGTAAATCATCGTATAAATCAGACAAAGTATTTAAGTTATCTTGAAGAGCGCTATAATCTAATTGTATTTGATTGTATGCATCCTCTAATGCATCATAATCCGCTTGTAGATTGGAAAATGCTTCATCTAATGCATTATAATTTGCTTGTAAATCATTATAATTCGATAAAAGTAGATTATATGTGACTAATAGAGCATCGTATTCTTCTTGCAATCCTGAATTATCCTCTAATAAAAGGCTGTAAGTGTATATTAGAGTTTCATAATAGTAGGTTAAATTATTATAATTTTCTAGCATTTCATTGTAACAATCAGTATTATTTTCATAATCATCTTGAAGAGCACTGTAATCATTTGAAAGTTCTATGAAATCTTCATTGAGTTTATTTATTGCAATGTTTTTCACGATAAAAAGACCACTCATCGAAGCAGTTCCTACTACTCCAATTACACTTAATGCCATTAATGGTATCAAAATACTTTTTTTTATCATACAGAATAACCTTATCTCAAATTTTTATAATAGGTCTAATCATAATTGTATAATAATGGCGCTATTTAATGGTTGTGTTTTTAATATTCAATCACCTTAAATAAAAATCATATGCCTATTGCTAAGATTGAGTGGTCCTCACTATACCTAATGGTTGGAGAACGATACACATTCCAGAATTGATGGCAAATGCAGTAGAGTTTTTATTGAAAAAACAGCAGTAAAAGAACAATATGCTTTTAATTCTATACCTGAGTTTATTTGCAGAACTATTTCTAGTTATATCTTACAAATTCAAAAGGAAATTGCTGTCTATAATTATGGTGGAACTATTGAAAAACGAGTTGAAAAATTATTAAAAGAAGTTCAAAAATCTGATTGAACTTTGTTATAGAATTCTTCCCATTTTCGGTATAATGCTATCAATGCTAACTTGAATTCATGAAGATCTTTGGATTTTTCAGTTATTAATAAAATGGCTTTTATTAATTTCAATTCATCATATTTGATAAAATCTAATTCTCCCATTTTATTTCCTATTCTCCTAACAATGAATGGAATTATTTTTGTCTATATAATGCTTTCAAGAACACTAATAATTTAAAAATACAACTAATAGACACTTACCATTAAACTTCTCTTTACCGAACTGGACTTCTAGACCTTAAAGAAGAAGTGTGAGTCTTATTTGCATCAATAGTATTCTATTAATTCATAGGATTTTATTTTATATTTTTCAATCATGAAAAAGATAGCATTAATTTTTTACTTTATTAATTATTTTATAAATTTATAAGTATAATTTCATAAACAAAAGAATATTTTCAACAAAATTAATTAAAAATAAAATCTTTTTCATTATATTAAACATTTGAAAAGGAAAGTTATCATAAAATGATTTCATCTACGTATATTAAAGTAAAATTAATAGGATCTGATAAAATATTAGTTAATGCTAAGAAAGGGGATAAGAATGAATTAAATTTTTTGGCAGATTTTGATGATTTGGGGATTTGTTTGAATTGTGGAAGAAATATACCTAATATTACTTTACAAAATCTTAACTTTGAATGTTGTTCCTATTCAGATAAAACATATATTATAAGTAAATACTATCCAATGGATGTAATTCCTGATTTTTTTAGTTACATAATAGTTCTTAATAAAAGAGAAGAAAATTTATTCCAAAGAAATATATTAAGTGAGATTTTTTTATGGTATTTAACTAATTTTGCGAAAAATCTAAAAAAATCTGATTTAGTTATTCCTATGCCCGGATCCACAAATCATCCAAAAAAGGAATTATTTTTTCCTCAAATTGATTTTATTACTAAATATATTGCAAAGGAATTGAGAATTCCATATAGTTTAAATGCAATTAAAAAAGATTATTTTAATGGTTTTCAAAAAGGTGAAAATTCAAATATAATAGCGGATAAAAATATATTATTACTTGAAGATGTTTATACTACTGGAAATACATGTAGAACATGTTACAACTTCTTAAAAAGTTTAAAAGCTAATAAAATCAATATTGTTGTACTTGCTAAAACTACTAGGGAAAAACCATAATATTTAGAGAAGTTTTAATATTAAACTTTAAAAAGATAGATGAAAAATGGCATTAACTAAAAATGATAAATTAATTTGGCTTGCTATAGCAAATGAATGCAAAATAAAAAATCCATTAATATTTAGTCATCTGACTAATCCATCTAATATTCTTCAAATGTCAACAAATGACTTTATATTATATAAAAAGAAATTCGGTAAATATTTCCAGCAGTTTTCAAATATTCTTGATAGAATAAACAAATTTGATTTGCAAAAATATGAATTTTATTTAAATATATTAGAAAGAAATAATATTGAGATTATCCCAATCTCAGATAGCTCATATCCCCCACAATTAAAATATGTAGATAATCCTCCATTGGTTCTTTTCTATAAAGGGGATATGAGGAATTTTAAAAACTGTGTGGCAATAGTTGGTAGGAGAGAATGCTCACATTATGCAAATTTCATGAGTCGAGAAATATCAAGATGTTTAGCAACAAATTCCACAATAGTATCTGGACTTGCACGTGGAATTGATATTGAAGCTCATTTAGGGGCATTAGATATAGATGGATCAACAATAGCTGTTTTAGGAAAACCAATACAAAAAATATATCCACCTGAATTTATAGAAATATCTAAAGAAATATTAGAAAAAGGTTTACTTATAAGTGAGTCATTTATAACTGAGAAATCATCACAAACTGAATTTACTATGGGAAGAGTTGATTTTATATTACGTAATAGAATAATTAGCGGTATTTCAAAAGCTGTAATAATCATAGAAACAAATAGAGATGGAGGAACTATGCATCAATTAGATTTTTCACTTAAACAAAAACGACCTACTTTTATTTTAAAACCAAAAAATGAAAAAGGTGAAAATTATAATGGTTATAAGATAGCTTTAGAAAAAGGAGCACAGTCTTTTACTCAATTAGATGAAATAAATGAAAAAATCTCTAAGATTATGAAACAAAATGATATTCATTTTCAAAAACCTGTTATAAACCAAGATATTACTAATTTTCTTTAAGACTTGAATTAGAGAATTCACCTCAAACTTTTTGTAAGTTTTAAAAGTTATTCAAAAATGTTTTTAATTAATTTCATAGATTGATTTTCTTTTATTCAATTATAGATTCCCAAAAAAATATTTATTTGTTCCATCTAGAAAATCTTTTAGTATTTTCTCAATTAATATAATAAGAAAGATGGATGCTAATTTGGAAAAACAATTCATTGGTTTGAATCAATAATAAACAAGATAATAAAGAACCTAGAGTACATTTCAATGACTTATTTAATTCCAATATTGATTTTGTTATTTTTTTCTTTTTTTTTTTGACTATTTGAAAAAATTTTTCAATGAATTTCAGCTATTATAACTTACTCCTTCAGTGTGAATTAAATGACTGATTTGAATGAATATAGGGAATATCCTGAACTCAAATTAATAAAAGATAGTATACCATTTATTGTCTATGTTCTGGAATGTGAACCAGGTAATTATTTTTATGTAGGATATACATCTGATGCTGATACACGATTATTTAATCATTTCATAGGTAAAGGGGCTGAATTCACAAAAAAATATAAACCAATAAAAATAGTAGAGATTAGACCTTGCAATAATATTGAACAAGCTAAAAGACTTGAACAAAATCTTACAGACTCCTATATTGATTCATTTGGTATAGAAAATGTATGCGGTGGACAATATAATCAGGCTTCTAATAGAAAAAGATTAACAGAAATTAGATTTATTAATGGAAAGGAAATGATACAAGTCTTAATTGAAGCATATTATAAAAATGTCCTAGTTTTTAAGACAAGAAAATTCGTAAGTCTTATCAATCAAAAAATAAATTCCGAAGAGATAAAATCTAAATTAATAGAGGAAAATCAACCTTTTGAGATAAAAAGTGGATTAGTTATTAGACTTAATGATTGCGATATTAAAATTATGAGAATCTGAGTAAATATATTTAGTAAAATGATTTTTATTCCTAGAACAATTTCTTTAAATAAATAATTAAATAATATTCTTATTAATTTCAAGATTTACGAGTAAATTGTGGGTATGAATATGAGCGAAGAATGGGATAGAGATAATGAAGACTTTCTAACACCTGAAGAAGAAGAAGAAACAGATAAATCTTTTGAAATAACAAATCTTATTGACTGTGCAGAATATCATCTTGAAAAAGCAATGGAATACTATGATGATGCTGTTTCTTTAAAACCTAATGATTTGAGTATCATTGAAAAATACAAAAAAATTGAAATCTTTCATGATGATTTTGATATAAATTATATAAATATATCACTATACAATAGACTTGGACAAATATCCTTAGATGAAGAAAAGTTTGAAGACGCATATCAATTTTTCAAAAAAACATTAGAACTTGATGCAAACAGTGAGGAAGCGAATTTTGGATTGGGTATAGTGTATGAAAATTATGGAAATTATGATAAAGCAATTTCCTTATTTGAAAAGGTTTTAGAAATCTCACCAAATCATGATCAATCTAAATTAAAAATTAAATCTTTGAAAAATAGAACCAAGATAGACTTGACTCTTAATAAGAATATGATTAAAAAATGGCTTCTTGCAAAGAATGAACTCAAACTTGCTAAGGATCATGAATTAGAATTAAGAAAAGCTATTTGCTCTGAAATTTTTAAGGACCAAGTTATTGGAACAAAAAGATTGCAAATAGACGATTTACAAATTTATGCTTACATTGGAACCAACTATAAAATTGATAATTATGATTTGGATAAAATAAAGGAATCTTTATCTGAAACGGAAAAGCAATGTATTAAGTATAAACCAACAATTATGAAAACTAAATATGATGCTCTTGATGATAAGTCAATATTAAAACAAATTATTAAAATCACAATTAAATCACCAAGATTAGAAGTTAAATAAATATAGATTAGATAATGTAAACTTATTGTAATAACCTAATTGTATAAATCGATAGATGTCTTTTCAACCTTAAAGAAGTATGAATCGTGTGCAACAATTTGATTTGTTTTGATTTTTAATTAGCTTTTTCTATTTCTTTAATTTGAAGAAGTGCTTCATTACACGTAATTTATCTCTTTGAACATTCAAAGTAGATTTCTAGTTTGTATAATCAGTTTTCTTATCAGATATTTTTTTATACTTTCTAGATATTTTTGTATTATTTGTTTCGCCATTCATTTTGTATGAGCTAATAAATTTGTTTATTTTAAATTGGATTATTTATGAAAGAAATTATTATATTAATATAAATTTAATATATTTAAAGATAAAAATGTGGATTGAAGAATTAATACTAAAGAATTTGGAAATAATTCATAAAAGTGATTTATGGTATAGAGTAGTAGCTCTTGATTTTGAAACGAAAATTCAATCAGAATCAGATTTTTTAACTAATGAATTAATTTTAGGTGTAAGTTTAGCCCGTAGATTATCTTCTAATAAAATAGAAAGGAAAAACATAGTTTTGAAAGAAGAAAACTTAACAAGTGAATTTGAATTATTAAAAGAACTTGATCAGATTCTTCTTGAATGGAAACCATTAATTATGTTAGGTTATGGATGCAGAGACTATGATTTTATATTATTAGCTTTAAAGAAAAGAAAATGTAAATTAAATAACATTCCAGTTTGGGGTATAACTAATATAATAAATGGCTCTATTCATATTGAATTAGCTGATTTAGCAAGATATCTTTTGCACAAAAATTATGGTGAGAAACGAACATATCGAAAAATGATTGATATAATGCGACATAAAGCTTTTCAAGATTTACCTTTCATAAATACTAAATCTGAATTTGATTTATCATTTAATGAAAAAGGTAAGGAGATATATGAAACATGGAAAAATAAAGATCCTAAATTTTACAATTATCTTGAAGCTGAAGCCCATGATCAATTACTCATTGCTGAAAGAATCAGAGATTTATTAATCAAATAATTTACATTTTAGAATTAATAAGCTGATAATTTACAAGTATTATTAAATTCACAAGATTTACATTTCCAGTTTTTTGGTGGTAAAGGTAATATATCTTCTTCCATTTTCTGAAAATTTACAAATAAATTTTCTACCTCTTTTCTATTAATCTCTTCTTCCCATGTTTTTATTTCATCAGTTTCTCTTATATGTGTATTTGAACTCTTTTTTTATTACGATTGAAAAAGTAACCATAAACATTTGCCTGAGCAAAAGGAACTGGTTTAACAAAATGTAGAAGGAATTCTGAACCTGTTGTTTTAAACTCATAAACGAAATCATCAGTTATTCCATCAGGTACACCAACTATAGTATAGTTTTCATAATTGAAGTTCCATCTAATAGAAGGATAGTGTTTACCTATATCTAATTCGATCATTTTCCCTAATATTTTAGGATGTTTTTCTGCATCTACTATTTCAACATCTTGTAAGTCAAGACCAATCATAAATTCCTCATCTTTGGATAAATTTGGATTAAAAATTAATTTCTTTTTTCCATTTTCAACAAATTGAGCTGCTGTATAAATAATTTTAGCATTTGAATGATTTCTATTTTTATCTTCAAGTAATTTTTCAATATCATCAATATTAATTTCATTACCGATTTCAAGTAATTCAACTGGACTTTTAGGGAGCTTTTTATTATAACCTAACTTATTTGCATATGAAATTCTATCCAATAGGTATGCCACAAAATACATTTCCTCTTCTTTTTTACTTTGAAAATACGATTTAATTGCACACCAAAAATATTTAGCTAAATTAGCCATACCTAAAAATAATATTTTATTTGAATCGTAATTTCTTCTATTTTTCTCAATTATTAATAGTTCAAATAATTTAACTTCTATAGGCTTTTCTAATAAAGTTAAATCTTGAAATGCTGAAGCAAAATAAAACGGAAGGAGATTTTGTCTAAAATGATTTACATATACTTCTATAACATTCTTTTTTATTTTAAATTCCTTTTCAATATCTTCTAATGATTTCCCATCATTAAAAAATTCTATCAAATTAATTATTTCATCTAATTCTAATTTCCTTTTCATTTTTACATCAATAAATTAATCTAATTTTTTTAATTTAATCTTTCCTATCTATAAAGGTCGTTTCTTAAAATTTTATATTTTTTATCCCTTCTCTTCTAGAATTGGCCTTCTAGCCTACCAAAATGAAAAGCATGTTTTGTATCAAAAATTTTCATATTCTTAAAAACAATTCTGGAAATTTTAAAATGAAGAATCATTCATTTTTTTATTGATTATTTATGATTCAATTAACATTTGCAAAAAACAAAAAGTTTAAACATTTTGCAGAGTATTAAATTAAGGATTTAAAAATCGAAAAGGATCAGATGGAAGTATTGTAAATTGGGACAAATTAATTTTATAAGATATCCCGGTGGTAAGCAGCGATTACTAGATTATTTTCTACAATATTTACCTTCTTCAAATGAAATTAAAGGTAAATATATTGAACCTTTTGTTGGTGGAGGATCGGTATTTTTTTCGATAAATCCTAAAAAAGCTATTTTATCAGATATCAACAATGAGCTAATAGAATTATACAAAGGTATACGTTATGCTCCTAGACAAATTTGGAAATTATACTCACAATTCCCATCAACTAAAGAGGGTTATTATTATATTCGTGATGAATATAATTGTTCAAAATTAATCCCAAAAGCTGCTAGAATATTATTTTTAAATAGAACCTGTTTTAAGGGTATGTGGCGACACAATTCTAAAGGGAAATTCAATATAGGTTATGGTGGTCAAGATAGACGTTGGGTTATCAATGAAGATGATTTAAGGGAAGTTTCTTTAAGATTAAAAGAAGTGGAATTGATTTGTTCAGATTTTCAAGTTATAATTGATAATAGCAAAAAAAATGATTTTATCTTCCTTGATCCACCTTATAAACCAAATGAAATTGAATGTAAAAATGAACATTATACATATGGTCTCTTTACTTTTGAAAATCATAAAAGATTAGCTAATTCATTGAAAGAAGCAAGTAAAAGAGGTGTAAAATGGGCATTAACCACTTCATCTCATGCTAAAATTTTAGAACTTTTTCATTCAGAAGAAATAATTGAATTTCCTATAGGAACAGGTTCAAAACCAGGTATTTTATCAAAAGAATCTGGTGAGGTTTTAGTTATGAATTATAAAGAAAAGGAATTTGATAATTAATGAAAGAATTACTAGAAAGTACTAAATATCAAGAAAGTAAAATTCGTGTTTTGTTGGATTTTTTAAAACAAGAAAAAAAATTTGAGCAAGCTGAAATATTTGAAAAGATGCGATTTGTAGGTTATGTATTGGATATTAGTTATGATAAAGCTACAATAATTACATCTGATCCCTACAAAAAATTAGTTGGTGGAATACCCCGGAATTCTCTTTTAGTAATGATACCTGATAGTTTTGAGGAACTACCCCCCCATTTCACTGTATTAAGGGTTTTAGAAGCAGCTGCTACTCCTTTAAAACAAGAAGTTCAACAAACATATTTTGAATTACAAAAAAGCTCAATGCCAGAATTGGATGTTTTTACTCAATCTGAACTTCAATGGGGAGCTTTAAAAACTGATGTAATTGGTATGTTTTATCCTAATCCAGAAAAATTGAATGAAATTGAATTTTCAGGTGATATCAATAATTTCGTTAGTGCACATATGTATAGAGTTTATTCACCAAATAAAGAATTATTAGATTTAATCATTAATAGTTTAGTTGAGATTGAAAACTCATTTTCAATTGGAAAACTTAGATTAACTGAATGTCGTTTAAATCATAAAATATGTGAATTTTCTGATTTAGATGTTATGATTTCTCCAAGAGATTTTATTGCAACTAGAACTGCAATGTTTGGTAAAACACGATTAGGTAAAAGTAATATTGTAAAAATAATTGCTGAAAGCTTAATAAAAACCTTAAATCACGAATATAATATAGGTCAATTGGTTTTTGATATTAATGGGGAATATGCAAACGATAATCCACAAGATGACAATTTTTCACTCGCAAGTGCTTATCCAGATGTTTGCCATGTTTATGCATTAACTAAAAAGGATAAAACAAAGTCAAAACCATTAAAATTAAATTTCTATGAACATACAGAAAGATCTCATAAAATTCTTGGAAAATTACTTCAAACTTATGGTAAAGATGGATCAAATTATGTTAAAAGTTTTATATCCATTGATATTCCTTCTATAGACTTTTTAATGAATAATCCAGATATAGATAGAAATGAATTCAATAGAGCTCTTAGAAGGGTTCTAATGTATTGGGCTATTTTAAATAAAGCTGGTTTCGAAGTTAAAGAAACAATTTCTAATGAAATAAATAGAAAGTATTCAGATAAGGTGAAAGGTGAGCCTAAATTTAGGTTTACTATTGATCCTGGTTATAAAGCTGATTTAAGAAAGAAATTATATAAAGATACTCCGCCTAAAATTAATAATTTCAAACAATTAATTAATGAATTTGAAAAAATAGCTGTCTTATTGAGAAAAACAAAAGACGATGATCCAGTTATTTACTCAAGTAATGGTAATCCTTTATTTGAAAGTGATGAGAAAGCTCTGCTTAATTTTTTATATCCATCAATAGGAACTGGTCCAGGTTATATAATACCATTTAGGGACTATCATGATAAAAATGCTGATGAATTTATAATCGAAATTCTGAATTTGCTAAACATAGGAAAAACTGTAATTCTTGACTTAGGAAACGCTCATCCTGAGTTAATGAGCTTTTATTCTGAACAATTAAGTAGAGAGATATTTATGAATCAAGTTGATAAATTCTCAAATAATCGATTAGGAAATGATTACATTCAGTTATATTTCGAAGAAGCACATAACTTATTCCCAAATAACCAGAATTCTGATGATATTTATCTTAGAATTGCAAAGGAAGGTGCTAAATATCAAATTGGGATGATTTATTCAACTCAATCAGTAACAACTATTAATTCTGACTTACTTGCTCAAACTGAAAATTTCTTCATAGCTCATATGTCATCAAAATCTGAAGTAAATCGATTAGCCAGTGTAAATTCATCATTTGAAGGTTTACAAGATGATATTTTAAGATCTAAAACAATTGGGTATATACGAGTTCTTACAAGATCTCATCGTTTTGTAATACCTGTTCAAGCTAGGAAATTTGGTTTGAAAATTCTTGAAGGTGATATTTAATTGCCATACAAAGCAGGAAAATCACTTCCAGGTGAACATGCAAGTAAATTAGGTCATCTTGAAGTATTAGATAGTGAATTAATTAATGATCTTCTAAATGAATTTACTACTGAAGTTAATGAATTAGAAATTGAGGAGATTGAATGGATTGACTATCCCATAGTGGGAGAACCATTAAGTTATATTTTTAGTGTAGATGGTTCGTATCAGGAAATTAAACTACGAAGATATAAACCTGAGAAAGTAATTGCTTATGTGAAAACGGCTATATTGAAATTCGATCAAAAAGCAATTGGAAGAATAAACGAAAAGTATCCTCATCCATTGGAATTAAGGAGTGTTTTAAAAGGAAGCTCTTCATTTCATGCAACAGTTTTTCCATTAAAAAATGTTTCAAAATCTAATAAAAATGTCTACAATACAGTTAGGGAAATTGTATTTCAATCATTAAAAGACCCCTTACTTTCTAATCTTCCTTATGAAACTTTCAAATGGTTGGCTTATGAGAAATGGTCAGGTGATAACAAACCTTTACCTATGTTTGATTGTCCTCACTGTAGAAATGAAGTTGCAACATTAACTTATAATCAAGATAGAGGTCAATGCCCAAATTGTGGCAATGAAATTTTCGTTACTGATATGTTGGGTTTTCATCTTGATATGAATGATAATTGGGCACCAACTCAAATTGCTAGTACATATATGCTTCTGCATGAAACCTTATTACTTTTCTCGGGTGTAAAGTATTTCTGGGAAAATGATAAAGAGATTTTAAAGGAGTGTTTATTCTTAAAAGATGGACCTTTATATATTCGTGCACAGTATTCAAAGTTAGTTGCACCAATTCGAAGATTTCTAGCTTTCGCTCGTGATGAGGGATATGAAATACATATAGCAGGTCAAGAAAAAAGTGGACATTTCTTTGATTATCTTGAATCAATTACTCAAAATAGAATGTTAGCTGGATTTTTTATACCAAATAACCAATATATATTAGAAACTATACAGCATAGACCACTAACAAGTCGTCCATATGGACGAGATACAAATTATGGTGCTAAGATATTTGTTATAGTTGATAAAAATCATAAATTTATTTTGAATATTCCTACCGGAGAATTCAATGAAAATCCTAATCAAACAAATCTAATAGGATTCAATAGAATTTTAGCAACCTTACCTAAAATATTAAGCTATAAATATGAAGGTGCTCTTTTACCAATTGAACTAGCAAATAAAATAGCCTCATTATCTACATATCCCTCTGCTCAAATACTAAAATTATTCACTGAATCCAAAGGAATCTAAAATATAATTGTTGATACATTTCCTTTTTTAAAATATTAATTATAATTTTAGAAAAACCATGCATTATCTTGCCAATCAGAAGGATAGGATTTTATTTCAGAAAATTTCTTCCAAATAATTTTTGCATAATGTGTTGTAACTGGTAATTTTGATATGTTTCTTGGATCTCTTTGATTTACTCTTGAAAGATAATAGACTTTTTTTATCATTTCTACAGTTATTTTTTCATTATCAGGAAACAGACTTTCTATCATAATTGGTTGAGGAGAACCTTCTTTAGCTATATCTGAAGAACTGATTAAAAGAGCTCTTTTTGAATCCAATATAATAAATGAACCATCATTTGGCATATAATTATCATTATTTCTATCAAAAATTCTTATTGGGTTAGTATATTCTTTAATTGAAATAATTTTAATTGGGTTAAGAGATTTTAATTTTAATTCAATGTTTTCACCGTAAAATTGACCATCCCAATGTATTTCAATAGGTAATTTTTTATATTTTTCTAATTTGTTTTTAATTTTCTCAATTAAAAAATCTATATTATCTGTTTTTTCAATAAGTGTTGACAATAGTTCACCCTGAGGACTAATGAGCGTTATAATGAAATAGGAATATATTTTTTTAATTCCAATAAAATACAGATTAAAATCTCTTTTTAATTTCCAAACATTTAAACCTAATTTCAAGTATAAACCTAAAGAGATTCTTTTCAATCTACTTAGATATTTTTTACATTCTGGATTTCCTATTATACATTGAACTCCTAGATTCTCTTTAAAACATTGATTGTATAAATGATTCTTTAATTGTGAATTTTTGGGAGATAAAACACCAATTACAATTTGATTATTAGATTTCTTTTTAATTTCATATAATGAAGTTGTTGGTGAAATATTCACTTCACTATATTTAAATAAGAATTTTATTCCTTCATATATCATTCCTTTATCAGGTTTATTAGATTTTATACCATAAACTAAATCATTAACAATACGCTCAATATTCTCATTTGGTAGACTTCTATCAGCAAAAACTGTAACATCAATTTCATTTGATTTCCTTTTTTCTATGTCCAATGGACCTTTCTCTTTGATTAATTCAAATGGATTATGTGTTTCAAAATTATGTCCGATGATTTTCATTGGATCTTCAATATAACCATTTTCAATTCCCTCATAGAGATTATTCTGAAAAGTGTAATAATTGCCTATTATATTGAATTTCATTATATTTTTTAGTTGTTTAAAAACTCCTTCTCTTCTTTCAAAAGGTGGATATTTAATAAATTCCATTAATTCTTGTCTTTCTTCTCTATCGCTAATTTTACTATAATTTAAAGATTCTCTTAATCTTTCAGGAGGATAATTGTAAATATCGCCTTTTTTTGTCTTAACAATTATAATTGGTGGTTTTTTTTCTATCCACTTTTCAATTTCTCCATTTTTGCATCTTTCTAATGCATATTGAAGTAATGTTTTACCTTTTACTTTAAAGTTATAGGGAGTAAATTCCTTATTGAAATTTTCAAAATAATAAATAGTATTATTTGATAATGGAGATAATTCACAATTACCATTTAATGCAAATTCACAATTGAAATTTGGACAACAATCTCTGAGAATAACTCTTTCATCAGAAGTTTTATTAATTTCATAAATTTTTTCTAATTCATCAGAAAAGGATTCCCTAACTGTATTTCTAAGTATAATTAGATTTGATTTATCAATTACTATACCATATTTTCCATCAAAGTTCATTATTTTAAATTTATGACCTGGATATACAAGATAATCCTTTTTAATTACAATTTCTGCAGGATCCCTTGTTTCAAAATCTGGTTCTATTGTAGGTATTTTATATATATCTGGTGGTAGAAAATTGTTAAAAAAACGATCTCCACCTGCTAATATTAATCCTTTATTTTTTAGTTGATTTACAATAAATAATCTCAATATATACCTGATTTGACTATCCGAATTTAGAAAATCTCTAAAATGGATTTTTGATGGAATCCAGTTAATTTTTTCATTATTTACTAGTGTAGTTATATTTTCTGTTGTTCTATCATGTCTCATAATAACATGTAAATATTTTACAAATGGATTTAAAAGTATGAAAATATTTTCATTTTCTAATCTGCTTTTAATTTCATTTTTTAAATTCATTATATGATCATTAATGTTCTTTATAAAAGTTTCAGAATTTTCAGGTTTATAAGAAAGAATATGTAAATTTATATTTTTAATATCCTCATTTAATAATGATATATTTGTTTCTAATGTATTCCCCATTCTTTTCACACTTATTTTAATCAATAATAAAATCTGATTTACTTATTGTTTTTTCTATTATATCTTTAATTTCATTATCTATAATATCTAAATTCTTCAAATTTAAATTTATATAAATAAATCTTAAATCTATAATTATTTGAATAAGTATATTTTTAATATAATTTACTAGTTTTCCAAAATTATTTAAAATTATGTACCTTAACTCATTCTTTGCATCAATAATTTTGTTTAAGGAAGATGATAATTCGATATTACACTTAATTTCACAATTTCCTTTATATCTCTCGAATTCCAAATATATAAAAGTGGATTTTTGTAAAATATTTGTGGATTTAATTACTGTATTAACATTTTTATTCGTACTTTCTTTCATTTTCCATTGATTATTTAAAATTAATTTTATAACCTGATTAACATATTTTTCTTCTAATCGTAGTTCAAAGAAATAACTATATCTTAGTTTAGGAAAAGATTCAATATTCCAATATTTTGAATTATTTAAAAGAATTTCAAAAAGAATCAAACCTTCCTCTGTGAGCCTAAATGGATCATTTCTTTTGGGTCCAATTTTCTCAATAATATTTTTAGTCCTCAAAGGTTCAATTTGTCGTTGGAAATTAGTTTTTTCTAATTCGAAGCGCAATCTATTCCTTAAATCTTCAAATTGTAAACCTTCCTCTTTATACTCCCCTAATTTTAAAATAATATCTCTTCGAATTTTACTTTTAAGTATTGAATAGTAATTTGAAATTTTATTATCCTGAGATTGATTCATAATAGTATATACTTATGTATACAAAATAAATAAATTTTGCTGTTTTTGTATACATCTTGATATACCTAAGCTTTTTACTTAATTAATATAATAATCAATTAAACAAAGTGATAACCATGAAGAAAATTAACTATCATAACTTAAAAGTTCGATCTACTGCTAATCGTTACAAAAATAACGGTTGGAAAGTACACGCAGATGCACCTGGATTTAAACGTCCTAATCCAATTGGTAAATACAATCGAATACCTGATGTTGTTGCAAAAAAAGGCAAACAAGTTAGGATTTTCGAGGTCGAAACACCAAAGAGCATGAAAACTGATATTCAACAAAGAAGAGCTTTCAGTAAACATGCTTCAGCTAAATTAAACACTACTTTCAAGGTGCTAATAGCTAAAAAACCAGGAAAAAGAAATCGGTGAGTGATTTCAACAGATTATATTGATCTTGTCCATCAATATAATCTAAATCACTCCTATCTAATAAGGTGAATAAAATATGTCGTTTGAAAAAAATAAAAGTTTCGATATAGAAAACACAAATTTAGTTAAATACTTCCAAAATGAGAATCCTCTTTCTTTTTTCCACAAAGAGATTTCTTTGAAAGGTTCTCTTTATCTTGAAGATTTGAAATTTTCTAGTAAAATTTTGGAAGGTCTATTGAGAAAAGCTGTTGATATGAATTTTATTATTCATAATTCTAATCAAGGAACACTAATTTTAGATCCAAATTTCCTTGGAGGTTAACCAAGTGCTAGATGATAGATTTGAGCATTGTATTTTAGGAACACTTATTGATTCATCAATAAATTACAAAGTTAAAATTTCAGAATTAATCGGTTTGCGTACCGCTGATACTAATAAAATTCATACCATAAATTACACTAACATAAAAACATCTTTTCCCCTAGCAGCATTTGTTAACAATAATAATCATTATATTATCACATATATTGATGAAGAAATACCTAGAACGCATATCTCATTAAGAAATAATAGTCTAATCTTATCACCAGGTTTAAGTTCTGAAATAGTTTTGGATATTAATCGAGTTAATTCTAGATATTCTTTAGCATCTCTTCATAGCAAATTAGTTGTTGATTCATTACTTAATGATGGTTTTCAGAGAGCTCGAACATTAGGTGGACGAGATAAATCAAAGCTTATCTCTAAAGAATTAATAGATTCTCTCAATCTAAAACACAAATATACTAATTATGAAACTGATGGTGTTGAAACCAAAGAGGTTAATTATTCTCTTTATAAGGCTATAAAAAAAAGTGTTCAAATACTTCCGTCAGGTCAAATATTAGTTGCACTTAACCCATCAACAATTATTCAAAGAGATGGTTATGTTCCTTATACATATTATCAGTTACCTGACAGAGTAATTAAAAAATTCAATTCACACTGGAGAATGTCAGGTCAAAAAGTTTTAATTGAATCCGAATATCCACTTAAGCTTATTAATAGTAAATTTAGCCAAAAAGATCATCCTACTATTGAATCTGGATTAGTTCATTTACCGAATCAAATGACTATTCTTTCTCCTCCAAAATTTATTTTTGGTAATAATAAAAAAATCGAACTTGATTCTAAAACAAAAGTTAGAGACTTAATTAAAACAGGTTTAAACTCATATGGACCAATTTATAAACCTCGTGAACTTAAAATTCTTGTAGCTACTGATACTCAAGATATGCTTAATGAAAGAGATCCTCCCAAATATTTCAATTTGTGGTCTACTGCTTTCAAAGAATATATTAAAATTATAAAGAGTTTATTGATAAAAGGAGAAAACTCTCTTTTCCATATCAACTCTGTTAATTTTATTGGTCCTGTTTATCTTAGAGGAACCGCTCCAGATTATCTGAACATGCTAAGTGATTTAGCTAAGAAAGAATCAGTAGATGCTGTGCTATATATCATAGCTGAGTATAAAGATGATAAAACTGGTATGCATGATTTGATTAAAGAATATCTAAAAGATATTCCAACCAAATGCATTCTCACAAAAAACCTGAAAAAACACACTCCAAAATCTAAGTTTGGATATAGTCCTATGTTTTTGCAAATTGTTGATGATTTAGTTATTAGCTTATATTTTGCAGCTACAGGTTATTTCCCTTGGTCAGTAGATTCTAAACACTTTGATAGTGTTGTAGGTATTGATGTTAGACGCGATAAACAAGCTCGTTATTACTGTATTACTTTAACAACTCTTACAGAAAAGGGTTTGATTAGAGTTTCTAATGGAGATAAGATGTCTACAGGTGAAAATATCCCAATAGAAGCTCTTACAGATTCTATTGAGAAATTAATTGCCAAGGTCAAAAAACGAGAATTATCTTTCACAAATACACTTTTCGTTAGGGATGGTTTTGATTTCAAAAATGAAAAAGAAGCTGTTAAAGACAAATTGGATAAACTCAAATTAGAAGGTTTATTGGATGAGGACCATAAGTGGGTTTACTGTCAGATTATTAAAAATCCAGAAATACGTATCATTCACGAACCAACATTAAATGATCCATCACGTTTAGGACAACCATCTCGTGGTGCAGCATTTATTCTTGCTGATTTACTTGATTGGAAAGAAGGATATATTGTTTCTACAGGTTATCCTGATATTGGTATGAAGAATAAATCAAAAGCTTCTGATCAAGGTTTATCTCAACCAATTTTTATTCGAGAGATTGAAAGGTCAACAAACAATAAAACTTCTTTTAAACAAGTCCTTGAAACAATCTATCATCGAACATTCATAAATCCAAGTATGAAGCAAATTCGAGTACCAATAGAAATTCCAGCAGCTGAAAAGTATATGGAATATCTAAGTTATGGTTTACAGTCAGAGGAGATACCAGAATTTTTGGGGGGAGGTTAAATGGTTAACTTATATGCTCGAGATATGGCTCGAATTGAGACTTGTGAAGAAGCAGCAAAGATTCATGCATTATTACAGTATACAGAACTTATGCCTGAGGATTCTTGGACAGGATCTGAAGTAAAAAGAATCTCAGGAGCATTAATTCATGACATTTTCATGCAATTAATTGGTTCTAGCGGTTTATCCCTTATTTGTTCATTTATGCAAAGAGGTATGAACAAAAGCGAAGCTATTCTTAAAACATTGGATATTCTTTACAAAAAAAGTTCATGGTTTTCTTATATATCTTCATTAGTAGAACTTGAAAACGGTGAACCTCTCTCACAACTCATAATAAAAGAATTCATATCATACAAAAATGGAATTGTAAAATTAGCTCAACCACTTATTTCCATTCATAATAAAGAAGTAATACCTGTACAATTTGAGGATGAAGTTTACATAACATATCCAATTAGCTTGAATTTTACAATTGCTGGAAAAATCGATTTGTTATTTACAGTATCAGATAAAATTTTCATAATTGATTTGAAAACAGGACGAGAGAATCCTAATAATCACTTACAAGTGCAACTCTATACAGAAATTATAAAACAACAATATCCGGAAAAAGAAGTAATTGGTCAAATATGGTATTTAACAAGAGACAATCCTATAATCGAAACAGTTACTCCTACAAATTCTTTATTATTAAAATTAGAACATTTAGTAGAAACATTACCCGCAATTAATTCAGTTGATATTTTAACAAGAAATCAAGGTAAAAGAAAAGATTGCTATTATTGTAAATTATGTGATTATGCAAAAACCCTCCTAAGTACATTATTACCGATTACAATATCTGCAGAAAGTGATAATTTTGAATCCATAAAATTGACTAAAGGAGAAATTGATGGTCAAAAATTCGAATCAGAAATTGATAACATTTCAAATAAAGATGAAATAGAAACTTCAACAATTAAAGAGGAGGTGAGCTAAGTGGGTATTTTAAGAGATCTAATTAATGCAATTTTTACATATGAAGAAAACGGTTATAGAAAAGTGAGAATATCAGAGAAACCAGTTCATCGAATTAAAGCATCAATAAAACTTGGACGTCCCTTAAAAAAAAGGGAAGTTGTTCACCATATAAACCATAACAAATTAGATAATAGCTTTTCTAACCTAAAAGTTTTCAAAAATCAAAGTGCTCACATGAAAGAACATTGGAAATATCGAAAAAGATAAAATTATTATTTAAAGCCAGTTTTTGTTTTCTATTCAAAATCTGGTTTTATTCTTTTTTTTAAAACAAATCATTTCTTGAATTAATACCTAGCAAAAAACACTTTTAGTTAAATCTATAGCTATATTTGAGAGATAATGTTTCCAACAACAAAATTTGATGAAATTTATACTTTTTTAAGTTGCCCTGCAAAATTGTATTTAAAATTAATAGGTGCTAGATCTGAAGTAGCTAGGGGATATACTAAGCCAACAGTTAATATACATCAACTAGGTTTAGATGGTGAAAATGCTATAGCTGAAGGATTTGAAAGAGATGTCATTATTGATACTCCTGAAGAAATTGAAGTCAAACGCAAGAAACTAAATAAAGAAATAGATTTTCCATTGTTAATTCAAAATTTAATTAATGAGATTGATTCATTAGGAAAACAACTTGTTCAAAATCTTCAACAATTACAAATTAAAATTTCAAATCCTAAAATTACTGACTTAGCTAAAAAAATGAAAAAGGATTTTGGAATAGAAGCTATTTTATACAAGGTTCCATATACTACTACACCTCATCATCTAATAGGTGAAATTGATTTTTTAGGTTTAAGAAATAAAAATGAATTTATAGTAATAGAAGCAAAGAATGCTAAGAAAGTCAGTAAACAAGATTTAACTAAATTAGAATATTATATTTATGGTCTACCTAAAGGATATAATTTCACTAAAATTCAAGAACATGTTTTTGAGTTTGTTGGTCAACTTTATCCTAAAAAAATAGAATCTTATATGACATATTTGAGCTCTTATAATTATCTTAGTAATGGTCTTTCTAATATATATTATAAAATAGATGATACCATTTCTCAAAATGAGCTAATTGAAAAAAAGTTCGAAGAAAAATACAGCTCAATTAATGGTTTTTTAAAGGCTATCCCAATAATTAATGATATAATACATCAAAAAAACCACTTCAGGGAAAAAGTAAAAATTTCAAAAGCAGATTTTTTAGATGCAATTTATTATATTTTAGATATTCTTTCAAAAGGTGTAAAAGATGGTATTATAGTAAACAAAAGGGATCAGAGCATTCAAGAAACCACTCTTGAGATAGATTTCGACACTGCAGTTAGAAAAATATGGTCTATTAAAAGAAATGTGAATAATGGTAATTTTATTTGTGAGAAAAATCGTTATTCTTGCAAAATGTGTCAATATGAAATTCAATGTAAAGCAAAAATAATTGAAGGAGAACTATTCGAAACTAAATCAATTACTTCAATAGCCCATCAAGGTTTTTCAAAATTAAATTATAAATGTCCGGATTTAAAGGATATCTTGTTGATTGGAGATGATCCTGAGAATTGGGCTATATTTGCAAAACAACTTATGAACTCTTATTATATAAAAGGTAGTAAAGTAACAACTCATGAATTATTAAAACCAATTTTATCAGAAAGTGAATGGGGATATGAAGAATGGTTTGCTAGAAAACCTCGTTGGAAGAGTTTATTCAATGATGCAATGGTTTCCAAAACTTTCGAAAAAGAGTTAGGTTTTTGGAAATTATGAAAAATAAAGATTAATGTGAAGTTGAAATGTGGACTGAAGAATTAGCATTAAAAATATTAGATGAATTATTCGAAAAAGATCTAAACTCTAGAATAATAGCTTTAGATTTTGAAACAAAAGTTCTTTCCAAAAATGAGTTTCTAACTAATGAAATGATTTTAGGAGTTAGTTTAGCAAGAAGAAATAAAGATGGTAAAATTGATTACCCATATTATATTTTAGATAACGAAAATTTGGATGCTGAACTTTCTCTTCTGGAAAAAATGGATGTTATTTTGGGCAATTGGAATCCTTTAGTAATTGTTGGTTATGGATTTAGAACCTATGATATTCCTTTGTTAGCAATAAAATCACAGCGATGTCGTAATAATGGTCAGAATTTTTGGAAGATATCCAATGCTCTTAATGGTGCTATTCATATAGAATTATCCGATCTTGTTAGATATTTACTAGAACAAAAATTAGGCGAAAGTAGGAAATATCTTAAGATGATTGAAATTTTAAAACATCCTTCCTTTTCAGATTTACCTTTTATTAAAACAAAAGAATTAATTGATTCTTCAAAAGAGAAGAAAGGAGTGGAAATCTATGAAAGTTGGAAGAACAAGGATTCTAAATTTTCTCTCTATCTCGAAACGGAATCATATAACTTAATATTAATAACTGAAAGGATAATGGAAATTTACAAAAAGGATTGATTTAATATGGGAACCATTTTTTTAGATATCGAAACATCTGGATTGAATTTTGAAGAGGATTCCGTAATTTTAATTCAACTTCAGGTTGATAATAATACTATTGAATATTTTATTTCCTGGGATAGCAATGAAGAACAAATCTTAAGAGAATATTTTCAAAGAATAAAAGAAATACAGGAGAAACAGCAAACAACATGGTGTGTTGGGTTTAACTCCTTAAAATTTGATATTCCTTTTCTATTCAATAGAATAGTTCATTATAATATTGCATCTCCTTATGAAATCTACAATATTTTATATAGTAATTTAATTAATATTGATTTAAAACAGATTTTTTATCCATCAAATAATTGGCTATTAAAGGGATTAACATGGAGCAATGTATTGAAAGCTTATGGTTTTTCTCCTAAAATTTCCGAAGGTGAAGAAATACCTGAATTATATAAAAAAGGTAATTATGACCGAATAATTGACTATGTAAAAAGTGAATTTTATGCTATGATAGATGTTTATTGGAGAGTTAGAAAAGGAGAAATTAATAAAATTTCTGAATAAAATATACTTCATTTTAAAGAGGAATTTTAGATGTTAGAAAATTTATCCTTTGATGAAATTGAAAAAAGATTAGAACTAATATCAAATAAAATTATTGCAAGATATCCAGAACAATATAATTCAAAATTTCTTTCACTTGTTAAAATTCTAGTTGAGAAATTAGGAATTAAGTTACTTTTACGTGGAGAAAGGAGATTATATGATAGTAATGATATAAAGATAAAATCAAATCCTTTGGATTTAATTATATTTATAGAAGAGAATAAAGAAAATCTTGATTATATATCTCAAACATTTAAAAATGAATTTTCATCTAAAATTAGTTTATCAAAAACTGATAATCGATTAATGATAAACTTTGAAAATGAACGTATAGTTTATTCCATCATTAATGTTTCTCAAAAGGAATTTAATTATTTTACAAAATATTTCAAAGTACTTCCTAATAATATGGATTTTTTAAATAAAGCAATTATATTACTCAATTTTTGGAATGAAAAAGCAAATAATAAGCTATATTATCCTTATCAGATTGAATATATTGTAATTTCTAACAAAATCGATAAATTACTATGGTATATTGAAATCTTCTCTGATATAATGGATGAAGATAATATTGAAATAATCAAATGGTTGTTAGTTATAGTAGCAAAATCATTTGGTGGAGATGATTTAATGGCTGAAGAGGAAAGATTGCTTACTAAATTAGCTAACAAACTAGCTCAAGAATCACAAGATAAATATGATTCTTGTTTTATTTCTGTTGTTAATACTTTGCACAATAATATGCAGGTATCTGAAATTACTAGAGGTGGATCAAGAGCCAAACTAACATATAATATTGGAATGGGTGATCTTGATATAATATTTACTTATGTTAAACCTACACTTTCTACTGAAGAAATTTTCAAAAAAACCGAAAGAATTCTTCGAGGGAATTTTGATAGAATTGCACAAATCACACCTAAAAAAGTGGCAATTAATCTGAAGTTTAACGAAGATATTGAACTTGATGTAGTATATTTACCATATAATGATTATATTAGAAATGTACTTAACTTAGAAAAAGTCCGAACAGCAGATAAAATGAAACGAGATGCCATTCGATTAATCAAATATTGGAATGAGGTGAAAAATTATCGATCAATCAAACCAATGCATATTGAATCAGTAATTCTTGGATGGAATTATTCATCACTTTATACTTATATTACACAATATGGTGATTATCGGGATTTAGATATGCAAATACTTAACTGGTTGCTTCAAAAATCTAAGGCCATTTGATAGGTGAAAATCGTGGATTTAACTGATGAAGAAAGAATATTATATAATTTTGGAATCAAAATTAAAGATACAGAAACAGATGTTTTTGATTCTAAATATATTTCTATTTATAATGAGTTGATCAAATACTATAAAATTTCTCAAGCAATGAAAGCGGGTTCTCTTGAGAAAGGCACAAAAATAGAGTTTTTTGGTGATTTAGATTTGACTTTTACTATTGATAATCCATCAATTAAAGATGAAACGGATTTCAGAAAAGATTTAGAACAAAAAATGAAAGATTCTTTTCCTAATGATAATGTTGGATTGCTTAAAAAATCAGTCCTTATTAAGTTTAAAAAGAGTCAAATCAATATTGATGTTGTATATTTACCTAAAATTGAATATAATAAAAACATAAAGCAGATTAGACATATTAAATCAATTAATGAAGAAATTAAAAGCATTATTCGTATAGTTAAGTATTGGAATTATCTTAAAAACAAAAAAAGCTTCAAATCTTATTTAATTGAAAGAAGTGCTATTTATTCTGGAGCAAGTACATATAAAAAACGAGTAAGAGATACAATTTCAAAATCTGGCGGTGGTAAACAGGTGAATGAAATATATGATGTTATTCTAAAAATAGCTAATGGTGTTGTAAAATGACAGATAATTTCTACAATAAATTTCTAAAAAAAATGGAAGAAATACACCCCTCAATTATAGAGTTATTACAAAATCGTCCTATAGTTATTAGGGATAAAGGGAACAATGATTATCAAGCTTATTGGGAAAAGAGAATGGATGCTAAATATACTAGTATTATTACTAATTTTGAATCCTTATTAACAGAATATAATAATTATCAAAATTTAGGTGAAAAGGCAATCAATAAAATGCTATCTATATCTGACGATGATAATATAAAATCTATTTTGAATTTATTAAGAAAGGATATTTGGTTTGATAGTGATGTACATTCAAAATTTAAGCGAGATAGGAACAATTATTTTAGATACTATAGAGGTGTAATACAATCAAAGGCTTTTCTAGAAAATATTATCTCCTTTGAAGATGCTGAAAAAGCAATGATAGATATAATTAGAAAAGAATTGATTGAATCATTTCAAGCGAAATTCTCTTCTATAATTCAATATTTATCTAATGAATCTAAGATTCTTGAACAAAATCTAAAACAAATATGTATATCTGATCAAAAATATGCAAGATTATTTTCATTTGGTGAAAAAAGTATTAAATCAGAACCTACAGCTGCGATGATTCTATTAGGAGTTTCACTTGAATGTTTGTTGAAAACCAAACATATTTCTTTTATTCAAGAAAGATGTGTTTTAGAAGTGATTATTAAGGAATTAGAAAGAAGAAAAACATATGATAAAGAAATCATTAATTTGCTGAAAAAAGTATGTAATCTTTATGGTAAAGCAAAACATGAAAGGGCAACCTTAATACCTGATAAGGAGGTTAAAGATTTTTATGAACAAACTGCTTTTCTTTTTACTTGAGTAATTTCCTCCTTTTCAAATTATAAAATTATTGTTATCTAATATTAATATTATAATATTTATTTCAAAAAATTATGCCAATGTATAGGTTCAACGTTTCCTTCTTCATTTACAAAATAAAATTTCAATCCACGCTTATAACTAGTAAAATTATCGATTATTGTTTGTATTATTGGTTTAATCTCACCTTCATAGGTAAATTTTTTCTTTATATCGTTTTTCCAACTAGAAGGACAAGCTGCTCCGTACCAATAATAATCACTAGGATTTATTCTAAGAGTAGCTAATTGACCAATTAATGTATAAATTCCATAAGTTACATCTCCACCCTTTGCTTCGATACTAATATCTCTTTGTTTTTTACCACCTGAATAATACTCTCCCTTGATATCACTTTCATTCTTTTCATTAAATATTATTTTTTCAACTAGCTCATCTCTTGATAGTCTATCATCAACATCATATTTATCTCTTAATGCTTCTTTGATTAGCTCTTTTACAATATCAACATGTTTTTTCTTGACAGCTAATTCTTGAATCATTACACTTTCTGGTATCATGAGATATGCCGTACAATAGGCTATGACTTCATGTTCCTTTAAAATTGTCATCTTTTCCACCAATAATTTTCCTTTGGTTAATGTTTTTATGTGAATATTTAAATTAATCTGTTCGCATTTTTTTTTCAGCTTGTAAGGCTTATTATTTTTTAATTCAGATGTATTATCTTAAAACTTAATTAATTGACCTTAAAGAAGTGTGTGACCTGTAGCATCAATTAATTTGATGTTTTTCTATTATTTTCAATTTGATTAGTTTATTCTAGTTTTATCAAATCTTGAAGAAGTGTTATAACAATATTTTTAGTAATATTAATCATTTATTGATTGAGAGGTTGCTTTAATGCATGATGAAATTGAAACATTACTGGATTCATTTCTTACAAACCTTGAAAATGAAACCAAGAAAATAGCTCGAATTGGTTTAATAGATTTTACTAAAACTACAACAGAAGGTTTTTTTTCAGATAAGATAAGAACAATCTTTGCCACTTATAAGAAACAATTAGATGAATTTCAAATTAAAGTGAACCGTGATCGTAATATTGTTTTACTTCCTCATTTATTTGAACTTGTTATTAGCACTCTGACGCGTGAATTCTTTATGAATTATCCTAATAGAAATTTTTCTGTACGAATGGAGATGCATTTGAAAGTTACCAATAAGCAAAGAGTAAATATTCCTGATATTACCATCTTAGAAAACAGTAAGAAAATTGCTATTATTGAACTAAAATGGCAATTAAAATTAAATGATTTTAAATCTGAGATAGAAAGAAGGGAGAAATTCTCCGATTTTTTGTATTTTACTTTATTATATTGGAATCAAACAAGAACAGTGATTGATAAAATGATTGCCAATAAATGTAAATGGGTTTATAGTATCAATCCTTATACCAAAATCTCTGCTATGAAAAAAGGAATGGATGCCAATCAACTAAAATACATAGAATCATATTTAGATGTAAATAATTCGATTGAACAAATTTTTAATAATATTCTTTCTCATAAAATGTAAAGTAATTCTTTCTTCCATTCTATATTACTACTAAAAATTATTCTTTTTGAATTATACTTGTTAACTAATCCAATCACTACTAAATTAAACTTCAGATCTTAAGGAAGACGTGTTTTACTCCTTAAGATGTATAAAATATATCAATGTTAGAAGATCAAGTAAAAGAATAATTCCTTTAAAAATGCAAATTAAACAGATGGATAATCTCAATAATAAATAAAAAATCTAATCAAGTGCAAGTAAACATATCCATTTTTTTTGAAACAATACATTTATAATATTTATTCTTTGGTTATGAAATATGAGAGAATTAGAATTAGTTAAACAATTTGAAAAAGAATGTAGTTTGGATTTAATGAAAATCAATGAATTAAGTATGAGATTCAATTACTTTGTAATAATAAAAAAAGAAATCTCAGAAAATATTCATAGTGATGTTTTAGCTTGGTTGTTCAATCCGAAGGAAAACCATAATTTACAGGGAGCATTTTTATCTCAATTTGCAATTAGAATTGGTTTAAATTTAAAATCCAACCAACTAAATGATACAATTGTAAATCGAGAAAAATTTTTCACCGATAATAATAAACGGATTGATATTCTGATTACAGACAATAATAGTTATTTTATTGCAATTGAAAATAAAATAAAAACTAAACAAGAAAAGGATCAATTAATTGATTATTATCAATCGTTAGATAGGAGATATGGCTTTATTAAAAATCAATATTATGTTTTCCTTACACCAGAAGGTGATGATCCAAATCACGAAAAATGGGAAATTTTCGACTATCATCAGATATATGAAATCTTATCTGCTGTTATTGAGCAATTAAATCCAAAATTAGATAATAACGTTAAGGATTTTTTAGATCAATATAAAACTGTAATAAGAAGGTATGTATTAATGAGTAAAGACGAAATTAAAGAAATTTGTAAGAAGTTATACAAAGAACATAAAGAAGCTTTAGATATTATTTATGAACATAGAATGGATAAATCTCAAATAATTAATGATTTATTACTGGATATTATAAATGATAGAAAATTTCTACTTGATGATTACGGTAAAACCAAAATCAAATTTACATCTCAAAAGCTTGATAGTCTGTTAAAGGATGAAGACTCAAAAAATAGTTCGAACATTGACCGACCAATTATGTTTGAATTTCAAAACAATTATGAAAATAAAAAAAAGGTAGATGTTAGATTACTAATCAAATTGGAATCTAATGGGGAAAAAACTGAATATAGAAAAAACCTTTTCAAGTTAATCAAAACTGATAAAAAATTATTTCCTGAAGCTTATAAGAATGAGAGTGGTAATTGTAATACTCTTTGGAAAATGAATTTTCTCTCTAAAACTGAATATGAAAATTTAAAAATAGATGAAATCAAAAATCTAATTGCTGATAAAATGATAACTTTTGAGACTAGACTTACATTTTTTGTAGATTTCTTTGAAAATAACCTTATATAATAATCATTTTCATATAAACTTCCCACCTAAGCGTGTCATTGCCGAAATGGACTTCTAGCCCTTCAAGAAGAAATGTGTGATCTGTTGTATCAATTTGATTTGTTTTAGTTTTTTTATGACAGTTTTCACTGGTTATTTCAAATCTTGAATAAGAGTTTGTTTTACTATAATTATTTAATTCCTTCTGTAATACTAGGAAAATACATCTATAATTCTAGATACCAAAAATATAATGATTTGTTAAATTTGAATTGTTAGATTAACGCAGCAATCGTTTGCTATCTCATTAGCTGTTTAAATAGAAAATTTGGCAAGTTTCCTTTGAGGAAAAACTCATGGTTCTTGATTTAATGTTCCCAAATAATGATGCAATTTATGCCTTTATGGAAATGTCGAAAAACTTGTTTTGGGATAAAAAAGAAATGGATGATACTTATGGTAAAGAAATGCAGAAACTGCTCGATGAATCATTAAAGAATGCTTTATTAGATATTGAAGAGGAACAAGACAACGCTGGCTTTTGGAATATTTTAGGTAGTATATACCTAAGAAAAAAGCTTTATCAAGATGCTATTGATTCTTTCAACAAAGCCATCGAAATAGCTCCAATGTATAAGGCTTTTTGGAATAATTTAAGCGTAGCATACTATCAAATTGGTGAAAAGTTGAAAGCTCTAGATTGCTTTAAGGAAGGTCTTCTGTTGGAGAAGGAGCAAGGCTCATTCATAACGGATGGACCTGAGTTTGTCTTGCAAGGAAAATTATTAGATGACTATTTGAAGGAAAAAGACCTACATTCAAGTGAGACCATCTCTGCACTTGATCTCTATCAGCTTGGTCAATTGGCTCAATATTACACTAATTGTTATGAACCTAAATTAGCAATAAAGTGTTTATTACGACTAATAAGATTTGACTCTAATAATCCTGGATGGTATTTTCAAATGTCCTCTTGTCTTTGGGCAATTGGTGAAAAGACAAGAGCTATAAACTTCTTGAAAAAAGGTTTAATAATAAATCCTGATGATAAAGCTATACTCAACACATTAGTAGATATCTACTTCACACAAAGAGAGTTTCAAAAAGCATTAGAATATTTACAAAGATTACATGCTATCGATCCTGATGATATTGAGATTATTCTTGATATTGCAGCAGCATACTCAGAGCTTCACAACAAAGATGAAGCTATCTATTATCTTAGAAAATCTTTAGATATTGATCCATCTTCTATCACCAAAATAATCATTGATAGTGGATTTATTCCTTACCTTAACTCTTTAAGAGAAAGTATTTTTTAAACAAATTAACAACATCTAAAACCTATGAAACAGTAAGTGATTTGTTGCATCAATTGGTTTATTTTATCTTCTTTTGTATTTTTTGTCTAATTTAATCTAATTCTTTTAAATCTTGATGAAGTGTGTTTTTGTTTTTTGATTTTCTTTATTTCCATCTCTTTTTTATAAAATAATATCTTAATTTAAAAAGAAGATAAACTATCATTTAATCTTTCACCAGTTGGTGTTTTTTAATTAATACCTATAATAATACTTGATGACATCTAATAACCCGAAATTTGAAACAACTACTCTTTGGGATCATCCAACTCAAAATTATGGTGAAATTCCACATGGTGATAATAATTATCCTGGAGTAACTCCAGCTTTCATTATTTGGAATCTTTTGTATAGATATACCAAAGAAAATGATATTGTAGTTGATCCTATGTGTGGTAGTGGCACAACAATTGATGTTTGTAAGGAATTGAAACGAAAAGCATTAGGATTTGATTTAGTTCCTTACAGAAAGGATATTATCCCCGCTGATGCCAGGAAACTACCATTGATCGATGATGTAGCTGATTTTATTTTTATAGATTCACCTTATTCAGATAATATCAAGTATAATGATCATCCCGATAACTTGGGACATATTTCGTGTGAGAATGAAGAGTTCTTTGTCGAGCTTGAAAAGGTAGCTATTGAGCTTCATCGTATATTAAAACCACAAAAATATCTTGCTTGGTTGATTGGTGATCAAGCAAAAAACAATACTTTTTCACCTGTAGGATTTAGATTATATGATATCCTAGTTAAAAGCTTCAAACCTATCGATATAATATGTGTAACGAGACACAATCAAAGTTCAAATACTCCCATTTGGCATGAACGAGCTCGAAAGAATAATTTCTTTTTGCGTGGTTTTAAATATTTAATAATAGTAAAAAAAGCAAGATTGGATTAGTAGTTATCAATTCTTTCTTTTGATTTCTGCTCGATTTTTGTTTTTAAGATCTTATCATTTTTAATCAAATTTGCCAGATCATCTATGAAGTGCTCAAAGAGTTTTACTTTTTCACTTTGCTCAACTTTTTCTTGAGTTAGCACATAACTTCCATCTAAATCAACTTCAACAATTGCTCTCCCTTTCTTTGCCGGCTTTGCTACTGCAAGTGTATTATCTTCATCTGGTGTTATAAAATACACCCGTACATGCTTTGTCACTTCACTTTGTAATAGTTTTAATTTCCAATAGCCTGTTTGAGCTATTCTTTCTCTCAAAGTCACTTTACTAGAAATAACACAAATTACATTGAAGTTATTTGGTTCATAAATGATAATATCGACATCAGGCAAATGACATCCATATATACCATAATCTATCAAAAGATTACGTTTTACTCTATCTAGTTCTAAAGGTAGATTTTTAGCTCTTTCAATTGAATCTCCATCAATTGCTTTTAACCCTAGTTCTTCAACTTCTGAAGTTATAATGTGCAATATCAATTTCTGTAAATTTTTCCCTTTGAAAGCACGCCAACTTTGCTCATGGTCACCTTTTGCTGTAGGTTCCTTTTCCCAATCTTCTTTATGAACTATTTTTGCTTCATCTAATAGCTCAGTCATATGCTTATATGCATCTTTTCCCAATCTCTTCTTATATTCTGCGTACAATTCCTTTAAATCATCTATTTTCATTATGATCATCTCTTTAATCCAATAACAATAAACTCCACCGGATAGGCTATTGTATCAGCATTTTGATTACTGGCAAATTGACCTGTTTTTTCATCTCTTAATTGTGGAAGGAGTTTAGAGTGGATTTGCCGTTTAATTAATCTGTCAAATTCAAATCCTGCATTTTGTAGACTTTCAGCAAAAACTTCAGCGTTGAGGATATCTATTTTTCGTAGTTTTGTATTTCCAATAACATAACAACATCTTCCACCAGGTTTTAGTATTCGATAATTTTCTTTAAAAACTTCTTGCATATCTTTGTAGAAAGCTTCTACATTTTGTGAAAGTTTTTTATCCTTCTTTTCCAATTTTTTAACTATTTCTTTTGCTATTTCACTATTTAATTTTACATCATCATATTGTTTAGCAGCTGTACCAATGAATTCTTTCCTATACTCGCTTAAATTATCAGCTAAATCCAACCATATAGTTGATAATTGATGGAGATCGGCATATTCATAACTAGTTACATATGGGCTTGAAGTTATCGTTATATCCACAGAATTATCTTTAGCAGGTTGTTTTCGAGCATCAGCTAATTTGATATTGAGGAATTTTGAGTAATTTGTTTTTACTTCAGCAGGGATGATTTTATAGAAAGCATCATTTCCTTTAACCATTTTATTTAGATGTCTTTTCAAAATATCATAGGGATTAGGGATTTTTTTCTTCAAATCTCGAGTAGGTTTGGTGCTATCCATAAGCCATATAGAACAATTTTTTAAACAATGACTAAAAGCTACTTTTAAGAAATTTTGAATTTTTTCATCTTTCTCATCCAGAATTATCCCAAGTGTTTTTCCTAACTGAGTTTTTGTTTCTTCATCAAACCAATAATCTATTCTCTCGAGATGTTTCTCAGGGATATACGGTTTTATGTTATTTGTTTGTGTGAGTAATGTGTCTTGTGAATTAATCAAGGAATTTATCGTAGCAAGGAAATCCATAATTTTCTTTTTTAGATAATTTGGTTCAATTGGAGTAGCTTTTACTTTAGTTATAAGATAAGCTATTTTATTGATATCTGTACCATTTGCTTCGTATCCTCGAGAAATTGCTGAAACAATTGTTGTTCCACACCCGAAAAAAGGATCATTTACTGAAACATTGGTTGTATTAGGATTAATATACTCATCAAGTAATTTTTCAACAATTTGGGGAATGAATTTCGCAGGATACCGATGATAACTATGAGTCCATTTCCCTCTCTCAGAAGGTTTTGATTCTTCAAAAGACCATTTGTTGTCTATTGTTTTTTTCTGAAATATTTCAATGATTTCTTTTGTAGTATACATTCAATTTACTCCAATTTAATTACTACTCAAGGATAACCTTTCTAACGATTATTATTAATTAGGATTTTCCTTTTATACGACTAAATTATTTTCTTTTTAATCTAAATAAAGAAATTTCCTTGATCTTTTACTTGTAGTATTTAAATATTAAAATTCATACAATAAACCATAAAACTATGGAGTTTAATGATGTTGAGTAAAAAAACATATACTGATAAAAATGGCTATAAAAGATTTAAAGATTCCAACAAGTATGTTCATCGTTGGGTTGTTGAGAAAAGAGTGGAAAGAAAACTTACGAGTGATGAAGTTGTCCATCATAAAAATCGTAATAAATCTGATAATCGACCAAGTAATCTCTATGGTTATCTAGGAAAAGATGGTCGAAAGAAACACTCCGAAACTCATAAGAAAGATGGATGGTAATTTCATTGAAATTCTAAACAGAAACCAAAATTATGATTATTCTAGAATAATTTTTTTCTTCACAATTTTTGTTGAACATACCCGGGATTTTTATTTGTTATTTGAAACTGATTTTTTAACCAAGCATCCAATTTATCAACAGTATCTAAATCATGATTCTTACAAATATCCACTAGATCCATACCAGAAATAATGACTATTGGATGTTTATCTTCTTTCACTTCTTCATAAGCTTGCTTAGCAACATAGCTAGTAGTGACCATGATGCCGAATTGTCTGTGCTTTATTCTCGAGATCAACCGAGACATGTCCTTCACCCCTACACCTTTACCTGTTGGATTGTGACATTTCGCCTCTAAAGCGCAATCAACCATTATTCGATCAGATTCTGGTCCTAGATAGAAGGTTCCTATAGCATCCCTTCCACCATCTCTCCAAGGTTGGGTAAGGTCAAATTTTCCATAGTTTCTATCCATCATTTCTACTAATCTTGCTGCACACGCTTCAAATGCAAAAGGATCTTCTGTGAAATAGTTATAGATACAATTGAGTATTGCCCAATCATGTTTCGTTTTTGGTAGTTGTTCGTCTGTTGTTCGATATTCTCTCACCTTAGGAGCTATTAGTGGTTGTATCTCTGATATCCCTACATTGACGAAATCCTTCCAAGCATTTGGTGCAAGCTCTAAGGCAGCATCAAAATCCTTCTCTTTGAGCGCTATAATCCACTTTCGAGATATCGGTTCTTTATGTAAGTCTAGCACGGTAAAATATGCCAGATAATTCTGAAACCTATTGGTTCCTTTTGTTTTCCAAACAGCGGTTAATTCCTCCATAGGGCTGATATTCATTCCTCCCGGTGCTGCTAACCCTAGGAATTTAACATCTCTTCCAGTACCAGTTGTCTGAAAAATGAAGAATGGCGGTATCCTTTTTCGTTCTTTGAAGGTTCCATGTGCTAGGTTAAAATAATCCCTTAGTAACTTATTGCCAGGTGGGTAGTGCAAGTCTTGCCCAGGTTTCCGGTTATCACCATAATAGCGAAAAATACCCGTTTCGATATTGAGTTTATCAGGCCATTCGAGTTCTCCCCCAGTAGTGAATAAAACGATATACGCATGCCCTTCTGTATCCTTTCTTGCAGGTCTGAAACCTGCTTGATTCCCTACTTTTAGCACCTTTGATATTGGGTCATCATCAAAACTTCCCTTTTTTCCTCCCTCATAAATAGCATCTATTATAAGTGGTGCTTCTCCTAATTCCTCGAATGTGAATCTTTTTTGCATAAATGAATCCCAAGTTACTAGTTTCTTCTTTTCATGGAATTAGTACTTCCAAGTAAAAATCCCAAAATAAAATATAACTTAAGGCATTAAAAGAATTTTGATCTTTGTTTTTGACTAATAATAAAACTCATAATCAATAAAATTTAATATTTAAAAATAAACTGGAATAATAAAACCCCCAAATTGGAAAGAGAGAAAAGAAGATGGGCAATTTACCTGAATATTATAATTCTTGGAAGGGAAAGGTCCTAGAAGCCATTATTATTTATAATTTATCAAATTGGGTTGATATACAATATTTCACAAAGCTTTCTGAATCATCTTTAAATACAGCTCTTTCAGAGCTTTATAATTTGAATATCATCACCAAAGATGGTAATAATTATCGAGTAATAAATCCTCAGATAATTAATTCCTACAAACAATATTTTGGTGTAACTAGAAGATTACCACATAGTGAGGAAAGTCGTCATAAAGTTAAAGATGAACAACATGCAAAACTACAAAATCTTTTTGCTAAAAGAGTTATATATAATGCTAACGAACAAACCAAGGTAGAATATCATTTTGATCATTATGGAAATAAAGGTTCTATTGATGTAATAAAATGGTTAGAAACCAACAGCTCAAAAACTGATATTTCGATTTTTGAATTAAAACTTGAGATAGAAAATGTTCAAGAAACGATACACCAAATTCACCGTTATCGAAATTACATTTTAAGTAATTCAGACCTCTTTTTTGGCAGACTACTTAATAAATCAATTGAAACTCATCTTGTAATTTACAACACTTGGCGAAATGTGGATATTTTAAAGCGATTCAAAAATATTTTTTTGAAATCTGAGATCAATTATATTGATTTTGTGTAAAAGATAAAATGAATGTTTATTTTAATAAAATTGATTACCTTGAATCAGAGCATTTTAATAATCTTTAGTTCTTAGAATTTTAATTATCTAATCTTATGATAAAAAAGAATGTCCTAAGGGAGTAATATCCATGATTGATAAAGTAAATGACTATAAGCAATACACTAGTAACTACATTAATTCTTTAGCAAAAACAGCAATGATGATCGTTATTTCTAGAAGTGCTTTGAAAGATTTTCCGAGAAACCTACCAAGTGAGTCGAAAAGCAATTTTAATGATGACCTTCAATTTATATTAGAACGCAGACGATTTACGAAACAAGGATTCCTAACTGTTGAAGATTATGATACTTATACCAAGGATTATGATTCTTTTACTAAATTTAGCATATTATTAATGCTATCAAATCAATATTCAGTTGATGCTCTTTTAAAATTAAGAAATACTAAAAATGCTGATACAGAGCTTGCTAAGATGTTGGTTCGAGATGCTTTCCGACAAGATTTCCTTAAACAAAATAATGTTCCTGATCTAGATTTCACAATAAATGATTTTAACGCTAAATACGGTCTTCCTAATGTTTTAACTTTAAATTTCGTTCGAGAAAATATTAAGGATTTTTTCACTGACTCCATTAATTATAATCATCAATTATTATCCCAAGTAACAATTGCTTGTTTGGCACAATTTGAATCCTTTCTAGCTAAAAGTATCGAATTGTTTTTAGCTACAACAACTGCTTTTCAGATTGTTACTGAAAAGAATGAGAAAGGCAAAAGGATAAAGTATCTTGATTCAAGCACAATACAGAATAATGACAAAACGAAAATTCAAACACCTAATTTAAAGTGGATTAAAATTCTCAAACTTTATGAATTTGTTTCTGATAAAAGGATAAATTTGTTATATAATATTAAAGAAGAACAAAGTGGATTTTTCAAAAGATTCTGGGTTATTCGGAATTTACTAGTACATAATGGTGGAATTATTGATAGGAAATTTGCTAAAATTTTTGATTTACCTCAGGAGAAAATAGGTACTGCATTAGAGCTTGATTTTGACCAAGTTGGTCGATTATTCATCACTATTTGGCGTTTTTCTTTGAGGATTTATGCAAGCTTAACTAATAATAGGTAGATTAACCTTATCTTTTTATTTTCATTATATCCACCTCAGTGTGTCATTGCTGAAATGGATTTCTAGCCTTTCAAGAAGCAGTGTGTAACCTGTAGCCTCAATATTTCTTGTAAAAAAATCAAATTAAAAGAGATAAAAGGAATGATATTCATCCTTAATTAAATCATCTTTTTTTTGATTCAGAAATAATTTGGTCATCTAACGGAAATACTCTCAATTCATCATCTTTTAGATAAGTTGTTTCAATTGTTTGCTCTGTAGTTTCCGGATTAGTGAGCTCAACAGGTTTACAAGACAATACTCTATAGATGGATTTCTTGATTTCTTCAATAAGTTTTAGGTTTGTATCAGTGTATTCATCTTTAGCTTCTAGGACACAGATTTCAAATTTTATTTCAAGCATCTCAGGTGTTATTAATACATGATATTTATCAAATCCATTGGACTCATTGTCTTTTTGATTATAGAGTTTTTGATAGATTATGCCATTATAGGAAATCAATAATTCTAGAAATGATTCCTTTTGTGTTCTTAAAAGAACTCTTATCTTGAAGGTACTAAAACATCTCAAAATTATTAGAATTGATGAAAGAATTACTGTTACACTTAGAATTATGGGAAGTGTAATTCCTAATAAAACATACTTTGATGAAATTATCAGTAATGCAATAGCATATACTAATACACCACCAGTAATCACAGTCTCAATAATGATTAATGGTTTTATCTGATAGAATTTTACTTGAAATCCCTTTTTTCTCAATGCTTTTGCATAATATACTAGTGCTATACTCGCTTGGATAATGAATATGCAAATTAATGGTATCAATAACCATCTTGTTGGTGCGAAAAAGAAAATTATAATAGCATAAATAATTGAAAACAAACTCAGTATTAGTAACCAAAAATTAATATGCCAAACATCTTTCCTACTGAAACCTACTAATTTTGCATTGAATGATCCACTAAATGGCACCAAGCGGTCAATTGGTTTTGTCTCAATTGAGCTTTTAGCTGAAGAAACATATAAACCATGTTTCACTAGTTCGCTTTCTAAAAGTGACTCATATATAGGTAATGGTCTTGGATTTTTTATAGTAATGAAATGTGTTTCAAAAAAATATTTTTTTCGCACTTTATCCGATTTAGATAATAAGGAATCTGCTTTTTCTAGAAATGATCGTTTTTCCAATTTTAATAACTCCTCTTTTTTCCAACTGATGATTATTTGATATAAATTTATAATCTTTTCTTAATGAAATATAATTTCAACAAATTCTAAGTTTGATTTAACTCAAGATAACATGTAAGAAAGAATCTCAAACGATTTATTTATTAGCATTTAGTGTTATAATTAGTGGGCAAATATGTCAGATGAAATAAGTAAACTATCAAAGCGATATAGAAACAGGAAAATACAATTAATTTTCTATATTCTTGGATTTATCATTGGATTAGTAATTTTAATTATAATAGGCAATAATTATCAAATAGCGCATTTTGTATTAATCAGTTTCTTAGTACTTTGTGGTCTTGCAATATCGTTATTTTTAGTATATAGTTTCTTAAAACTTCTAACTGGTGAAAAGTTATCTAAAAGTGTGAAAAATCATTTAGTTGATTGGCAATATGAATCGATAATGGAAGTTATAAGTCAAATAAAAACCGATACACCACTTACTATTGAGAGAATAACAGCTGTTACTCAAGAAATACTATTGAAGGATTTGAGAAGGAAATATCTTGATTTAAATGTGCAAGGAATTACTATTAGTCCACAAGAAACTGTAAATATTATCAAACGAATTTTAGCAAAAAATCCTTCTTTAGGAGTTTTTTATCAAGTTGAAAATATTTTTGTTAAACAAATTAAGGAACCAATAAAATTAGATACTAAACCAAAAGTAACTTGTTTTTATTGTGGTTCTCCTATGCAAATTAATCAAGAAATTTGCTATTATTGCCAAGAAAATTCGTTGAAATGTTCTGTCTGTAAATTAACAATTAATTTTGGAGATGCAGTTGGTCAATGTACCCTTTGTGATGCGAAAGGTCACCTTATCCATATGCAAGAATGGGTAAAAACACAGGGTAAGTGTCCCGTATGTTTGCAAGCTCTGTCTATAGAAGGTATTGTCCCAGAAGAAATACATAAAGCAAAGAAGAAATAATTTCTTCCATCTTCATTTTTTATATTTTTTAATTTAAATAATTCACTACACCTAAGCGTATCTTTGCTGTACTGGACTTCTAGACCGTAAAGAAGAAGTGTTGTTTGATTTCTTCATCTTTTTCGTTTTGAAACTGTTTCTAAACATTCGTAAGAGACTGTTTATTATAAAAAATAACAATATTATAACTAGTTAAT
>Ga0307380_10001120_pt1 | contig 40167 bp, 26 predicted proteins | sample UN3MG_FD_202239 | JGI IMG/M metagenome (GOLD analysis project Ga0307380, IMG submission 202239) | Soil microbial communities from Risofladan, Vaasa, Finland - UN-3 | ecosystem: Environmental > Terrestrial > Soil > Coastal area > Acid sulfate soil | place: Finland: Risofladan, Vaasa | collected...
CACGGGTCGATACGACTGGCGGGTGCCCGAGGAGGTGTCGGGGCGCGTGGACCTGCGCATCGCGGTGGTGGACGAGGGCGGCAATCGGGCCGAAGCGGTCCGGGCGTACGACCTGGCGCCACTTATCGCGACACCATCCGGGATGGAGGTGAGCGGCGAGGGCGATGAGGTTGTGGCCACACTCACGGCCAGCTCGCGCGTCATCGATGAGGGAGCCCGCCAGCGATCGCGGAAGCTCTACGAACAGGGGATGCGGCATCGCGACCGTGGAGAGCGGAAGCTGGCCATGGCCCGCCTGCGTGACGCGTTGAAGCTGGACCCGGGATACTCGATGGCGCTGGTGGACCTCGGCGGGCTGTTGTACGGTGAGGGGGATCAGGAGGCGGCCCTGGAAGCGTATCAGTTGGCGCTGGAGCAGGACCCGTATCTGCGGTCGGCCGTCGAGGGTGCCGCCAAGGTACACATTGCCCGGCGTGAGTTTGACGAGGCCGGCGAGCAGCTCTGGCGGATTCTCCGGCGGGACCCGGAGGACGCGGAGTTCTGGCTGAACCTGGGCGACGTGGCGATCTATCGCGGCGACGAGCTGTCGGCCCGCGAGCACTACGAACGGGCCGCGAACCTCGATTCGACGGCGACGGAGATCGTCGAGCGGGCCCAGAAACGGCTGGCGGATATTTCCGGGCTCCGCCGGCGATACCAGCAACACGGGCAGGCCAACCGCAGTCCATGACCTCTACCGAGCCAACCCTCCATTCGGTCTACGCCGTATTCGGGAACGATTCGTTCCTTCAACGGCAGGCGGTCGAGCGCATCGTGGCGCTGGCTCTGCGCGACGAGCCGGAGGCGCTGGGACCTACCCGGATCGACGGCGACTCGGCCGAGCTGGCCGATGCCCTGGATGAACTTCAGACCCTTTCGCTGCTGGGGGGGCGGCGGGTGGTCATCGTGGATCAGGCCGACGCCTTCATCACCCGGTACCGCAAGCAACTGGAGGCGTACTGTGGGGCCCCGGCGGATTCGGGCTGCCTGATTCTGATCTGCCGCTCGCTTCCGCGGAACACCCGGCTGCACAAGATCATCGCGGACTCGGGCGAGGTCATCGAATGTACCGCGCCGAGAGGTCAGGCCGTCACCGGCTGGATCACGCACCGAAGCCGCGAGACGCACGGCAAGAGCATCGACGGCATGACGGCGGTCCAGCTTCGCGAGCTGATCGGCAGTGACCTGGAAACCCTGGACAATGAGCTGGGCAAGCTGGCCATCTACGTCGGCGCCCGGGATCGAATCACAGCGGCGGACGTGGAGGCCCTGACCGGTCAGCACCGTGAGGAAGCGGTGTTCCGCGTGACCGACGCGATGTCGGCGGGGGACGCGGCCGGAGCGCTGCGGGCCTGGGAGCACGTTTGGACGACGGATCAGGCCGCCCCCATGCGGGCCATCGGGGGGCTGGCGTTCGGGATCCGCCGCTTGCTCGAAGCGAAAGAGGCGGTGGGGGCGGGCCAGTCTGTGGCGGCCGTCGCTCGCCGTTCGGGCATCAACCCGGCGGTGCTGGAGAGGCGAATCGGGGGCGTCAGCGTCGAGCAGCTTCAACAGCAACTGATCGACCTGTACGACGCCGACCTGGCCACCAAGACCGGGCTGGGCGACGTGGCCAGCGCGGTCGAATCGTTCATCATCAAACACACCGTTCCCCACGGCCGGCCCGCGGGCGCGCCGGCAGGAGGAAGAAGATGATCCGTCAGCGAAGGTTGGCCGGATTCCTGGTTTTTCCCGGGCTGGTTCTAGTGGCGACCGGCTGTCAGGAGTGGGCGGGCAAGGACTTCTGGCAGCAGCTCGGTGCCAAGCCCGTGGCCGCCGAACCCGCGCCGGCGGAGGAGCCCGTTCAGACGGCGGATTCGGATTCGGACGGAGTCGCCGATCCTCACCAGGAAGAAACGGTGGGCCAGGTGATGGACTTCATCGGACGGCTCGACCGGCGCGATGCGAGCAGTGAGCCGGGCAGGGACGAAGCCGAAGAGGAGGAGGTGCTTGCGTCGTCGGCGCCGCAGCCTCGAACGGAGGCGAGTCAGGTCGCGCTGACACCTCGGGCGACGGCACGGACGAACGAACCGTTGGACGTCACCGCGGCAAAGGAATCACAACCCGACGTCGCGGAGGAGCCCGTTGCGGCGCCGCCGGACAGACCGGTGATTGAGACGGTGTTCATCCGTTCCGCGGGCCAGGTCGAGGCGACGGCGCCGTCGGCCGATGTCTCCGGTGCGGCCAACAACCCCCGGTCCACCGATGCACCGATGCGGACCCTGACCGTGGAGCAGATGCTGGAAGCCCTGCGTGCCCGGGTGGCCGAAGCCCCCGAGGACACCGCCGCCCTGTGGGAGCTTCGGATGCTGCAACTGGCGGTTGGTGACGATCAGGCCGTCCGCGAGGTTCCGGCCAGTGTGTCCGCGGAATACGCGGGTCTGCTGGGCGGGTTGACGGAGGTGTTGTTGGCGGGTCGGGCGGCGCTGGACAATCCGGTGACGGCGTCGAACGCGGCGCTCGAGGCGGTGAATGACCTGCGCAACGTTCTGCGGGCGCGGAGCGATCTTCTGATTCCGGTAGTGGCCCTGTGCACGCGGGTGCAGACGTTCGGGGTGTACGAGGAGCTGCCCGCGGATGCCCTGCTGCCCCACCGGCCCAACCGGGCCATCGTGTACGTGGAGATCCGCAACTTCCTCTCGGAGGAATCGAGCAACGGGCAGTACCGGACCGTGCTGTCCGACGAGCTGGAGTTGCTGACCGCGTCGGGCCAGTCGGTGTGGCGGCACGAGGAGCCGGAGATCGTGGATTTGTGCCGGCGGCAGCGTGAGGACTTTTTCCTGGCCCAGATGGTGACACTGCCGGCGACGCTGGGTCCGGGCGAGTACGTGCTCAAGGTCACGGTTCAGGACGCACTGTCGGGCAAATCCAACCAGGCCATGCTGCGGTTCACGCTGAACTCGACTTCCCTGGCGGCCGCGGGGCGGTGACGCGTCGTTGTCGCACCTTTCAAGTGTGGGGGACTCGATCGGCGATTGCCGGTCGCTTCGCGATCAGCCTGGGGTGGCGGGACGCGGGGCGGCGGGTTTGCCGCGCTTGTGGCGTGGCGATAGGCTCTTGAAGCGGCAGGGCGATCCGGATGACGTGACTCCCGCGAACGGCTCAGGCAGCAGATGGAAGATTCCACGAGAGTCCGAAGTTTTCCCCTGGTGTATCTGGGTCTGGTGGCGGCCGGAGTGCTGATCCGGCTGTTGTTCCTGCTCTTGGCCGGCGAACTCGAGCCGTACGCCGACGAGAATTTCTATCTGTATCATGGCTTGTGCATGGAGCGTTTCTCGTTGTACCAGGGGGGTGTGGCTTACCTCTGGCCGCCCGGCTACCCGTTCTTCCTGGCCGTCTTTCTGCGGCTATTCCAGGGAGAAGCGGTCTTTGCCGCCAAGTTGTGCCAGGTTCTGCTGGCCGGCGTAGTGGGCTGGACCCTGCTGCTGTTTGCCAACCGCTTGTTCAGTCGGCGGGCGGCGTTTGTGGCCGGCGTCGTGTGGGCCGTGTATTTGCCGTTCATCGGGTTCACCCACTATCTCTGGCCGGAGATGCTCTGCCTGGCGGTTTCGCTCCCGGCCTTTTACCTGCTGTTCACGTGGTGGATGGACTCCGAGCGTGGGGTTCCGGGCAATGGGCGTCTGCTGGCGGCGGGCCTTCTGTTCGGGGTGGCGCTGCTGATCAAGGAGGTGCTGCTCTACTTCAGCCTCGTGATTGCCGTGCTGATCCTCTGGCGCCACCGGCGGTTCTCGTGGCGCGGAGGTTTGTCGCACGTTGCGCTGTTTCTGCTGTCCGTGATCGTGGTTGTGCTGCCGTGGTCTCTGCGGAACTACGAGGTCTACGGGCGAGTGGCGCCGGTGGGCATCACACTGGGGGCGAACTGCTACCAGGGCGTGGTCCGCCCGTACGCGTGCTTCGACTATCCACGGATTGACTACACCGAACTCTGGGATGAGGAGAGTTGGGTGTACCGCCGGTTCATCGTGCAGCCACCGGGCTGGCCGGCAGAGCGGGTGCACGCGCCCAACATGTGCGACGAATCCACCGCCAACGTGAAGCTGGCGATGGGTCTGACTATGGAGCACCCCTGGTGGTTTGCCCGCAGCCGCATCAAGCGGCTGGCGAACTGGTTGGCGCCGTGGTCGTTTTTTGTCCGCCACCACGGGTTGGGTCGATACCACGGGCTTCTCAACGAGGCCCCGGTGCGCGACGTGCTGGTCGTGCTGTGCCTGCTGCAGACGGCGGCGATCATCGCTCTGTCCGTACCGGGCTTCCTGCTGTCGCTGCGCCAGCCGATGGGGCGAGCGCTGCTCGGCTGGCTGTTGCTGTACGGTTTGGCCACGGCGCTGCTGGTAGGGATGTCGCGTCACCGAATGGTTGTGGAGCCGTTTCTCATCGTGCTGTCGGCGGGGTTCGTGACGGGTGCCGGGCGGCCGTGGCGTGGGCGCCGGTTGGCCGTCGGAGTGGTGGCGGCCTATTGGATTGTCCTGGTCTTGTTGTGGAGCATCAACCAGCCGGAGATGAGCACGTTCCTGGATCGAGTCTGGCACAGCTGAACAAGAGAGGCCGCGGAAGGCAATGGCATGGTCTGACTGGTGGCGCAGGTATTGGCTTCACGGGCTGCTGCTGGGCATCGTGGTGGCGGAGTGCGCGACGGCGTGGGTGCTCCACCAGTCGGACGAAGAGCTACGTGGAGCGCTGGAAAGGGGCACTCCTTTCCAGCAGGCATTTGCGGTTCACGTTCTGTCGCGTCGCGACGACCCCCAACCTCCGGACGAAGAAGTGACGCGGCGGATGCTGGCGTCTCCCAGCGTGCTGGTGCGCGAGATGACCGTGACGAAGAACTTCAGGCTGGATCGTGAGGACATGGGGCAGAGCAAGTACCTTGAATCTCTTGAAGACCCGTCTGAGCGGGTTCGCTGCGAGATTCTCCGCTTCTCCGGGAAGGGCGTTCGTCTCACTCCGGAGAAGCTGCGTCGGTTCTACGCCACGCTCGAAGACCGGTGAAACGGGCTTTGCCTCTCGTCCACGCGCAGGGAGGCGGGGTCGGATCAAGTCACGGAGAACTGATAGACGGTCCCGCCGACCGGGATGGACACATTCTCCCTACCCGACGGATCGGTTCCGGTTCGGACATAGTCGACGGTCACACCATGGGGCGCAACGGACAATCGGGTGTAGCCGACGGCGAGGTGGAAGTCGTGCGGGTTGCGGGCGGAGGCTTCGCCGTAGGCTTCTTTCCAGCCCGGGGTGCTTTGCATGCGGTCGGGCATCTTGGTCGGGCGGCCGCAGCAGACGAAGTGGATGCCTTCGGCCTGCTGGTGGGCGAAGACGTGGTCGTGGCCGTAGAGAAACATCTGTGCGCCGGCCCGATTCATCAAGTCGGTGATGCGGGCCTGCTCGCCGACGCGGGCGTATCGGGCCCCGCCGCGGGCATAGGCGCTGGCCTCGGGCGGGCGTTTGGTCCCTTCGCGGCCCCAGTTCCAGCCGCCCATCAGGTGATGACCGAGGACCAGCTTCCATCGAGCGTTGCTGCCGGTCAGCACGCGTTCGAGCCATTGGAGCTGAGGTTGGCCCAGCGTCCAGTCGTCGGGCGACATGGGGAAGCCCCTGCCGACGTTGGTGTACCGCTGAACGTCGAGGACGACGAACAGGGCATCGCCCCAGGTCCAGGCGAAGTAGTTCTGCAGCGGTGAGCAGTTGCCCTGGTCCGCACCGCCAGTGGGCTCGGAGTTCTGGTCACCGCGCCAGCCTTGGTCCTCTCCGCCCTCGGGGTAGGTGTCCGGCAGCGGGTTGGGGTAGTACGTTTTGCGTGCGATGGTGGCCCATCGCTGCAGGGGCCAGTGCCCGTGCAAGTAGATCTGCTGGTACCCGGCCTCTCCCTCATGGTTGCCGATCACCAGGTAGCTGGGGACTGCCTGGAGCAGCGGGACGTAGAACTGCCGCCAGAACTCCCAGCGTTCGCAGGTCAACTGCTGATTCATTTCCCGATCGGCGGTGTACCACGAGGTGGTCAGAGGCTCGTCACCAAGGAAGATGACGAAATCCGGCCGGTCCGCCAGCACGCGTTCGATGGTGGCCTTGAGGTTCTGGCGGGGCTTGTGCTCCGTCTGTTGTTTGCGCTGGGCCATGGCCAGGTGCGTGTCGGCAATCAGGGCGACTTTGTACGCACTGCCCGGCGGCCGGGCGGTATGCATGCGCCGAACCGGGCGAGCCGTCCATTGGCCGTTGCCCTTGCGACGGTATCGGCACTGATAGAAGAGTTCGGCGTCGGGCGGGAAGCCGCTCAGTTGCACTTGCGTGGGGTCGGTGGATGCCAGCTCGCGGGCGAGCTCGAGCTTGGACTCATCGGTCCCGGCCAGGACCTGGACCTCCACCTGTCCACGAGGGACCCAATGCAGCGTGCAGCCGGAAGCGGTAGGCCGAAACACCGCGTCCGGGGCGGCCAGGAGTTCGCTCAACGGATCGGACTCCCAGTCGGTGAGCAGGTGCCGGGCTGGCGGGTCATGAGGCACTTCCCGGCGTTTGCAGGCCAGTTTAGCGGCTGCCAGGCCGGTGACAGCCGCTGCGCCGGCCGTCTTGAGAAACGTGCGCCGTGTTGTCTTGCGTTCTTCCATCACATGCCAGATCGAGGTCGCCCCAGGGGAACCTGCCCATGGCGGCAGCACCGGCTCATGGTTCGGCGCCGCGCGGAGGCCCATCAAGAGGTACTGACTGCATGTTAGCGGCCGGGCGCACGTGTTTCAACGCCGGCACCTCTTCGCGGTGGTTCGCGTTTGCCCTGCGTCAGTACCGACGCTAGGCTTGGGTCGCGATCCGTGTTGAGGAGTCGGTGCGGCGGTGCGGGCCTACGGAACAACCTGCGGTGTTCTGGCGATGCTTGCCGTGCTGGCGGGAGGCGGATGCTCCCGGGACCAGGACGAGGGGCGCTCGGATGTCCCGTACAACGTCGTCCTGGTTACTCTGGACACGACGCGGGCGGACCATCTGAGCTGTTATGGACACACTACCGAGACGAGTCCCAATTTTGACGCGCTGGCCCGGGAAGGGGCCCGTTTTGACTCTGCCATCGCCCAGGCCGCTTCCACGCCCGTCTCTCACGCGTCGATCTTCACCGGGCTCAATCCGTATCAGCACGGGGTGCGGGTGATCTATGCGGCCAGCGGCTACCGATTGGCCGGCTCGATCCCGACCCTGACCACGGTGTTGAAGGAGCGGGGCTGGCACACGGGGGCCTTTCTGAGTTCGTTCACGGTCTCCGAGTTTTACGGTTTCGACCGCGGCTTCGACGTGTTCGACAACGGGCTCCATAACCCGGCCGACCAGGTGCTCACCGAGGGAGAGGAAGGGAACTACCGCTGGGATCTGCGCCTGAATCAGCGGCGGTCCGATCAGACGACAGCGCGGGCTGTGGAATGGCTGGGCGAGGCGAAGCGTCCGTTCTACCTGTGGGTCCACTACTGGGACCCTCACGACCCCTACGAGGTGCCACCGGCGGAGGTCCTGGCCCGGTTCATGCGTGCCCCGCGCGGGAGCGAGGCGGGCCAGCGGCAGCGGTACGACGCCGAGATCTTCTTCATGGACGCTCAGTTCGGCCGCCTGGTGCAGGTCCTGAAGGAGATGGGCCAGTACGATCGGACCATCATTGTGGTTGTCGGCGATCACGGACAGGGGCTGGGCGACCACGGCTGGGACCAGCACCGGATTCTGTATCAGGAGCAGCTCCACGTTCCTTTGATCCTGCGGATTCCCGGTGGGGCGAGGGGACGGGTGGTCTCCCAGCTCGTGCGGACCATTGACATCTTTCCCACGGTGCTGGAGGCCCTGGGGATCTCCACCGGCTCCACCATCGAGGGTCGGAGCCTCCTGGGATTGATGGCCGGCGAGACGGATTCGCCGAGGATCGCCTACGCGGACGCACTGAACCTGTACGACCTGAACGCCAAGTCCGTGCAGACCAAGCGGCCGCAGGATGATCTGGTCTACTGTGCCATGGACCGGCAGTGGAAGCTGATCTACCGGCCGCGACATCCGGACAAGAACGAACTCTACAACCTCCGGGACGATCCTGGTGAGCTGCACAACCTGTACGGCAGGGAGTCCACTCAGGCGGAACGGCTGCTGGCGGCGCTGAAGGAGTTCGACGGTTTCGTGGACCAGCCGTTCGGCGAGGGGACCGACGCGGAGGCGCTGGAACGGCTTCGGGCCATGGGCTACGTTCTCAACGACAACGACTCAGGCGAGTAGTCGGGCCCCACAGCCACCTCTCGATGCGTGCGGCCTACGTTGATGACGATTTGACGACCTTGTATCGCAGCCACACGAGGTCCTCGTTGACCTTCTCCAGATGGGTCAGGCGAAGTTGAACCGGGCTGTCCGGCGAGGTCGGGTCGGGGGCTCGGAAGAGGGAGTGCACCGTGGTCCCGCCGACCAGGCAGGGGTTGATCAACAGGCTGATCTCGTCCACCAGGCCGGCATGAAGAAGCACGCCGTTGAGCGTTCCACCGCTGTCGCCTACGACGGTCTCGACTCCGTGGCGAGCGTTGAGCTCCTGCAGGGCGGCGGGCAGATCGACCCGATCGCGCCCCGCCACGATGCACTCGATGTGCCGTTCACGCAGGTAGGTGAGGTAACTGCCGGGCGTGGAGTCCGAACAGAGTGCGACCATACCTCGCCAATAACCGGCATTGCGCAGGACGTGCCAGTTACGGACCCGGCCCCGGCTGTCCGGGACAACCATCAGGGGGCGCGGATCGTCGGGCTTCGTCGTCGGCGGCTCGAAGGCCTCGGCGCCCTCGGGCGGAATGGGCTCGTTGGGATTGAAGATCGTGTTGCTTCCGGCCAGGTGGGCGTCCATCTTCAGGCGCGAGGCCACCTGGTAGTGCAGGCCCAGGTCGGGCGCGAACCCGTTTATGCGCCCGTCCACGCTGACCTGGTTGTGCAAGATTACGTGCGGCAGCATTGCGAATCCCTCCAACAAACAGGACTGCACCATGGTCCGACGAGGCAACCCTGTCAAGGAGGGGCGCGGGGCGCCGGCGGGGTCAGTCCTGCGGCAGTGCGGCCAAGGCTGCCCGGGCGCGGCGGGTGTGCTCGCCGGTTCGATCGAGTTGCAGGACGCGGCGCCAGGCGCGGTCGGCCTGGGGGAACTTGCCCGTGAGGGTCATCAGTTCGGCCCATTGGATGTTGGCCTCGAGGTCCTCGTCATCGAGGGTCATGGCCACGCGCAGGATGTCGGTGGCTTCGGCATAGGCCTGGCGGGCGACGGCCTCTGCCGCTCGCCGGCGGAGGAAGGCCAATTCCCGCTCGACGTCCGGGCCGGTGGCCGTGCGAATGCGAACCAGAAGCTGCCATTGGGCCCCCAGCCAGACGAACACCGCGGCCGAGAACGAGAGCATGGTCATCCAAGCGGGAATGGTGGCCGGTAACAGCAGCAGCCCCAACAGGGCGGTCTGTCCGAAGACGCCGAACAGGACGGCCGCGGCCAACCCCAGCCATTCACGCCGCAGCACGATCAGGCCGCTACCCGGTACGATCAGGTTGCACACCACAGCCAGCCGGGTTCGCATTCGTCTGCTGCTCGATCAGGTCCGTCGTATCTGGTTCGGAGACGGGCGAAGCCCGCCTTTGGACCAGGGCGGAGTATACCCGGGCGATTGGCCGACCGTAACCGGTAGGGCCGGCGTCTTGGGTAGCGGGCCGGCTCCGATAATCGTGGGGGTCAGGTAGTGATCCGGTGCCGGCTCTGGGTGGCGGCTAAACCAAGGCCGGTCTGCTTCCGATAAACCTGCGAGTGAAGGAGCACCGATCATGCGCAGAATCCTACTTGCCTCGATTGTGGCCGTCGCCAGCGTCCTGTTGATCACCACCAACACCGGCTGCGACAACAACATCGTCTCCTCAAACGCCCGGGCGGGCTTTTCGAGCTTCCTGACCGGGGTGATCAGCGAGGCGATCAACAAGTCGGGGTCCGACTAGGCGACGGCGTCGCAGGCATTCCGGCCCGCCGGCAGACGCAGGGTGCTCACGTTTCGGGCGCCGGGCGGGCACCCTTCACCCGATCATACTTATGCAGTCTGGAGTTTCTGCGGGCGGCAGGTGTGATGCCCGCGGTTCTGACCGGCCGGCGGCGGCGTCATGACCCGACGGATGCGACGACCTCGTCGAAGACGGTGAGTCCCACGTCGAGTTGCGTGTCGTTGATGCCCAAGGGCGGAGAGAAGCGGATACCGGCCGTCCCGCAGCCCAGCAGGATCAGCCCGCGACGGAAGGCCTCCTGCATGATCCGGTCCCGCAGCCGAGGGTCGTTCTTGCCGCTCTTGCGACTGACAACGTCCACCGCGGCCATCAGTCCCAGACCACGGGGGTTGTCCACGCATTTGCGGCGGTCGCTGATTTCGCGGAGCCTCTCCTGCAAGCAGACGCCGAGTTTGGCGGCGTTGGCCAGGAGCCCCGACTCGAGCAAGTCGATGGTGGCCAGGGCGGCGGCACAACTGACGGGGTTGCCGCCGAAGGTGCTGCCGTGGGCGCCGGCCGGCCAGTTCATGACCTCTTTCGGCGCGATGACCGCACCCAGCGGCATTCCGCTGGCGAGCCCTCCGGCACACAGCAGCACATCGGGGACCACCCCGAAGTGCTGACAGGCGAACATCTTGCCGGTGCGGCCCATCCCCGAGTGGATTTCGTCGCAGACCAACAGCATGCCGTGCCGGTCGCACAGCGCCCGCAGCCGGGGCAGGAAGTTCTTGGGCGGCACGACGTACCCTCCGCCACCCAGGATGGGTTCGACGAAGATGGCGGCGACGTCTTCCGGAGGGGCCTGTTGACGGAACATGTGCTCCTCGAACACGTCGATGTCGCCGTAGGGCACGTGCCCTACCATGGGCACCAACGGTTCGAAGCCGGCCTTCTCCCGGGCGGTCGACGAGGTCAGCGAGAGCGCCCCCATGGTTCGTCCGTGAGACGCCCCGTGGAAGGCGATGACCCATTTCCGCCCGGTGTGGTGGCGGACGAGCTTGAAGGCGGCCTCGGCCGTCTCCGCTCCGCTGGTCAGGAGCAGCACGCGCTTATCCGAGCGACCGGGGGCGATGGCCGCCAGCTTCTCGGCCAGAGCGATCATGGGTTCGTAATAGAAATCGGTGCCGCTGGCGTGGATGAGTTTGGCGGCCTGGTCCTGGATGGCGGCCACCACGCGGGGATGGCAGTGTCCGGTGGCGCAGACGGCCAGCCCGGCGGCGAAGTCGAGGTATCGGTTGCCGTCCACGTCCTCGACGACCGAGCCGACGGCGCGTCGGATGACCAGCGGGTAGTTGCGGGTGTAGGAGGGTGAGGCCACCCGCTCGTCGCGCTCCATCGCCGCCCGGGCGGCGAGGCCCGGAGGCGGTGTCTCGATCCAGGGCGCCGGTCCGATCCAGGACTCTTTCTGGGCCTCTTTCTTGCCGGCCTGCTTGATCCGCAGCATGGTCAGACTCCCCCAGCTCGGCGACCTCGTGGGTCGACCTCACTCCTGAACGTTTCTTCCCCCCAATATCGGCTGTGGCGCGTATCGCCTGCCGCCAGATTCCGTGGCAATTCGTGGGCCATCGGCGGAATCCCACTTCCCCCAGGGCCAAGGCCCCTGCGTCAGGCCGGCCCGTGCCGGCGGTCGACGTCCCGTCTGATTATAGTTACCCCAATTCCACGCGGAGGTTACATCGGCCGACGATCGCGCTGGACATCCCGGCCCGGTTCGGCGGCCACCTCCTTGGCCGCTAGCGTGGTTCCCCGGGCGCTGCAAACGCTCGGCCCCCGCATACCGACGGAGGCTCCGGCCTGCGGAATCATCGAGCAAGCCAGGTGTCTCTTCGATAGGCGTGAGGTTGCCGCGGAGGTGAACCTCCGTGCGGTTTCATCCGTCCGGGGGATGTAGTAGTGTGGTGGTCTGGATCGCCGGCTCGGTGGCCGACGGGTTGAGTTGGGCGACGTGGCGTTGAACGGGAGGTCAGATCGTGGTCAAGGGCAATAACGGGATGCTGAACCTGCAGGGGGCGGTGATCGAGGCGGGGCGGTGTCTGCTCTGCCACGACGCGCCCTGCAACACCGGTTGCGGAGCGGATACCGATCCGGCCACCTTCATCCGCAAGCTTCGCATGGGAGACATCAAGGGTGCCGTGCGGACGATGCGGGAGAACAACATCCTGGCCGCCACCTGCGCCCAGGTCTGCCCGACGTGCCGACTGTGCGTGGAAGGTTGTGCGCGGTCGGGCATCGACGAGCCGATCCGGATCGCCGAGCTGCAGGCTTTCCTGGCCGACTACGAGCGCCACGAGGGGATGCAGGTTTTGGAGGCCCCGGCTCCCGGTGACCGCAAGATCGCGGTGATCGGCTCCGGCCCGGCGGGGCTGTCGGCGGCGGCGAGTCTGGCCATGAAGGGCTACTCGGTCGTCGTGTACGAGAAGATGCCTCGGCCGGGCGGGCTGCTGCGGTACGGGATTCCCGACCACCGCCTTTCGCAGAAACTGCTGGACCACGAGATCGAGCTGATCAAGGGGCTGGGCGTGCAGTTCGAGTGTGAGCGGGCGATCGGAACCGCGGAGGAGTTGGAGGGTCTGCTCCAGGACGGCTTCGACGCGGTGTTTCTGGGCACGGGCTGCGACGAGACGTACCGCCTGCGGCTTCCCGGGAGCAAGCTCAAGGGTGTCTACCCGTGGGACGCGTTCCTGAGCCAGAGCAAGGACCGGACGGGTCGCCGCAAGCTCACGACGGCCGTGAAGGGCAAGCGCGTGGTGGTCGTGGGGGGCGGCTCGGTGGCCATGGATTGCGCCGTGACCGCCAAGCGACTGGGGGCTCAGCGGGTCTACGCGATCTCCCTGGAGGCCATGGAGGAGCTGCCAGCCGACGTGGATGAGAAGATGCAGGCGTTTCAGGAGGGCATCCGCTTCAAGCCGAACTGCCGGGTGACCAGCATTGTCGGTGCCAACGGGCGGGTGAAGTCGGTCCGCGGCGTGGAGATGCGCTGGAGGAAGCCGGGGCTGTTCGTGCCCAAGAACGCCGTGGACATTCCCGGTTCGCAGTTCGCTGTGCCGGCGCACGTCGTGGTGGAGGCCGTCGGCGCGGGGCTTTCCGGCGACCTTCAGGCCATGCTGAATACGCTGAAGACCCAGCCCGACAAACGTCCCAAGGTCAACGCCCGGACGCAGCGCACGTCTCGCCCCCGCATCTTCGCCGGTGGGGACCTGGCCGGTGCCGGCAAGACCGTGGCCTGCTCCGTTCTGGATGGCAAGAAGGCGGCCGAGGCCATCGCCCAGGCGTTCCCGCTGGGGGTGCCGGTGAGCGTGCCCCAGCGCAAGCGCCCCAGTCTGGAAATCGAGTTCTGCGGATTGCGGTTCTCCAACCCGTTCTGCCTCTCCTCGTCGCCGGTGTGCAACACGGCGGAGATGGTGGCCCGGGCGTTCGACGCCGGTTGGGGCGGGGCCGTCTTCAAGACGGTGGGCCTGGAGGAGGACTACGCGATCATCGATCCCACTCCGCGGCTCAATGCCCTGCACCACGGCGACCGCCGCTTCATCGGGCTGCAGAACATCGAGATGATCAGCGAGCGGCCCCACAAGCAGAACCTCAAGGACATCGCCTGGCTGAAGAAGCACTATCCTGACCGGCCGCTCATCGTGAGCATCATGGGCTATTCGGACGAGGGCTGGGTCGAGCTGGCCAAGGGCGTGGCCGACGCCGGGGCCGACATGCTCGAACTCAACTTCTCCTGTCCGCAGATGGCGGTCGAGGGGGCCGGGCACAAGATCGGCCAGGCTTACGACCTGCTCGAGCGGTACACACGCGTGGTGAAGGAGGCCGTCTCCGTGCCGGTGATGGCCAAGATGACGCCGAACATCACGGACATCCTGCCGCCGTCGCTGGCGGCGAAGCGCGGCGGGGCCGACGCCATCTCGGCCATCAACACCCTGCGGGCCATTACCGAAGTGGACCTGGACACGTTCGCCCCCATGCCCACGATTCAGGGCAAGGGGTCGATCAGCGGCTACTCCGGCCCGGCCGTCAAGCCCATCGCCCTGCGGTTCGTGGCGGAGCTGGCCCAGAGCAAGGAACTCGACCTGCCGGTGTCGGGCCTGGGCGGCATGGAGACCTGGCAGGACGCGGCCATGTTCCTGTTGATGGGGGCGTCGAATCTTCAGGCCACCACGGCCGTGATGCGCTACGGCTACCGGATCATCGATTCGCTGTGCGGCGGGCTGGAGGACTACCTGGAGTCGAAGGGGCTGGGGTCGGTCGGCGAGCTGGTGGGGCGGGGGCTGGAGTTCACGGTCGATCCTTCAGAGCACCACCAGACCCGGCACGTGATCTCGAAGGTCGATCCCGACAAGTGCATCGGCTGCGGCCTGTGCTACGTCGTCTGCCAGGACGGCGCCAACCAGGCGATGCAGTTCAACGGCAGGCGGCGCAAGGCGGAGGTCGATCGGGAGCGGTGCGTCGGCTGCCTGCTGTGCAAGCACGTCTGCCCGGTGTGGGATTGCATCACGACCGAGGAGATCGACCACGTCATCTCCGGCGGGATGCATGAGACGGCGATGGAGTTTGTGGAGACCGACTAGCCAGGCGCGCCCGAGGCCGCCCGGGCGGCGAGGGTTCTGGCGGCTGGCATCGAAAAGAACCGCGCCGGAAATGGGTGACTGTCCCTACTGTCCCTCTTGCCCCATTCCTCGCTACGGTCTGGTCTCAGGTGATTGGTCGAGCGGCACGTGAGAGAGGTCAACCCCCTGCAGGATTCCCAACTCGAGCCCCACGCGCTTCAACTCTACCATTCCTCCTCGCTCGACTTTCGTGCGAGCCTGCCGGTCATGTTCCAGGATCGTTTCCCGGATGCGCTGGTAGGGTATCCCGAGGGCGGCGGCTCTCTGCACCGCCCATGAACGCGGCCGCGCCTCCAGAACCTCTGTTGAAGCGATGAAGTCGAGCAGCTTGGACGACGGGTGCTGGATCTGTACCTTCCAGATCATGACCTCAAGGTTTCGCGCCCGCTTCGGATTAGCGCTGCCCGAAGAGCGCTTCTGCTCTTGCAACGCAGTGATTACCTCGGCGTCACCCAAATCAGCCAAGACTTGGGCTGCGGTCCAATGAAACTTCTCGGGTGAGCGTTCCGCCTTGACGCGCTCACGCAAAGCCGGAAAGACGGACTCGTCCAGTGTATTCACCGCAAAGAGGGGAATCTGGTCCGCTGGGCGGGCCACGATCATATCCACCAGGGCTTTCTGACGCGCTGCCAAAGGAGCCTTGCACTCGGTGATCAAATGGAAGAAATCATGCCATACGTCCCACACGTCGTAGCCGGCGACGTATATGTCTTTGATCAATGCGAGCAATTCGGTGTGGTCGTTCATCACCGCCATTAGGTGCCTGGCGCCGTGGCGGATAAACTCGCCCGGGAGAGCCCGAGCAGAGTCTGGAACAGGTCCCTCCGCATGTTGGGTCTCCAAGCCGGAGCGTACGATCTTCACCACCTTCCGCGCCGCCGCCTCGTCGGCCAGTTCGCAGGAGAGGCGCAACGCTTCGCGTCGGGAAACGAACGCCTGAGTGCTGTTCTCAAGAATGCCCAACAGGCGTCCGAGCACCTCCTGATCCCCGCGGGCCGAATGGGCGCGGACGGTCGCGGCAAATGAGAGTACCTCCCCGATGCTCTGATGCTCACCTGTGCCTTCCCAGCGATCAAGTGCTGCCTGCACCTCCGATGATGCCCCTAGCGCAGTGCCCCCCCCGTAAATCGCTGCTACGATCGTTGCAATTTCTACTACGTGTCTCATGGTCCTACTCGCACCTAGAAGTTGTTGCATTCTGGAGAAGGGAGATTCCACACCCCGTTCCACACGCGGCACCAGGTCTCGCCCTGCTCCGCGGACGGCAACAGCAGGGGCAATATATCCGGCGTTGGAACCTCGGGAGGCAGCCTGATGCGTTCCCAGAGGATATTCGCGGACCCGATTGGCACATGTTCCTCTACATCATAACCAGGCGCACCGCTCCGACGAAGTAGATAGTGAGCGACTTCGTGTTCCAGCACGTGATACGACTTTAGCTCGCTGGGCGTCCTGTACTGGTGAAAGCCCGTCCCTAATGTATCACCACCGTCGTTCAGTAGGATATAGGGGTGACCGAACGGCGGACTCTGGCTGGGGTCCTCGGTGAAAGCCTGAGGCAATCCGATCGGCGGCGGTGACTGCACCGCCCCGGTGAAATAGATGTTCAATCGGTCCGCCATCCAATAGGGCAGCAGGACATTATCCCTGAACGCCGAAAACGGCTCTAGCCGTCCGTGCAAGAAGAGGCCGAAATCCTGGACCGTGGCGACTTCGATCGGGTCAAAGCAGACATTGCCGCCGAACATCCTCGCGTGGCTCCTCAGTGCATTGAGAAACGCGCTGACCTCGGCCATCGTCATCCGGCAGCCGTCGTTGTCGCGCGTGCCCACTGACTCGCCGGGAGCGACGACGATCCACGCCCGCACGGAAACCGTGCCGGTCTGGGGAAGCGTGGGTTTGCGGAGGAGGCTGCAGGCGGCGCCCACGACCAGTGCGGCGCTGCAACTCAGGCAAATGATGGCTTTTAGCTTTCGGGTCACGCAGATGTCCTAGTCCGTAGCGGCGACAACCACCGCGCTTCCGCCGGATTCTGTCTGCAAGAGGACCACGCTCGGGTAGTTGTCCTTGTTCAGGGCGACATCGACCATAATAATGGGCGTGTCCAGGTCACTGTGGTAGATGATGCGATCCGGGTCTCCGTCATCACCGGCAACCTTGGCAAGCACGAGACCGGCAACGCTATCCAGCTCGAGCCCGGCGGAATCATAGCTGACCAGATCAACATCGATTGTGTCCGGTGCTTCAGCGACCGTGGCAGCATTCTCCTCGATGCGGGCGACAGCGACGAGATGGAAGGCGTAGGCGGAGAGCAGCACCCCCTCAACCGGGTTGAGCGGGTCCGGATCGCTCGACAACTCCATCAGGTTCAAGGTGTCCAGCTCAGCACCGAGCAGGGGCGGGCCCGTGTCCGTGGAGGTGTCGTCGTAGGTGATTGAGTGCCAGGCCGAAGACGCGCCCATCTCCGGCGCGAAGGTGAAGGTGCGGCCTAGCGAATGCCCGGCGAGGTGGAACGTGAAGATGCCGGGCGTTGTCCCCGGGCCGTCGAGGTTTGCGAAGTCGGGAGCATTCGTTGTGCTGCCGTCACCGACGATCAGGATCGCCTGACTGCCTGACGACTCCCGGAACTGGGCGGCGTCGTACGCGGTCTGGAAGGGGGCAGTCGGAGGACCAAGCGGCGGCTGGTACACGCCCTCCCAATCGCCCGTGGTGGCGGCGTCGAAGGCGATCGGGGCAATGGCGGGTTGCAGGGTCACCGTAAGCGGTGTCCCCGGAGGCCCCGACACCGGCGAGACGTCAATGGAGATGACGGTGACTGCTTGAGTCTCCTGAAGGTCAAAGGTGCCGTCGCCATCCGGATCGGTAAGCAGATCAATGGTCACGTCGCCCAGCGCGGCACTCGGAATAAGCCCCTCGACGAAGGCGCTCAGGGATACGGTTCCGCACTGCGGACCGCTGACGTTGTTCTCAAACACGGTGTAGTCGATCAAGTCCACGTCGGTGTCGGACTCGAAGTCAAAGGGGGCACAGGCGGGGCCAACCGGGCCTCCCGCTGTTCCGGTGAAACAAATCTGGAAATCCGCAAAGTCGTCCAGGTCGACATCGCAGTCCGGCTCAGAATCACCAGCAAGTGTCGGGGCGGTGTACTCCGTGTTCGGCGGGATGAGATTGTCCTTGGCAACGGTGTCCCAGAGCGAGATGCGCATCGGGTCGTATGCGAACTTGTATGGAGACAATGCCGGCAGGGCGAGCTGCAAAGGTGCAGGCTCCTCGCCGACAACCACAACCAAGCCTGGGTCGTCCGCGAGCAGAATACTCGGCGAGAATACCGCGATAACGACGATGAGGAGATGTGTTTTCATGGGTCCCTCGTTCACCGAAGAGACCCCCGAGTCCCCGCGTCGGGTCTTAACTCTAGGATGATACCGCGCTGGCGTGGCACTGCAAGGGGTCTTCCGCCACAAACCTGGACGGAAGTGCCCGTTTGCAAGTGCAAGTGACACAACGACTTAAGGAGTGTGGGATGGGGGGACAGTCACCTATATCTTTGTTGCTCGCTTGCCTTCCTTGAGTTCGATCAGTCTTGGCCTGCCCACGGGTAGTGGCCGGAGGCGGCGTCCGATTCTGGCCGCCAGCTTGCTTGGGAACTTGTCGCCGGGTCGTGCATGGGTGAGCGAAGCTGGCCTGTGGAGGACGGTGTGGAACTCGCCCGGACGAATGCATCCCCCACCCATGCTTCGCGTGGATGGGGCACCCACTTGGCATGGGTCGGGCAGCGGCCGTCGATCGTTATTCTTCGAGAACGGCCGGCGGGGGCGCCGGCCGCTACTGGGTTTTCGGACGCCGTGTTGGTGGGCGGGGTCGTTGCCGGGGGCGGGCGGGCGGGGTGGGGTCGGGTTGTTCTCGGACGCTGGGCGGCTTGGGGCATCATTGTAGCGCCGGCACACCAGAAACCGGGGCCGCTAGCCGCTACATATTGTAGATCAAACCACGGTGCCGGGGGGTTGTCTGCCGGGTGATGACCGGCGCCTGCCTGCGCCGACGGGACACGACGAATTGGGGGACTGCGCATGAAAGACTGGCAAAAGAACTTCCTGCAGAAGCTCGAAGGGGCCAAGAAGCAGTGGCTGCACAGGTTCGAGCGCTTCGCCACCGAGCACCTCGAGCCGGTGTTCGACCGGTTCGCCGACTTCGCCACCAGCAACGGCTTCCGCGTGTCGGCGCCGGATTGCGATGCCGGGACACGCCGGTACAAGTTCGCCCTGACCGAGAACGGTTACGTCCTGCTCACGTTCCAGATGAAGGGACTGGAGCAGGTCGAGGTGTGCATCGAGGTGGCCGTGCCCGGGCAGGGTAACGCGGACTCGGCCGACCGGCGCACCGATCTGCACCTGGCCGGGCCGTCCTGGGTGGAGACTCAGTTCGAGGATGGGCTGGACACGTTCCTGACCGCCTTTGGCGAGGCCGGGGCCAACGACGCCGAGTGCGCCCAGGAACTGGTCACCGCGTAACGGGGCGACCGGTGGTCGGGCTTGCTCGATCGCGGGTCCGTTGCGCAGTCCGTGCCATTGCCAGTATGCGAACGGAGCCCCGGCAGCTTGTGGCCGGGGCTTCCGATGCGCGCTGAACGCGCTGTGAGCTGATGCAGCATCCTCTATCAGGTCGCTAAGAAACTCGTTTTGCCGCCGAGGGCTGCTGCCTTGCGTGCCAAGAAACGCATCCAATGGACGGTTTCCTGCAAACGGCCTGCGGGGACGCAGGCCGCTACGGCGTTCCTTAGCGTCCCGCTATCGCCCGAGGCGATGCACGTCCGTGCCTCTACCTGGCGGGGGCCTGCAGCTCGGCGATGATTCGTCCGGCCTCCGGTTCCTCGATCCATTCGACGTGCCCGTCGGCAAACGCAACGGCCGCCCCGCGCCCGTTGCGGACCTCGCGTTCGGCCAGGACCACCGTGGTGGCCGGCTGCGCCATTGTCTTGGTGTTCGACCCGGAACGATAGAGGTAGAAGGACTGTTCGTCGACCTCGGACACGTCGGCCGGTCCGCTGCCGTCGTACGGGCTGCGCAGCATCTGCACCGTCATGGAGCCGTCGGCCACCAGATCGCCCAGCGACGTGGGGAACTCGCCCTTGTGCTCGCTGGCGTAGATGAGACAGCAGGTCACGATGCCCTTTATGTTGGCCATGGAGACGGTGCGTCTGGTCTGATTGCGGGCCTCGGCCAGCGACTCGACCATGGATTGGCCCACGACCTCCATGGCTGCCTGTGTGCCCGACTCGTTCAGGGCAAGGTCCACCAGGATCGTCCCGGGCCGCGAGGTGACGGCGATTCCCAGCGCAGCGTCGGTGCCGGCGGCGCGGCTGAACACGGGCACCACCAGCGGGTCCTGGCGCTCCGGTTCCTCGCCCATCTCAGCCAGGGCCAGCTCGGCGAACCGGGCGATGTTCATGAAAACCAGCCGCGAGGCCGAGTCAGGCAGTCGAGCGAGGATCGACTTCAGGTTCGGATGCGCGTCGAACGCCTTGTGCTCCAGGTGGGCTTCGATGGCTGATACGACGCGCTGGGTCGATCCGCCCATCACCAGGTAGCCGTCGACCACGGCCAGCGCTAATGGCGGGTCGCCGTCGTCACCCCGGGACACGATCTGTACACCGCGGTACACGGTCGTGTTGATGGGCAGGCCATAGCCGTTGACCAGGTTCTGGAACTGCCGGAGGAACAGGTCGGCATCGGCCAGCTTGACGGCCGCGATCAGGTGCGGTTTTTCGTCGTCGCCGGCCTGCACGCCGATGGCCCATTCGTCCACCATGTTGTCCAGAAAGTCGTGCTGTGGATCGAACCCGAACTCGCGGGTGACCTCGGTCAACTCGCTGCGGAACTCGTCCACGATGTCCGGATCGATCTTCTCGATGATCTCGCACAGCCGATCCGCGAGGTCGGAGGCGTTGGTCATGGCTCCGCAGCAGGCGATCACGCAGTCGGCCGGTAGAACCGACGCCGCCTCGAGCTTTCGTTCGGGCGGTACGAGCAGGCCGGTCAGCCCGCTTTGCTCGTCGGCCACGCCAATGGCCAGGTTGGCCGACAGCGCCGGCCCGGACCAGTCGGCCGTCAGAGCCACCGACTCGAACGCGTCGAGCCCGGCGGCGTCGAACAGGCGGCCGGATTCCTCGTCCATTTGAACTCGTGCCAGGGTGATCAGCGGGCGGAGATTGAGATAGGCCAGCAGGTCGCCCCGCCATGTGCGCAGGTTCTTTGCGATTGGCAGACGCCGGAACTCTTCGCTCTCGACGAAGCGCTGACCGTCTGCGTTGGGGTTGTTGCCGGCGAGGAATTCCATCACCGACTGCCGCCAGGTGTCTCCGTAGGCCAGCCCGTCGCGCACGCCGACGTACAGGGTTATGGCGAGCGGCAGTTCCGACGGCCTGATGGTGATCAGTTGCCCGTCGCGTCCGACCTCGATCGGTGGGGCGCCCTGCGATCCGACGAGGTCGCCGTCGGTCCAGGCCTTGAGGCGGGAGAACAAGTCATTTGCATCGCCCGCGACCGTTGCGGCGAAACTGATGCCAAGGGCGTCGGGGCGCAACGCCTTCGCCCGGACGGCGAGCATGGTCGGACCGCCGAAGGTCTCCCGCCAGCCGCGGGCCAGCGCGGCAGCGTCGGGGCAGCCGGCTTCTCTGGCGGCCATCAGGGCGATCGGGTTGTCGAGCAGGGCCGACACATCCTCCGTGTACAAGACAAACAGCGGGTCGGCCGGGGCCAGTGCCAGCAGGTCGGTCGGCGTCGCGGCCGGTGCTGCCGGTTGCTCACCGGCGAGGGCGACCGTCGCGAGAAGCGTCCAGCAGCCAGCGGTACGGAGAAAGGCGTTCATGGTCGTGTTTCCTGCGTCATTCGCCAGGGGTTGTCGTCGTTCCGTCTTCTTCGAGTCTCATCGGCCGGGGCGGCTCGTTCTACTCCTCGAACGGTTTGACGTCCGGCGCGGGGAATCGGCAGACGTAGTCGAGCTTCCACGCCCGTTCGTCTTCCTTGCCGCCGTCGTCCACCATGTTCTCGCCGACGCTGTAGAGCATCCAACCCTCGCCCTCGGGCTGGTACACGTACTGGTTGCCGCTGAATGGGTCGATCAGGTCATCCGCGCCGCCCAGGATGTCGGTCAACTCGTCGAGCCGATCGGGGAAGGCACCGTCGTGTCGCGCGGCGTACAGACGAAGGGCGGCAATCACGCGGGTCATCTGGGCCGCGGTTCGAAGGCGTTCGCCCAGTTCGTTGGCCCGGGCCAGGGAGGGCAGCAGCATGCGGGCGAGCACGTTCCACCGCGGTATGGACCGGACGATTTGTTCCTCCCAGTCGCCCGGCCAGTTGGCCTCGTAGGCGGGCAACTCGGAACGGCGGATCAACTCGTCGTAGAACGTGTTCATGTGTCTCTTGATGGTCCGATCGGGGAGCATAAGCCGGCCGATGCGGGCCTCGAGTACCCCCCAGCCCGTTTCGTTTGGCGGGTTCACGTCGAAGTCCCCGTTCCAGAAGTTGTGCACGTTTCGCAAGGACATCGTCGGGCGGGACACGAACTCGTCCACGATCCCCAGGCCGAACAGCTTCTCCATCCGCACGCCGCGTTTCATGTCCGGGCGGGTTTCGGCCAGTCGAGCGGTCTGATCCAGGATCTTCTGCAGCAGTGCCGGCGGCAGGTCACGTCGAAGGACCAGGTCGCGAGTGGCCTGATCGCCGATCGCGCAGCAGGCCACGCCCACCAGGGCCTCGATCAGCGTGATGCCCTGACCGATGTGGGCCCCCATTCGCCATGCGGTGATGTAGTTGTCGAAAGCCCGGGCGTACTTGCCGCCGGCTTCCAGCCGTCGGCCATCCGCTATCAGCATCTTGGCCAGGTGGCGGTGGTGACTCAGGCTGGGCAGCAGCACCGCGATGATGCTGCCGCCGGGGTCCCCGAAGTAGGGCATCTGACACCGTTCCAGCTCGCCGGCCTGCCGGGCCAGTTCGAGGGCGCGGCGGTTGTCCTTGTTGGTGAGCCAGGCTTCGAGCTTGGTGCCGGCTGATCCCGGTGGCCAGGCCGTGCGGCAGGCATAGCCGAAGGCGCCCTTGAGGTCATCAGGCAACTCGGCGAAAGCGTTGGCCGCTTCGATGTACGTCCAGGCCGCGTTCTCGTCGCGGGGGATGTCCGCGACGTCGAAGCCGCGCTGGCGAAGGTCGTCCGCGGGCCAGACGGTCATGGTCCGGTCGCGGATGGTGACCTGCTCGGGCGGCTCGTCGGCCGGCAGCAGGGCGGGGCTCAGGCACAGCACTGCCGTTGCGGCGACGATCCGGGTGGTCCAGGGGGCTGTTCCGGGCTTCATCGTCTGTGTCTCCTCGAAACGGGAGCGGGCGCCGCCCGCTGTCGGCACTCCGGGCGCATTATCGGCGGAACCGGTGCCAGCCAGGGTACCAGACGAGCGGCGGCAGGGTGTGTTAGCGCGTGTGTGGTGTTTTTTCGGCTTTCGGTCGTTTGCCCCAGGAGCGTCGGCGGCAACCCTCAGAAGCCCGGCGCGTTGATCGGGCTGGGCGGCATGGCCGGCGGCTGCGGCGCGGGTGCCCGTCGGCCCAGAATCAGTACGATGAGCAGCAGGGCCACTACGCCTGCCAGCACGCCCATCCACCACGGCTTGCCGTAGATATTGCACAGGACGTTGCCGGCCCCGACGCTCACCACGGCGGCCAGCAGGGCGTACGGCATCTGCGTCCAGACGTGCTGCTCGAGCGTGCACGAAGTGGCCAATGAAGATAGAACCGTCGTGTCGCTGATGGGCGAGCAGTGGTCGCCGAAGATCGACCCGGCCAACACGGCTCCGACGGCCGAGTAGAACAGCGGTGCTGCTTCCGCAGCGGGCATGTCTGCGCACAGCTTGGCCGCCACCATTACGGTGGCCGGGCAGAGAATCCCCATCGTTCCCCAACTCGAACCGGTGGCGAACGAGACCAGGCAAGCCGCCCCGAACACGGTCATGGGCAGGAACATGGGCGCGAACTGGGCGTCCTTCAATGCGTCGCTGACCACCTCGCCCAGTTGCAGCGCCCGGGTGGCGTCGGACAGGGCCCAGGCCAGCACCAGGATGACGATGGCCGGGAACATCCGCGACATGCTCTCCAGCCCGCCGTCGACGGCCTCGCGGAACTTCGCGTTTCGCGCGACCAGGGCGATGAGCAGTGCCAGGGCCAAACCGGCCACGGCGCCGTAGAGGATGGACCGATAGGGATCGGCGCCGACCAGAACGTCTTTCACCGTGTCCAGCGACAGCGTGGCGTCTTGGGGAAGGGTCTGCCAGCCCGGCAGGACCAGGATCACGACGGTGACCACCACCATCAACAGCACGGGCAACAGGGCGTACCAGGCTCGGCCCGGGGGCGCTCCGCCGTCTTCCTGGGCCATGGCGTACACGCTGCGCTGGGCCGCCTCGCGCTCGGCCTTCTTCATGGGTCCGAAGTCGCGTCTTGTCAGGGCGATCAGCGCCACCAGCGCCAGGGCGAAGAGGGCGTAGAAGCGATAGCCGATGCTGGCCAGGAAGACGTGGTAAGCGCTGGCATTGGCCACGATTTCGGGAACGGCCTGTCCGGTTGCCAGGGCGCTGGCGTTTGCGGCATCCAATCCGTCCTTGATGTAGCCGACCTCGGCGCCGATCCAGGTTCCGATGGGCACGAGCGAGGCCACCGGTGCGGCCGTCGAGTCCACGATGTAGGCCAGTTTCGCCCGGCTGACGCGCAGGCGGTCGAAGAGCGGGCGAAGGGTCGGACCGAGGATCATGGTGTTGGCGTAGTCGTCGAAGAACACGGCGTGGCCGGCGACCCATCCGCTCAACTGGGCGCGTCGCGAAGTCCTGGCCCAGCGCGACATGGCATCGACGACGGCCCGCGTCCCGCCGATGGCACCGACAACGCCCACCATGGCGCCGATGGCCATGGTGAAGACGATGATCTGCACGCGGTAGTAGCCGTAGTCCGGGTCGAGATCGACAATCCCACCGACGAGGTACTCCTCCACCGCCACGCGTACGCCCCGCAGGACAGTCGGTGCGTCGGCGAAGGCGGCCTCCGGCCCGCGGCAGGGCAGCAGCATGTACGCCGCCACCAGAACACCCACGAAGAGCGAGACCACCACCTGCCGGCTCATGATGGCCAGCAGGATGGCCACCAACGGTGGCGCCAAGACCCACAGGTCTCCTCCGAACTTGCCCTTGTAATACTCCTGCGGTGTGGGCACGGCCGGCGCGGTCGTGGCCGTTGGCTGGTCGGTGGTTGCGACGTCGGCGGCGGTCGGCTGGGCCTGCTGGGCGAGCGTCACCGCACACACGCAAAGAACGCCCGCCGCCAGCACCATCGTGGGCAGGGACAGTCGGCGGACCTGCTTGAGCAACGCGAACGGGTTACGTGTCACAGCATCATCTCCGTACCGGTTTTCGCTCTTGGCCCGCCGCTATTTCAGACATTCCACACCCGATCGAAAAACGTCCAACCCGTCGGCAGTCGCGACGTCCGGACGGCGCGTCCACAGCGGATGCTGCGTCCGGTCGACGTGGCGCTCGGGGTGCGGCATCAAACCCAGAACCTGCCCGGTTGCATCGGTCAGGCCCGCGATGCCGTCCGCGCTGCCGTTGGGGTTGGCCGGATAATCACCCGGTTCGCCCCGGCTGTCCACATAACGCAGAGCCACGTGGCCGTTTTCGCGCAGGGCGGTCAGGGCCCGCTCCGAATCGACAACCAGACGGCCTTCGGCGTGGGCCACGGGCGCTTCGATATAACGCGACCGCCGCAGGAACGCACACCGGTCCGTCTCGACCCGCAGCCGCACCCACCGATCCTCGAACCTCGACGACGAGTTCGGCGCCAGGCTCACGCGTAAAGCCTCCCGCCGGCCGCCGGGCAGCAGCCCCATCCGGACCAGCACCTGAAACCCGTTGCAGATGCCCAGCACCAGCTTGCCGGTGGCAATGAATTCGCGGGCGGCATCGCTCAGGCGATGGGCGAGGCGGCTCGCCAGAATCCTACCGGCCGCGATGTCGTCCCCGTAGCTGAAACCGCCCGGAACTGTCAGAACTTGTGCGTCATTCAATTGGCCCGGGTTGCGAATCAGTTCGTTGACGTGGACCAGCCGCGGCTCGGCGCCCGCGAGGCGCCAGGCGTGGACGGTCTCGCCGTCGCAGTTGATCCCGGCCGCCCGGAGCACGATGACGCGAACCTTAGCCACGTTGCGTCCCTCCCGGCCCGTCGCGCAGCGGCGAGCGCCATGCTTCACGCAACGCGGCGACCTCCAGATCGATCAACGTCCCGTTCTGGTGCGTCACGAGCAGTCGTTGCACCGTGGTGACCTCGCCCAGCGCGATGGCATCCGGCCAATCGTCATCCTGACCGACCTCCAGACAGTAGCCGGTCAGGATGGGCGCGAACAACTCGTCAGCGGCATCCGCCGCCACCGTCGCCCCCAGGTCACCGGCGATGCACATCTCGGCGATCGCGACGGCCCATCCTCCGTCGCTCACGTCGTGCGCGGAGATGACGCGCCCATCGCGGATCGAGCGTGCGACCTGGTGGTGCAGTTCGCGGGACCGGTCGAGTCCGACCGCGTCAGCCGGTGCCCGCACCAGGATCAGCCGGTTGCCCGGGCGCTTCAGGTCCATGGTCACGCATCGCCGGACGTCCTCGATGATGCTGACCGCGCTGATCAGCAGCGTCCCGGGGATCGATATTCGCTCCGGCATGTTCAGTCGCCGGGCCTCGGCGGGATCCTGCGAGAACTGGTTGTTGAGCGAATCCTTGCCGGAGATGAAGGGCAGGCCGTAGGCCAGGGCCGCGTCGTGGGCGCCCTGGCAGGCCCGCACCAGTCCGCCGAGCGCCCGGGCATCCGTGACGCCGCCCCAGCAGAAGTTATCCAGAATCGCGGTGCGGTCCGGGTCGCCGCCGACGCAGACCACGTTGCGCAGGGCCTCGTCCACGGAGGCGACGGCCATCCGGTACGGATCGACGTCGGACAGATGCGGCGTTATTCCGCAACCGAGGGCGATGCCGCGATGGCTCTCCAGCCGAGGGCGCAGGACGGCCGCGTCCGCCGGCCCGTCACCCGGTCCGCAGAGCGGCTTGACCACGCTGCCGCCCTGAACCTCGTGGTCGTACTGTCGGATGACCCATTCCTTCGAGGCGGTGTTGTAGCTGCCCAGCTCCGCCAGCAATCGGTCAGGTGGGGACTGGGGATTGGGGATTGGAGATTGGGGGTTGGGGATGGACCATTCCGCCCGGCGTGGGGTGCGAGGCAGGCCGTTGTGAAGGAAGTCCATCTCCAACTCGCCCACCACCGTTCCCTGATAGCACACCCGGAGCCGGCCGTTGCCGGTGAACTCGCCGATGACGGTGGCTTCGACCTCCTCCTCCTTGAAAACGCTCAGCAGTGCCGGCAGGTTGTCATCCGGAACGGCCAGGACCATGCGTTCCTGGGCCTCGGATATCCAGATCTCGTCGTAGCGCAGGCCGGCGTACTTGAGCGGCACGTTCTCCAGCTCGACCTCGGCGCCGAGGTGCTCGCCCATCTCGCCGACCGCGCTGCTTAACCCGCCGGCGCCGCAGTCGGTGACCGCGCTGAACAGACAACCCTCTTCGTGGTCGCGGGCCCGCAGCAGGGCGTCGAGCACCTTCTTCTCTTCGATGGGGTTGCCGATCTGCACCGCGTGGGAGAACTCGTCGGCGTGCGTATCGGTCAGCTCGGCCGACGAGAACGTGGCTCCGTGGATGCCGTCGCGTCCGGTGCGTCCGCCGACCAGGACGATGCGGTCGCCGGGCCGCGGGGCCTTGGCGATGCGGTCTCGGGGGATCAGCCCGACGGACCCGCAGAACACGAGTGGATTGGCCAGGTAGCGATCGTCGAAGCAGATGGCCCCGTTGACAGTGGGGATGCCCATGCGGTTGCCGTAGTCGCGCACTCCGCCGACCACGCCCTTGAGCACCCGCCGGGGATGCAGCACACCGCGCGGCAGGCGCGAGTCGGGGTAATCCGGCGGCGCGAAGCAGAACACGTCGGTCGAGGCGATGGGTTTGGCCCCCAATCCGCAGCCCAGGATGTCGCGGATGCACCCGCCGATGCCGGTGGCCGCCCCGCCGTAGGGCTCGATGGCCGACGGGTGGTTGTGCGTCTCGACCTTGAAGGCCACGCCGTACTCATCGTCGAAGGCGACCACTCCGGCGTTGTCCTCGAACACCGACAGGCACCAGTCACGGTTCAGGTCGCGCGTCACCTTGGCGATGGTCGATGACAGCAGGTTGTCATACCGGAACTGGACCGTCTCATCGCTGCCGAAGCCGGCCCCGCGATAGAGGACGTCGGCGGTGAGCGTTTTGTGTACGCAGTGTTCGGACCAGGTCTGGGCCAGGGTCTCCAGCTCGAGGTCCGTCGGATCGCGGTCGCGCCGGCGGAAGTGATCCCGGACGGCCTCCATCTCGGGGACGGACAGGAAGAGATGGGCCCGGCGCGAGAGGGCGGCCAGTGCTTCGGCGTTCAGTGTACGGATGGGCACGGTGCGCAGCTCGAACGCGGCGGCGGGCGCCTGCGGGAAGGCCGAGGGCAACTCGTCCCGCCGGCCGAACCCGCACAGATAGATCGACTCGATGCACTCGTTGGCCAGGACCTGGCGGGCCAGGTGCTCCAATTCGGGCGCGCCGGTCGCCCCGTCGACGGTGTAGCGTCTTGCGGTGCGAACTTCGTCGATGCGGTACGTGTCCGACAGGCCGGCGGCGTCCAGCAGTTCTCGGATGGCATCGCGGGTGCTCAGCGCCACCGTGTCCATCACGCCGGGCTGATAGTGGACCTCGACGGCGGGCTGGTTTTCGTCCCGTCGCGTCAGGCTCGGGGCACAGGCGCATTCCTGCGTGACCGGATCGGTCAGCAGATCGGCTGCTATCCGATCGACGATCTGTGCATCCAACGCACCGGCCAGCAGATAGATGGTCGTCGAACGGACGCTACGAACGTGGCCCAGCCCCAGCCGGTGGACGTCGCCCAGTACACCACGCCCGATTGCGTCAGAACCCTGGTCACGCGGCGTGACCAGAACCTGCCACAGGGTCTGCGTTTGCGTTGATGCGATTGCCATTGTCGGACGCCACCCGCGCCGGGCGTCCACCGCAGGCGGAACAGCCGCGTCTGCCGGGGACGTGCGTGTACCATAATGCTGCGCCCCGCGTCGGGCCAGGCATTGTCAGCGGGCGACCTCGCGCCGGATGCAGGATGCCCGATATCGGCCACTGGACACCGGCGGCGCCGATCGGGGCCTGGTACGCCGATCACCGCGTCCTTGCCGGGCTCAGATCACCGGCTACAATCCTTCAGAGTAAGGCCCGTGCAGACATCCCTTGCCGAACACGGCGGAAAGACCCGGAATGATGAGATTCGCCTCGGCCGTCAGCGCCAACCCGGACCGCGAACGCGCCGTGGAAGATCTCTTCGGTCAGATCCGCGGGACGCTCGATCCGGCCGACGTCCATCTTCTGGTGTTCTTCTGTTCCGCCCATTTCGAGGACGAGTTGGAGAGCATCGTCGAACTGTTGAGGTTATGGTCTCCGTCGGCCATGCTGCTCGGATGCACGGCCGAGGGGACTATCGGCGCCGGGCGCGAGTTGCAGCGCGGCTGCTCGATGTCGGCGCTGGCCGGCGTCCTGCCCGGCGTGGACATCCACCCCTTCCGCCTCACGCAGGAGCAGCTCGAGGCCAAAGACGCAGCCGACGACTGGACCGATCCGTTGGGCGTAGCAGCGGACACCTCGGCCGTGATGGTTGCGCTCGGTGACCCGTTCAGTTTCGACGTGCTGGAGTTCCTGGAGAAGATCAATGCGGCCCTGCCGGGCGTTCCCGTTGTCGGCGGTATGGCCAGCGCGGCGGAGCAGCCCGGGCAGACCCGGCTGATCCTCGGTGACCGGGTGCACCGCGAGGGGATGGTCGGCGTCACGCTAACCGGCAACATCACGGTGCGCACGGTCGTCTCTCAGGGCTGTCGCCCGATCGGCCAGCCGTTCGTCGTCACCAAGGGTGACCGCAACGTTATCCGCGAGCTCGGCGGAAAGCCGCCCGTGGTGCAACTGAACAAGGTCTTCCAGGACTTGACGCCCAAGGAGGTGGCCCTGGCCAAGCAGGCGCTGTTCGTCGGGCGGGTGATCAACGAGTATCAGGACGCGTTCGCCCGCGGTGATTTCCTGATCCAGAACATCGTCGGGCTCGACCCGGAGGGCGGGGCCATTGCCGTGGCCGCTCAGGTCCGGGTGGGGTCCACGGTTCAGTTCCACGTCCGCGACGCGGAGTGCGCCGACGAGGACCTGCGGACTCTGCTGGGCGGCGTCTCGCCGGGTGTCGCCGAAACGCCGCCCGCGGCGGCCATGCTGTTCGACTGCAACGGTCGCGGTATCCGCATGTGGCCCCACGAGGGGCACGACGTGGGCATCCTGCGCGAGCTGTGCGGGCCGATTCCGGTGGCCGGCTTCTTCGCCGCGGGCGAGATCGGACCGGTCGGTGGCAAGAACTTCGTCCACGGTTTCACGGCCAGCATCGCGTTGCTCTCCCCGTCGCAATCGTGACGCGGTTCGGAGTCAGCAGCGCATTCCTGCCGTCTAACTCGAAGCGCCTCTGCGCACCAACCTTCCGCGACGGATCACGCGTCTGACTGGAAGTCTTTCTGCATCCGCGCCGACTGCGCCCATGCCGGGATGCTTGAGCACGCGATCGGGGCGCATGTTACGGCGGGTTCACGTGGAATGCGTCGATCCAGATGTATGTGGCTGATGCGGTCACCTCGATGCTGCGCACCAGCCGGCCCGACGCCCGGCGCGGCTGTCGGAGCGAGACTCATCGCCGGCTGATTGACCGCCAGAACATTCCCGTCCGGTCCCGGCACGGGAGCGGGGTTCATCAGATTGAACCAGTTCCTGGAGACGAAGAGATCACCCGCGGCCTGCCCGGCGGCGGCCTCGCTCGCAACCGCCGTCCCGGCGGCGCCGACCGCGTTGGCGTCCACGGAGAAGATGATGCGCACCGGTGTCGGCACGAGGAGGCTTGCGTGATCGTTGCTCAGGGCGTCGATCTGAAACCCGATTCCCCCGCTCGAGATCCACCCGGCCGGCACGTGCACCTGCGGGCCCGGGCCGCCGGTGTCTTCCGCCGAGAGGTTCGGGTCGAGGATGTCATCGGTGCCCTGGCCTCCGTTCAAGATCGTTCCGGACCCCGGCGTCAGGGCGAAGAGGGGTTCGTTGACGGGCTCCAGAGCCTGGGCCGAGGACAGAATCAGACCCGCCATCACGGCCATCAACAGCAGGGGCGTTCCACGGGATTGACGTCGTCCCTTCCATGGCATTCGTCCTCCTCCGGCGTTCCTTCGATTCTGCGAAATATGATGGCCGTGCCAGTTCGTAGTCGCCATGGTCAAGCCTCCTGTCAATGTCCGGCTGAGGGCCCGCTTGAGGAAATCTGCCTGTCAGGCTTTATGTTTTACAAAAATGTAGCGATTCTACTGTAGCATAGCGATTGAAAACGAAACTGTGACGCCATAACGCGCAAAACCGGGCCGTAGCCCTATAACCTATTATCCCTCAGTAAATTACTGAAACAGAACCGGTTCAGGTCGGGGGCAGGGCCGACCGACCGCCACGCGAGGTCGGGCTGGTGGCATCGGCCACTGATGGGGCAGGCAGCGAGGCTACGGACTGGCTACGCCGTACTCGATGGTGAACTCGCTGAAGTCCGAGACATCGACGTCGTCGTCCAGATCGAAGTCCCAGGGCTCGCAGCCGGGGTCGATCGGGCCGGCATCGGGGCCGGTGACGCAGCCCGGCCAATCGTCGAAGTTCGGAATCACCGGTAGGGCCGCCCGCCAGGTACCCCGGCCGTAGGTCGCGGCCGTGATGGTCCCCTCGACGAGATCGACGGCCAGATCGCCGATGTTCACGTTGGGCAGGTCCAGCCCGTCCTTGATCCAAGTCGCGCCGCCGTCGGCAGAGGAATACACGCCTACGCCGGAACCGGCGTACAAGTGCGGCGGGTCGAACCGCCAGTCCACCGCAAGCGCCCGAGCCGAGATGCCCGAAGGCAGGTCGCCCGTCACGTCGGACCAACTCACGCCGTAGTTCTCGGTGCGCAGGACGCGGGCGCCCGCCGTGTTGTGGGAGGCTACGTAGGCGACGGCCGGGTCGACTGGATCGATCATGATGTCGCTGACCTGTCCGCTGGGCAGGCCGGTGGAGCGATCGTTCCAGGTCGAAGCGTCGGTGGTGACGTACACGCTGCCGGTCGAGCTGCCGGTGTAGATGGTGTCGGAGGCTCCCTCGGCCACGGCGATGGCGTTGAGCGTGCCGCCGCCGGCGACGGTCGAGGTGCTGATGGCCGACCAGCTCGCGCTGGTGTGGGCGTTGTTTGTTCGCCAGACGCGGTTGGTGCCGCCCAACAGGGTGTAGCGGTCGTTGGGGTCCATCACCAACGGGGCGATGAAGTTGACCGGATCGTCATCGCTGCCCCACGGGCCGCTGATGTTCGAGGAGCTGGTGCCCACGAATCGGTAGACGCTCAGATACACGTAGGTGACGTATCGCCGCGTGGGATAGAGGAAGTCGTAGGCCAGGAAGCCCCCGTCGCCGCCGAGGATCTGGGGCCACTGCAGGACGTCGGCGTCCCGTCCGATGGTGCCGTTGTCCTGCGTTCCGGTCATCATCTGCACCGGGTCCGAGGGGTGCAGTGCGATGGCGTAGTTCTGGGTGACGTTGAGCGTGTCGTTGCAGTTGACCCAACTGTCGCCGCCGTTGTTGCTCTTCCAGACGCCGCCGTCGTTGCCGATCCAGATGGTGCCGTCAGGCCCGAAGGCGATGGCGTGCTGGTCGGGGTGCAACTGTTCGCCGAACGTGCCGTAGGTGATGTCCGTCCAGTTGGTCCCGCCGTTGGTGGACTTGATGACGCCGGCCACCGCGTACGACGGGAACACGCCGCCACAGTAGACGGTGTCTTCATCCGTCGGATCGACCCCGACGAATGCGTCGTACCAGCCTTGCGGGTAGGGGAAGTCGGGCGTGTTGACCATTTGGGTCCACGAGTCGCCGCCGTCGTCGCTCCGGTAGAATCCCAGCAGGCCGCTGCTGGAGTTGATGAACGCGGTGTACACGCGATCCGGGTTCGAGGGTGCCAAGGCCACCAGCACGCGCCGGATGCCGGTGGTGGGCAGCCCGTTGGTCAGCCTGGTGAAGCTGGTTCCACCGTTGGTGGAGCGGTACACGCCGTCGCTGTGGCGACCCATAAACACGATCTGCGGATCTACGGGATTCAGGGCCAGCGCGGAAGCGGAACCACCCAGGAAGCCGCCGTTGGTCCAGGAGGCGCCGCCGTTGGTGGTTCGCCGATAACCGGAGCCGCCGGTGACGTGGACGGTGAGCGGATCGGTGGGATGGACGGCCACGCTGGCGCACGTCGAGCCGACCTGTGCCTTTGTGGCGAACCGCGTCCAGGTCGCCCCGCCGTCCGGCGAGCGGAAGAGGCCGTCGCCGGTTGAGCCGGTGGTGTACTCGCCTGTGCCCGCGTAAACGACCTGGGGGTCGGACGGGTCCAGGGCCAGGGCTCCGTGGTTGAGGTTGGCCAGCTCGTCGGTCAGCGTGGTCCACAGTGCCCCGCCGTCGGTGGTTTTCCAGATGCCGCCGGAGGCCGCCCCGATGTAGACCGTGTCCGGGTCGGTGGGGTGCGGGGCCAGGGCCACCACGCGCCCGCTGGCGTCGTCGTTGCCGCTCCAGTATTCGTCGGTGATGGGTTTGGGGCCGACCGAGTACCAGGACAGCGGGCTGCTGCTGCGCAGGCCGGGCAGCATGTCCGACGGCTTCCAGTTGGGGACCGCTTCACCGCGAATCTTGATGTAGCCCGGCGGTGGGGGACCGTAGCTGGTCTTCTGGCGCACCGGTGCGGTTTGACAACCGAGGATGAGCGCCAATCCCACCAGCGCCACGAGGCAGATGAACCGTCTCATTGTCTTGTTTCCTGTGAGGTTTATCGGGCGTGTCATCCGGCGCCACGGCGCACTTGCACCGGTCACCGTCCGCTTCCTCCCGTCCAGAGGCTCGCCCTCATTGTTATACTAGCTGTCCCCCGGGTCGGCGTCCCGGTGCCGACCGTACTTCGTGTGGCAGTCCGGAGAAACCGGCTCAGCCAGCCGGGCCTGCACCGCTTGATATACCTTCCGCCGTCGCTTCACCCTCTGAACAGGATAACAGAACCGGCGTTCCGATTGAAGGCACTGGGCGCTGCGCAAGAGCGATTCTGGGCCAGGAATGCGGCGCCTGGCGATTGTAACGGGCGGTCCAAACCGCCGAGCGATCGCCGGCTTCGTCGTCGTGATCAGAGGGGCCTGACCGTCTACACGGGGGCCAGAACTGGTTCTTCCACAAGGCATTCCTGCGTGCGTCGGATGGCGTCGAACTGGTCGGCACAGCGCAGAAAGGCCTCCGCGACGTCCGGATCGAAGTGCTTGCCGGACTCGGCGCGGACGATGTCCACGGCCGTTTCGTGCGACCGGGGTTCCGAGTACCGACGCCGCGAGGTAATGGCGTCGTAGGCGTCCACCAGGGCGATGATCCGGGCCGCCAGGGGGATCTCCTCTCCGCGGATTCCGCGGGGGTAGCCCGAGCCGTCGTGTTTTTCGTGGTGGCAGTAGGCGATGTCGATGCAGAGGTTCAGCAGCGGGACCGGGCCGGTGTTGGCCAGGGCGAACTCGAGCGTCTGCCGGCCGATCTCCGTGTGGGTCTGCATGACCCGGAATTCCTCCCGGCTCAGCGCTCCGGGCTTGGTCAGGATGTCGTCGGGAATGCCGACCTTGCCGATGTCGTGCAGCGGAGCCGCCTGGTGGATGCCGTCGATGAAGTCGAGCGTGATGCAGTCGGCGTACCGCGGCGTGTTTCGTAGTTCCGCGGTCAGTAGGCGCGTGTACTTGGCCACACGCTCGAGGTGGTCGGCGGTCTCCTCGTCGCGGTATTCGGCCAATCGCCCTACGGTCAGCAGCAGCACCTTGATCGAGTCGCGCAGTTGGCGTCGCTGTTGCAGGTTGCGCAGGGCGATGGCGGCCGAGTCCGCCACCGACCGAATGCAGTCGATCTCCTCCTGCCCGAACTGCTGGCCGTCCTCCCGCTCGGTGACGTTGAGCACGCCCAGCGTTTCCTCGTGGGCGGCCAACGAGGTGGAGATGAGAGGTGTGCTCAGGAACGTGTCCGTGACGTAGCGTTTCCGGGATTCCTCCTCCGCGTTGTCGCCGTAGGCGCGAGCGACAAACGTCTTGCCGCTGGTGAAGACCTGCCCGGCGATCCCGTCCATGGCCTTGACCCGGATCCGGCCGACGATCTCCGGGTCGATGCCCACGGCCCGGACGCAACGCAAATGGGTTCCGTCGTTGTTCTTGAGCATCAGCGAGATGCGCCCGCTGCCGGTGAGCTGCCGCACCGTGTCTACGACAAGTTGATGTACCGCCTTCTCCTCGGTGATACGGTTCAGCGCTTGGGCGTAGTTGTAGAGCAGTTCGAGCTGGCGGGTCTTGCTGGCCACCTGATGGGTGAGTTTGTCGTTGGCCTCGTCCAGGGCCCGGCGGGTGTTGCCCAGCCGCATCATGGTGCGGATTCTGGCCAGCAGCTCACTCACGTCGAAGGGCTTGCGCACGTACTCCGAGGCGCCCGCCTCCAATCCGACGACCACGTCTTGGGTGCGCGATTTGCCGGTGAGCATGATGACCGGGATGTTTTCGGTGGAGGGCTCGTTCTTCAGCAGCCGGGTGGCCTCCAGCCCGTCCATCACCGGCATCGAGACATCCATGACGATGACGTCGGGCTGGTGCCGCCTGGCGAGTTCCAGCCCGTCCCGCCCGTTGTCGGCCTCGAGCACTTCGTACCCGTTGGTCCGAAGATGCGCAGCCAGGATGAAGGTGAGCTTCTTGTCGTCGTCTACGAGCAGGACTGTGCCGAGCGAGGGAGTCGTCACGCCAGCATCCTCGTGTCTGGTACGGTGGGGCAGGCCCCATTCGCCGAGTCGTCGGCAGCCTCGCCGGCGTCCCTGCCCGCGCGGGCGGGTGGACCGGTCCGCGGCTACGTACGGCAAGAGGGGGGCGCCCTTCTACAACATGATCGACGTGTTGTTGCGAAGACCTTTGTTGCCTTCTCCAGCCCCGTGGCGGTCGTGTCGTCACGCCGGCGGGTCCAATAATGGGGCGACCACGCCCCAGCCGACACAATTCGACAGTGCGCCCGGTCCGCGTCCCTTTGCTCGCGATCACGATCCGTCCGACCAGTCGTCTCGCCGGTGTGCGCCCAGGTTGACAGTCTGTGCGCGGCCGATAAACTGCGTCCGCCTTCGGTCGCTCACGTCGGGCTGTCTCGCGGGGACGAGAATGAAGTCCTCACTCCTTCTTGGCGGTGTGTTCATCGGCTCAACGCCTCGGCCTGCCCGGGCGGCGGCGGTCTCGAGTCGAACGTGTCGCAGGAAACCCTGGCAGGGTCGCTCGCCCGTCGTGCCGCCATGAGAGTACTGATGCTGGGCTGGGAGTTCCCTCCGTACATCTCCGGCGGGTTGGGCACCGCCTGCTACGGGCTCACCCGGGCAATGAGCCGGCTGGGAATGGAGATTCTCTTTGTGCTGCCCCGCGCCGTCCCCGCGGAGCAGACCTCTCACGTCCGCTTGTTGTCTTCGGTCCAGCGGACTTCCGCCCCGGCGCCGGCCGGCCCGTCGGTCGGCCGGGCGGAGATGGAGGACCTGCCTACCGTCCGGTTCTACACGGTGGCCGCGGCCCTGCGGCCCTACGACAGGCCGGGCTCGACCGCGGAATCGGCGCGGTCACCCGGGGCCCGGGCCGACGAAACCGGGCCGGCCAGCCGCCTGGCCCTGGAGAAGGGGGCGCCGGAACCGGGGCACTACGCCGGCGATCTGTTCGGCGAGGTCGAGCGCTACGCCCGCCTGGCCTGCCAGGTCGCCGCGGGTGAGACGTTCGACGTGATCCATGCCCACGATTGGATGACCTACCCGGCGGGAGCGGCCGTCGCCAGGCAGTCGGGCAAGCCGTTGGTCGTGCACGTTCACTCGACCGAGTTCGACCGCAGTGGTTTGCAGGTCAACCAGCGGGTCTACGACGTCGAGCGCCGAGGCATGCAGGCTGCCGACGCGATCGTGACGGTCAGCCGGCTGACGCGCAACATCGTGACCCGTCGTTACGGCGTGTCGCCCGACAAAGTCCAGGTGGTTTATAACGGCATCGAGTTCCAGCATCGCCCGTCACCCCTGCGGCTTTCGCCGGCCCAGAAGCGGCACAAGATCGTGCTGTTCCTGGGGCGGGTGACCATGCAGAAGGGGCCCGAATTCTTCATCGCCGCCGCTCGGCGGGTCGCGGAGGTCATGGACGACGCCCGCTTCATCGTGGCCGGCTCCGGCGACAGACTGCGCGGCATCATGGACATGACCGAGCGCCTGGGTCTGGCCGACCGCGTGCTGTTCACCGGCTTCCTGCGCGGACCGGCCGTGCAACGCGTCTATCGGATGGCCGATGTGTACGTCATGCCCAGCGTCTCGGAGCCCTTCGGCATCACACCGCTGGAGGCCATCAGCCACGGCGTGCCCGCGATCATCTCCAAGCAGTCCGGGGTCGCGGAGATCCTCGACTGCGTGCTCAAGGTGGACTTCTGGGACACCGAGGAGTTGGCCCGCATGATCATCGCCGTCCTGCAGCACCCGGAGCTGCACGCCCGGTTGCGGGACAGCGGCCGACGGGACCTGCAAAAGCTCTCCTGGGAGCCGGCGGCCCGGCGGTGCCTGGAGGTTTACCGGAAGGTCATCCGCCGGTGACGGCCAGGGGCTGCGATGGGTCCATCGGCACGAATCGCCCGCAGCGCTTCAGCAGACGCTCCCAGTTCTCGTGGTAGATCTTTCGCAGCACGTCCTGCGGCAGGGCCAGTCCCTTGAAGTGGTGGACCTTGCCGTCGCGGTCGGTGAAGTCGTATCGGTCCAGCTCGAGGCTGGCCCGATAGGACAGCCAGAAATCGGTCAGGGCTTCGGCCGATTTGCCGGCGAACTCGGTGATGACCACGTCCGTGCCGAACAGGACGCGGTCCTGGTACTTGATGATGAAGTCACGGAAGGCGTCGGGGTTCTTGTCGTAGCGACCCAGCCCGTCCAGCGAGTACCACCAGCCGAACGATTGGTCGGTCAACAGGTTGGGGTACTCGGTCAGCAGCTCGTCCAGCTTGGACAGCAGCCCGCTCCACAGGCCGAAGTGCGGCACGATGATCGGCAGGTCGGGGTAACGCTCGAACACCCGCCGGGCCTCATCGGGGAACTTGCGCATGTTGACGTGCAGGCAGACGGGTATGCGGTGAACCTCACAGTACTCGTACAGGGGCAGCAGCTTGGGGTCGTCCAGCGGGCAGACGTGGAACGGTCGCCCGTCGCCCGTCACTGCCCCGTGCCCCGCGTACAGCTTGACGCCCGTCGCCCCCTGGGCCACGTAGTCTTCCAGCTTGCGGGTGATGCCCTCTTCATCAGGATCGAAGGTGACGAAGGCGTAGTATCTCCCGGGGTTCTCCCGGGCCAGCCGGCAGAGGTACTCGTTGTTCTCGTGGTGCTCTTCGAAGCCCGTGCCCTTCTGCAGCGTGAAGGTCCAGCGCGGACTGGCCACCAGTGCCGTGGCCGCGACGCCCGCGCGTCGGTCGGCCTCCGCCATCTTTGCCAGCGGGTTCGCACCGCCCCGCAGGTGTTCGTGCGTGTTGACGATCCGGGGGTCGGGCATCAGCCGCGACAGCACACCAGCCTGGGCGTCGGGGAGGGTCTGATGGATCGCCTGTCGTTCGTCCGTCCGGTTGCCCTGGTCTTCGGGTCGGCGGTCGTGCTGCCGACAGCCGATCAGGCCGATGGCAGCCAGCAGCAGGAAGACTCCTCGAAGGGTCCGGTGGGACGGCGTACTCGGCATGTTCATCGCACCTCCAACTGATCGGGAGCGGACATCATAGGGGCCGTGATGTCCGTTGAACATCCAGAGAGGGGCATCGGTCGGGCGGTCCGAGGCTCGCTCGGTGGTCGCCGGCATGCGGGTCGCCGCGTTCGTGGCCGGGCGGCGAGACACGGGGCGCCGGCCACAAAATCGGGTGGGGCATCGAGCACCAGGGGACCTCCCTACCCGGATTGACACCGGGTGACAGTCCCCGCGTTGTGGGACTGCCCTGGGTCGGACTCGAACCCGGCGCCGTGCCGCGGCTGGCGCACAAGTCGAGCCCGCCGCATGACCCTCGAATGCAACAGATCGCTCACGGTTCGAATGGCCGTTCTGACTGCTCCACCGGTGTTCCTGCGGCAAAGGGGGCCGGCATCGTCCTATAACTTATTGTCTAGAAGAAACTTATGTTTCCTCCCCTCGCTGAGAGCCCCCCATGTGCCGTCGGTCATGCTGGCGGCGAGCGCTACCGGATTGCCTGGACGCCCCGTTGTGGGCGCGGCGCTCGACTGGGGAACAGGGGCAAAATGTTCAAGCCTTCGCCGGTCGGCCGCCGATAGCGCTCTGATAATCGGGGGTGTGTCAGCGCGAACAGCGCGCGGCTCAAGGTGCCGCTAAACCGTGTGGCGGATTGGGTTTTTTGGGAATTTCGGTGTTGACTTGAAGACGCCAGGTTCTACAATTCGCCCGCGTTAGATAGGCCCGTGCTCGACGGGGCCTTGGCTCGTCGAGCGTGGCGGTGAACGTACAGGGAGGCAGGTCGACTGAGTTGGGCGCGTGATCGGTTCGACTGAGGCCGCCAAATCGAAAGTAGAGCGTATAGTACCGGACTCGTAGACAACGGGGCGCACGCCAGGTGAACCGCGCGGCTTGACGCGTGGGACGGGTTGATGCGTGCCGACGGTACGTTCAGGCATGTACAGGGGGGTTTTGCCGGAGAATGACGACCGTCCATACCAGGGACGGCGAGATGGATATTTGCGGGTGACAAGCGGTCGATTGGGTTTTGAATGCAGCGTGACGCGGATCACGCCAAGACATTAAACACTGGAGGTTACGGATAATGCAAGGGTTACTGGAACGAATGGAAGCGGGAACGCCTCGTATCTGGCTGCGCAGGCTCCTGCAGGTCGGTTTGGTTGCGAGTGTGGCGGCGTTCTTCGCCCTCGTGCCCGGCTGCCCGTCCGCCGGCGGCGGTGGCGGCGGGGCCGAGTGCGCGGCGGCGGGTGAGGAGTGTGCTGTCGATGGCGACTGCTGCGAAGGCTTGGTTTGCGGCGCGGACGACCTCTGTGCCGTCGAGGAAGCCCCCGAGTGCGTGACGGACGACGATTGCGACGCGGGCTTCGAATGCGTGGCCGGCGAGTGCGTCGAGATCGTCGTGGATCTCTGCGAGGGGGTGGTGTGCGACGAGGGCTTCGAATGCGTGGACGGCGAGTGCGTCGAGATCGTCGTCGATCTGTGCGCCGGCGTGGAGTGCGACGAGGGCTCCGA
>Ga0307380_10001122_pt1 | contig 40142 bp, 34 predicted proteins | sample UN3MG_FD_202239 | JGI IMG/M metagenome (GOLD analysis project Ga0307380, IMG submission 202239) | Soil microbial communities from Risofladan, Vaasa, Finland - UN-3 | ecosystem: Environmental > Terrestrial > Soil > Coastal area > Acid sulfate soil | place: Finland: Risofladan, Vaasa | collected...
GTCTAGTTTCACTTGCAATATCCAAAGCTCTTCTGACTCCGTAACACAATCCTGAATTTTTGGCTACTATGATTTCCATATTTCTAGAAATTTGGTCGATTAAATATAATACACCAGAAAAAGCTTCTTTGTCAATCTAAATAGCGGTAATATATTAACTTAGCGTCAGTTTGGAGGGTTGAGAAAAGGTCCTATCCCTTTCTTCCTTACCTCGTTGGAAGATGGCATATTTTTGATTTCAATTCTTTTCTCAGGATGCAGTTCTTCGAGGCTTGAAAGGATTGATTTTACAGCAGCTAAGTGGCGAGCTACTCTTAACTTTAGAGGGATTCCTTCTTCATCATAGGGGACATAAAGTCGTCCAAGCTTGGCTGCCTTCGTGTAATTCTTATCTTTTCCCTCGATAATCAAGGCAGGGGATGTCTTTCCTTTGAGCCTTCCATGGGAAGCATTCGCGCTCTCAAGAAGAATTGCCATCGTCTGAGTGTTATCTCCCCATTCTCGATGGCTCAAACCTCGAAGGTTTTTTGGAGAAAATTCAAGGCTAAATTCAAACCCTTCAAGTTGAAGTTCCAGGAGCGCGAGCGCTGCAAGCTCTTCACTGTTTTCATGAAAAACAATGGCATTAATTACGGGATATTCAGGAGCTGATTCATGCAGGTCGATGGCTAAATCGATCTTTTCCTTTTTTATAAGTTCCATGATTCCATAGGCTATTTTTTCTGTTAAGCGCCCGTTTTTTCTCCCGGGATAGCAGCGATTGAGATTTCGGCTTTCTGTTCCAGAGAGTTTTTGGCCCGCGGGATTGATGTAAAGCGTTGGATCCGGCCACTGGTGGATTGGATTGGTCAGGCGAGAGCCATAACGAAAGCTCCTTCTGCCAACTGAAGTTTCAAAGGAATACCTCTGGGGGTTTCCTTCCTGAGGGTCGCTATGAGTAAAACCGCTGTTATTAGCCCGGGGAACTATAATTATTTTTCCTTGTGTAACTTGAATATTTTCGATGAGAAGAACAGCTGTTATGAATCCTGCGGGTTCATTGGGGTGGGCGCCCCCCTGGATCAAAAGGTTTCCTCCCTTTTCTTGTCCTTCATAGATGTAAACCTCTGTATCTCCCCAAGTGTTTTTCAGGCTCTGGAAATACGAGCTGAGCATTTTTTTTGATGTAAGTTCTTCACTCGGCAGGACAGCCTCTTTTTTGTGCATGCTGAGAAATTTGAGGGAGGAGAGAAAACAGATAACCAGGATAAAAAGAAGAAGAAGACCGGAGATAAACTTACTTTTTATGTTTTTCATGGATTATTTAATCAGAAAAAGACGGAGAAGAAACATGATGAGAACAAGAGCCGCGCAAACCTGATTCCAGAACTTTTTCTCGCGAAAGAGATACCAGATTAAATGGCATATTAGGTAAAGGACTATAAGATGGTATGCAATCTGCATTAAGGACCTCTAAATCAGTTTATCTAATAAAGGGGTGAAAATTAATACACCCACTCCCATTATAAGCTCAAAAAGGGCAGGTATGAGGCAATGGCGGATAACCTTGAAATAATTGGCCTCACCAACAACCTGAGCAGCAAAGATACCTGCCAAGGCTGTGGGAGGCATCAGATCCCCTAATCCTGCCACAGCTGATAAGGCAGAGGAAGTAAGAATAGCATTCTTTTCTACAAGGGCGAGTATAAACGGAACTCCCAGGATGGAGGCAGATCCGAAAGCAGAGACAGCCCCAAATAGGGGCATGCTAATGGCAATTCCTAAATAAAGAAAGATAGAAGGAAGAGAGAGAAAGGAGATCACTATCCAGCCCCTTGCGCCTGTTAAGGTCATGATCTGGATGAACATGCCTACACCTACCAGGATACAGAGAATGGGCGTAGATTCCTTTATTGCTTTCTGAGTGGCTTTGAAAAGATTAAAAGGTCTGCCGCAGCCAAGTCCTATGAGGCTCCCCACAAGAAAAATAGCTGGTATACCTATATCTGGCATGATGTTTGGGAGGATACTTTGACCGAGCATCAATACTAGCACAACGATCAGGGGGAGATACAACCGAAAACCATATTTTTTGGAATAGGATGGAGGAAGGACAGCTTTCATTTTTTCATATTCAATGATTTTGATGTCTTTGTATCCGATCCAAAGAGATATGGCGACAGCAAGAGGGATGACGATGATCAGAAGGGGAAGGGTGAAACCCACATAGGGCATATCCACTCCTGCTCCCATGATCATGACCAGGATATTTACGGGAGGGGCAATCATACCCAAAATTCCTCCCATGGCAATCAATGCCGCTGTTTTGACCTTGGAAAGCCCCATTTTAATGAGAACTGGAGCAACGAGAGCTCCTGTGCTGAGCACTGCGGTCGTTGAGGAACCTGTGATCATTCCTGGGAACATGATTAAAAACATAGCAGTTAGCAAGAGAGCGAATTTTTTCTTGTAGAATGTTCTTAGCAAAATAGATGTAATGGTGTCCAGAATGCCTGATGCCTGTAGAACTTTCATGAATATCATGGCCGTGACGATAATAAGAATAGTATCAAAATAACCAAAGCTTCCTTCCACTAGATGTCGCAGACCTATTCCTTTTCCTCCCAGGAGGGAGCCGGCCAGGGCAGAGAATGCAAGGGAAACACCTATGGGGAGTTTCAGCAACATAGCTAATAGCACAAAGATCGCTACCATTAGCAAAAAGATTGCCGCTTCTGACACTTTATAAAATCCTTTTAGAAAGATTGAAATGCAAAGGCAAAATTACGAAAAAGATATCAAATCCTTTTACTTAAAGGGAAGCATCTCCAAATCCGTGATTGGAGAAGGTTTTGGGAAATAGCCTAGCTTCCTTCAGATTTTTAACGCCATTCTCCATTCGCTCTTCTCGGCGTCTGCGTAACTCGCTCCGCTCAGACATACTCGACGCCCGACTGCGTCGGGTTCCCTCGAAGAGCGAATTCCGAAGGCTAAATCTTCAATGGTCGCTGTAACTATTTCCCAAAACCTTTCTCCTGAACATAGCAACCAGTTATCACGGAAATGGAGATGCTTACTACTTAAAGTTCTCTCCTTTAATCTCTATCCGTTGAATTTCTTATACTTCTATTATTCTTTTGGATAAACTTACGGGAGAAAATCTTTCCTTATTTAAACGCGTCCTTTAAAGGCGTTAGGGCATCAACTGTTTTTTCAACTTCAATCAGGGGAATTTTATGCTCTTCACAAATCCTGGTGAAAAGTCCGTCTTTATTTCCTGACTTAGCCACGATGACCATTTTGGCGAAAGGAAGAAAAGCGGATATCAGTTCATCTGAAACCGGGCCTCTTCTTGCTTCTCCGCCAAGATGGAGGCAAAGGAGGGGAACGTTTTTCTTTTGAGCTTCTTCAATCAGCAGGTTGACTCTTTCCTTTTCTTTGGCCATATCCAGTCCTGCCGCTCCAAGACCTTTCGAACTTGCCCCTATGACCAGGACAATAGTTTTCATGTTCTCTAAATCCTCCGGAGAAGCAATTTTTGACAGAACGGAGTTGAGCCCTCCTCTTTTTGCCAGGACTGAAGCCATTAGAATTTCGGCATTCTGGCCTGCAGAAGTGATCAGGAGTGGCTGTTCAAAAAGTGGTGAAGCTACTTTTTTTTCTTCCTGAGGGAATATCACCAGGATGAAAAAAGTGAGAAGGAGAAAAGTTGTAAAAAAGGTCTTTTTCATCATGCCATCCTTAAAATAAATTTTAAGCTTTGTCCTTAAGTCACTTTATGAGAGATCATTACGAGGAGCGCAGAAGATTCCTTCGCTTTGCTCGGAACAGGCGTGGTAATCTCATAAAAAAAGGTTGAGATTGCCGCGCTACGCTCGCAATGACAATTTTTCATTTGAGATTGCCGCGCTCCTTCCAGTCGCTCGCAATGACAATTTTTCATTTGAGATTGCCGCGCTCCTTCCAGTCGCTCGCAATGACAATTTTTTCTAATGAATTAATATCCTGCTCCGTATCCATCCCTGCGGGAATCAGCCCCACCCAAAATCACTTTTTTATCCTGGAGGATCAGTATGCCCTGAGCACCTCCAAAGTATTTATCAAAAGCTTCTCTGATTCTGATACTATGCCCCATGTTTTTTAGAGTTTCATAGGTTTTTTCAGGGAAGCGCGATTCAAGAGAGATGCTTCGCGGCTTTCCTTGGGAGGAATAGGTGAAAAAGCGAGGGGCTTCAATAGCTTCATCTAAAGACATGTTGAAATCAATGATATTGATAATTATCTGAGTAAGGGAGGAGAAAATTCTCGTTCCTCCTGGTGAACCAAGAATTAAAAACGGATTTTCTTTTTTGAACATGATAAGGGGACCCATAGAGCTCAAGGGGCGTTTTTGGGGATTAGGGCAATTGGGCGAGTCTGGATCACGCGAGAAGTCATCCATTTCATTATTCAGCAGAAAACCTGTGCCTTCGGGAATGATTCCCGAGCCGAAAAAATGATTAATAGTTTGAGTTAAAGAGACAATGTTTCCCTTTTTATCAATAACGCAGACATGAGTCGTATTTCCCTGATCGTTCTTTTTCTCGTCAAATCTTCCGAAAGGATAAAAATCTAGAAGACTATCTGGATTGATTTGAGAAACAATCTGTTTAGCATACTTTTTGGAAATAAGTTCCTCAACAGGCATCTTTATAAAATCAGGATCACCAAGATATCGTGATCTATCGGCAAAAACAAAGCGAAGAGCTTCGCAGAGATGATGGATATAAGGGGGAGAGTTACGACCCCATTTTTCTGCTGGCCAATTTTCTATGATATTGAGAAGTTGGATAATATGAAGGCCTCCAGAGCCCGGAGGTCGAAGAGTAAAAAGTGTGTAATCTTTGTAAGTTCCTTTCAACGGTGTCTGCTCAACTGGCTGGTAGAGCTCTAGATCTTTGAGAGCCATGACTCCACCCTTATCTTCCACTGCCTTTACTATCTTCTGGGCTGTTTCACCTTTATAAAATTCCTCAATACCCTTGGAGGCAATAAGCTTTAAGGTTCCAGCCAGTTCAGGGTTTCGGAACAAGTCTCCTGGCTCATAGGGAATGCCCTCGTTTAGGTAAATACTTCCCTCTCCTCCATTCATGATGATTTTTTCGTATTCATCTTTATTGATGAGGCTGAAAGTTTGGCTCACCGCGAATCCATTTTCTGCAATTTTAATGGCTTCTTGCGTAACATCGGCAAGGGTTTTTGTCCCGTATTTTTTGAGAGAATAATCCCATCCCGCCAGGGAGCCAGGGACAGCAACGGCCAGCCCGTCGGGTTTTATTTTGCCTTCATCGTTGAATATTTCCCGAGGGATCCCGGAAGGAGCTTTTTCCCTGAAATCTACGACAGTGACTCTTTTCTCTGAAGCAAGGTAGATCACCATAAATCCTCCGCCTCCGATTCCGGAAGCAAAAGGTTCACTAGCGTTCAGGGCAAACGCTGTTGTCACCGCTGCATCGATGGCGTTTCCTCCTTTTTTTAACATCTCCAAGCCCGCCTTTGCAGCTAGGTGATGGGCAGCCACGACCATCCCTTTTCGCCCGACAAAATTGTAAGGCTGATGGCGGTCTGAAGGAGGCTCAGGGATTTTTATTTCTGTAGGTCGGCAAGAAAAGGGAAACACCAGTAATAAAGAAGTAATAAAAGAAAGGATTGTTTTTTTAGTGAACAGAGCTTTCATCTTCCTCAATATCTTTCTCCTCCTCTAGAATTTTTGAAATCTCCTCTGGAGAGGGAAGGTCCTTTATGTCCGTAAGACCAAAATATGCTAAAAATTTATCGGACGTCCTGTAGATCAACGGACTCCCAGGACTCTTTTTTCTTCCTACGATTTTGATCAATTTTTTCTGGAGAAGAGTTTTTAGGGTGTGGCTGGAGTCCACTCCTCTCATGGCCGAGATTTCCGCCAGGGTTGCAGGCTGGTGGTAAGCGATGGCTGACAAAGCCTCCAAAGCTGCAGGTGAAAGTTTGGCTTTTCTTTCCAACTTGAAAAGACGCTTTATCCATAAGTCATGCTCAGGGCTTGTTGAGAAAAGATACCCACCTGCTGATTGGAGGATTTGGATTCCCCTTTCATTCGTAAGATAGCTTTCAAGAAGCTCTTTAATGGCCTGCTCCACCGCCTCTTCTGGATATTCTTGGAGAACATTTTTGATTTTTTCTAATGTCAGCGGCTCCAGGGAAATAAAGATCAAAGATTCAATGACTTCCTTCAGGCGGTTTTTCATCATTTTTTCTTCAAATAAGCCTCTTGGCGAAGCCTAACCTTAATCGGTTGGAAGGGGCCTTTTTGGATGGCAATGACTATCCTGGACTTGATAAGTTCCAGAAGGCTGAAAAAAGAGACTAAAGCTTCTTCAAAAGATTCCTGCTGGCTAAAATAATCCATAAAATCAAGAAATGAGTTCTCCTTTAAAACTGCCATAATTTCCTTCATTTTTTCTTCTAAAGAAAATTCTTTTCTCTTGATGGTTCTTGTCTTTTTTTCTTCTTTTTTCCTCATCAGAGAAAAAAAGGATTCAGCCAGGTCAAAGAGAGAGACTTCCATGAAATCAGTTTCTTCTTCTGGAAACAGAGAGGGTAGAGCTGTTCTTTTCCACTTCTGAAGTTCATCTCCTTCCTTTTTTCTTAAAAGGAGACTGGCTGCTTTTATTTTTTGATAATCAAGAAGCTGATCCACGAGAATTTGACGGGGATCTTTTTCTTCGTCTAAGGCCTTTTCTCGAGGGAGAAGCATCTGAGATTTGATAAAGATGAGGAGCGAAGCTATAAGCAGAAATTCAGCTTCCCGATCGAGATTTATCCTTTCCTTATGGTTGAGGTATTCCAAATATTCTCTGGCGATTGTGGCCATGGGAATATCATTGATATCAATTTTTCTCTTCCTAATCAGAAACAGGAGGAGGTCCAGAGGGCCTTCGAAAACTTCTAACCTTACCTGATATATTGCTGAGGTGTCCATTGAAATCGATTATTTTTTAAAGACCTATGGCAGATCTAACTTCTTCCATGGTCTTTTGGGCTACTAGTCTTGCTTTATCATTACCTTCTTCCAGAATTTCCCAAACAAGCTGAGGTTTTTTTTCGAACTTATCCCTTTTTTCCCTGTATGGGGTGAGAAGGTTGAGGAGGCTGTCGATGACCACATTTTTACATTCCAAACAGCCTATTCCGGCTGTTCGGCATCCCTGGGCCAATTCCTCTCTTCGTTTTTTCGCCACAAATGCTCTGTGCAGAGTAAACACAGGGCAGTCTTCTGGGACTCCAGGGTCTGTCCTGCGTTTGCGTCTGATATCAGTCTTCATGGTTGATATTTTTTGTCGAATTACTTCCGGTGAGTCTTTGAGCAAAATCGCATTCCCGTAGGATTTGCTCATTTTGCGCCCGTCTGTTCCGGCCAGTTTGGGGACTTCTGTAAGAAAGGTTTGAGGCTCGGGAAAAATGTTGCCGAAAAGGCGATTGAATCGCCTTGTCACTTCTCGGCTAAATTCAAGGTGAAAAGCCTGGTCTTCGCCTACAGGTACGGCATCTGCTTTATAGACAAGGATATCAGCTGTTTGAAGCACAGGGTATCCGAGGAATCCGTATGTGTTCAGGTCTTTATCAGGAAGTTCCCTTTGCATTTCTTTGAATGTGGGAACCCTTTGCAGCCAGGGAAGGGGGATAACCATTGAGAGAAGCAGATGAAGCTCAGCATGCTCTTTGATATCTGATTGAACGAAAAGAACGCTTTTTTTCGGGTCTAATCCTGTGCTCAACCAATCCACAGCCACTTCAAACGTATAGTCTTTAATGACCTTTGAATTCTGGTATTCAGAGCTTAAAGCGTGCCAGGTGACAATAGTGTAGTAGCACTTGTATTGCTCCTGGAATTTGAGCCAGTTGTGCAGAGCCCCAGCCAGATGCCCAAGATGGAGAGGACCTGTGGGTCTCATTCCGCTGAGAACAACTTTTTTCTTTTTTTCTCCCATTTTATGCCACGGCAATGGTCGCTATTAAAATATAGATGGGTCTAAAAATGAGATTAAGAAACCCGATAAAAAGCAGTCCAAGAATAATAAGAAATCCATAGGGGCGGATTCTATCGTATTTTTCTGCGGCTTTATCAGAGAGAAGACCCATCAGGACTCCGCTTCCATCCAGAGGTGGAATAGGTATCATATTGAAAATAGCCAATAGAGTATTGATAAGAGCACCATAAAATAAGATCAAAGCCAATCCTCCAAGAGGATGAAATCCACCAGCAAAACCCGTTTGCGCGAAAATGAAAGACCTGAGAAAGTAGACTATCTTGGGATTAAGGAATTTCAGGATAACGATTCCGACTAAAAAAACTGTGGCGGCTGACAGGTTAGAGAGAGGTCCGGCGGCTGATATCCAGAGGTTGTCACGGCGGGGATTCCTCAAATTGAGAGGATTGACCGGGACTGGCTTGGCCCAGCCGATAAAAGGGATGCCTGTTATCATCATAATAAGGGGGAGAATAACCGTGCCGAGAGGGTCGATGTGTGGTATGGGATTGAGAGTGATTCTCCCCAGATTGAAGGCTGTGGGATCTCCAAATTTAAGGGCGGCCCAGCCGTGGGCAGATTCATGAATTGTGATTGCTAAAAGCAGGATGAAATAAGCGATTATTCTTATTATTATTTCCATTTTAAACTAGAGCTATTTATAGCATAAGATACCTAAAGGGTAAAGCATTTCAGTTTTTGAATTCGGATTCTTCATCCATGCCGCAGACATTTTCGCCTATGGTGAGAATTGTTCCAGAGACGGCCGCTCCAATGGCTAATCCTCGCCAGTTCTGCTTAGCCACATTAGTTGAGCCTATTGCAGAAACTATAAAAGGGACTTTTAACTTAATCCCTTTATCATGTCCTATTCGAGTTTCAATAGTCACCTTGGGGAATGTGGCTTTATCGGGGTCAGCTTCTGCGCCAAGGGCACCGACTGCAGTTCCCATGATACTGAAATGAGAAAGGTCAACTGGGTATTCTTTTTCAGAGGCTGAAGTGATGATACCAAAGGGTTGTGGATAGAGAACTTCAGGACCACGATAGGCAGATTTTCCTATTTCGCACGTGCCGATACATCCGTCAACACAGGTAACGCACATCCCGCTAAAGGGACTGATAGAGCCCTCTGTTCTGTTCTTTGTTAAAGTGGCGGCACTTCTGTTGAGTTTTGTATAAGCCATTGTCATAACCTCCTTATTTCATTGGTGATCAGTAAACAGTAAGAAAAAAGATTTATGTTATTCATTACTCTTCATAGTTTACTGTTCATTGTTTTCTTTTTTTCTGTTTTTTTTCTGACACAAGTCCCGCAGCGACCGGCATCATACATCCACCATGCAAGTATTTTCATCCATTACAATCATGCCACCTGATCCCATCATAGACCCCACTTCTGTCAATCTCTCATAGTCCACTGGGAAGTCTATTAAACTCTATGGGATACAACCTCCCGATGGCCCGCCTGTTTGAACAGCTTTGAATTTCTTGTTATTAGGAATTCCTCCCCCTATGTCACAGACAATCTCCCTCAAGGAATGCCCATAGGTACTTCCACTAATCCTGTATTGTTCACTTCTCCAACCACAGAGAATACTTTTATGCCTTTACTCTTCTCTGTTCTTAGTCCTCACCTTGCTGTAGAGATTGAAAATACTATGTCCCTAAAGAAGATGCTTTCACACTAGTTCCAGGTTGATAAATTTTTCTTTAAGAAGCATTGAAAATACCTCTCGAGAGAAGAAATTAGCTATCAGACTATCATCAAATTTCGTAAATTTATTAAAATTCCCTTCTTCATCGGTGCCTCCTTCAGTTAGAAGAAAATGAAGATGAGGGTGGTAGTTTATCTTCTCACCAAAGGTCTGAATGGCTGCAAAAATTCCAGTAGTAAGTCCTTTTCCTGTTTGAGCTTTGAAATATTTCAGAAGAGTTCTGACATCAAGTCGGCAGAGGTCACATTAAAATCTCCTTTTGTACTCTAAAATATGAGAAGCATCTTTTGTATGACAGATACCACCTAACGATGGTATAATCCTGGAGAAGTTTATATCTCCTACATTATAAAGACCCAATTCTACATGATTCAGTGACTCCGTAATTTGGGAAACAAGATCAGGGCTGATAGCTCATAGTAAAAAAGAATTCCGCTTATTCATCATTCAAGAACCTCAGCTCCAAATCCTTTGTCTCATAATCCCTAACCCATCTCATATAAACGACGAACTATGAATTACGAAATAATAATGGCATAGGTAAATTTTATATCAAACCTCTAAGTCTACATGCGAGAGCTACACTTTGTATGGCAATCATATAAACGGCATCACGGGTGAAAACTGCTTTTTCTTTGGCAAGGTCAGAGACTCTCCGATAAGCAACCGTCATCTTGCTGTCCAATCTTTCCAAAACTTCTTCTTTTGACCAATAATAATTCATGTTATTCTGAACCTGTTCAAAGTATGAGCAGGTTACGCCACCGGCATTACAGAGAATGTCAGGTATGAGCAAGATATCTTTTTGTTTGATAACCTCATCAGCTTCAGGGGTTGTGGGGCCATTCGCACCTTCAGCTATGATTTTTACTATATCGGAAATCATATCCACATTGTCTGCACAAATCGTATTTTCAGTCGCAGCAGGAATGATAACGGCTACATCCTTGAAAAGCCAAGCATCTCCATTTTCTTGTTTCCAGCCAAGGTCCTTTGCTTTTTCAGCATCAATTGTTCCAAATTTGTCGGTAATTCTTTCCGGTGAGGTGCTTACGATATATTTGGGGTCAATTCCGTTTTCGCTAGTATATGTGTATGCTTTTTTATCTTTGTTATCCCAGCATGCCATTGCAATGACTTTCCCACCGTATTCTGTGAAAAGATCACAAGCAAACTGAGCGACATTCCCAGAGCCTTGAATAGAAGCGGTTGCATCTCTTATATCAATTTCAAGGTCCTTAAATGCTTCACGGACAGCGTAAATAGCACCGTATCCAGTTGCTTCTGTTCTGCCAAGGGAACCACCTACGCCTACCATTTTGCCTGTAATGACTCCGGGTTGTTTAGATCTAGCAATCGTTTCATATTCATCCATCATCCAAATCATATGCTGTCCTGTTGTCATCACATCTGGTGCTGGGACATCCAAATTTGGGCCAATGAATTCCCAAACCTTCCTGATGTAGCCCCGGCAGAGCCTTTCTTGTTCCCCTTCACTCATTTCACGAGGATCACAAGCGATCCCCCCTTTTGATCCGCCTAATGGAATATCGACCGCTGCGCATTTCCAGGTCATCCAGGTCGCAAGAGCACGGACTGTATCAATAGTTTCGGCAGGATGGAATCGAATCCCGCCTTTTCCAGGTCCACGGCTTGTATTATGCTGCACACGGAATCCTTTGAATACTTTTACTTCACGATTATCCATCTTCACAGGTATAGTAAATTGGATTTCTCTTTCAGGCTCACGTAAAAGAGATCGTGTGCCTGGATCAAGATTAATTTTTTCTGCAACAGCATCAAATTGCTGTTGCGCCATTTTGAATGCATTAAATTCTTTTGGCATTATTCCTCCGGATTTTAGTTGATATTTTAATTAATTGATATTTTATCCGGATAAAATCTTAAGTGATTCTTTTAATAAATCCTCTGGATCAACCAATATGACATCATTTATGACGTCTTCTAAAATTTTTTCCGCTTTGCTATGCTCATTTTTTGGAACAACTACAATAACTGGAATCCCCAATGACTTACAGGAGTACAATATATCTCTGTGAGAGATTGGGTAACTAGGAAAAGTCATGATTTTATGAAGATATGCAACAACAAGTGAAATACGATCACTTCTAGTGAGGAGTTTTATGAACTTTCCATAATTATCAATACCATTTCCAAGTGGCAGGGTCCCATAGCCATTTGCAACTAGATATGTCAGGAATAGGGAATCTGTTCCTTCTAAGTAACCTACTATTTTCATTTTATCCTCCTTGAATTAATTTTTATTTTTTTCTATATTATCAAATTTTCGATCTTTCTTCTGTAAATTTATAATAATTTGTTACATTGTATCGTTTCTTTTGAATTTCAAATTGTAAATTTGCTTTTTTGGCTAATTTGCAATCTTCTCCCAATTTCCTATTTTTTCTGCCTGTGCACAGCAAGCAAATAGGAGGGAATAGGAATTCGCTTTTTTTTGTGACAATGTTCTCCATTTTTCGTCTAATTTTCAGTTGTGTAGTGCTCTATATTCTTGTCGCAGGAAAAAAATAGAAGTCAGATACGATACTTGGTAAAGGAGAGGTTGTGAAATAGATGGAGGATGTCTCTCTGCGGATTTTCTTTTTTGGATTTGGATTTCAATAGCTTGTTTCAAATCTGTGATTGATTGCATTTTCATTATATTTTTCACTTTACTTCATTTTTTTCTGTACTTCTTTAGAATCGAACCGACTATTCTAATAGACGTTTGGGCCTGGTAGTTTCTATCCACTACCACAACTGGACCAATAGCACAGCACCCTAAACAAGCAACTGTTTCCAACGTAAAGCGCCTATCTTTTGTGGTCTCACCCGCTTCTATATTTAATTTTCTTTCAAATTCTTCTAGAATTTTAGGTCCTCCCCTTACATGACAGGCTGTTCCCAAACAGACGGTGATGAGATGCTTACCCCTTGGTTCGAGGCTGAAAGCACGGTAAAAAGTAGCTACTCCAAAAATATCGATAAGAGGAATGCCCAGAGCTTTTGAAACGATTCTCAAGGCTTCTTGAGGTAGATAATTGTATTCTTCCTGTATGTCCTGCAGGATAGATATGAGGGCTTTTTTTTCGTTACTATATTTTTGTATATGCTTTTTTACTTTTAATTCTTCAGCTTCCACTCATTTCCCTCCAAATTTTTGTTTATTCTTGTATTACTCTCAAAAAAATCAGACTAATAGCGACTTGTGAGGATTCTGAGAAAAGTCTTTGTAGGGACTCATGTTCAGTTTGAGTTTCTTGTGAGGGTATTGACTTGAGCCCGGACGATTTTGGTGAAGCAGGGGAGAAAGGTCCTTATGAAGTATGAAATTTATGATTCCTCCTCCGAACCTAAAAGTATATATAATTTATAAAGTATGTATAGAATATTAACAAATTATTATAACAAATATATTTTATCCTTGTCCAGAAATTTTCTAAATATTATGCCAAATTCTGCAGTTCAGTGGCTTTCTAACTTCATTCTCTCCTTTATTCAGTCTTCTCACGTCTTTGTCCTTTTCCAGCGAAACAAGATATGAGAGACAATAATCACAAAGAACAAAGGGTCTGACCCCACTAAAGGAAAATTCAAGTTATGCAAGTTTTGCAAGTCTGACCCCGATATGCCATAATTAGGTTCAATTTTTTTAAGGAGAAGGAAAATGGTCAGAAAAATTCACAGATCTATAGGCCATCATTATATCGTTGAAGCATCTGGGTGTGATCCGAAAATTATTAAAAGTGTGGATAAAGTACAGCAAATTTTAGTCAAAGCTGCAGAGATTGCAGAGGCTAAGGTTTGGTCTATTTCTGTTAATAGGTTCCCGCCTCAAGGGGTCAGCGGAGTTATCGTGATCTCAGAGTCGCATATATCCACCCATACGTGGCCAGAATATGGGTATGCTGCCTTAGACTTCTACACTTGCGGCAACTCTGGAGACACGGAGAAAGCAGTCTTTTATGCTGTTGAGGCTTTTGGGGCTTCCACCTCTCATATTACAGAAATTACTAGAGGAATCGAAGAAGGAGACAGAATTTTCTACCACAGCTTTATTACTTGGGAAGAAGATTTCATGCAGGACAAGCGAAAAAAATAAAAAGGAAAAATAAAAAGGGGACAGGCTACTTTTTAAACTAAAGAGTATTAAAAAGGTGGGCTTGATAAATCAAGCCCCTACAAAATTATGAATCAATCCATATATTAAGAAAAAGGTGGGCTTGATGAATCAAACCCCTACAATAAGTATGAATAAATGGTTGAGTGTTAAATTTTTTTACAGTTTTGGGCTGATTTTTAGTAAATATCACCTAAAATTATCCTAATCCTGCCAGAAATAGAATATTTTTATTGAATTCAGTTGGCACAAAAATTGCAATTCTTTAGAATGAAGACACGAAAATAAGGAATGAGAAAACATCACAAAAATATACATATTCCTATAGAATCTATATTATTTCTTTTTTTCTACTATAATAAGTAAATGAAAAAAAGATTTGCTCTTTGGCTTCCTCTCTTATTTTCCCTTGCTTTTTTTATAATTCCTCAGCTTGCTGCCGAAGAACAAAGTATTAGTGAATTTATCTCTCAAATTCAAAAATTCCTAGAACTGAAGGATATTCCGGGTTACCTGGAGAGTTTTTCTAATGAAATAAGGGAAAAAGAGGAGTTGATTGTAAAAGATAGGTTTAATGTCCTCCAGATGGATAGCGTAACTTTGTTCAAGCCCAGTAAATTGACCCAAACAGAGGATGAAGCCAAAATATATCTTCAGGCTTTCTTTCAAAATTCTTATTCTGTTGCCATAGAAACCTGGCATTTATCGCTTATCAAGGTGAATGGTCAATGGCTGATAGAGCAGAAAAATGTGCTGGGAAGAGTCAGGATAATGTATAAGGTTAAGATTCCATCTGAAAGAGCTGAAAGAGTTAAATCGATCGAGGTTGAACATGCGGATATTAAACTTTCCTTTAAAGATGCGATAGTCTTTTATGACAATATCCCAGGCCTTGAAACTGGCCTTCTTATCTTGGGGAAAGGTCATTTGCATTTTTCTCCCTCTGATTCAGGAGAAAAACATCAGCTTGATTTAATCTATAAAAAAAGCTTTCTTGAAGATGAACTTACGTATGCCTACCTCAGATTTTCCGACTACTTTTTCCGGAAGAACATAAGGATAGTAAGGGATCCAGGTAAGGAGAACGTCCAGGCTTCGATTCTAGACAGAAATAAAGCACATACCCTGTTTTCAAAATATTATTCCCGATCGTTCACAGTTGAAAATTCCTTTAATAGAGAGTTGCTTACTACCTTACCTCAAGGGGAGGAGGCAGTTTTTAGCTTTAAAGGAGAAAGGTTGGGAGATCTTTCGTACATCTATTCTCCTTTCACACCGGAAGAAATCAATCTTTTCCGATGGAAAGATGATAAAATCATCAACCTTTATTCGCCCCACGAGGGTGGGAAAAGAAAGAAGATTTTTATATCTTTTGTCGAGATGTTTGAGGTTAAAAGCTACAAAATTGAAATCGACTTTAAACCTCAACAATTTTATATCTCTGGGAAAGCAAAAATTGAAGTAGAGTCTAAAGTTGATTCCCTCGAAAGAATAATGCTTAAGCTTAATCCTAGGTTAGATATTCTTCGCATTTATGATGAGGAAAAGCGGGCGTTGATTTACAGCCAAGATAGATTGAGAGAGTCGCTTTATATTTATTTTGTCCATCCTCCTCCTGAAAATAAGCCTTGCTCCATAGAAATATATTACCGGGGAAAGCTTGTCCCTCCCAAGCAGGTAACGGATGTCATCGCCGGGCCTCAGATTGATAAGAATCTCACCTATATGGCTCCTAAATCCGAGACTTATCTTTTTAGTCGAAGCGCCTTCTGGTATCCCTCTCCTCCTGGTGATGATTATTTTAAGGCCCGTTTAAGAATAATTGTTCCTCCTGAATACCAGTGTATTTCCAATGGAGAATTAATAGAGAAAACCAGATTGAACGATGTGGAAAGGGTAGAAGAAATAGAAAAAACAGGAAGCTCTGTTTATATCTTTGAAACAAAATATCCTATTAAATACCTTTCTTTTCTTGTTGGTAAATTTACTAAGGTGGAAGAGGATTCAGAGTCTCTTCCACTGCAACATTTCTACTCATCTGGCATCCACTTTCAAAAAAAAGGACTTATTGAGGAGGCTAAAAATATTATTCAATTTTATGAAAGCAAGTTTGGCCCTTATCCTTACGAAAAGCTAAGTATTGCCCGCAGAATCTGGTCTACCAGTGGAGGCCATAGCCCAGCCTCTTTTATTGTCATTAATGAATTATCCCAAGCTCAGAATGGAACTGTATATGTAAACAAAAGGAGTCCTGTTGATCTTTCTCGCTGGAAAGAATATTTCATCGCCCATGAAATTGCTCACCAATGGTGGGGACAAGCCGTAACATGGAAAACCTATCATGATCAATGGTTAAGCGAAGGATTAGCTCAATTTTCAGCCACTTTATACTTAATCGAGAGACGTGGTGAGGGAGTATTTCCTCCTATTTTAAAGAAATTCTCTCAATGGACTAGAAAAAAATCGATATGGGGACCGATAACTCTTGGCTCCCGCCTTAGCTATCATGATCCTAAAGTTTACCAGGCCATAATTTATAACAAAGCTTCTTTAGCCTTGAATATGCTTAGAGACCTCCTGGGCGAAGAAGTATTTTTTAAAGGATTACAGGAATTTTTCAGCAGGCATAAGTACGGCGCGGCAAGTACAAAAGATTTTATCAAAACGATTGAAGAGATATCAGGGAAAGATCTGGCAATATTCTTTAGGAATTGGTTTGATTCATATGTTCTTCCTGAGGTCAACGTCTCTCACTCTGTCCTGAAAGGGGAGGGAGGATACATTCTGAAATTAAGAATCACCCAACCGAAAGAGCTCTTCGTTTTCCCCTTATGGGTAGAATGGATTGAAAATGGAAATAGAGTCAGGAGAAGATTAATAATTGACGAGAAAAAAGAAGAATTTGATTTTGAATTAAAGTCTAAACCCAGGAAAATAAAAATAAATCCGAATAAGGCTGTGCCAGGAAGATTTAATTAAAGGGGACAGGCTACTTTTTCCTGTCCCCTTTTTCCTATCGTAGATTCGAAATATCTATATCTAACCTCTTGATCATCTCATTCAGAGTGGTGGGCTTAACTCCTAAGAGGTTAGCAGCTTTTTTCTGTATTCCTTTTGCTTGCTTTAAGGCGCTAATGATCGCCTTTTTCTGGAATGTTTGAATATTTTCCTTGAGATTGAGCTCATTGTTTACAGAGGCAACTGCTCTGGTCTCTTCTTGAGAAGCGAGGAGGAAAGGAGGGAGGCTCTCTCTGGAGATGAGTTTGGACTTAGTCAGAACAACAGCTCTCTCGATAAGGTTTTCCAGCTCTCTTATATTTCCTGGCCAATCATAGTTCACAAGTATCTCCATAACGTCATCAGTGACACCCAGGATTTCTTTTTCATTTTCTTTACTATACGTGTCTAAAAAATGTTTGACCAGAAGTGGAATATCCTCTTTTCTTTCTTTAAGCAGTGGCAACTCTATTTTGATGACGTTCAAGCGGTAGAAGAGGTCTTCCCGAAACATCTTTTCACTGATTTGTTCTTCCAAATCTGCGTTAGTAGCCACGATGACTCTGACGTCGACCCTGATTGTTTTTGTCCCCCCTAATTTCATGAATTCTCTATCCTGCATGACTCGTAACATTTTCGATTGAGTTTCCATATTAAGGGAAGATATTTCATCAAAGAATATTGTTCCTTTCTCAGCTGCTTCAAACAAACCCTTTTTGCTGCTCACAGCTCCAGTGAAGGCCCCTTTGACGTGACCAAAAAGATGACTTTCCAACAGGTCAGGGGGAAGAGAGCCGCTGTTTACGATTATGAAGGGGAAATTTTTCCGGTCGCTGTTTTGGTGAATGGCTCTCGCAACCAGCTCTTTACCTGTTCCGCTTTCACCTTGAAGCAAAATCGTGCTTCGGGTAGGGGCAGTGGCTTTTACTGATTCGAATACATTTTTCATGACTTTGCTTTTTCCGATGATGTTTTCAAAGCTGAACTTTCTTTGGAGTTCATCTTTCAGCCGTAAGTTTTCTTCTTGAAGTTTTCTGTATTCTATTGCTCTTTGTACCGTTATAAGCAATTCGTCATGTTTGAAGGGCTTCTGAATATAATCATATGCTCCGATTTTCATGGCAGAGATCGCTGATTCCACTGAGGCGAAGGCTGTTATTATGATAATTACAGAGTTTGGATCGATTTTTTTAAGCTTTTTGAGGACCTCTATTCCGTCTATTCCAGGCAGGAGCAAATCCAGAAGAACGAGTTGGAAAGATTGGGAAGAATGTTTATCAAGAGCTTCTTCCCCGCTTGCAGAATTTTCCACCTCATAACCTTCTGAGGATAAGAGATCACCCAATACATCATGGATAATGGGTTCGTCGTCGATAATATGAATTATTCCTTTTTGAGTCATTTTCTTGATTTATGAAACAGTAAATTTATCCACATTTCTCTTGTCTAAGTCCATAGGAAGATAAATCGTGAAAGCAGAACCTTTTCCGCTCACACTTTCAGCGGCAATATGCCCTTCATGCTCTTTAATAATAGCATAGCTGATCGACAAGCCAAGGCCAGTCCCTTTTCCGCTCCCTTTAGTGGTAAAAAATGGATCAAAGATATGGGGCAAGTGCTGATCTTTAATACCCGTTCCGGTGTCCTTTATTTTTATGATAGCCTCATTATTCATTTTACTGAGTTCGATTTTTAGCGTTCCCCCTTTGGGCATGGCATCAATGGCATTGAGGATAATGTTGATGAAGACCTGCTGAAGCCTCTCTCCTTCCCCCCACAGAGGTTTCATAGGAGAAAGATTTAGCTCTAAGTTTATGCTCATGGTTTTTAATTTATACTCAATCAGAGATATAATCTCCTCGAGACTTTCTTTGAGGTTCACTTGATGAAAGGAGGACTCTGAAGGAATCCGGGCAAAGTTGAGCAGGTTTTTGATTATTCTGGCTACCCTTTCAGTTTGAGCTTCAATCTTTCCCAGAATCCGAGAATGACTAGAGTTGGATAGCTTCTTTTGGAGTATTTGGACATAGCTTGAAATTCCTGTCAGGGGAGTGTTGATTTCATGAGCAACTCCAGCCGAAAGGAGGCCGATCGAGGCCAGCTTTTCTGAAGTGAGGAGCTGTTGCTGAAGTGATATTTTTTCTGTTATATCATCAAAGACAACGATTGTCCCGTATGGATTCATCTTGTTATCCAAAAGAGGAGTTTTAGAAATATCGAATATTTTTTTATCTCCGGGGAGGATATCCAGGGTAATCTCGCTCAAGAGCCGGAAGTCCTTTTGAGTATCAGAGGGAAAGAGGGCTGAATAGTTTTTAAATCCTAATACCTTAATTAAATTTTTATTCATGACCTCTTCTTTTTTTCTGGAAAGAGTATTTTCGAGCACCCGATTCCATCCGATGATTTTTCCTTTCTGATCTAAAACTGCCACTCCTACGGTTAGACTTTCAATAATGTTTTCGTTGTAGTCTTTAAGCCTTTCCAGTTCCAGAGCCTTTATTCTGGCCTGACTGTAAAGATAGGCGTTTTCTAAGGCTAAGGCCACTGGGGAAGATATGGTTGTCATAATTTCCCAGTCTTCGCTGGTGAGGAATGTGTTATCTACTTTTTTCCCCATTCCCAGACAGCCGATAAGCTTATCCTCGACTTTTAAGGGCAAATAATGGAAAAAGCCGGAAGAAGAAAGCTGTTCGAACTTTCTTTGCAGCTCCTCTTTTTCAGCAAAGGAATAATAAGAAAGAAATTCCCTTTCCGTTAAGCTTTTGTAAAGTTGGTCATCAAAAGTGATCATTTTTCCGGAAAATGGCAATATCCCTCTGGATTTCAGGATAAAGAAAGAGTTTTTTCGGCTGTCATCAGGTAGGAGAAGAGCAATGCATTTGAGAGAAAGGGCATTAGCAATCAATTCCAAAAGAGATTGAGAGAGCTTTTGAAGATTCCTTTCTCGGCTGAGTTCTTTACTTATGGAGAGCAAAGTTTTGCGGTATTCATAACTTCGCTTGTAAAAAGCCCTATCCAGGATGGATTGGAAGAGCTTTTTTAACGGCGGGAAGAGTGTTGCTCCAAGAATTATAGCCAGAATTCCCAAGATGAGGTAATTGAGCCTGCTTTCAGCTGGGACTTTCGTTTGGGAGCTGGCGATAAAATAAACAGTGGCCAGGACAACAGAAGAGAGAATCAGCGCGAACACTTTTTTGAGCAGCAGCTCAAATTCCATAAGTCTCTCCCTGGAGATTGAGTAGGAAAAGGTCAGAGGAATGAGAACCTGGAGAATGATGGTGAGCTCTGCCGCCTTTGAAGGCACCTGGCCAAGCATGAAGGGAATGATGTAGAAAAGGGTGAAGGGGATGATTCCAATGCCTAGGCCATACGCTATCCACTTTAATTGTTTTTTAAGCAGAAGGTTTGAAGGTTTAAACATACTTTGAAGAATAATCACCAAAGTCATGATTGAAAAAAGGGCAAAATGGAGGAGGTCTAATTTTTCTGATGTCTGGTGCAATTGGAGCATAAAAACGTCGCTCATATTTTTAAATGAGGGAACGTGAAGGAGTATTTTTGTTAAAAGGAGAACTGCAGCCGGGAGATACAAAATAGAAATTGAAGATAGCTTATTATTAAAGAATTTTTTTCTTTGAGGGAAAATTAAAAAAAAGTAAAGAAGCAACGGGGGGAAGACCAGAAAAGCTGATTTGTCAAGCCAGAAAAAAAGACTGTCCAAGACATTCAGCTCGCCTGTGGGAGAAAAAATATAGAACGAACAAAAACACAAACATACGAAATAAAAATAGACATAGGGCATAGATAAGGGTTTTTTAGAGGTGAGAAAAATAATTAATCCTATAGCCAGAGTGGTCAAGCCGATAAGAGCAAGAAAGAAATAGATGGGATTAACACCTTTTTCGCGTAAATAGAAGGAGGGAAAAATAATCTCGCCTCCTCTTGCGATTTCGTAGGTAACCTTGAGTTCTGAGCGTCCCGCTGCCCATAATATCTTTGAAACATCTATTTTGTTTTTTATCGGGGCGTTATTGATGGAATAAAGAATATCTCCTTTTTTGATGCCGTGTAGATACGCAGGGCTGTTGACTTCAACAATTACAGCGGTCATACCTCCTGGTTTTTCATCCCAGAAAACTCCATCAGCAGGCTCTTTCCAGGTAATTTTCTTATAAATATTCAATCCTCCCAGCACAAGGAGAATGAAAACGGGAAGGATTGCCAGATAGGTTTTTATTTTCTCGAAATAACTTGCTTTCTGTTTTTCAGATAATCCAAAAAATTGAATCATTTTGGCAAAAAATATATGCGTACCTCAGTTCAAAATATGTTTTTTTCCAGCCCTGATTGCCCATTTAATACAGGGTTGCTTCAGCAGTTTTTCCAATTCTGGATCTTCTTTTAATCCTAAAGGCTTTGTGTTCCTGGAGAGGATTGTGCTCATATAATCATACTTGGGCTTTTTAACCGGGGCATCCTGCGGATAAGCAGCTGAACTTTTAGCAAGAAATAAACCCTTTGAAGAGAGGCCGCTGGGGGAAGTGAATGTAAGAGAAAGAAGGAGGAGGATAAAAAATACTCCTGGAAGAATCCTCTTTTTCATTTTCTTAAGATAAATCTTTCTTCACTTTTTGTCAACTTTTTCCGGGGACTTATAAGTATCTCCATTTCCATTATTAGAAAAAGTTTTGGGAAATAGCCTCCCTCCCAATCAGATTTTTAACGCCATTCTTCATTCGCTCTTCTCGGCGGCTGCGTAACTCGCTGCGCTCAGACTTACTCGCCGCCCGACTCTGTCGGATTCCCTTGCCAGGCGAGGGCTGTACGGTGAAAAAACCGTGAGAGAGGCTGAGCGGGCGTTGCGAGGAGCGAAGCGACGAAGCAATCTCTTAAATAGGCAGAGGAGAGCGAAGCCTTGGGAATAAATGGGGCCTGGCCCCATTTATTCCCTGGGGCAAAAGCAACGTGTTTTGGAACCATACAGCCTGAGCCTTTCTTCAATGGTCGCTGTAGCTATTTCCCAAAACCCATGTCTTAGCAATCAGTTATAACGGATTTGGAGATGCTTCCCGCGGGCTTTGCTCCGTAAAAATAAGAGGTAGACATTCTGGAAAAATCAATAGTAGACGAAGGTGCATCCATTTTTTTTATGGATTTATTTCCATATTTAGGGAATTTTTTCTAGAATAAATGATTAAATATTTCTATTAATTTCTTTTCTTCTTCTCTTATACCTATTGAAAATAAAAGAATTACATTCAGTTTATACCTGTATTTTTTTTGTTTACAAATGTTGGCATTTTTTTTGCCATGAATATTAATCTAAAGGGTTCCGTTCTGGGCTATTCAGGCACACATGAGATGATGAGAATAAATCATCTTTTCAGGTGAGAAAAAAAGGAGAAAAGTCATTATGTGATTCATCTTTAAGGGCTATTTACTTATATGGGTATTTTTATTACTTTTAGCTCGATACAGGAGCCTAGCTCTGATGATGCAAATTTTGAATAAGGTTTTTATAGAAAATGGGGACAGGCCCCATTTTCGCAGGCCCCTTTTTTGGAACAAAAAAGGGAGAGCCCCTATCTTGCTTGTAAACGGAAAAGAAAGAGCGGCAGTACCCTCTATGAAAAAAGGAGGCAGGAACCTTTTTTTCCCCTGTTTTACCCTTTGCTTCCCGTTTACTAGATTTGACAAAAATCAGAGGATAACCTAATATTAATTTAATATTTACTTATATTTAAGCAGTAAGAGAAACTTATAAAATTTAAGAGCGATGCCTTATTTTCTTTGTCGATTGGCTACTGAAGAGGGAAGCATTGTTTCTCAGGCTTTTCTTGCCTCTTCTTTTGAAGAATGCAGAAAGCATTTCGAGGAAGAGGGATTTTGTGTTTTATCTATCAAGAGAGATTGGAAGAGGATCAAGATTCCTGTCATCCCTTTTGAGAAGAAGATTAAAGATAGGGACTTCATCATGATTAATCAAGAGCTTGTGGCTCTTATCAAGGCGGGTTATCCCATACTCAAGTGTATCCAAATCATAGTGAAGCGAGTTAAGAATATTCATCTTAAAGAATTATTGATGAAGGTCGAGAATGAAATTCGGGGAGGTAAATCTCTCTCAGAAGCTTTTGCCCCTTATGAGAAGAAGTTCTCTACGGTTTATATTGCCTCTCTTATGGCAGGGGAGCGGAGCGGAAACTTAGCTGGTACGATCAACCGTTACATTGATTATGCAAAAGTTATTGACCGGACTAAAGCAAAGATAAGATCTGCTCTAACTTATCCGACTCTTCTCGTTCTGTTTGCTTTCATTCTCCTTATGATCCTGATCAATTTTATCTTGCCTCGTTTTACTTCTTTTTATGCTGATTTTGAGACTGAACTCCCAGCTATAACCCGTGGACTCTTAGCTTTCTCTCAGTTTTTGAGAGCAAATTTTCCTTTTCTGATTGCTTTTGTATTTTTACTGTATTTAGTCTATTCCCTGTTGAAGAGGAACGAAAAAACCCTTGTTATTCGTGATAGAATCAAGCTTAAACTTCCTTATGGAGGTTCAATCTTGGTAGAGTCAGGAGTCTCACTTTTTTCTCGGACACTGGGTTTTATTCTTGAAGCAGGGATTTCCCTCGTCTCAGCTGTCGGCATCGCCTACCATGCTGTTCCCAATTATTTCATCATCCAGAAAAGCAGGCAATTGCCTGACCTTATAAAAGACGGAAAAAGCTTATCTGAATCCCTCTCCAGGATAGACTTTTTCCCGCCTCTTTCTCTTGATATGATTCGGATAGGAGAGGCATCGGCAAATCTTGAAGGCATGTTGAGCGAAGTGGCTGATTACTATGATGAGAAAGTACAAGCAAAAATTGACACTTTTGTATCCCTCATTGAGCCACTGGTTATCATTTTTATGGGTTTGATTGTGGCAGCGATGCTTCTCTCTGTTTATTTGCCTATTTTCAATATAATAAGAGTAACTGGATAATGGCCAAGATTGATAAAAAAGAATCACGGCAGAATTTTCTCTCTGATGAAGAGAAAACTAAAAAATTAGCTGCGAGATACAATGTTCCTTATATTGATCTTTCATCCCGTAACTTGAGCCGTGAGCTTGTTCAGTCTTTTCCTGTTGATTTTCTTCATCGGTCGAATTTCATACCTTTTGAAGAGAAAAACAATATTGTGAAAATTGCAGTAGCTGACCCTTCTGATATCGCAACCATAGATGCCATCGAGTCTTATTTGGGGAGAAAAGTGGAGGTTTATGCAGCTTCCAAGATGGCTATCAATGAGGCACTGCGAAAGACTGAAACTGCGCTCCAAGTCCTCAGGGATGCGACTGAAGGATTCGTCATGAAGGTAGTGGAGAAAGAAGGAGGAGAAGAGGAAGAAGTCATATCTGTGGAGACGCTGACCGGACAAGATGGCTCGATCATAAAGCTGGTCAACTCCATAATTTTCACAGCTGTTCAAAAAAGGGCCAGCGATGTTCATGTCGAATCAAAAGAAGAAGGTCTTATCGTCAAGTACCGCATCGACGGAGTTTTAAGTGAAGCCATGGAGCCGATCGCCAAGAAATTTCAATCGTCTATCATCTCTAGAATCAAAGTCATGTCTGACCTTGATATTTCAGAACGAAGGGTCCCGCAGGATGGGAGGTTCAGGCTGAGAATCAAGGACAAAACCATTGATTTTCGTATCTCCATCATGCCCAGCATCCACGGTGAAGATGCTGTCATCAGGATTCTCGATAAGGAGATGATCACCGCGGCTATATCGGAATTAAGGATGGAGTTGCTCGGTTTTTCAGATGAAGTCCTCAATAATTTCCGAAGATATATCACCCAGCCTTATGGGATGGTTCTTGTGACCGGTCCGACAGGAAGCGGAAAAACTACCACTTTATATGCAGCCTTGACAGAGATAAGGTCTCCGGAGGACAAAATCGTTACTATTGAAGACCCTGTTGAATACCAAATAAATGAGATCACCCAGATACCTGTTAATGAAAAAAAAGGGCTCACCTTTGCTCGGGGACTAAGGTCTATCTTAAGGCATGATCCGGATAAGATTATGGTTGGAGAGATCAGAGATCCTGAAACCGCCCAGATTGCTATTCAGTCTGCCTTGACCGGACATCTGGTTTTCACAACCGTTCACGCCAATAATGTTTTCGATGTCGTAGGGCGCTTCCTCCATATGAAAGTTGACCCTTACAGTTTTATTTCAGCTCTGAATTGTATCCTGGCTCAAAGACTGGTTAGAGTCCTCTGCCCTGTATGTAAGACTCCCGTTAAATACAAGCGCAAGCAATTGCTTGAATCCGGGCTCAGTCCCCAAAAATACAAGGATCGACTATTTTATGAGACTCCTGGCTGTGAAGCATGTTACCACACCGGTTACCAGGGAAGAACCGCTATAGCCGAATTACTCGAGCTTTCTGATGAAATACGAGAGATGATCCTGGAGAGAAAACCTCTTTCTGAAGTGAGAAAGAGAGCCAAGAGCGAAGGCATGACTTTTTTAAGAGAAGTGGGGATGAAGGAGAAAGTCTTGAAAGGAGTAACCAGCCTTAAAGAGCTAAACAAAGTTACTTTTGTTGAGTGAGATGATGGCCCTTTTTACAGATAGAATAAAGAGTTATTTCAGGCGACAATTCCTTCCCCGTTCTGCAATTCAGCTAACTTCCAGTTATCTGAGCGGAATTCATGTTTCTTCTAAAGAAGGAAAAATCAAAAATCATTTTATTCTCCCGCTTGAGAAAGGGGTGATTCAGCCCTCTTTCAGCAATAAAAATATAAAAAATCCGGCCTTGTTGGAGAAAAAAATAAAGCAAGGCCTCGAAAAGCTTCATCTTTCAGACAATAAAATAGCCTGTCTTATCCCCGAGTTATCTTTAAAAGCTTTTGTCTTTTCTTTTGATTCTCTCCCCTCTTCTCGGGAGCAGAGGGAGCGGATTATTCGCTTCCGAGTAAAAAAACAGATACCTTTACTTCCCGATGATGCCAGGTTTTCATTTGATAGGTTAAGATCAAACAGCTCTTCGAAAATGCTTGTTGCAGTTGCCAGGGCCTCGATTATTAAAGAGTACGAAGATCTCTTTAGTAAGTTTCGTTTAAAAGTCAGAACGGTTGGAGTCCCTACTCTGAGCCTGTATTATCTACTTAACAGGGAAGAAGAGAGAGATTTGCTCCTCATAAATATAGAAGAAGACTCTCTCAGCCTTATAGCAGGCCTAAATTCTGAAGTTGCTGTGTACCGCCTGAAGCTGTTTTTCCCAGGCTCCCTAACAAATGTCTCTGGACTTCAAAGAGTAGAAAATATTGTTAAAGAAGTGGAGAATACTGTGAATTTTGTCGAAGATAAGGAAAAGAAAAAAGTCAATTCCTTCAGGGTTCGTCTGGGTCTTTTGGAACCAGAGGAAGAGATGTTTTCACAGCTGAAAGAAAAATTATCTTTGCCTGCAAAGGGAATAGAGGCAGGCCTGAATTCAAAGCTTGGATTAAGAGAAAAGATGATATTATCTCCTCTTATCGGACAAATTCTATGATAGAACGTACACGATTAAGCTTGAATTTAGCGAGTCATCCTCTGCGTAACAGGAGGTTTTTTTATTTAATTTTATCCTTGCTCGCGGTTGCTCTTCTTCTTATTTCTTTTTTTGCCGGCAAAATCTTTGTTGAATACAAAGCCAAAGCTCAAGAAACAAGAGCTTCCATCAAGAGCACAGATAAGTTGATAAAAGATGCCCAGCGAGACGAAGAGGAATTTTCCGCCAGAATCGAAGATGCAATCATAAAATATAAAGGAAAAGTCGATTTGATTAACAGCATTATTTTAGGGAAAAGTTTTTCCTGGATAGAGTTTCTCTCTGATTTAGAGAATTCTCTTCCCGATTCGAGTTATATTGTCTCCATGGCACCCACGCTCGCCAAGGATTCAAAAGTGCACTTGAGCTTCAAAGTTGCTTATTCGAGCGTGGATGATCTTTTGGAGCTTTATAATAATTTAAAAGCTTTGAAATTTAATCAAATAAGAATAATAAGCGAAGCAGAAAACGAAAGGGGATTACTCCTCTCGGAGATTTCGTTAAACTATGAAAAAGATATTTGATTTATTGGACGACAAAGAGAAAAAAATACTTCTCGTCCTCTGTGTTATGATCGCAGGAGTTGTACTCTTTCTCCTGTTGGTTTCTCTCTCCCCGAGGAGGAGTTATTTTAAAGCTCTTTCCTCGCATTCGGTCAAACAGGAAGATTACGAGCAGCTCAATAAGACAAAGGTAGAGAAGGAAGGAGAATGGATTAGATGGCAAGATGCTCGGGGGGATATGGATGAGCTGAAAAAGAAATATTTTTATGATGATGATAAAGAAGGTTTCGAGCGGCTAAGGATTGACCTCGAGCAGCTCTTGAACAAAGCGCGGATTAATTTTTCTTCTAGAAAAAGGTACGATTATGTTGAATTTAAGGGAGAAACGATAAAAAAGATTAACGTAACCTTTGACATAAAGGGATCTTATTTGTCCTTGAAAAGATTTATTCATTCTGTAGAAGAATTTCCAAAATTCTTGCTAATAGAAAAAATCGATTTTTTGAACATTGATACTGGAGGAAATATTCTCGAGTTAAGAGTTGTTTTGGCAGGCTATTATGAAAGCTAAAGAGATTACGTCAGCTTTTTTCATCCTTTTCCTGAGCATAGGTCTAAGTATTTGGGCTGGAGAGGAAAAACTCCAGAAGAAAGGGCTTGAAAAAGGTGGAGAAAAAAGTCTTATCAGGAAAGACCTGTTGTTGAGAGAGAAAATAGAGCTCGGAAATCCGGCAAGGAACATTTTTACTCTTAGAAGGTCAGTAAGCAGGGAGATTGAAAGGGATCCAGTTGAATTGCGGCAGAACCAGCAGCAGAATCCAACCCTCCCTGGTAAGTATGAGGCCTCTTCTTCTCTACCTCTAAACATAAGATACATCGGATACGTCATTTCCGACGATAAGATGGTTGCCCTTATTGTGTTTGGAGGAGACGCTCTGGCCGTGGAGAAAGGAGAAGTAATAAGCGAAGGGGTGAAAATTGGAAAGATTACACCTGAGGAGATAGAAATCGTCGGTTCGGATTCCCAGAAAAGGAGATATTATTTAGAAGGAGAGAAAGAATGAGAAAAATAGTACTTTTGATAATAATTGCTCTGACCTTTTGGGGTTGTGCGGGATTAAGTCGAAGCTATAAGTTAGGTACTGAGGCAGCATTAGGCAAGAATTGGGATGAGGCCGTCAAATACTACGAAAGGGCATCGCTGGAGAGTCCTGAGAATTCTGTCTATCGTCTTGCACTTTTCCGGGCCAAACTTGCTGCCAGCTCCGCTCATCTTATTAAAGCTCGGGAGCTTGCCTTTCAGGAGAAAAAGGAAGAAGCTCTCGTTGAGTATAAAAAAGCCCTTTCCTATGATCCTTTAAACAGAATGATAGCTGAAGAGGCGAAAAGCCTTATCGAGGAAGAAGTTAAAGAGGAGGAACCCAAGAAGACTAGGATTGAGCCTCCAGTTAAGCTTAAGGTTGATAAAGAAGAGATTCACTTAAAATTTGTCGATGCCAATATCCGTTCAATTTTTCAAGCTTTGGGAAAACACGCTCGAGTGAATGTTCTCTTTGATGAACAATTCAGGGATATTACTTTTTCCATTGACCTTGTTGACATGATTTTTGAACAGGCTCTCAATTCGCTTTGTTTGGCCTCCAAGAATTTTTACAGGATTATAGATGAGAGAACAATTATTATCGCTCCTGACCTGCCCCAAAAAAGAATTCAGTATGAGCTGAATGCAATCAGAACCTTCTATCTCTCCAATATCAAGGCTGAGGATATTCGCGTTTCTCTCACGCAGATGCTTCGCACTCAATATAAAGCACCGAATATCATTGTTGATAAAAATATAAACACTGTCACCTTAAGGGATACTCCTGCTGTTATAGAATTGGCGGAAAAGATCATCAAGATTTGGGATAAGCCAAAGGGAGAAATCATACTCGATTTGGAAATAATGGAAGTTTCTCGGGTGAGGCTGAAACAGTTGGGTATGGAGCTGGGCCAGGGTTCGATAAGCTTCAGATACACTGGGGGTGAAACAGACGAAGAACCAGGCTGGTTCAGCCTGAAAGGCATAGATTTTTCCAAACCTGAAAATTTTCAAGTCACTCTCCCCGGGGCTATTGTGCAGTTTTTGGAAGCAGATTCAGACACCAAGATAATTTCCCAGCCCAGACTTCGGGGTATTGACGGAGAAGAAATAACCTACCTTGTAGGAGATAAAATTCCTATTCCCCGAACCACATTTACTCCTATCGCAGCCGGAGGATACGCTCAGCAGCCCCTGACAAGCTTTGAGTACCAGGATGTCGGAATTGATGTCAAAATTACGCCCACGATTCATTTCGAGAAAGAAATAACTCTGGAATTAGAGATAAAAATAAAATCCCTCGGCGGAGCCGGGTATGCCAATATTCCTATTATTGCCACAAGGGAAGTGAAGAATGTTATCAGGCTTAGGGATGGGGAGACAAACCTCCTGGCTGGTTTGTTAAAGGATGAAGAGAGAAAAACCGTAAGCGGCATAGCCGGGCTTAAGAACATCCCTATCCTGGGAAGTCTTTTTTCCAGCACTGACCTGACTATTCAACAGACAGATGTGATACTGACCATTACTCCCTACATTATCCGCACAGTTCCTCTAAGCGAGGAAGATCTGAAACCTCTCTGGGTTGACCTTGGCGGAATTTCTCCTGAGGCAAATGCAAGAGGCGGCCCGCCTGAGGAGGCGCTTGCTGAGCGAAGTGCGAGGCAAAGGACAGAGGTAGAGGATATGGCGAGAAGAAGTGAACAAAACCAGGTTTTCCTGACACCGGCTAATTTTGAAGTTCCCCAGAATCGAGAATTTCGGGTTAGTGTCAATGCTAGAATTCAAGAGGATATAAGCAGCATGTCCTTGAACATAAGCTTCGATCCAGGGTCAGTGAAATTGAAAGAGGTCGTTAGAAGGGAATTCCTTAACCGGCTCGGAAAAGATGTGCCCTTCTTGCAGAATATCGATAATTCCTCCGGAGTCTGCACTATCGGATTTTCAAGTACTGACATTGGCCAAGGGATTAAAGGAACAGGAAGTATCGCCACGCTTGTCTTTCAAGCTGTGAGTAAGGGTGAGAGCACAGTCCAGGTCACGAGTGTCTCGGCGAATAAGCCTACAGGCCAAACTCTGATGTTTGAGACAGGCCAAAGCCGTGTCGTTGTCAGGTAGGAGTCCGCATATCCCTCTCCAATAAAACTCTTCCATTTTTTGGCTATCTGAAAAATAAGCTCTCGATATTTGGCTCGTCTGTAGATAAATTCACAATTTACATGATTATATGTTATTTTACATGATTATATGTCATTGCGAAAAGCGAAGAAGATTCCTTCGCTTGTCATTGCGAAAAGCGAAGAAGATTCCTTCGCTTGTCATTGCGAGCGACCGGAGGGAGCGTGGCAATCTCATAAAAAAAGGTTGAGATTGCCGCGTCGCTTCGCTCGTCGCAATGACATTTAATTTCCATCAGTTCAGGATGAAATCAGTGATTATAAGATTGGAGGGGAAAGTTTAAAATTCTTAAATAAAAAAATTAATCGATAAGGCCAGAGCAACGCAAGTAAAATTAACGGCATAAAGCAAAAAGACTGTTTTTTTCTCTGAAAGCCCTAAATCAACAAGGGTATGGGAAATGTGGTCACATCCTCCCTGATAGAATAGTTTACGGGAGGAAGTTCGTCTTAAAAAGACGAATAATGTATCAAATACAGGGACAAAGAAAATTAAAGAGAGGAATAAAATCAGAGGAAAGATTTGAGTTTTATTATTGGAAAATACTCTGATACTGATAATGCCAAATAGAGTCCCTATGAAATAGCTTCCATGAACTGATTCATATGTCCTGGACGCTGCATTAACTTAAATTGACTTACATCGGGGATTTGGCTAAAATTTTAGCCACCGGCGGTGTAGCTCAGGTGGTTAGAGCATGCGGCTCATATCCGCAGTGTCGGGGGTTCGAGTCCCTCCACCGCCACTTCAGCCGTTTTTTTGGAAAAGCAGATAGAGAGCTTATTTCCAGGCGCGCCTGCTGGTTTAGATCCTATTTCCAAGAAGGTGTTAAGAAGGTGTTAATGAGCTGAGCCCTTTCTCCAAAAGACTTTGGGCCTGAATTTAATTAGGAATGCTTTAATGAGTATTTGCCCGATCTTAAAGAGACTTCGGGCATGAAAACGAATTATGAAGCTGAATCAGAAGATGTTAGAGAAAGTCAAAAAAACCATCCAGGAGTACAAGCTCCTCGAGAAGAAAGACAGAATTCTCATCGCCTGTTCAGGAGGAGTGGATTCCACAGGTTTACTCAACCTGCTCCTTGAACTTCGAGAGAAATGGTCTTTTGAGCTATTCCTGGGTCACTTTAACCACAAGCTTCGCCATACCGCAGATGAGGATGAACAATTTGTCAAGCGCATGGCCCGGAAATATTCCCTTCCGCTTTTTGTCGGCAGCAAAGATGTTCGCTCCTATGCCCGGGCAAAGAAGCTGAATATCGAGGAGGCAGGAAGAGAACTCAGGTATGATTTCTTAAAAAAAACTGCTCTTAAGATCGGTGGGGCCAAAATTGCCACAGGTCATACGAAGACGGATCAGGCAGAAACTTTTCTGATGCGGCTTATGAGGGGAAGCGGGCTTAGAGGACTGGCCGGCATTTTTCCCCTGGTGGAAGGTACGATTATCAGGCCCCTCATTCAGGTCGAGCGCAAGGAAATCGAGACCTATCTTAAAGGGAAAGGGATAGAATCCCGCATCGACGAGAGCAATCTTGACCGGCGCTTCTTGCGAAACAGGATAAGGCTTGATCTTATTCCCTATATTCAAGAGAATTTTGAGCCTGAAATAGTATCCAGCCTGGGCAGGATAGCCTCCATCATCCGTGAAGAAGACAGTCTTTTGGAAAAAATAGCTCAGGAGACGACAAAAAAGGCGATATCCATAAAGAACAACCATATTTCTCTTGGTGTAAAACCTCTTTCCTCTCTTACACGGGCAATGGCCAGGCGGGTTGTCAGGGGTTTTATTTCTGAGTTAAGGGGAAACTTGAGAGAAATTTCTTTCGAAGATGTTGAATCTGTTTTAGGCCTGAGAGAGGGGAAAGAATTCCCGTTAAGAAAAGACCATATTTTGCGAAGAGAGCAAGGTCAGATATTTCTGAAAGGCAAGATTCCTCCTAAGATAAGATATGAATACAGGTGGGAAGGGAAAGGGCCTCTTGAAATAAAAGAGCTTAAATTGAAGTTTGAGGGGAAAAAGATAAAAAGAGGAAAATCTCTCTCCCTTGATTTCGATGATCAAACCAGTGCTTTCCTTGATCTAGGGAAATTGAAATTTCCCCTTCTGGTTCGAAACCGCAGTGAAGGAGACCGGTATCAGCCTTTAGGAGCCCCTGGTCAAAAGAAGCTCAAGGAAATAATGAGAGCTAAAGGTATCCCTTTATCAGAGAGAGAAAGACGGCCAGTTTTTCTCTCTGGAGACAAGATCATCTGGATTCTTGGACTTCCCGTCTCAGATAAGTTTAAGGTCGAGAAGGGGACAAGCGACATTTTTGCCATAAAAAAGCTGTAAAAAGAAAAAACATCCCCCCCTCTGCTTATCTGTCTTATTTATTAATCTTATCTATTTAGTAAAAAAAACTATTAGCCTCTTAAGGTGAGGAAGCTCGTATAACAAGGTTAAGGGTGTTCAGATAAATATCACCCTAAATTTCATCTTGAGAGGGCATTGAGAATACGGGACATTATATGTATTAATATACTTGCTATGTAAAAATAGTGCTAAGTGCACATTCTTTATTTTATCGGGTAGAGGCTTGGGTTCAGTTAGCCCTGGTTTTGCTGCTTGCTTGTTTTTACGAAACGATGGACATATTGCAACTATTTAAGAAAAGGTATAAGATTAGAACAACAGGGACAGGACCAAGATTAATAAAGTTACGAAAAGGAAATACCTGTGAGCGAGGAAGGTATTTCCGATTGCAGTGGAGAGTTGTTATCGCGCCTGGAGCACCCATTTTTTCCTAAATGAGGCAGATAATGAAGAATATATCAAGAATTTCTCAGCACAAACATGAAAGAGCAAGAACCAGGGCTAAATCCGCCTCTGCCCGGAAAGGCTTCACCTTGGTCGAAATTATGGTTGCCATAGCGATAATAGGCATCATGGCTCTAATATTCTACCCGAACATCATGAACACTTTGGAGACAAGAAAGATAGAGGGTTCAGCGAGAGAAATCCTGATAACTTTACAGAGGGCAAAATTTCAGGCTGTTAAAACGAAATTGAATCATAGGGTGAGGTTTGAGGCTGTGGGTGAGGGCTGGGTTTATTACATTGAAAAAGAAGATAATCCGACCGAATGGAATACAATACGTGGATTTCTGAGAAAATCAATCCCACTTGAATTTCAAGTGAATGTAAATTTTCCGAGTGAGACTGTCGAATTCTCACCGTTGGGTTTTGTCGCAAACTACAGCTCCACACAAAACACCATCACTCTCCAGAGTCTTAAATTAGCAACTTATGGCAAGCCTGACGAGAGAGTTATTAAGGCGTTAGCTGGAGGCTCAATTCAATACATAGTAGCTGAAGGTGAATAAAAATGATTACTAAAAGAGAAATCTTTGATAAAAAATCACAGGTTCCCGGTGAGGGGTCATTAGATAATAATTCCAGGAATGATGCTAAAAGTAAGGGTTTTTCTATGATAGAAGTTGTGGTGGGGATAGCCCTTGTGGGTGTTGCCTTATTAGGATTGGCCCAGCTTTTCTGTTTGAGCGTGATGAATAATTCTCGCTCAGACGCGATGACTAACGCAACTTTTTTAGCTCAGCAACAGATTGACTTTCTGAGGAATCTATCAGCCGAGGAGCTGCAAAACTTATCCTTAAGTGCGATTGATGAACTGATGGATATCAACAGTGATGGAACAGTTGATTTCAGACGAATAACTCAGCTCGGGGCGTCAGGATTTTCTTGGAACGTGAGAGTTATGGTTTTTCCAGGACTCCAGGCGCAAGTGGCAATGGATAATCTTATCGCCGATCCCTCCGAATATCAAATCCGAGCTGACATGAGCACCATTATAAGCAGGTGAGCGGACAACCATGAATAAGCCTAAGAGAGAGGAAAAAATGAAAGGCAAAACTTCAACTCGAAACTTTCCATCTTTTACTTTTTCTTCTAGAGGCGGGTTTACTGTGATAGAGGTTTTAGTCGGTAGTTTAATCATGCTGGCTATCATTATGTTAACGTTATCTCTATACACGAAGAGCAACAAGGTATCGGTTGACCAGCAGCAATTTGCAGAGGTTCAGCATGATGTTCGGGCTGGCATGTATTTCGTCTCTAGAGATATAAGATCAGCAGGGGTCGGTTTATTAACTGATATTGCCGGCTATTCTCTAGAAGGAATAGATGGACATGGTCCTTCTCCAGAGTCGCCTGATTCTATAAAACTTATGGGAAATTTTTATGAGCCTTTGGGTTTGAAAGTTCAAGGAGTAGGAGGCGTCCAATTTAAAGTGGATGTGTCTGATTTAAATAATAATCCCTATCAAGAAGCAGATTATGAGGGCAAGGAAGTTATAATAACCTCACCAACATGTCCTGGATGTTTTGCAATTTTATATATTAGTAATATCGGTTGGCCCATGGGAGTAGCTCCAGCAACATTTACCATGCCCCCTGGACAATCAGATCTCAATCCGCCTGGCGGACTGTCAGACACAGGTTGTTCCCCAGACTGTTGGGTAGATGCGAAAGTAACATTCGTGCAGATTAAACAGTATTGGCTTGATACAACAGGAAATCCTGGAGATTATCCGGATTTAAATCCGAGTGTAGGGCAGGATGGATATTTAGGCATTCCGTATACTTTATATTTGACAACTGTTGGCGAAGGTGGAAGTATCTCGCATATGCCGTTAGCTCTAAACATCGAGAGTTTACAATTCCAGTACTTTGGGGATTTGGATAACGATGGAATTTTGGATGGGCCTACAGATTGGGATAACGCCAACTGGACAATAGATCCGATGGATGATGAGGCCACGAAGCAGGCAAAATTGGCTTTAATAAACAGAATCCACATGGTTCGAATATGGGTATTAGGAAGAACGAGAAATCCTTCTGTGAGCGTCTCTGGCACACCCTCTACAAACCTCCATCTCTATAGAAGACCAGCTGTTGCTAATTCTGCTGTAGGAGAGGAAACTGATAAATACAGAAGATTTTTGCTTGAGTCGACTGCCCAAATCAGAAACTTGTCCTTAAACATATATAACAGCGGTACAAATTAAAGAGGATGAAATGAGGGATAAAAAGAGATTTTCGAAAATAAACAGCCAATCGCCGGCGTCGAAGTGTGAGAAAGGAATGGCCTTGGTTATTGTCGTCATAGTGCTGGCTTTCCTGCAGGTTGTCGGGATTGTGCTTCTCCAGGTGACAGGCACTGGTCCCAAGGTTGCGGGAAACATTCGTACCCAACAGCAGGCTTATAATGCTGCTGAGGCAGGGTTTGATGTCGCCTGGACGGAAATTGAAGAGTATTTTTCAATCGGCGATTGGGCCCATTTTGATGGACATTATCTCATCGAGCCTGCAGGGATTGATGTTCCTCAATCGGATAACTATTTTAGAAGATTGACTGACGTGGAATTATTGAATTTGATCGATCCTGACCAGGACGAAAATCCTGATGTGAGTACTGTTATTTTTTGCAGGAAAACTTTTGTTCCGGCCCGGGACGAAAAATACGAGGCCGGGGACGGAACTGACACTCGATACAGATACACTGTGTTTTTAATTGATGATGAGGCCGGAGGCGGGATCTCTGACGCTAATGATGCAATTCTGGTCTGCATCGGGAGTGTTGAGTTAGGAAACACTATTACGACCACAAGGTTAGAAATAGAATTGGTCCTTGAACATTAAGGATCAGGATCAAGTTAACCATATAAATATGCGGGGTGAAAAAATGACTAAAAGAAAGAAAATTGCGGTGATATTCTTGCCGCTAATCATACTGATCTGCTTTTTCGCTTTAAAATTTTGGGCTCAAGAAGACTGCGTAGAATATCTGGGGGGAGTTTTTACTGAAAATTTCAACACCGAAGATTATAAGGACCTGGACAATACCTCAATCGCCTACTGGCCTCCAGGGCCAATATCGTTGAACTGGCTGGGCGGAAACTTGGATATGATAAAACCTTGGGGAATGGGAGCCAGGATATACGTCGCCGCACCCGGAGATTTTGACAATGACGGCTATCCGGATCTTATCGGATTTCTTATGGGTGACATGGAGGATGACTATAGCGGTTCTCTCGTCCTTGTCAGGAACCGGTTTAATGACGCGGATCTGGACGGAGAGGATGACGACGGCCTGATTTTCGATGTCGACCCTTTTGAGATCTATGACTGGGGCTTGTTGAGATTAGGGCCTGCATCTATCACCACCGGAGACTACAACGGCGACGGCCTGATTGATTTCTTCTTCCTGAATAACGCAAGGGACACGGCGATATACGATCGTTTCTCTGCCGTGATGTACATCAACTGCGGCACAGCCGACAACCCGCACTTCAACCGCTCCTTCCAGGCGCCGAACATTGACTTCACGGCGAGGTTCATGGATACCGGCATCTACCTCCGCTGGTGCGCTGAACACCTCTGCTCAACGGACATCGACAAGGACGGTGACACGGATATCCTAAACGTCAGCCAAAACGAGATCTACCTGTTGCGAAACCCGGGCAGTTCTGATTTTGATTTAGACCATTTCACCATCACCGAGCTCAACTACGACCAGAGGCCCGGCTTTCCTCTCGGTGTCTGGATAGGCGGCGGCTCGTCCGTCAATGCCGCTGATTTCGACCTGGATGGAGACCTCGACATCATCGCCTCCAGCGTAGAGCCGACTGTGCCTTACATCGTCTTCTACGAGAACGACGGAACGGGTTTTTTCAAACGCTATGAGATTCCCATCGGAGACCCCAGCTGTATCGGGACCGTGGCCCTGATGGTGGATGATTTCGACCAGGACGGCCTGATCGATATCATGGGTTCCAATGATAAAGCGGTCTCCCACAACGATTCCAGGTTGTACATATGGAAGAATAAGGGCGTGGTCGAAGGCGGAGGCCTTCCGATCGATTTCGAATGGAAATGCCTCCTCGACTGTGAGCCCATATTACCGCCAGCTAACGACTGCGACATGGGAAGATCGTTGGATTTCGACCAGGACGGAGACATCGACATTATCTTGGCCGATGCCAACGGTGCCGGGGATTACTACCTGGGTATCAACAACCTGGCCAACGTCTACACCACCTACGGAGAGGCCTGGTCGACTAATATTTCAGGCGCACTTGATCCCGATCTCTATTCCATAACCAAAGCGCAGATTACAACACTCAGCCAGAGAACTCGCGGGACGTCGAAAAGCGGTCTTAAAGTGGAATACTATCTATCCAATAATAATGGGCAAGATTGGGAGTTTTTCGCGACTTATGAGGAAGATGATATCCGTAATTATAGTGATCTTCCAGTACATACGTTTAAGCACTTTGGTTCCCACCTCAGGTGGAAAGCCATCTTGTCTGCACCCGAAGATCCAATGGAGGAATATTCAGGTGCATCCTTTGATACTCCTTTAATTGATGAGATTACATTCGAGTATACTCTTGTTGACAAAAGGGAATACACTCGTACTTCTGTTGTTGTGACAAATGTTGAGGATGGTGGTCAGCAAAAAAAGTATCTTCTCGCCAGTACGTTTTATTTTCCTTCCTGGGAAGGACACCTGAGAGCTTATGATCTATCAGGGATGACTCCTGAGGCTACATCTTATTCTATTCTCAGGACAATTAGTAGTCCTAATTTATCCGAAGAGCATGGAAGGGAGATTCCCGAAGGACTTAATGTTAATATAGTCTGGGATGCTGGAGAGCTTTTGGATGCCCGCTCAGCAGCCAGTAGGACATTATATACGGCCACTCCTGTAGATTCTGTTTTAGCCAGAGTCGACTTCACTGCTTCGAATGTTGATACCCTGGGTCCGATTCTACAGGATGTAAACAACGATAATGAAGGGCTGATAAATTTTATAAGGGGAGAAGGACGCGAGTGGAAACTGGGAGACAGCAACCACTCCAATCCCATTGTTGTCAGTCCACCAGATGGAACGGCTGTTCAGATGGGTGATGGATACCAGGATTTTATGAATACATGGGTAGACAGACGCAAAGTTGTCTATGCGGGAGCGAATGACGGAATGCTTCATTGTTTTGATGTTCTCACAGGAGAAGAACTATGGGGCTTTATCCCTTACAACCTTCTTCCCAAGTTGAAAAACATGTGGGCAGTCGACGGGGCTACTGGGGAGAGGTATTCTGCAAGAGATATTTATGTGGACGGGAGTCCGATGGTTGCCGACGTTTATATAGATGTTGATGGAGATGCCAACAAAGAATGGACAACGATTCTCATCTCTGGTCAGGGCTCTGGAAAAGGAAGCGGCCTTGGAGGAGGAACAAATTATTATTTTGCCCTGGATATTACTGATCCTGATAATCCCCAGCCGCTCTGGGAATTCACTCATGATTTTTTGGGAGAGACGTGGTCTGTTCCCGCAGTGGGTAAAATCCGGAAGGACGGAGAGGATGCCTGGCTTGCTTTTATGGGATCGGGTTATGACAATAATCCGAGTGATATAGTTGGCAATGTTTTTTATGCTGTAGATACAGAGACAGGAGAATATTTTTGGGGCTTTTCTGCTGGGGAAGTGGACACCAGCGTTGGATTAGGCTGGAATATTCCTAACACTATTCCCTGTTCACCCTCGATTGTTGACATAAACCAGGATGGGCATGCAGACCGTGTTTATGTCGCAGATTTGGACGGAAGAGTGTGGAAAGTAGATGTTAGCATAGAATATGAGGATCCCGATTCCTGGGAAGGAGTGATAATTTATGAAGATTCGAATAACTATCCGATTATAAGCAAACCAGCAGTTTGGATAAATTATGTTTCAGGAGGAACAATTCCCCGGCTCTATTTCGGGACAGGCGGCGACGATAGAGCTCCCAGTGATGCCGCTTACTCTTTTATTGCTCTTTTAGATGCATCTACTCCTGAGGTAGAGTGGTATCTTGGTGATTTTTCTATTCTCAACTTGCCAGAGCAAAAAGATTTGGGAGATTTAAGTATCGGAGATAGAGTGTGGGCTGATCCCAAGGTGGCTGATTATATCGTTTATTTTAGTACTTTGACGGGAAGTATAGATAGTGTCGATCCTTGCGAGAGCATAGGCGGTGTAGGAAAGCTTTATGCAAGATTCGTCCAAACAATAGCCGGAAGTATTATCGGCGGAACTGCCTTCGCAACTGCTTCTGGGCCTCAAGAAAGCATAAAGCTTGCTATAAAAACAAGAGCTGCAGTAACGTTTGGTGAAAGAGAGAGAGCTTCGGATGGTACAAGAAAGAGAGAAGTTTATATTCAGGAATATGACTCGACTATCCAGAAACTGGAGCAGTCGATTGGTGCCATACTCAAGGTTAAATCCTGGAGAGAAGTCTTCAGGATCATTAGATAAAAGATAAAATAGGGGGCTGCAATAAAGGGGACAGTCCCCAGTTTTACCATTCCCCAGTTTTACCTCCATTTCTTTGCTAAATCAGATCTCAGCAATTTTTTTTATTCTGTAGGGGTTGGCTTCTCTGGTGTAGGGGCTTGATTTATCAAGCCCACCTTATTTATTCTAGAGGGGCCTGATTTATTTGGTGTATGTAATATAAAGGGAACATTCCCCAATTTTCCATGATTCATATTCTGTAGGAGTTGGTTTATCTTCTGTAGGGGCTTGATTCATCAAGCCCACATTTTAAATCTACAAATAAACTGATGTGGATTTAATGAATTAAATCCCTATATTTGGGTTAGTCAGTCCAAATAAAGTGGTTAGTCCCTATTTTCCATTTTATACCCAATTTCAATCCTTCTTCACTATTAAATTAGATCTCTGTCTTCCCCATTTTTTATTATAATAAAAAATGGGGGTATGAAAAGTGTAGCTTTTTTGTCTTTCCCTTTCTTCTTATTCATTCCTTTCTCCTAAGAACCTCTTCACCCTGTCATAAAGTCGATTA
>Ga0307380_10001125_pt1 | contig 40133 bp, 26 predicted proteins | sample UN3MG_FD_202239 | JGI IMG/M metagenome (GOLD analysis project Ga0307380, IMG submission 202239) | Soil microbial communities from Risofladan, Vaasa, Finland - UN-3 | ecosystem: Environmental > Terrestrial > Soil > Coastal area > Acid sulfate soil | place: Finland: Risofladan, Vaasa | collected...
GAGGTTATCCTCGACAAGGCGAAGGACCTCACCCGGCACCGCGCGTTGGGCACCTGGGTCGAGGGGGACGGCTCGGGCGCCTACCTCCACTTCGTCCTCGAAGACTCGGGGCGTTGGTCCGTGCGCGACTACTACGTCCGCCTGGACTTCACCGGCTGGCGCTACGTCAAGATGCCGGAATGGGCCCAGGGGGAGGTCTACGATTTCGCCTTCCCCTATAGCAACTACTGGGCGATCCGCGGCATCAACTTCGGCGCCATCGCACGGGTTTACGTCTTTCTCACCAACCTACCGCCGGGCGCCGCGGCCAAGGCGCGCTTCAGTCGGTTGGAGGCGCTCCGCGAAAATCCGCTGGCTGTCCACAATCCGGGCCTTTCGGTGAACGGAGAGTCGATTGCGTTCCCCGTCACCCTCGAGTCGGACTGGTACCTCGAGTACGAGGGAAGCGGCGCCGTTCGGGTCTTCGATCCCAACGGCCACACGATGTCGACGGTCCGCCCGGATGGGCCCCCGCCAACGCTCCGAACGGGGAGCAACGAGGTCAGATTCTTCTGCGACCAAGGCGAGGGCCGGGGCGAGACCGTGAAGGCGACCTTGATCACCCGAGGCGAGCCGCTACGCTGAGCCCGTTGCGAGTCGAGCTCGTCGGTCATGAGTCGTTGGCCGGCCGATCGGGCAGTTCGACAAAGCCTTCGGGAGCTTCTCGACTTGTTTAAACCTCGCCCCCACGTATTGCAGCTCAAGAAAGATCCTTTAGACTTGAGACTTCCCGGTGGGGTCGCGAATCTTGCCGCCGTGCCGGACGGTTGCGGTTCGCCCGAGTATCTTGACCTGACAAGGAGGAACGAGCCGATGTATCACGCTCTCGTCTCAAGGGCGATCACGGCAATCTTGGCCTTGGTGCTTGCCGGCGCCGGGACGGCGTTGGGCCAGCCTGCCGGGAAGGTGTCGCTGGAAGACCTCCGGCAGACGCGCCGCGAGCTGGCCCAGCGCCCGCGTCGGATCATCATGAACAACGATGGGTGCGACGTGCTGTACTTTCCGAAAGGGGAGAAGGCGACGGTGGAGGCGTTTCTGGCCAAGCGCACCACGCCGCTGGCCGGCACGCACGTCGGCGCCATCGCGTTCTGCCCGACCAGCTCCGGGTTCAGCAATTTCACGCACGACACGAAGGTCGGCACGCTCCTGGCGAAATCCGGGGAGGAATTCGGGATCTTGCCCGACACGCGCAACATCGCCAAGGAGCTGATCGACCAGGGGACCGACTGTTTCGAGGCGGTGGTCGAGTTCGGCCACGAGCACTCGATGGAAGTGTTCTGGTCGCTGCGGATGAACGACACGCACGACGCGGCGCACCACCCCGACAAGCCGTATTTCCTCTTCCCGCCGCTCAAGTATGAGCACCCCGACTGGCTCGTCGGCGAGCCCGTCAAGCGAACGCCCCACGGCCGCTGGAGCTCGGTCGACTACGCGCTGCCGGAGATTCGCGATCTGGCTTTCCGATACATCGAGGAAGCGTGCCGCAACTACGACCTCGACGGGATCGAGCTCGATTTCTTCCGCCACCTCTGCTACTTCAAGAGCACGGCCCTGGGCGGCACGGCGAGCGACGAAGAGCGGGCGATGATGACCGGCCTCATGCGCCGCGTGCGCGAGATGACCGAGAAGGTCGGCCTCGAGCGGGGCCGGCCGATCCTCGTCGCGGTGCGCGTGCCCGATTCGGTCGGCTTTTCGAGCGACATGGGATTCGACCTGGAGCGATGGTTGGGCGAGGGACTTTTCGATATTCTCATCACGACCGGCTACTTCCGGCTCAACCCGTGGGAGTACAGCGTGGAGCTGGGACACAAGCACGGCGTGCCGGTCTACCCCTGCCTGAGCGACTCGCGCGTGCGCGGCGAGACGCGCTTCCGCCGCGCCTCGGCCGAGAGCTATCGCGGCCGGGCGATGAACGCGTGGGCGGCCGGGGCCGACGGGCTGCACCTGTTCAACTATTTCAACCCCAACACGCCGATGTGGAAAGAGATCGGCGATCCCGAATCGCTCCTCCCGATGGACAAGCTCTACTTCGTCACGGTGCGAGACGGCGACCCGCGCAGTTGGCTCGCCGCCGGCCGCGAGCACCGCACGCTGCCCCCCTTCGGGCCGTCGCACCCCCGGCTCGTCACGACGGGCCAGCCGGTCGAGCTCGACATCGTGATCGACGACCTGCCGGCGGCCGAGCGCCGCGGCCTCAAGCCCGACGTCAAGCTGCACCTGGAGGCGCCGGCCGTTCACAAAGCGGCACAACTCCACGTCAGGCTGAACGGCGCCGAGCTGACCGACGGCCTGCTGACGAAGGGCTGGGTCGACTACCCGGTGCCGCCGGCTTCCGTCAAGCGCGGCACCAACCAGATCGAGATCGCCGCGGAGCCTTCCGCGCTCGGACCCGGCGACTGGAGCGCCGTCTACGACGGCAGCGAGAAGCCGGGACGCCCCTGGAATCGTGACCGCGGCTCGACCCGCACGCACGAGGAGATCGTAGAGGACGCACTTTTGGTCGCCGACCGGGGCGAGGTCTCGGGTGATTACCTCTATTACCGGTTCCCCTGGGGCGCCGATCCCGACGGCGACGCCGTGGTCGAAGCCCGCGCCAAGGTGAAGTCGGGATCGAGCTTCGTCATCGTCACCAACGGAACGGGCGGCGAGCGACTCGGCCTGTGGCCCGATCGCATCGAGCTCTTCCACCACTCCAACCTTCAGTACAAGATGGACACCACCGACGACTTCCACCTCTACCGCATGGAGCTGAAAGGCCGGGATCTGAAGGTCTACGTGGACGGCGATCTCCGCATCGACGCCGCCGGCGTGCTCGGGCCGCGGTCGGGCTATTCGAGAAACGAAGTCGCGTTCGGCGCGGCCAATAGCGGTATGCTGGGAGAGGCCTACTGGGACGACGTCAAGGCCCGAGCCGCGGGCTCGGCGTGCACCGACCTGGTGGTGAGCGTTTCGTATGACTCCAACTGAAAGCGGTTAGCCATACAGCGTGTGCCACTGCTTGCGGACGTGCCTGAACACGCTCGACTTGCGCGACGGCACTGCTTGCCGGATCCCGTCATGGTTCGGGAAGACCGGCAAGCAGTGCAACAACGCCGCCCGTTACCGCGTTCTTCCAGGCAAGCAGTGGCACACAGCTCGTCGGCTTTCCGCTTGAAGAAGGTCAACGAGGATTCGGTAGTCGGTCACGCCGGCCGGAGATCTCGACGTATCCGCCCACGCCCACTTTCTCAAATGCCACGGTCGCGTCTCCGACCGTGACGCGGGTTTCCGTTTCGTTCTCCCGGGCGACGGCCCGGGGCACGGAATCGGTCGAGGAGTCCGTGGCAGTCAGGACGTGCAGAAAGTAGTCCACCTTCGCCGGCCGGGAGGGGGAGATCTCGACGCGGCACTCGGGCGCGGGCCCGGTGTCGCGGCGCGGCGCGTAGCTTCGCCCGCCGTAACGGTAGAGGTCCTCGCCGTCCACAAGCCTGACCTCCGGGTCGCGAGGCAGCAGGGTCTCGACGAACAGCCGCCCCTTGCCGTTGGTAATCACCAGGTTCGGCGGCGAGCCCTCGGGACGCTTCATCGCTTGCAGAAGCCACGTCTTCTCGAGCTCGGGGAGCGGGCAGCTCACGCGATCGAAGACGATGAACGTGTCCGGCCGCACGTAGACGATCTGCCGAGTGAAGTCGTCGAGCTTCGCCGGCGAGTATGCCCGACTGCAATCGCCCGCCACGTAGACGTAGGTGCCGCGGTCGTCGAAGGCCAGGAGGTCGGCCATGTCGTAGAGTCTCTCGTCCTTGTGCCAGGCGGCGGCGTCGGCGACGGCCCCGTTGTGGTGCGGCCAGTCGTGCGATTGGCCCCCGTCGTTGCCCGTGACGTTCCCGGCACGGATCCCGGGCCAGCGCTCCGACGGATCGTGGACGAGGATCGTGCTGTGGGCGATGGAGCGGAGGTGGTAGTTGACGTCGTGCGGGGAGCCGAAATCGTCGTAGTGTCCGCCGTCGCCGGCCAGCTCTTCGTGCTTGTAGATCAGGAAGTGTCCGTTATCGAGGTGCTGGTGCGCCGTGAACCGATCGCCGCACTTGAAGAAGAAATACGTGGCGTCCTCCTCCCAGGAGCTTCGCGCACAAACGTACCCGGGGCCCGGGCTCATGTGCGAAAGCCGGAAGCGGCTGAGGTCGGCTTTCTTCACGGTCGTGTCGCGCCACAGGAAATCCGGGTCGTCGCGGTAGTAGTTGACGAGGATCCGACGGGCCGAGAGCGTCTTGTCGCGGTCGCCGCCGAAGACGCGTCCGCCGCCGTCGCCCATCGGAATCGGCCGCCGGGAATCGTAGATCCCGATGCCCGGGTACGTCTCGAACATCCCGGCCACGGCCCGGTTGCGAAAGAAGCGCGGGGCCATGGCGTAGTAGTCGACGCCTTCACACGAGCGAGCGACCTCGCAGAAGAAGAGCCATTCGTAGAGCCAGTAGTTGACGTAATAGCCTTCCGCCCAGCCGCCGCCGTCGCCGGCCAGCTCCAAGGCCGCGGCCGCCCGATCGCGAAATTCCGCTTCGAGCGACCGGAGGATTTCCGGGGCCCGGGGATTCTCGTAATAGCTTGCGTAGCAGGCCAGCCCGATGCCCCAGTTCTTGTAGCCGTACCAGCCGTTGTGAAACACGTGCGGTTCGGACTGGACGTTGGCGTCGACCGTCTGGTTGACGTAGTCGTGAAATCGCGCCTGCTGCTGCGGCGTCCACTGTTCGTGGCACAAGTCGTAGACGATCGCCGTGCGGGCCAGGTCATTGGCGAACGGGACGTGCCCCTTCTTGATCGGCCCGCTCACCGTCTGCATGGCCATCTCCACCGCTTTCTCGCCCAGCGACGCGTCCTCGTCGATCGCGCAGACGAGCGCCATGGAGATCATCTTGGAATGCTCGTCGGCCTCCTGCCGGCGGGCGACCTGCACGACTCGTCCGTACGCCTCGGCACGCTCTCGGGCAAGGCGCTGGAGACGCTCGCGCGAACCGAGCAGCCGAGGATGCTCCCTCGGGACGGGATGGCGACCCGCGCGGCCCTGCTCGGCGCGGTGGTCGAGTGGCGACTGAGCCGGCTCGCCGCCGACCGCCGCGTGAAGCACGACCCCAACGAACGCCACCCCCACGATGAGTCGAAGCAGTCTCATGACATTTCGTCCTTCACCGCGTCAGTCGCCGATCTTGAACCCTTTCACCTCCCCCTTGTCGGTTGCCAGGACAGCCACCGGTCCCCCGGGCGTTTCGAGCGTCACGACGTGCGTCGGTCGGCCGGTTACCTTGCCCGTTCCGATAATCGCGCCCTTCTCGTCGAGCGCCACCACCGTGCCATCGTCGCAACCGGCCACGACCCGCGGAAGCTTCGCGCCGCGCCGGTCGACGCATTGGAGGGAGACGGGCGAGCTGGGCAAGCGGGTCGACCAGACCTTCCGACACTCGCCGGTCAGGGCGACGACCAGGCCCTCGGAGGTGCCGACCACGATCTCCTTTTTGCCGTCGCCGTCCAGGTCGGCGACGTCCATGTCGCGCATCTGAGCGCGCGGGGCGTTGCTCGGTCCCGGCCCGAACTGAGCGTTGTAGAGAGGCTCTCCTTCCTCCGAGTAGACGGTCACCCGATTCCAGGTCCCGTTGATGGTCGTTGCCACCTCCTTCTTGCCGTCGCCGTCGAGGTCGTCGAGGAACAGCCCGGTCCGATTCTGCGCGGTCCACCCACCCACGTACGAGTGCCCCGTGGGCACGCCGTGGTACCCTCGCCCCGTGACGGCCAGGGTCTTGCTGTTGACGATGGCGAGCGTGTCGCCTCCATTGGGCCAACGGGAGATGAGGAGGTTCCGGGCGCCGTCGCCGCCGGCCACGAGCAAGAACATCCGGCCCGGCCCCCAAAAGACCGGCGTGCGCTTGACCAGCTTTCCGGTCTCGTCGAGAACCTCCAGGGTGCACGCGCTGCCGACGAAACACCGGCTCTTCCCTTCGTCGAACGCGCCGGTGAAGAGCCCGTGGATGCCTTCGTGGCCCGGGGCGCTCTTGAACCAGTAGGTCTTGGCGGCTTCGTAGACGGCCGGGTCCATCTCCGAGGTGAAGACCCACTTGCGCCGGCCGTCGCGGTCGAAGGCGATGACTTTTTCATCCACGCAGCCGGCCAGGAGCAGGTTGTGCTCGTCCCACCAGCGGAGCACGCGGATCGTGCCGTCGGTTTGCAGTGTGCGGACCTCCTTGCCTTCAGACGTGAGAAGATGGATCGTGCTCCCTTCGGCGACGCCGAGTTGCGTGCCCTCGGCCGCGGGAATCGTGATCGCGTCGGCCACCTTGCCGCCAACCTGGGCGGTCATCGCGACCGGCAACTCGGGAGCCGCCGGCTCCGCCGGTGGACCGGCAGGCGCCAACGCCTCGGCACGCAGCTCTCGTCCCTGCGCCAGCAGGCGCTCGAGAGCGGCCGCGAGCTTGCCGCGGGCTTCCGCGTCCGGCGACGCGCCGCTGAGAGCGTGACGCCCTTCGGACAACTCCATGCTGTAGATCCCCTCGGCGTGCCGGGCCTTGGCCGGCTCACCATCCACGCGCAGCGCGTCCGCCGTCGTCAGGCTCAGCCGCAACGTCGTCGGCTTGGCGGCGACCACGTTCGCCACGCCGCTCGCGAAGTCCCAGTCGAGGTCTACCGGCACGTCGCTCGACACGAGCCCGTTCTCGATTCCCGCGCTGGTCAGTGCGTGCCCTTGGAGATGATCCTCGGCCAGGACGACCAGGTCTCCCTTGGTTTGGCCGTGCTCTCCGACGACTCCCAAGGCCGGCTCGGGCAGGGCCATCGCCGCGGCGTTGTCGGCCAGGCGAGTGCAGGCCAATTGGCTCGCCGCCTTGGGATCGGTTTGTCCGATCAGATAGAAGGCCACTCGATGCGAGTCCTTTTTGACGGCGCCCGTCCAGCTCATCGTGACGACCCCGCCACCGCGAACCTGCTGCACGTCGCAGGAGCGGAGCTCGAACCCGGCGGCCCGGATGCCCAAGGCCTGTTCCTTTTGGTCCCAGGCGCCGCCCGGCACCTGCCAGGTGGTCGTGACCTTCATGTTCTGACTGTCGGTGCGAAAGGTGAGGTCGTCGACGACGAGCGCGTAGCGGCCGGTTCGCTGGGACAGCGTGCGTCGCCAGTTGGCGAAGGCGGCGCGGGGCACCTCGCCCACCGCCGTGGCAGTCGGGCCGACCACGTCGCTGTGAAGAAGCGCAGCGTTCATGGCGACGGCCGGCTCCACCATGCCGTCGGCGCTGGTGAGCACCTGGTTGTGGTAACCTTGCAGGACCGTCCGGCCGGCCAGGCGCAGCTCCAGCACGTCGAACGTGTGGTAGGGATTGCGCGAGGCGCCGTTGAAGCCGTCCAGCAGGAGGTAGTCGCCGGTCGCATCCGCGGCGCTCCGATAGCTGCCGATGTAGAAGGACTGGTCCGGCGGCAGGCCGCTTGCCCGCGCGTCCCAGGCCGGCTGCGGTAAGCGGAGAATGCTCCACTTGCCCGCCAGGTCGTCGGGCATCTTCGGCTCCAGCGCTTCGTCGGGCCAGAACGACTGCCCGAGCCGGAAGACGTTGGTGTCCACGCCCGTTCGCTCGCGGTAGGTAATCCACCGGCCGTCGCCGGTCAGGTAGGCGGCCTTGTTCAGAAGGCCCATGGAAGCGGAGTTCAGGGCCCAGTCGGGCACGCGTCCGGAGATGAGGATTTCCTGGCCGCGGAGGAGCTCGGCGAGCACCCCGTTTTCCAGCGGCTTGCGGTCTCCCGTGAGCACCATGTAGGTAAAGATGGGCGCGATGCCCGTGTTGTACCAAAAAAGATTGTCGCTCTCGCCGGAAACCCAGGCGTGTTCGTGGATCGACCCGAAGGCCAGCTCGCCGCCGCGCACGCACTGCGCCCAAACGGGGTGGGGGTAGTGCTTGTTGAAGTACCGGCCGAGGCAATACAACGAGACGGCCGACCACTGGCCGTGCCGCGAGCTGACGGAGCGCCGTGGCTGCGTGAGACCGTAAACGCCCTCGTCCTTGCGGTGGTTGAGCTGCCGGGCGAAGGCGTTCGTGATCTTCAGCCGCTCCTCATCGGTGAACACGGGGCTCTCTTCGATCAGGTCCCAGAACAGGATCGCCATGTGGGCGTTGTAGTGGTAGAACCCTGCCAGCGGGTCGTGCTTGTTCTCGATCCGCTCGCCGTCGATCTCCTCGATGTCTCGGATCGCCTCCGCGTCGGGGAACGACAATCGCACGACCTCCCGGGCGCTGAATTCGTCGCCCGTCATGTAGTACATCGCCATGCGCTTGCTGATGCTGCACCAGCCGAAGTAGCCCGAGGAGCCGTAGCCTTTCGAGGCTTCCCAGGTCTCGAACTCCTTGATGTCGGTCGGCACGTCGACGCCCTCGCCGAGCTTCGTCTCCATGGTCCAGCCGATCGCCAGCTCTCCCCGGGCCGACGGTGCCTTGGCCAGGACGGCCGCCAGCGTGCCGGCGCCGGCTTCGACGCCCGCCGCGTCGCTGCCGCCGACGATCACGACGCCGTGCCCGTCGCCGAACGGATCGTGAACCGACCGGAGCACGTATCCCCCAGGCCCCGGGTACTTGAGATCCACGAGGCAGTAGTACAGGTCGTAGAGGGCACTCATCGTCCGGTTCGTGGAGCGATTGCCCAACACGATCAGATTGCCCCGGATGGGCACGGCCGCCTCCGGGGAATCATCGGAGACAATCGGCACCTTCACCCCGGTGCGCTGCTCGATCGCCCCTTGGACGGCCGCGGCCGCCCACTGGTAGACGCCCGACGCCGGTGCCACGATCGCCGCGTTCGGCTTGCCGTCTCGGACCAAGGCGATGTCGAGGTGCAGGTCCTTGAGCTTGTCGTACTGGGGCGGGACCGGCGGTGGAGGCGGAGGAGGGGGCGGGGGCAGACCGCCCTCAACCCGGACGTCGGTGACGACCACCTTCGGGGTCGGGTCTCGGTGCGTGTACAGGTAGATCACGCCTTTCGTCGTGTCGGGCGGGGCCGTCCCCTTCGCCGAGACCTCGGCGAGCTTGTCGGCCGATCCGGCCGCCAGGCCCACCTGGACCATGTGGTTCGAGGGCAGGAAACGGAATTGCAGGTAGGAGCCTCCGGTTGAAGCCCCCTCCACTGCCCGAACCTTCACCGTGGCCTGATACGTCTCGTCGCCGCTGAGTGCGAACGTCTGCGACACGCCGATCTCCGTCGTCGGGTCGCCGTCGGCGATGAGGAGCGCCTTCCCGCCGTCGGGGCCGTCCACGATCTTCAGCGATTGGTCCTTGCCGCCGCCGCCGTATTTCGACCAGCCCAGGGGCGTCCCGTGGTTGTCCACGCCCTTTGCGAAAGACGGATTCTCAATCGCCACCGGGAACACTTCCCCTGCCCTGGCCGGCATCATCGCCAGCAGCACGATTGCGCCCGCCAGCGGGCCGTGCCGTTTCATCCACGCCTTGTTCACGTTTACCTCCCCGAGTGGTCGTGATCGACCGCAAGACAACTTCGCGACTTCCGTAGCAGGGTGCCACTGCTGGCTTGTCCAGCAGTGCTCCTTGGGGCGCGGATACGGGTGGCAGCCAGCGGGCAAAAGGCAGTGCGACCAGGAGGCACCCCATGTCGCCCCACGGTGCGTCCCAGTGTCGAGCCTCGGCCGCGTTGCATCGGGTAACCCAACCGCTACAATACCGCCGTAGAGCGAGCCTTACAAGACGCGGCCCCCGAAGCAAATCGCGCCCCCTTCGTGGGCCATTCCTCTTTTGGGAAGCGTGGTGAACATGCATGGTCTCCCGCGGATTTCTGGGTGGTCTGCGTGCCTTCTCCTCGGCCTGCTCGTCGGCGCCGCTCGGGCGGGCGACTGGCCGCAGATTCTGGGGCCCGATCGAAACGGCGTGGCGGTCGACGAGCCACTGGCCGACGCCTGGCCCGAGGCCGGGCCGCCGACGCGCTGGTCGCGCCCGGTCGGAAGCGGGTTTGCCGGGGTGGCCGTCTCCGGCGACTCGGCGATCCTCTTTCACCGGCTCGGCGACGAGGAGGTGGTCGAAGCGCTCGACCCGGCCACCAGCGACCGGCGATGGAAGGCGTCGTTCCCCGCCGCGTACGTGCCCGTGATCGGCGACGACGACGGGCCCCGAGCTACACCCGTGGTCGATCGAGATCGCGTCTTCGTCTACGGTGCCATGGGCAACCTCCATTGTCTGGATCTGGCCACGGGCGAGACCATCTGGTCGCGCGACACCTACGAGGACTTCAGCTCGAAGCAGCCGTTCCACGGCGAGCCGCCCGATGGGTATTTCGGACTCGCCGGCACCCCGATCGTCGAAGGCGACAAGCTGCTCGTGAACGTCGGCGGCGACGCCCAAGGCGCCGGCATCGTCGCCTTCTCCTGCGCGACGGGCCGCACCGTATGGCAAGCCACGCGGGAGCGGGCCGGCTACTCGTCGCCGGTCGCCGTCACGGTCGACGGCGCCCGGCACGTCATCTTCGTCACCCGACTGAGCGTGGTCTCGCTCGATCCGCAGACCGGCAACGTCCGGTTTCAGTTCCCCTTCGGACGCCTCGGGCCCACGGTCAATGCGGCCAGCCCCGTGGTATTTGACGGGCATGTGTTCGTCACGGCCAGCTACGGGATCGGCGGCCTGCTGGCCCGAATCGGCAGCGACAAGGCCGACGTGCTCTGGCGCGACCCAAAGATTCTCGCCAGCCAGTACACGACCTGCGTGGAGCACGACGGCTGCCTGTTCGGCGTCCACGGCCGGCAGGACGGACGCCCCGCCGACCTCAAGTGCTTCGACCCCACGAACCGCCGCGAGCTTTGGACGCGGCCGCTGTTCGGCTACGCCACGCTCCTGAAGGCCGGCGACAGGCTGCTGATCCTCAAGACCGACGGCGTGCTCGTGCTCGCAGCGGCCAACGTCGACCGCTACGAGGAGCTCGCCCGAACCCGCATTGCCGACGCAACCACGCGGGCCCTCCCGGCGCTGGCCGCCGGCCGGCTCTACGTCCGCGACACGCGAACGCTCACGTGCCTCGACGTGGGCGCCGAGGTCCCGTGACTTGACGGCAACCGGGCTTTGTGTGAGGATACGCCGGGTGCCACGCCCAGCTTGCCTAGCAGTGCTCTCCTCCGGTCGGATCGCACTGGCACTGCTGGACAAGCCAGCAGTGGCACCCGGCGGAAAGACAACGTCAAGCGGCAGCAGAAGCTAGACGAGTGCCTCCCCTTGCTGTCCTGCATTGATTACTCTGCTAATCACCGCCGTGCGAGGAATATTTCGACCAACGTGGCGAGCACGGCCACAATCCCCGCACAAAGTGCCCTCATGGTGAACCGTTTTGCGACTATGACCTCTTTGATAACCTCGCCGACGACGGCCCCGGCGATGATAAGCGGCGCACTTCCGAGTTTGAACATCGTGCGACCAAAATACAATGCCAATGCCGTACCGGACACGGCGCCGATGGCTGCGGGCAATTCACGAAGTATCTCACGCACTGCCGTATTCGCTGCCGCCTCAGTTTTCACACTCATCGCCTGTACCGCATCTCGCCATTCTGTCTGACCTGCCGCCCATAATGTCGGAACGACTCTTGGCAGCCAGAAAAAGATGATTATCGAGATCAACAACGCCGCCGTTGAAGCCAGTTCGATCGCCAGGTCGGACCTGATCACTGCCACGAATAAGACCAAGAGCCAGGCGACGTACGTTGTCGCCACTTCAGCCAAGTCGAGTATCGTCCACGCCGGCCGTTCATCTCCTGGCCTGAGGCCGGAAGCGCACGCAATGGCGCCACCGATGCCGCCACCACAAGCGCCGAGCATTGGAGCGAGAAACACGAAAGAGCCCAGCATGGCTCGTAGGTCCGTGAAGCTGTTCGGATGAACAATGCTATTAGCGATATCCAGCCTCACATCAAACGGCAATGATGACGCGAGTACCCCAACAACGATTCCGCTCAGAACATTCCTATCGGGTGTGTAGTGAATAGCAATCAGCGCACCGCAGATTGATACAATGGCAGCGGAAGCGATCCTGTCCCAGATGGAATCGCCAATCGCAAGCGTTAGTGCAACCGCGACTAAACCGCACGGGTACACGCGTAGACTCCAATGGCGTGTTCCGTAGAGAAATCCCACGCACGCACGTACCACCGCCAAAGTGATCTGACCTGCCATTGTACCGGTCCGGAGGATATTCCGACTGATAGGAAATTCTATTTCCCAGAGGGGTGAGTCTAGAGCGAGAGGAACCGGTCGGTCAAGGGGGGTGGGGAATTGCGGACGTAGTGCTTCAATCGGTCTGTAAAATGCCGGATTGCTTTGGGGGGGGGACTTGGCCTCCTGAGTACTCAGTGGGACTCCATGGTAAGGTATTTTCGTCCACCCATCCAGGCTTCGTCGACTTTCATCAGGACGGAGCTGCACGCCACTGCTAGCTTGTCTAGCAGTGCTCTCCTCCGGTCTGATCGCCCCGGCACTGCTGGACAAGCCAGCAGTGGCACCCGGCGAGCTTTGGACGCGGCCGCTGTTCGGCTACGCCACGCTCTTGAAGGCCGGCGACAAGCTGCTGATCCTCAAGACGGACGGCGTGCTCGTGCTCGCAGCGGCCAACGTCGACCGCTACGAGGAGCTCGCCCGAACCCGCATTGCCGACGCAACCACGCGGGCCCTCCCGGCGCTGGCCGCCGGGCGGCTCTACGTCCGCGACACACGAACGCTCACGTGCCTCGACGTGGGCGCCGAGGTCCCGTGACTTGACGCCCAGGCGGCTTTGTGTGAGGATACCCGGGCGACGTGCGCCGGGGGCAACCGTTTCCGGCGTTCGATAGAAGTAGCAGGCACACGCCGTGTGCCGTCCGCGGCAATTGTGCTCGGCTCACACTGACGACGCCTCGACCCGACTTTGGCCCGTGCTCGTCGCCGGGCAGACGGCACACGGCGTGTGCCTGCTACTTCGCCGGCCGTGAAGGGCTACCGCCGGGGATCGCACCATCCGCGCTCTCGCGCCTCCTGTCGGCTTGACGGCGTTCGGGAGCGTTCGGCGCTGGCCGGCTTTTGGGGGCCGTCCCCGGCTTGCGTCGCGGTTTCTTTGGGGTTTCGCGCAAGGAGAGCAAGCATGTCGGCCGCAGCCAGTGAGTACCGCTACCACCGGTTGACCTGGGAGGAGATGAACCAAGCGATCGCGATGCAGAAGCTCGTCGTGCTGCCCACCGGCTCCGTCGAGCAGCACGGCCCGCACCTGCCGCTCGACGTCGACGTGTTTCTGGCCGAATCGGTGTGCCTCGAATTGGGGCGCCGGGCGCCGGATCGCGTGCTGGTGTTGCCGCCCGTGCCGTTCGGGCTGAATCAGCACCACATCGACTTTCCCGGCACGATCCACATCGAGCCGGAGGTGTTCATCGCCTTCTGCCTTTGCGTGACCAAGAGCGTCGCCTACCACGGGTTCCAAAAGATCCTGATCGTCAACGGGCACGGGTCGAACACCCCGATGGTCGACCTGGTCGCGCGAAAGACCGTGCTGGCGACCAACTCCCTGTGCGCGGCGGTGAACTACTACTCGCTGGGCGTCGACGCGTTTAGCGAGGTCAGAGAGACGCCCGTCATGGCCCACGCAGACGAGTTCGAGACTTCGCTCTATCTGCATCTGGCGTCGGAGCGGGTGCACATGGACCGGGCGGTGGCCGGCGACGACGTGATGGGTCAATACATGAGCTCCGACAGCACCTCGCCCCACGTCCGCTTCAACGACTTCTGGGGACGCTGGACCCGGGTCGGCGTCCACGGCGATCCGACCAAGGCCACGGCGGAGAAAGGGAAGATCATCTGGGAAGCCGTGCTGTCGCGTCTTGTCGAGCTGGTCGACGAGCTCCGCGCCTGGCCCATTGCCGAGCGAAGCGACCAGCACGAGAAACCCGTTCAATCGCAAATCCGCTGGTAACAACCTCGACATCGCCCGGCGCCGCGCGTCGCGCCCGTCCACACACGTCCCTACACTCCAAGAGAACCGTTGGTGACGACCATGAAGATCCGTGAGATTCGAGCCGTGGGGCTCCGGGGCGCAACGCCCGAGGGAGGTTGGAGCGACGAGCTGGAGCAGGAAGACTGCGTGCACACGCTGGTGGCCGTCGTCACCGACGAGGGGCCGGTCGGCCTGGGGAGCGTGTTCACAAGCGACGACCTGGTCCGGGCGGCGCTGGCCCTCTTGGAGCCGCTCTACCGGGGCGAGAACGCCCTGGAGCCGGAGCGGGTGAGCGAGAAGCTGCACCAGAACACGTTCTGGACCGGGCGCGGCGGCTCGGTCACGCATGCCATCAGCGGCATCGACATCGCGCTGTGGGACCTGCTGGGCAAGGCCACCGGGCAGCCGGTCGGGCGCCTGCTGGGCGGACGCTACCGCGACCGCGTCAAGCCCTACGCCTCGCTCCTGATGCAAGAGCCCGGGCCGCTCGCCGATCATCTCCTGCGGATCAAGGAGCAGGGCTTTCGGGCGTTCAAGATCGGCTGGGGGCCGTTCGGCCGGCGCAGCGGCGCGCTGGACGAGGCCATCGTGAAGGCGGCGCGCGAGGCGGTCGGTGCGGAGTCGCTGTTGATGGTCGACGCCGGCGCGAGCGACGCCTTCTGGCAGCACGGCTACAAGTGGGCCCTTCGCACCGCCCCGATGCTGGCCGCCTACGACGTGGCCTGGTTCGAGGAGCCCCTGAAGCCCGACGCCCTGGAGGACTACGTCGAGCTGAGACGCCGGGCCCCGGTGCCGATCGCCGCGGGCGAGGGGCTCACGCGCCGGCAGTCGTTCCAGCCGTGGCTCCAGGCGGGCGCGCTCGATATCGTGCAGCCCGACGTGACCAAGGTGGGCGGCATCAGCGAGGAGCGCCGCATCGGCTGGATGGCCCAGGAAAACGGCGTCCGCTTCATCCCCCACGGCTGGAACACGGCGGTGGGCCTTGCCGCCGACTTGCAGCTCGCCTCGGCGTTCCCCGACACGGATCTGGTCGAGTACATCGCCGGCTCCGCCTACGTCGACGAGATCGCCGCCGGCGGCTGGCAACTCGACGGCGACGGCATGCTCCCGATCCCGGAGACGCCCGGGCTGGGGCTCGAGCTCGACATGGACGCGGTGGCCCGATACAGTCGCGGAGAGCGGCTGCTGCCGTAATCGGTCTTCTTGCGCGTGTATTCGCGAAAGCCTCTCAGGCGAAGGGTCTGGCGCAGTGATGCACAAGGAATCGCGAGACAACCTGCTTGACCGGCTCGACGGGAGAAACGCGTGGCAGTTCGTCGGCGTGCTCTACTTGGCGAGGTGGGTCGTGCTGGTTCCGGTCTTGGTGCTGAGTCGCTTCCTCTTCGCCGACAGCGAGATCGCCGCGGCTTCGGTCTCGGAGCAGGTAACGAAGATGAACGCGGGCGTGCTGCTGTTGTTGCTCGTCGTCATATCGCCGTTGTTCGAGACTCTCATCGAGTGCGCGTTGCCGTACCTCGTTGTCTCCCAAGTCCGGGGCTATCGGCGGAACCGGCCGAAGCGGAGCTGGGGATTCGTGGCGATCTCCGCGTGCGGGATGGCGCTACTTCATCCGATGCTTGCGGCGATCCTGCCTTCCCTGATTACCGGCGCGTTCCTCGCCTATTGCTACGCCCATTTCGCGGCCAGGGGCGCGGGGCAAGCGATTCTCGCCACCGCGGTCTTCCACGGGGCGATCAACGTCGTCGGATCGACGATGATCGTCATGTCATGAATCAGAGCTCGCGAGAATGCGGTTCCCCGCCGCGATCTGAGAAGACGTGAACGAAAGGAACTCCGGAAATGGGCATTGTCGCAGACGTGCTCGGCGAATACCTGGGGCAACTCGTCCGCGGGTTTGAGAAGCACGGCCGATCGACGAAGCGCTCGGTGAGATCGGCCCAAGAGGTCGTCGAGCGGCAGCGAGAGCTGGGCTACGACGCCTGGTTCCAGCGCGAGTGCTACGCCGCGCACGTCACCGACCAGGGGGTGCTCGCGTGGCACAAGGGCTCCCGGCCCGCGACCGTGCGCCAGGTCTACCGGGAGGCGGCCGCCTACTACGACGATCTCCTGCAATGCTACGACTTCGAGTGCCCCGTTGCCCGGTGGATGTCCGTGCACTGGGCGGGCGACGAGGAGATCGAGTGCCAGAAGAAGTCGTTGGGCAACCGATTCCTCGAGGTGCGGGAGGGCGAGAACGGGAAGCAGCTCTGGTTTCTGGAGAAGACGGAGTTGGATGCGTATACGTCGGAGCCGGCCCTGCTCTGCGCCGTGATCTCCCAGGACTGGGATCTGGCGGTCGGACTCGCCGAGCGACACCCCCAGCCGCTTCGCGTCCAGCGCAAGCGATTCGACACCTTTCTGCTCCTGCGGCTCACGCTGCTCGGCGACAAGCGGCGAGCGAAGCAATACGCCGCGAAGTTCCCGAAACGCACGACGGGCATCGACTTCCCCCCCAAGCGGCCCGATTTCGCGCTGGCGATCGCCGACGGCGACGAAGCCTTATTGGCCAAGGCGCTCAAGGGGACGAACGACACGTTTCGCGCCAAGTGGAAGGTGGAGAAGTACATCACGCCCAAATGGCTGCACCGGCACGGCGGCTCCCGGGAGCGGCTGATGGACGCGATCCGGCGGGACCTTGTGGCGCACCATTGGCTCTATAGCCCTTGGGCCGTGGCCATGATGTGCATTGCGGGGCGCGAAGGGCTTACCGGCCTGCACGAGAAGCCGGGCAAGTTCTCGGATTTCGTGCCGCATACGATGTGCGCGGAGCGGCCGACCTGAAAACGGGATTGCCAGTGGCACGGGCGTCTCGCCCTTGCCGATCGTGGGCCGCGCGGTCAGAACACGCTCGAAAGGCGAAAACGTCACCCACACGACCCGACGCTCTCATCCATCCTATCGGTGAGTCATGAATGTCTGCCAACCGGGCACCGGCGAGACGCCCGTGCCACCCGGGCGCGAAGGTGGGGGGCCGTCGGACGAACGGCCGACGCGAGTCCGGTGGCTGATCTTCACGCTGGCGTGCGGAACGTCCTGGTTCCTCTACCTGCACCGCTACACCTGGAACTTCATTCGCCCCGAGTTGGAGAAGGAATTCGGGTTCAGCAACGCCCAGTTGGAGGGCGTCTTCACGGTGTTCAACTTCTCCTACGCCGTGGGCCAGATCCCCAGCGGCATCTTCTGCGACTATTTCGGGGCCCACCTGTTCCTGGCGGCGCTGATCCTTCTCTGGTCGCTGGTGCTCCCCACCTTCGGCATGACGGGCAGCCTGTACTCGCTGGGCGGCTGCCGCGTGCTGTTCGGAGCGGCCCAGGCGGGCGGTTACCCCAGCCTGGCGAGAGTCACCAAGAGCTGGTTTCCGCGGAGCAGCCGCACGATCGTGCAGGGCGTGATCGTCAGCTTCTTCGGGCGCAGCGGCGGAGCCATGTCGTCGATCATCATGGGCACGTTGCTCATCGGCTTGTGCGGTTTGAGCTGGCGAGGGGCGCTGGTCGTCATGTCGGCGGCAGGGGCCCTCTTCGCCGCGTTGTTTCTGCTCTTCTATCGCAACCGGCCGGAAGACGATCCCCGCGTGAACGAGGCCGAGCGCGAGTTGATCCGAGAAGACGAGGAGGTGACCGCCGGGCCGCGCGTCCTGCCGATGGGGCGGGTGTTGCGGAATCGAAGCATGCTGGTCTTCCTCTTCCAGCAGTTCATGAACGCCGGGGCCGACTTCGTCTACGTCTCGACCATGGGCAGCTACTTCATGGCTCGCGATTTCGACGTGGCCACGGCGGGGCTGCTCGTAAGCCTGCCGCTGTGGGGCGGCGCGGTGGGCGGCATCGTGGGAGGGTTCGTGAACGACGGCCTCATCCACGCAACCGGCAGCCGCCGCTGGTCCCGCCGAGTGGCGGGCTTCACCGGGAAGTTCCTCGCCTGCATTCTGATGTTCGTCGCCATCCGGCAGACCAGCGGCGTCGGGGTCGCCGTGGGGCTGTTCGTCGTCAAGTTCTTCAGCGACTGGACACAGCCGACCGTGTGGGGCGCCTGCACGGACATGGGCGGAAGATACTCGGCCACGACGTTCAGCATCATCAACACGGCGGGCAACGTCGGGGCGCTGGTGACGCCCCTGGTGTCCGGCCTGCTCCTGGACTACTTCAGCAGCACGCAAATCGTGGACGGCGCCGCGCGGACCGTGACCAACTACACCCCGATGTTCGTCCTCGTGGCCGCCATGTATCTGGCCAGCGCGTGCTGCTGGTTCTTCATCGATTGCACGCAGTCGCTCGATCGCGGGCGGTGATGGACGTCGCCGGCCGGCGCATGCGGCGCGCTTCCGGCTGCGGCGGCCCGTCTTCTTTGCAGCCCCCCTCCCTGCGCGGGACAGCACGCCCGCCGGAATGCTGGGACGGATGAGAAGTATGCGTAGTCTACGTCGAGCTTCTCGATAATCTCGATTTTTAGGGAAGTTCCGGTTAGGGAAGTTCCGATACACACGCTGACTAGGACCGCGTACTCTCCAATCTGAGTCCTCTCCAGCCCGAGGTGCTGCAAATGGGTTGCTTTCGGCAGGTTGTCTGCGCCGCGATCGTTGGCGGCTGGGCCGCGTTGATGCTCTCAGGCGAGGTTGCCGCCCAGACCGGTTCCGAGGCCACGACGCTGAAAGTCCGCTCGACCAGAGACTATTGGGAGCAGCAAGTGTTGCGTAGGTCACCCGCGCAACCCCCGGTTTTCCAGCAGGCCCCGGCATTCGAGCCCATGCCGGGGGGATGGTCGCAGGCCGTGAGAGCGCCGACTTGGGCGCCGGTGGAGACGGTTTCCGCCGAGGTCCAGGCCGACCCCTTGGCGCTCGAGAGTGACATGCTTCTGGATGACATGGAGATGATCCCCAACGGCAAGCCGCTTCCCCTGCCGGATGACGATGGGTACTACCCGCCGGGAGGGTCCGGCCAGGAGGGGTGCGATCTGGGCTGTTCGTCGTGCGGCGAGTGCTACGACGCGTGCTCGTGCGGGGAGTGCTACGACGGCTGCTCAACCGGGGACTGCTTTCACGGCGGCTATTGCGGACTCGGCTGCGCGTGGGGGAGTTGGTGGCACCGCCACTTCTGGTGGGCCCGCAATCTCTCGCTCTTCGCCGGCGTACACGGCTTCAAGGGGCCGGCGGATCAAGGGCGAAACGGGAACTTCGGTTTCCACGAGGGCCTCAACTGGGGGGCCCCGCTGGGCGGCCCGTTCGGTCTCGGATACCAGCTCGGCGTGCAGGCCACCCACAGCAACTTCTCCGGGGACCAGGCGGAGGACTCGCTGTTTCGTGACGCCGACAGAAACCAGGTCTTCTTCACCGGCGGGATCTTCCGCCGCCGCCTGTGCGGTGGGCTACAGTGGGGGGTGGTCTTCGATCTCCTCCACGACAATTACCACGGCAGCGCCAACCTGAAACAGATCCGCAACGAGACGTCCTTCGTCTTCTCCGGCTGTCGGGCGATCGGGTTCTCGGGGGCCTATGGGATCGGCGACGACACCTTCACGTACGAAGGCGTCGAGACCTACCTGACCCAACCGTTTGGCCCGACCGACACCTATACGTTGTTCTATCGCCGGCACTTCAGCGGCGGCGGACAGGGCCGAGTCTGCGCCGGCGTCTCCGGCAACGGCGACGCACTGATCGGCGCCGAGTGCACCGTCCCGCTGGGCACGAGCTGGGCCCTGGAGAACAACTTCCTCTACTTGATTCCCGAGGAGGGCCATGGCGCGGGAGGCCAGCAGGACGAGACTTGGAGCGTATCGATGCAGCTCGTCTGGTACCCCGGCCGGCAGGCCGCGTCCGTGCTGAGCAATCCCTTCCATCCGCTGTTCAGCGTCGCCGACAACTCGCAGTTCCTGCTCGATCCGCGGTAGCGATCCGTCGATTCTCACCTGGCAGGTTGGGTGGCACTGGCGTCTCGCCAGTGCGGCCCGCCGACTCGCGGTGGGTCCACCAGCGCACGGGCAAGATGCCCGTGCCACCCGACGGGCAACGGTTGACACGCCAAGAGTCGCGTGACGAGCAGTCCTTCTCCCGTCTTGCTGGCCGGCCAGAGGGCCGGTACAACGATGCGGTAGGCTTTCCGTCGTAGCCCTCGCCCTCCGAAGGTTGACGTGTGCGCCGTGGAGCAGGACTCTGCCATGTCGTTGCGGGGCCACACGGCCGTGGTCACCGGCTCGTCCCGCGGGATTGGCCGGGCGATCGCGTTGGAGCTGGCTGGCGCCGGGGCCGACGTCTTGGTCCACGCCCGACAGAGCCGCCAGGCGGCCGAAGCGACCGCCGACGGGGTGCGGGCCCTGGGACGTGAGGCGGAGGTCGTGCTGGCCGATCTGGCCGAACCGGACCGGCACGAGCGGCTCGTGGAGCAAGCGTGGAACTGGCGACCGGGAGTTGATATCTGGATCAACAACGCGGGCGCGGACGTGCTGACGGGAGCGGCCGCCGGGTGGTCGTTCGAGCGGAAGCTGGAGATGCTCTGGCGGGTGGACGTGGCGGCCACGATCCGGCTCGGCCGGCTGGCCGGGTCGCGGATGAAGGCGGCCGGCCGTGGCGTGATCCTGAATCTCGGCTGGGACGGGGCCGAACGCGGCATGGCCGGCCCAAGCGGCGAGTTGTTCGCCGCGGCCAAGGGCGCGGTGATGGCTTTCACCCGCAGTCTGGCCCAATCGCTGGCCCCCCAAGTTCGCGTCAATTGCCTGGCCCCAGGCTGGATCAAGACGGCCTGGGGCGAGAAGGCATCTGAGGATTGGCAGGATCGGGTGCAACGGGAGACCCCGCTGGGCCGCTGGGGCACGCCCGAGGACGTCGCCCGGGTCGCCCTGTTTCTCGTCTCCCCGGCAGCCGGTTTCGTGACGGGCCAGATCGTCCACGTCAACGGGGGCTTCAGCTCGTGAGACCTTGGCGCGGGCTTCGGGAAGGGGGAGAGTCCGGTGGTCGCTGCGCGGAAGTCGGGAGACTCTCCGAGTGGTCTGTCCGGATGGACATCGTCCGTCGGGTGCCACTGGCGTCTCGCCAGTGCGTCGACGAAAGCACGGGCAAGATGCCCGTGCCACCCGTAGACTCAGTGGACAGTCCATGAGTCTCTACCAAGCCGAAGTCGGCGTGGGAGGCGTGTGATTGAACGCATCGGACTGCCCGCTGGTGGAGGAGCTGAGCCCGGCGCCCGGGCCGGAGGAGGCGTTCCTGCGGTTGTGCGGCCGGCCGCACTGTCTCTTCCTCGATAGCGCGCTCTCGCATCCGGTCCTGGGACGCTACTCGTTTCTGGCGGCGGACCCGTTCGACTACTTCGAGCTGCCGGCCCGCGCAACCGACGGCCTGGGCGAGCTGGCCCGCCGCTTGTCGAGCATGCAGGCGGCCACGGTTGCGGGGCTTCCTCCGTTTCAGGGCGGTGCGGCCGGGCTGTTCAGCTACGACTTGGGCCGCCAACTGGAAGCGTTGCCCGAGCCGGCGGTCGACGAGTTCCAGATCCCGGCGTTGGCCATCGGGTTGTACGACGCGGTGGTGGCGTTCGACCACGTGGAGGACCGCGCCTGGGTCGTTTCGCAGGGGCTCCCCGAAGTGGAACCGCGCGAGCGGCGACGCCGAGCTGCCGAGCGTCTCGAGCAGCTCCGCCACTGGCTGTCGGTGCCCCCGCAGTCCGCTGGCTGCCCCACGCCGGGCAAGACGCCGCTTCCGATGGTGGTGCGCGATGAGATTGCGCCGCAACACGCGCTTCCGGGGCTTGACGGAGTGACGAGCAACTTCTCCGAGGCGGGGTATTTGCGGGCGGTGGAGCGGGCGATCGAGTACATCTTCGCCGGCGACGTGTTCCAGGTGAACCTGGCGCAGCGACTGCTTCACGCGGCCCACGACGATTCCGTCTCGCTCTACTTGCGTTTGCGGCGTTGCAACCCGGCCCCGTTTGCCGGCTATTTCGACCTGGGAGACTTTCAGATCGTCAGCTCCTCGCCGGAGCGGTTCTTGAAGGTGCGGGATGGCTTCGTGGAGACGCGGCCGATCAAGGGCACCCGGCCGCGAGCCGCCGGGCCGGAAGCCGACCTCTCCGCCGGCCGGGAGCTTTGCCAGAGCGAGAAGGACCGCGCCGAAAACGTGATGATCGTCGATCTCTTGCGAAACGATCTCTCGCGGGTCTGCCGGGCGGAGAGCGTGTACGTCAGCCAGCTCTGCGGGCTGGAAACGTACGAGTACGTGCAGCACCTGGTTTCGGCCGTCTGCGGCGAGCTGCGCACGCGATGTACGGCGATCGACCTGGTGCGGGCGGCGTTTCCGGGCGGCTCGGTTACGGGGGCACCCAAGGTTCGGGCCATGGAGATCATCGCCGAGCTGGAGCCGACGGTCAGGGGCGCCTATTGTGGCTCGCTCGGCTACCTCGGCTTCGACGGTTCGCTCGACCTGAGCATCCTGATCCGCACGATCACCGCCGGCCGCGGCTGGTGGCAAGCACCCGTCGGCGGCGGCATCGTCGCCCAAAGCGTCCCGCGTCAAGAGTACGAGGAGACTTGGGACAAGGCCGAGGGGCTGATCCGGGCCCTCAAGTGAGCCGCTTTTCGGGGCCTCCACCGAGCCGCTCGCGGCTTCGCCCGGCGCGATTGCCTTACTCGCCTCTCATCCTCAACGGAACCCTCGTTGCACCGGCGCGCTCACTCGTTGGCGTCCGGAACGCCGACCACGTACTCCTCCTCCAGCGACGCCGTCAAACCGTCGCACTGGGCGGTGTAGGAGAGAATCAGCCGGTACGGGCCTGGCTTGAGCCCCAGGGCATCGTGGCTGAGGAAGTGCAGCAGGATTTGGGCCTGGTCGGCGGCGACGTCCGATTCGACCGAATGCTGAACCGGCTTTCCGGCCCCGGTTTTCGGGTCCTTCCGCAGGAGCGGCTTGCCGTCCTCGCGTTTGAGCAGGAGCTGCCCGACGATCTTCGAGCGTCTCAGCCCTTCGGCCGCGACGTAGCCCTCCACCAGCAGGCCGCGCTCGTGCCCGGCCGGGCCGCGCGGGCCGTCCTTCTGGTGAGCGTCATCGGCAGCGGTCGTTTCCTCGGGCGGGGGGCTGTTCGGAAACGGGTCGATCGCCAGCAGTCGCAGGGCCCGCTTCACGCCGGGCGCCTTGGCTGGCGGAACCGTGATCTCCGCCTCGGAGACGCTCGACAGACCTTCGCAGGAGGCCCGGAACGTCGCGATAAGTCGCCAAGGCCGCGTGGCCGGCAGATCGAGGACCTTCTCGTACGGGATCGAGGCGCGGAGCTCCGGCCACTCGAAGGGGTCGTCAAACACGGGGACCCGAGCCGACATGAAGAACCGTCCGTTCTCATCGACGTAGCCTTCCGGCGCCCCTTTGGCCGCTCGCACCGGCTTGCCGTCCGGCGTGCGAAGGCGGACTTCCACGACCAGCGACCGCCACTTGAGTCCCACGGCCTCCACGTGGGCATAGAGTGAGAGCCCGGCTTTGGGCTCCGAGTCCATCCCCGGCTCGCACCAGATGCGGTGCACTTGCACGCGACGAACCGCTTCCATGACCCCAGGATGCTCGGCCGCCTCGCCGCTCAGCACCAAGCCGGGCACGCCCGCAACACCGAGAACCACGAGCACCGCCAGGCCCGCTGCCCCGAAGAGCAGCCGCGAGAGGCTTGATCGTGGACGGTTCATGGTGTCAAATCTCCCTTTAACTCCCGACCAATCGCGCGGGCCGTGCCGGATGGACGGCTGGCGCAAGTATACGTCACACGGCCCGCCCCAGAAGCCTCACGCGGCGAATCGACCTCGTGCCGGACCGAGAAGCGTGATCCTGCTGATCGACAACTACGACAGCTTCGTCTACAACCTGGCCCGGTACCTGGAGCGCCTGGGGCAGGAGACGCTGGTGGCGCGCAACACGGCGATCGACGTGGCCGGCGTCCGCGCACTCGGGCCGGAGGCGATCGTCCTTTCGCCCGGCCCGTGCACCCCCCGCCAGGCTGGCTGCTCGCTGGCCGTCGTGCGCGAGCTTCACCCGGAAGTGCCGATCCTGGGCGTTTGCCTGGGCCATCAGGCGATCGCAGAAGCCTTGGGCGGACGGATCGTGCGGGCCGCCGAGCCGGTGCATGGGCGCACCTCCGAGATCCGGCACGACGGCCGAGGCGTCTTCGGGGGTCTGGCGAGCCCGATCGTGGGCTGCCGCTACCACTCGCTAGTGGTCGAAGAGAGGTCGCTGCCCGAGTGCCTGGAGGTCTCCGCCCGGACCGACGACGGCACGGTCATGGCCCTGCGTCATCGCCGATTGCCCACGGTGGGCCTCCAGTTTCACCCCGAGTCGATCCTGACCGAGACCGGGTATCGCCTCCTTGCCGGATTCCTGCGGCTGGCCGGATTGAGGATGCCCGCGAGCCTGCCGAGTATCGACAGCGAGCTCCGCCAGCCCATGCACGGGCCGATGGGCCGGGCAAGGCGAGTGAGGCTCGGAGCCCCGTCCCAGGTGGAGAAGTAGGCCCGCGGTCGCCGGGGACGGCGCAACTTGATAGAATGTCCGGCAGGCCGGTTCCGAGGACGTTCGCTGCCGTTGAGGGGGCCCTGCCATGAAAGGGCACGTCGTGGCCGAGGAAGAGTTCGGCTCGCGCTACGCAACACCGGTCCAAGATGTCTACGACTCCCTGGAAGGCACGGGGCTCACCGCCAACCAGAAGTTGGTTTCGGCGCTTCTGTTGAACACGCTCCGCGGGTATCGAAGGGGCCATTTTCGCCGCTCCGAGGCCGGTGTCGGGCTGCTCCGCCTGCTCGTCGTGGTGTTCATCGCCATTAGCATCCTGGCGTGGGTGCTCATGGCCCGGGGCGCCCGAACCGTCTACCGTCCCACGTTCAATACGGACGTCGGCTTCTACTCGATGACCCTACTGGGCGTGATCTGCCTGTTGGCAATCCGGCTCCTGTGGAGCTTTCCCGGGACCGTCACCCTCGCCAAAGGGCGGGCCGGCCGGGGCAAGGAGACGTCGATCAGCGGGTTGCGGCTCGGCCAGATCGACCACTTCCTCGACCCCAAGGACCTGAACCTCGTCGTCTTCTCCTTGACGTTCCTCATCGTGATGCAGGTAACGCTCTTGAGCTTCACCCGCAATCATTGCGGCATCGCCTTCGACGGCAGCTTCCTCACGTCGCTGCTATTGACGCTCGACAACGTGTTCCACGGGATCTTCCTCGACGTGTGCGAGCTTTACGGGCTTCGGCTGGCAGGCAAGATCGAGCACAACTACTGGTCGGCGTCGTTCTTCCTCTTCTTCCGCCTCGGGTACGACGCGATGTTCCTGCTCCTGGTCTACCTGGGCTGGCAGAAGTGGTCCACGCGCAAGCTCTTCCGAGAGTTGCCGAAGAATTCGGACGAGCTGGTCGCCTGGCTGGACACCGGTCTGGAAAAGACGTGGTTCAAGAAGTTCCCCACCGAGTACACGTTCCTGACGCTGGCGAGGGAATACCTCTCGGGTCGCTACGACGTGGTCCGCACGATCAGCTCGGAGTTCCCGCAGCTCGGGATTCACGACGAGGTTCGAGTGCTTTTCGTCGACGATGAGGGCAACTCGGTTCTGCTCCCCGTTTCGACGACGGCCGGCTAGGAGCCAAGGGAGATGCCCGTCACCGGGGTGAACGCCATCGCGACCGTGGACGGAAACGGTTTGCAGGACCGCGACCCCCGGCAAGGGCTCGGCCCGGTCACGGGGGCGACGCTGCCGGGGGCTACTCCGGCAACTCCGGTCGCTCGTTGCGATAGCTCAGGTCGAGAAGCTCCATCGGGTGCATCACGGCAAGCGGCTGCCGCTGCCGGCGGACTTCCCGCATGATTTGCAGGAGACAGCCGGCGTTGGAAGCCAGCACGATCTTGGCCTTCGTGCTGAGGACGTTCTCCAGCTTGCGGCGGCTGAGCCGATCGGCCATCCCCGGGTGGTTGAGATTATACGTGCCGGCGGAGCCACAGCAGATCTCCGTCTCGGGCAGGTCGCGGAGCGTGAGGCCGGGGATCAGGCCCAGGAGCCGCCGCGGCGGGTCGGTGATCTTCTGGGCGTGTCCCAGGTGACAGGCGTCGTGGTAGGTGGCCACCGCCTCGATGCGGCCGCTCGGCGGGACCGGCCCGAGCTGGTCGAGAAACTCGTTGACGTCCTTGACCTTCTCGGCCAGTGCCGTTCGGGCTGGCGTGTGCTCGTCCTTCCAGTGGAGCGGGTACTCTTTCATCATGGCCCCGCACCCGGCGTGATTGACGACCACGGCGTCGATCTGGTGCAGATCGAAGGCTCGGACGTTGGCGTCGGCCATTTTTCGCGCCCCGTCGCTGTCGGCGGCGTGGTAGTGGATGGCGCCGCAGCAGCCCTGCCCGTCGGGAATGAGCACGTCGCACCCGTTGTGCTGCAAGACGCGCAGGGTCGCCCAGTGGACGTGGCGGAACATCGCGTCGGCCACGCACCCGACGAAAAAGGCCACCCGGGCTCGCCGCCGTCCGATCGCGGGCAGAAAACTCGGCAGCTTGGGTCCCGGGTCGACCGGCGGGGGCACCAGCGTGATCATCTGCCCCAAACGCCCCGGCACCAGCTTCAACAGCCCCAGCCGCTCCGCCCACTCGTAGATTCCCAGGCGCTGGGCGAGCCAGACGGGCGTCATCGCCAGGCGGACGCGATTGCGGTAGGGGAACAGGTGGAAGAGGATCAACTGGCGGAACCAGTCGAACCGATTGATGAGGCTCTTGTCCGCCTCCTCGATCGCCAGGCGAAACGGCTCGATCACCCGGCCGTATTGCACGCCGGAAGGACACGCCGTCTCACACGCCCGGCAGTCGAGGCAGAGCTCCAGGTGACGGCGAAGTCGCCCGCCCACGCCCAACTGGCCTTCGGCCACGAGGCGCATCGCGTAGATCCGGCCGCGGGGGCCGTCGTTCTCGTCGCCCAGCTCCGTGTACGTGGGACACGACGACGTGCACAGCCCGCAGTGCACGCAGTCGTAGAATAGCCCCGGGTCGACCGCCCGGCCGGGGTTCTCGCCGTTCTGTTCGCTCGGCTTCTGCACGTTCTTGCGACTCATCGACTGCTAGTACACGAAACGGTCCGGATTCAAGATTCCCTTGGGATCGAATTGGCGCTTGATCGACCGCATCACCGCGATGCCGTCCGGCATCGGGCCCCACACGTCCCCCGGCCCCAGGGGAGCGCCGCCCGGCCACGACAAGACCACCATCGAGCCGCCCGCCTCCCCGACGGCCGGCCGGAGCCGCTCGCTCAACACGGCCGCGATCTCGCCGGGCTCGCACGAGAGCCGGGCGCGGATGACGCCGTCCCCGGCGTGGGCCTGGACGGAGCAGCCCGCGTCGATCCCCAGAAGCCGCCGGACGAAATCGACGGTGACACTGGGGAGCAGGCTGATCTGGAGGACCAGCGGGGCGTCGCCCTCCTCGGCGGGGGCTTCTGCCGGAAACTCCGTGAGGCGGTTCCACGCCCGGGCCGCCGCGTCGCCGCGGATCGCCGTGGGCGACACGCCCGACGACCGCCGCCACTGGGCCTCGAGCCGCTCGATCATCCATTCGACCTCGGCCGTGGTGCCTTCCAACCCGACGACCAGGCGACCTGCGGCCGAGTCCGACGCGGCCGCGCACAGGGCCGGCTCGTCTTGCCACGCCGGGCCCGCCAGAAGCTCGATGGCGGCGGGCACCGTCTCGGTGTGGACCATCTCGGCCAACAGCTTCTCGGCAGAGTCGAAATCGTCGAGGTCGCAGGCCACCAGCGCCGAGGTCTCGGGCATCGGCTTGACCATCAGCGTGACTTGCGTGATCACACCGAGGGTGCCGAGCGAGCCGGTCAGAAGCCGGCACAGGTTGTACCCGGCGGCGTTCTTGACCACGCGCCCGCCTGCGGAAAACGGGGTGCCACTCCCGTCGACCGCATGCACGCCGAGGACATAGTCGCGAACCGTGCCCCACTGGTAGCGTCGGGGCCCACACGGGTTGGTCGCCACCACGCCGCCCACGGTGGCCCGGGCCGCCTGCGCAATATCGACCGGGAGCCGCTGTCGCTCCGAGGCGAGCCGCCCGGCCAGCTCGGCGATCGTCACGCCGGCTTCCACCGTGATCGTAAGGTCTCGCGCCGGGTAGTCGATGACGCGATTCAATCCGGCCAGCGAGAGGCCCAGACCGGGCCGCGTGGGCCGCGCGCCGTAGTGGAGACTCGTGCCCCCGCCGATCGCGTAGACCGGCGTGCCGGTCTGGCAGGCATCGCGGACGACCTCCGCCACGGCGTCCCGGTTTGCCGGGGTGACGGTTTCGGTGAGTGGGAGGGTCTGGTTGGGTGGGTTCACGTCGCTTGGGCTTGGCGGTTCAAGTGGCGGGGTGGTTCTGTGAGTTGGGTGGCACTGGCGTCTCGCCAGTGGAACCACGAAAGCACTGGCGAGACGCCAGTGCCACCCGACCTGCCTGGTGAAAATTGACGGAGCACAGGAAACAGTCCTTGATGCTAGGGCAAAGCTCGGCGGCCGGGGGACGTTCGCTCGATCGGGGGTCCGTCGGGCGAGGGCAACACCTTGCCCGGCGAAAGACGCCCGGTGGGGTTCAGCGCCGCGCGGACTCGGGTCATCGCCTCCAGGTCGGCAGCGCTGTACAGCCGGCTCATCAGCTTGAGCTTCTCCACGCCGACGCCGTGCTCGGCGGTAACGCTGCCCCCGCAAGCGATGCACTCCTCGAGTAGCTCCTCGCCGGCGGCGAGCACGCGGGCGACCTGGTCCCGGTCGCGCTCGTCGAAGAGGAAGATCGGGTGGACGTTCCCGTCGCCGGCATGGGCCACGTTGACGATCCGGACCTGGTGTTTCTTGCCGATCTCGGCAATCCGTCGCAGGATGTGCGGCAGTCGCGTGCGGGGCACGACTCCGTCCTGGATACAATAACTGGGGCTCAAGCGTCCCAGGGCCCCGATCGCCTTCTTCCGGCACCTCCACAACAGCTCTCGCTCCTTGGAGCTGGTCGCCGGCACGACCTCCCGGGCTCGCCACTTCCGACACAGCTCGACCACGCGCTGTTGTTGCTCGTCGAGCCCGGCGGCCGGGCCGTCCAGCTCGATCACCGCGATGGCCCCGGCGTCGAGTGGGAAGCCGAAATGGAACGCCGCCTCCACCGCCTCCAGAATCCCCTGGTCCATCAGCTCCATGGCGGCCGGCACGATTCCCGCGGCGATGATGTCGCTCGCCGCGCTGGTGGCATCATCGATCGTGTCGAAGATCGCCCGCATGGTACGGTGGGCCTGCGGGTCGGGCGTCAGTCGGACCCAGACCTTGGTGACGATGCCCAACGTGCCCTCGCTGCCGACCAGCAGCCCCACCAGATCGAGCCCGACCGGCTCACGGACCGGGCCCTGGCGCACGATCGACCCGTCGCCCAGCACGACCTCCAATCCCAGCACGTGGTTGACCGTAACGCCGTACTTGAGCGTGTGCGGGCCGCCTGCGTTGGTGCCCACGTTGCCGCCGATCGTGCAGGCCGTCTCGCTCGACGGGTCGGGCGCGTAGTGATAGCCGGTTCCCGCCAGGGCGCGGGCCAACTGAAGGTTCAGCACCCCGGGCTCCAACACGGCGAATCGATCGCGGAGGTTGACCTCGACGATCTCCTTCATCCGCGTCAACATCATGATCACGCCGCCGCCGACCGGCAGGCAGCCGCCCGCCAACCCGGTCCCGGCCCCACGGGGAACGACCGGAACGTCGTGCTGGTTGGAGAGCGTGACGACCTCGGCCACTTGCCGGGTGGAACGAGGAAAGACGACCAGATCGGGCCGATTCTTCTCGATCGTGAACCCGTCGCACTCGTACACCACCAGGTCCGACTTCGCCGATAGGACGTTCTCGGAGCCCAGCCGTGAGCGGAGCGCTCGGGCGAGCGGTGCATGTTGGGCGTTGTTCATGGGGCAGCGGGCGTCTTAGGATTCCCCGAGAGTGTGGGATCTCGATCGCTCGATTATAGCCCGGGCAATCCTTGTCGCAAAATGGTTCCTTCATGCCACCCGTCAGGGTGGGCATAGAACCGAAGAAGCGACCCGCCGCGTCTACTTTTTCAACTCCCGTCCAAGCTTCTGCTCCACGCTGCGAACCTTGGAATCCAGACGCCCCCGGCGACCTTGGCGGTAGTCGAGCTTGATGCTGCACTCGACCCGCTGGCAGTCGGCCGCCATCGCCTGGAAGCACTTGGCGACCACGTCCATCACCTCGTCGAACTCGCCTTCCAGCAACGTCCCCATCGCATGGCAACGGTACGGCAGGCCGCTGGAGTCGATGATGTCGAGGCTCCGGGCGACGTACTGGCTGAGGCTCTCTCCCTTGTCCAAGGGAAACATACTGAACTCGAGCACGACCATGATGGGGCTCCCTTGTTGAGGGCTGGGTTGGGTAGGAGGCCTGCGGAGATTTATCTCACACGGTCCCGGACTGTGCCGGACCGCCGAGCGTGGCGAAAAGGGCCATCGAAGTAGGGGCACCCTTTCCGCTTGTGGCATGCGGTGGCCGTCGGCCCCGGCAGGAGTCGTATTCTAGGAGCCCTCTAAATCGTGTCGAGCCGGGAGGGCGGGCTGGATTGCGTAACATCTTTGCCTGAAAAGGCTTACGACTACGCCAATTCCGTCTGCCCTCGGAGACGGGGAAACGTTACACTATCGCCCCTTTTCGGCCGGCTCTGCGCGCGTCGTGCGTGATCCGCCAACCGCTCCAGCTCGCCTCGTAACCACCGGCACGCCTCTGGCGCAACAGAGGCGTCGCGATTGCCCGACCGAGATCTGCCATGTCTCGCCACCAGGCGCTTTTCCTTGCTGCCGCGTTTTCCCCTTGGCTTGTCGTCAGTCTGGGCACGGCGAGGGTGCCAGCCCAGGTGCAAGCCCAGGTGCATGCGATGCCGCCCACGACCGCGTGGGGCCCGGCCGGCCCGACCGGGCTGCCGGGCACTCCCGGCTCGACCGCATTCGTCCCTCTCCCCGGCGACGGCGTGGAAAACGCCTTCGATGGAAACAGGATGGACATGGGGCTCGGGCCGGGCCAGCCGGCGTACTTCGACGGCTATTGGACCTGGCAGACGCTGCCCGACGGGTTTCTGTACCCGGCCTACATGGCCGGGGGACGCGAGTCGCGATTTGCCAGCCACTGGATGTGCGAGAAGGACAAGGGCTGGCTCTGGGACATCGCCCTGGGCGGCCACGTCGGCATGTTGCGCTATGGCAACAGCGACCCGATTAGGCCGGAAGGATGGCAGGTGGACGTCGAAGGGGCGGCGTTTCCGCGGCTGACGCTGGGAAGTGTCCGTGACCTGACCTCGGTTGATTTCCGCTTCGGACTTCCGCTCACGTTCCGCCGAGGTCCATGGGAGACGAAGTTCGGGTACTACCACCTCAGTTCCCATTTGGGGGACGAGTACATGGTCACGCAGGGGACGCTCGATCGGCTCAACTATACGCGGGACGTTCTCATTGCGGGCCTGGCGTTTCGGCCGCATCGAGACCTACGCCTGTACGCCGAGGCCGGTTGGGCTTTCTACACCGACGGGGGCAGCCAGCCGTGGGAATTCCAGTTCGGCATCGACTACAGCCCCGTCGAGCCGTGGTCCGCCCTCGGCACCCCGTTCTTCGCCGTCAATACGCGGATTCGCGAGGAGGTCGACTTCGGCGGGAACGTGACCGTGCAGACCGGCCTCCAGTGGCGGGGCGGGCGCGGACAGCTTTTCCGCTTCGGTCTGCACTACTTCAACGGCAAATCCGACCAATACCAGTTCTTCACCGAGCACGAGGAACAGATCGGGTTGGGGGTGTGGTACGATTTCTAGCGAGGCCGCGTGCCTTGTCAGGTCTCGTTTGACGGGTGTGGAGCGACCGCAATCGTGCGGCCGAAACGAGACGCCGGTTGTGGGCCGGCCTCCTGACCGGTCCCATTGCGCGGCACTCCGGCAGGCGGTGGCGTCGGCTTGGCGCAGTGGAAGGGCGAAACCATGAACTGCACGAATTGCGGCGCGCCGGCGAGGCTCATCGACGGGCGCGACTATTTCTGCTGCGACTTCTGCTCGACGTTCCACTTCCCGCAGCCGCTGAAGGCTTCCGCCGACGGCGTGATTTCCCTTAGCGAGCAGAGCGACGCGGAATGTCCCATCTGCCAAGTACCCTTCTGCGCAGGGACCATCGAGGGCAATCGGGTCCTCTTCTGTGAGACCTGTCGCGGCGTGCTGGTCGAGGGGGAGAACTTCATGCACATCGTCCGCAAGCGGCGTGCCGAGCGATCCGGCCCGGCGGACGAGCCCAAGCCGCTCAACCAGGAGGAGTTAGGCCGAGAAATCGACTGCCCCGTGTGCGGTGGGAGGATGGACGTCCACCCGTACTACGGCCCCGGCAACGTGGTGATCGATTCCTGCATCCGCTGCCATCTTGTCTGGCTGGACCACGGGGAGATTGCCGCGATCGAACGGGCGCCGGGGCCGGGGTAGTCTCAGGGTGGCCGTATTGGGGGGTGGCTGGTCGATCCTCCTTCGCCCAGGCTGACCCTCTAAGGAAGGGAAACCTGGCACCAAGTGCCACGGAACGAATACCAGGCTGCCAACGAGCACCATGCTCTACGGGGGAGTAATCCACCCCTTAACGTGGCCACGACCCAACTTGGTTGCCCGAATTGCGCAAGTCCACTATACTTCTCTAAGTCAGTAGCATACGAAGGGTTACGGCCACAGACGGTGGAAGAACGTACGGGTTAGGAGACTTGTCGATGAACCGGCGCACCCTGGTCGTCCTCGTGATGCTCGTGTTGGCCGCCCACTGCTTCTCGCCAGCCGTTGTGGGCGACCAATCCGAGCAGCCGAAGGAGGATGACTACGAGCTGTACAAGCTGTTGGTCGACACGCTCGACCAGGTGGAGCGGAACTACGTCAAAGAGGTCAGCCGGCGGGAGTTGATCGAGGCGGCCATCCGAGGAGTCCTCCGTGATCTCGATCCGTATTCCGCCTACATCAGCCCGGAGCAGTTGGACGGGTTCCGCACGACCGTTCAGGGCAACTTCAGCGGGATCGGAATCCAGATCGGGATGGACAACGGTCGGCTCCAGGTGCTCAGCCCCCTGGTGGGCACACCCGCCTACCAGGCCGGAATCCTCGCCGGGGACCGGATCGTCGAGATCGACGGCAAGAGCACCAAGGGCTTCACGATCGAAGAGGCCGTGCGCCAACTCAAAGGAGAGGCGGGTACCGACGTCACGTTGACCGTACTCCATCCCGGGAGTGCCGAGCCCGTCGAGGTCCCGATCACGCGTGAGATCATCCACATGGAGACCGTCCTCGGCGATCACCGAAAGGGGGACGACCACTGGGACTTCATGTTGGACCCCCGAAAGCAGATCGGGTACGTCCGGGTCACGGCGTTCAGCCGCGAGACGGCCCAAGAGCTCAAGGAGGCTCTTGCGCAACTGTCGCAGCAGGATCTCCGGGCGCTGATCCTCGATTTGCGGTTCAATCCGGGGGGATTGCTCCGATCGGCCATCGACGTCAGCGACCTGTTCCTTCCCGGGGGCAAGATCGTCAGCACCAGCGGCCGCAGCGCCCCCGAGCGATCGTGGGAGGCCAAGAAGGAGGGGACGTTTGAAGGATTCAACATGGTCGTCCTGGTCAATCGCTACAGCGCCAGTGCCAGTGAGATCGTGGCGGCTTGTTTGCAGGACCACAAGCGGGCGGTGATCATGGGCGAGCGGACCTGGGGGAAGGGAAGCGTGCAGAACGTGATCCCGCTCGAACACGATCAGAGTGCGCTGAAACTGACCACCGCCGCCTACATCCGGCCCAGCGGTAAGAACATCCACAGGTTTCCGGACGCGGAGGGAGACGAGGAGTGGGGCGTCGCGCCCGACGATGGCTACGCATTGAAGCTAACCGATGACCAGATGATCGCGCTGGTCAGCGATCGTCGCAAGCGCGACGTCCTTCAGCCCAAGGATCGCGACACGATCCGTGCGGCCGAGTCCGATCAACCCGCGCCGGAGCAGGCCGCTGCCGACCAGGAGCCGTCCCCGCCAGACAAGCAGCCCGAGACGGAAACGCCCAAGCCGGAGCAAGACGCCGGCAAACCGCACAAAGAGCCCAAGCCCGTCGACCAGCAACCGTCTGAGCCAAAGGAACCGCCGTCCGACCCGGAGGAAAGCGCCTCGGAAGGGCACGACGAGCCCAAGCCGAGCGATGAGCGGCCGGCTGAGCCGGCAGAGCGTACGGAGTCCATCGACGCCCAGTTGCAGATGGCGATTGACTATCTCAGTGCCGAGCTGGCCCGCGCCGAGTGAGCGCCGCCCCTGGTGAGATGCTCTCCTTCCTCCCGTCGATGAAGATCCTCACGCTGGAAACAACTTGTGACGAGACGGCGGCGGCGATCGTCACCGATGGGCTGGAGGTCCTCGGCTCGGTGGTGGCCTCCCAGGACGATCTCCACCGCCGGTTTGGCGGGGTCGTCCCGGAGATCGCTTCCCGGGCGCACGTAGAACGAATCCTCCCGGTGATCGACGAGACGCTGAGGCGCGCCCGGGTGTCCCTTGCCGATCTCGATGCGGTGGCCGTGGCCAACACGCCGGGGCTGGCCGGGTCGCTTCTGGTCGGACTGGTGTCCGCCAAGGCGCTCTGTGTGGCCCTGGACGTGCCCCTGATCGCGGTCAATCACCTTCAGGCCCACATCTACGCGTGTCGTCTGTCCAGCGGGCAAAACGTCTTTCCCTGCGTAGGCTTGATTGTCAGCGGAGGCCATACGAGCCTCTATCGCTGCGCCGGGCCTTTGGACTTCGAGCTGTTGGGCTCGACCATCGACGACGCGGCGGGCGAGGCATTCGACAAGGTGGCCGGCATGCTCGGGCTGGAGTATCCCGGCGGGCCGGCAATCGAGAAGGCCGCCGAGCACGGCAATCCCAGGGCATACCGGTTTCCCCGCGCCCTGGTCAAAGACCGCGACCGGCTCGACTTCAGCTTCAGCGGATTGAAGACCGCGGTCCGCTACGCCATCGCCGGCCCCGGCCGAGTCGACTTCGACCAGATCCGATTGGAGAGGCAAGAGGTGGCCGATCTGGCGGCCAGCTTCCAGGAAGCGGTCGTCGACTGCCTGGTCGCCAAGGCGCTGCTGGCGTTGGAGCGGACGGGGCTGGAGATCCTCTGTGTGGGCGGGGGCGTGGCGGCCAACTCGCGGTTGCGGGGGCGGCTCGAAGAGGAGGCACGCCGTCGCCAAGTCCGGCTGCACGTCGCCCCCCTGCAACTGTGTACCGACAACGCCGTGATGGGGGCCATTGCCGTGGAGCGATATCGGGCGGGTCGGTTCGAGGACCTGGAGCTGGACGTCTGCCCCGGGGTGCTACGAAAAACGGGCTGAACCCTCCGCCCTGACTGGGGCCAGCCCGTTACCGTCTCGAATGGGCCTGGAGCGTCTCAGAACATGCCGCCGCCCATACCGCCGCCCATGCCGCCCATGCCGCCCATGCCGCCACCGCCGCCACCGCCGCCACCCATCATGCCCGTGAAGCCCTGGCCGCCGGTTCCCCCGCCGGTCTGCCCGCCCTGACCGGAAAAAGTATTGAACGTATTTACTTCCGCCACGCCGGAGAAGAGGGGTTGGGGCGTGATGCGGACGTAGCGTCGGTCGGCGGAGATCACGGCCATCGACATCAGGTTCGTCCCTTCCGGCAGCGTGATGATGACCGGCTGGTAGCCGACCGCCCCGCCGCCGACCACCGGGACGAATCCGCCCGCGAAGGACCTTTGACGCGAGGCAGCGAAGCTCGCCAGCGAGCCCGGATCCGCGTTGGCCGCAAGCTGCTGGGCCAACACGTGATGCCGCACCGCGAGGTGGCCGATCGCCGCGTTGGCCACCTGGTGCTGCTGGAGCGACGCTTCGCGGCGCCCCCCGTCCAGGTCGAACTGCACGACGGCCTCGCCGTTCTTCAGCGCCACCATCTGCTTCTCCATCCTCTGACCTTCATCCCACACGCCCGTGCGGATCGTGACGGCGACTTTCCCGGCCGTCACGTCGCCCCAAACGCACCGAAGCAGCATTCGGTACGGTCCGCTGAAAGCCTTCGGGCAGACGTAGGTTTCGCGGAAGCCGTCCGCCGGGTTGTGGCCCAAGTGCGAGTACGTGTCGCCGAGCATCACGCCGCCGGCCGTCGTTCGGGGGTTGCGGAACGAGCAGACCGTGCCGGAAGGCTCTTCCACCATCAGGTCCACGTCGGCATCGCCGGTCCAGGAGACCTCGACGACCACGTCGCGGATCACGGCCTGGTCCAGGGCGGCCTGGAACTCCTCGGCCTCGGTCGACCGGTTCTCGACGCGGAGCCTTTTCAGCGTATCGTGGGCCGCGCCCAGCCCGGCCAGCCATACGTCCTTCTTCTCCTCCGACCAAGCCTGGCCGAGGATGCCCGCGCAAGCCCACTTGATCCCGTCCAGATCGTCCAGTCTCTGGGCGATTTTGAGGCCGTGCATGTAGGGCTCGTGACGCAACGGCACCATTTCCGACACTTGCCGATAGATCTGGAGGGCACGTTTTTCCAGGCCGATTTGGTCCAGGTAGAGCGCGATGTACATCATGTCGAGCGGGTTGTCGGCGAAATCGATGGCCGACAACACCGCCCGCTCGACCTGGTCCGCCGGACTCCCGGCCGCCTGCATCGCCAGCGCCATGGCCTCGTACATCCAGGGCTCCGGCTGATGGTGCCGCAGGGCCGCCTGGACCAGGGCGATCACGTGATCGAACTTCTTGGCGTGCATCAGGTCGCGGACCGCCTGGCGGACGGTGGCGGGCGATTGGTCGGGGCTGTTGGCGAAGTGGCGATCCCAGAAAACCTGCGGCTCGACGCTTTCGTCGACCTCGATGGAGCGCGGCTTGGCGTTCTTCTTGGGGCTCGTCTCGGGTACCGGCTTCTTGGCCTCGGCTTGGGGCGACAGGTTCAGATCGTCTTTGACCGAGAATGCCCGGAACCCTCCGGCAGGGACGTTGGGCAAGACGTTCTGCGGGACATTGAACATACCCATGCCGCCGCCCATGCCGCCCATGCCGCCGCCCATGCCGCCCATGCCGCCACCCATGCCGCCACCCATGCCGCCGCCCATGCCGCCGCCCATGCCGCCGCCCATGCCGCCCATCATGCCGCCGCCCATGCCGCCGAAACCGCTCATTCCCATTCCGGACGTGATCGGAATCACCAGGTCGGCGACCGGGTAGACTTTGGTCGACAGCTTGTTCTCCGCCTCTTCGGGCGTGGTGATCTTGAGCACCTCGTCTTCAATCACGTAGGTGAGGTCCAGCTCGCCGAGCATGATCCGCAGCCCCGAACGCAAGGAAATCCCTTTCAAGGACTTGGTGACCGGGACGTCCGTCGGGACACCGACGTCGTCCAGCGCCTTCGTATCGATCTCGATCTGGATCTTGTGGTAGTCCTCGAGGGTATCGATCACGTCTTGAAGCGGCGTCTCGATAAACTCCAGCTCGGTCGGGTCCTTCAACGCCTTGGTAATCAGCATCTCGGACGCTCCCTGGCTGGCCAGGTCCATCGACGAGTACTTCTCCCTCCGCCGTGCGGTGAGCTGCTGCCAGACCTCCGCGGGCGGATAGAGGATCGGCGGCTCGCCCGGGAACGGCATGTAGGCTTTTTCCACCTCGTAGAGCGTGTCGACCACCGCTTTCTGGCGGGCTGCGCGTAGCGCCATCTGGTCGACATAGTAGCCGACCATCCGTGAGTGAAGGGTCGCCAGCACGGGCACCGGATCATTCGGCGCAAGCGCCTGCGCCTCCAATGCGATGTCCTCCTCCGCCATGCGAAACCGCCCTTCATCCATCAGCGAGTTGAACCGCTCCATCAACTGCTCCATCTTCTGCTGCTGCCGGAGCAAGTTTTCGTTGATCAGGGCCCGTTCCTTCGCTGCGGCCAACGCCTCGTGCTGCTGCTGCCGGCGCTGTTCCAACTCGATCTGTCGACGCTCGGCTTCACGCACGGCCGCCTGAAGCTGATCGACCAACTGGTCGCGGACGTCCGGCTCGATCTCCGGGGCACGCCGGACGCTTTCCAACTGCAACTTGATATCCTGGATGGCCGCCTCGGGCTCCTCGGACATCTTGCCCCGGGCCTGGTTGATCGTGTTCTGCACGTCGGCGGTGACCATCTGCGCGATCACCTTCTGCTGGCGATCGACCGCATCCATGAACGCGCCCGGTGCCGCCGCCGGAGCGGCCGGACCGCCAAACCCCTTCGCCGCCGCACCCGCCCCGAGCAGGTTCAAATCCGCCGCGCCCCCCACCTCGGCGGCGCCACCCGCGCGACGCCTCGCCACCGCGCTGGCAACGGTTCGCGCCTGCATGTCCTCCGGGTCTTGCCGCAACGCTTCCCGGGCCAACCGCTCCGCACTGTCCAAATCGCCGGAGCTCAGCGCTTGGACCGCCAGCTCACTGACCTGCTGCAACCCGGCGCCGATTGCCCGCTCGGCGGCCTTCAAGCTCGCCGAACCCGCCAAGGGCAGACTCATTCCGCCGTCGATGCGGGCGCTTTCGACCAGCCGCGCGATGTAGTTGTTCGTGTCGACCGGCGCGCCGGGCGCGACCGTCCACGTGAGCGGCTTCGACCCGTCGGCCGTATCGACGGTCATCCGGACCTCAAACGGCCCCTCCCCTTGGAACGTGCCAATAATCACCGTGTCCCGATCGGTGCGCAAAGGGGGAGTGGTGCGCGGGAAGACCTCACTGAACTCGCCGGGCCAAGTGACCGACTCGGGCCAAAGGACGGCCCCCTGGGCGGCCCCCGCCAGTTGAGTGCCCGCTTCCTCCGCTTCGACCTCCGGACCTTGGATCAACTGGCCACCCGTGTTCGCCGCCAACGCGCCGAGCACTTGAACGTCCAGCTTCGGGCCTACCGCATAGCTCGACACCGCAATCTGATTCTCCACCAGGGAGCCGGCGAGTTGCTCGAAGCTCTCCGTGCCCACCAGATTCGCCGTGCTCATGCCGTCGCCGATGTAGACGGCCGCCCGGGCATTCGCTCCGGCACCGGCGTATCGTGCCACCGTTGCCCTCAACGCTTTCTCCATGTCCGTCGCACCGAGCGGCACGCGGCCTTCGAGCTTCTTGATCGCGTCGGCCATTTCCTGGCTGCCGGGCGCCACGAAGCTCTGGGTCATGCCGATCGCGCTGACGTCGACCGCTACCAGTTGGACCCGGTCGTTCGGCGACAGGCCGCCCAACAAGGACTTCAGGGCCGACAGCGCCTGCTCCCGGAAGTCCCCGGTCTGGCTGGCGGAGGTGTCGAACAGCACGACGACGTCGTGCGCCCCCGCAGCCGGCACGCCTTCCGCGGGACGCAAGCTTAGAGCGAAATAGTTCGCACCATCAGGATGGGCGAAGCTGTCGAGTCGGGCTGCCTCGGGGCCCGGCTCGGCGCCCATCACGTTAGCGGCCAGCAAGGCCGCCGCCACTGCTAGGGCGGGCAACAAGGCCAATCGGGAGCCAGTTCGGTTGGACATGAGTGGAGCCTCCGGCGCAGACATGCGTGCGGACTGCCGTGTTCCGTAGCGCCAGCCCGGACACGCAGAGAATGGTCGACGAAAAATGTACCTTCATCGCTCATTTTACCCAAGCCACCCGGAATTTGCCAAACAAAAACCCCCGACGGGCGAAATCGACCGGCACCAGCCGGGGGTGGCCTCCCCGCCGAAGCTCCGCCTGCTGAGGCCGACCAACAAAAACGACCCAGGCGGCGAGTGGCCACCTGGGTCGCAAGTCATTACGCAGCAATTGGTTAGGCTGGAAGGAGCCGGAAACCTCCGACACTATCGCTGCACGGAATCCTCAGCGGCGGCAGACGCCATGTCCTCCCAGTCCAGCTCAGACAGCCTTTGCGAAGCGCTGGTGATCGCGCTCCCCAGCCCCGCCAGCGAGCGAGCCGCCAACGAGACCATCACTTCCACGACGGGACGGCCCGCCGAGGTGCTCTCGGACCAGTCCGGCACGTCGACCTCCGAGGCGCTTGGCTGGGCCTCCCACTCCTGGTACGCGTCGGCCGTGATCTCGCGTACGCCTTCGATCCAGTCCAACGACAGATTCTGGAGACTGCGTCGCAACAGGTCGACCGCCTCGTCCGTGCCGAGCTCGCCTTGCT
>Ga0307380_10001126_pt1 | contig 40124 bp, 40 predicted proteins | sample UN3MG_FD_202239 | JGI IMG/M metagenome (GOLD analysis project Ga0307380, IMG submission 202239) | Soil microbial communities from Risofladan, Vaasa, Finland - UN-3 | ecosystem: Environmental > Terrestrial > Soil > Coastal area > Acid sulfate soil | place: Finland: Risofladan, Vaasa | collected...
CCTAACTTTTCCATTTAGAAATTAATTCATTTCTATAATCAATTGCAGCTTTTGCAACTTGTTTTTTAGTTAATCCCTTATTGAGTCCTCTTGCTATCTGCCTCATCAAGATGGCTTGCAGCATATCAATGTTGTTCTTATTCTCCTTGATTGTCTTCTTTATAAGCTCTTTTTCCACTTCGTTAGACTGTTTAAGGATTAATTCCAGGTGGGACTTCTCGAGCACAGCCAAGTAACAGATATCACATACAAAATTAAAAACAGTTCTTGTCACTTCGTTAAATTTTCTGTCTCTCTCTTTCCCTTCGGGTAGACGATTAAGGACCTCTCTGGACATATTAGATTTTACTTCTTCCAATAAGTCTCTTAAAAACTCTTCAACGCTATAATCTACCTTACCCTTTGTCACCTGCGTTGGTGTAAAGTTCCTTTTCATCCTCTTAAAACCTCCTTATATTTCAATTTCCATTGATAAATTCTTCTTCGCTCTTTATAGATCGAAAGCGAAATACTGCAGCCTAAGGTGTAACCAACTCCCGTGTAAAATGCATTACCTAAAATATGCTGATCCTTCATAATTAATGAACCAATCTCTAAGCTAATTATTCCTCTTTATAAGGAGCTCTAATAGTAAGTACGGGAGTGGAGGCAATCCGTACTAACTTCTCAGCAACCGATCCTAAAAAGAAACGCCGCTGGCCAGTGGTGCCATGAGTTGCAATAACAATAAGCTCAATATGTTCCCTTTTGGCAATGCGAGTGATTTCAACAGCTGGGTCTCCATGCGCAACAACAGCATGCACCTTCGGTCTCTTGGAAATCTTTTTATTAATCACTTCCTGAAGTGATTTTTCTGCGGAAGATCGGAGCTCTTTCCTATACAACGAAACATTAAAGCTTGGCCGATCTCGCGGAATTTCCACAAGAGGAGGCATGGGCGTGATAACATGAACGAGATATAGCTCAGAAGAGAAATGCAAGGCTAATTCTTTCGCTGTTTTAAACGCCTCATAGGATGGCTCACTAAAATCGGTTGGCCAAAGAATTTTCTTTCTCGATGTCAATCTGATCTCCATTATCGGGTCTTTTATTAAATCATCATCGGGTTCATAAAAGGTAAAACCATCGCTTTCAGTTATTTTCTTCACCATGTAAACTCTCCTTTTAAAAAGTCATCGTTTAAATTGAAGCCCTTGCCTCTTCTTCTCATTTCTCTCCTTTCTTTCCTCATGTCTCTCTTAAAGCCACATAATAAGCCTTTTGATTATTTTGATTATAAAAATTACAACGAAGGCGAATCCAGTTAGATCTAATATCGCTACGAGGCAGCTTTTCGGGCCCGGGTAGAAAGAGAGGATCTTATAAGAGCGATTAATACATCTTCCCAAAACCAAGAGCGAAATACCTAAAATTAAAAATATCATAGGTTTAGATTTTTTCCTTCTCTCTCTCCCTTCTCTCCTTCCTTTTCCGCTTAGTCGCTGTGTTGGCCTTACTCACAGAGCCTCTTCTTGAGCTCGTCGATTTCGTCCTGGATTCTCTCAAAGTAGCATATGATTGTCTTTAGATCGGGGATCAGCAGCTCGAGTGCCTCGTGGTTCTTGAGCCAGTTTTCTTCCCACTTCTGGATGATCCTCTCTACTCTCTTGATTGCTTCGCTCGCTTCGTTTTTGTAGTTTAATGTTCGTTTCCTTGCCATTTTTTCACCTATCTTTTTTTTTAGGCGGCAAGGCCGGAAGAGCGCCAGAACCGGCCTTAAAAATTGTGCTTACAAAAGGGGTTGAATGGGAACCAAAAAAAGTGGGAACGCCCTTTTTTTGCCGCCTGAATTCAGTTTCATTTGATTAGTGTAGATTAAAACTTTGACTGTTTTTTAATACCTAAATATAAAAAAACTTCTTTTTTAAATTTCTTCTTTTTTCTTTTCTATTTCTTCAAGTTTGCCTATAGCTTTTTTTGCAAATTTGCTTTGGGAAAAATCAGATATCAATTTAGTGAAATACGGGATGCTCTGCTCGAACTTTTTCCATTTATAATAGGAATTACCTAAATAGTAATAAACTTTATCCATGCTTGAAAAGTTGGGATAGTTTGTCAGGATCTCTGTTAACCTGCTTAGGGCTGCGTTATACGCTTTTATTCTGTAATAATGGACTCCTATTTGGAGAGTGTGTTCTGCCAGTCTATCTTCGCAGTCTAATATTTTTTCCTGGGCAGATTTTGCTTCTTCACTCAATGGATAATTAGTAACGACTTTTTTAAATTCTGCGAGGGCCTGTTTTGTTTTTGTCTGATCCCTCCCAGGCTTCAGGACTTTTCTATAGAAAGTCATGGCAATTTGATTCTGAGCAAGGGGCGCAGAAGGACTGTAGGGAAAGAGGGATATAAACTCACTGTATTCAGATGCAGCCAGTATCATGCTTCCTTCGTCTCTCTTTCGATAATATGAATCAGCAATGGCCAATTTGGCCTGCTGAGCATAAAAGCTCTTAGGGAAGGAATCAATGACTTGCCTTAAATATAGACGAGCTTTTTCGGGATCTTTCTTAATAAATTTCTCTCCAAGCTTAAAGAGGGCTTCATCGGAGGAAGCAACTTCTAGTGAAATTTCTGTTGTCTTTTTCCCACAGCCAAAACTAATCATAAGGCAGAGGAGAGAAATGGTAAGAGCATGTGTATATTTTTTTTTCATATTCTTGAGCTCCTCCTCTTTATCCCGTAACTAGCCATATTATCACCACCGTCCCCACTATCATCACAATTGTTGCCCCAATAACTAAAGCCATTATCACTATCCCTATCTTTCGTGTTATATCTTTTATTTCACTCCTCCTCCACAGCTAATAAAGAGAATCGCTGCGAAAAATAAAGTCAGGATTATCCAAATTTTGACTCTCATTCAGTCCTCCTAAAGTTTATTTTTAATGCTAAAGATTTTTTTCTCGCTTAATTCCGTCACCTTCTTTTTTCGGCGTTTCAGCAGCTCGCGGTTTACTTTTTTTGAATCCCCCAGGACCCGGCATCCTTGATCTCGAGCCATAGGGCCCAAATGCAGAGCACCACGACACTGATTAAAATGGCTTCCGTCAATGTCGCCTCCTTCCCGAAAAATGCAGATTCTCTTTTGGGATCTCCCAAGTTTTAGGACTAAGGCTTTCAATCTCGGCTTGTGAAAAATTTCCCCATTCCTCAAATTGACCTTGAACAAATCCATACCAAATAGTGTCCTTAACTTCTCGGCCATCGATGATAGATATTGATTTCCGACTTTTTCAGTGGCGAACCAATACCATCCGGAGAACGATTCCCAACCCCTTTTACTATTTGCGCCATAATTGAGCTACTTAACAAAAAAATAAAACAACACAAAAAAAGCTCAACAGAAACGGGATTTTTGTGCTAAATTAGAAGAATTTGAAACTCATTTTGGTTCATTATTACATATTCTGGATAAAGATGCAAAAGACCAGATGAATTTAGGCGACAATCAAAAAGATTGCCCCCTCCTTGTTCTCAAGAGCCGGGTTCGAGGCGCTCTTCCGACAGGGCCCGACCGAGCCTGGAGCCTGATCGGAAAATCTAAAAACGCGCCGAATTTCAGTGGGTTTTGTTATTCGACGCTCTAAGCGTTTTTCACATGGTCCGGGCCGAGACCGTTCTCGGCCCAAATTCCTTCCAAAACTCCACTGTTAACCTTGCCAGATACTCAATGGGAATCATGAACGATACTTTTTATAAATATTTTTAATTTATTATCTTCTATAATTTGCATATCATATCTTATGTTTGAATTCAAGTTAGTGAGGCTAAAAAGGAGGAATTTAGGAAAATAAACAAATTATAGGTTTTAATCCTCCCTTGGAACTCCATCCTCTTTAGCTACAATTTTCCCGTCTTTGACCACAATCTTTCCGTTCTTTATGACATGTTTCAGGGGATTAATTCCCAAGTGGTAGACAAGGATGGGATAATTGGGAACATCCCATAAAACAACATCCATTTTTTTCCCGACTTCAAGACTTCCCACCTCCTCATGCTTTGCCAGAGCAAAGGCGGCATTTGCCGTCGCGGCATTGATGGCTTCTTCTATGCTCATCTTCAGGGTGAAAACAGCAAGCTGGAGGACAAAAAGCATGGATTCTGTCATCGAGCTTCCGGGATTAAAATCCGAAGCTATAGCGACGATGGCGCCTTCTTCGATGAGTTTTCGCGCCGGCGCTTTCTTCTCATGCATGAGGAAGAAAGAGACTGCAGGGAGCAGCGTCGCTACCGTTTGGCTTTTCGCGAGTTCCTGGATTCCTTCCTCGGTGATGTTGATGAGATGGTCAGCAGATGTAGCTTCCTCCTCTGCGGCCAGCTTTGCTCCTCCTAAAGGAGAGAATTCATCGGCGTGGATTTTGATTTTAAATCCTGCTGCTTTGGCAGCCCCGACTAATTTTCTTGTCTCCTCAAGGGAGAAAACTCCCTCCTCACAGAAGACATCAAAGAACTTGGCCAAATTTTTTTCTTTTACCTCGGGTAGGATTTTATGAATGAGAAACTCGATGTAATCGTTTTTTCTTGATTTGTATTCTTCTGGGATTTCATGGGCGCCCATAAAAGTGGGGACGATATCGATGGGATGGCGCTTTCGAAGCTCTTCGAGCGTTTCAAGCTGTTTTATCTCGTCTTTAAGGTTCAAGCCGTAGCCGCTTTTGGCTTCGGCAGTCGTAGTTCCCAAAAGAAGCATACTATCGAGGCGATTAAGAGAAAGGGAGAGGAGTTCCTTTTTGGAAGCTTGACGGGTTGCTTTTACTGTTGTCTGAATTCCTAAGCCTTTTTTTGCCAACTCCTGGTACGAGAAGCCTTTAATACGGAGAACAAATTCTTCCTCCCTTGTTCCAGCAAAAGGGAGGTGTGTGTGAGAGTCAACAAAGCCCGGAAGTCCGACCAGACCTGTTCCATCGATATAAATGCCATCTTCTTCCAATCGAACTTCTTTTTTGAATTTTTTCTCCTCTCCCAAAAAAATAATCTTTCCTTTAAATGAAGCAATGCAGGCTTTCTCCAGAAGCCCGACATCTTGGAGGGCGCCCGCTCTCTTAGGTATCTGCCCTCTGCAGGTAAGAAGTTGCTCACAGTTTACAACTGCAAGGTCAGCTGACTTCACGAGGGATTTTCCTTATAGGGGCTTGTTTGTTTTTTCTGATGAAAGAGGGGGTTTCGTAGGGTTCCCATTGCTTTTCCCAAGCCGGCCTGTTCCAGAGAACCTCGCTTCCCTTTGGCTCGAATAAATAAGGAGGTGTATCACTCTTAACCTTAGGGGAAGGAGCTTCTTGCGCAAGGGAAGAGATGTCTGCTTGACGTGCAATTTCCCTCCGCGGTGCAAGCCCAAAACCTGTGGCGATGACAGTAACTTTAGCCATTTCTTTCATGTTTTCGTCGATCACTGTGCCAAAAATGATATTGGCTTCTGGATGAGCCTGGCTGTGAATAAGCTGCGAGGCTTTAGAAACTTCGTGAAGAGTGAGATCTCTCCCGCCGGTTATATTGATCAGGACTCCTTGAGCTCCTTCGATCGAGGTATCAACTAGAAGAGGACTGGATATTGCCTTTTGGGCAGCATCCACAGCTCTGTTTTCGCCGGATGCTAATCCTGTCCCCATGAAGGCCATACCCATGCCTTTCATGATTGATTTGACATCAGCAAAGTCCAGGTTGATCAGTCCTGGCTTGGTAATGAGATCAGAAATTCCCTGTGCTGCCTGCCGTAAGATGTCGTCAGCCATTTTGAAGGCATCCTGGATAGAAGTATCCAGGGTAACTGTCTCGAGCAGCCTTTCATTTGGTATGGAAATAACCGTGTCAACAGTAGTTTTTAATTCTGCCAGGCCTTCTTCTGCTTGCTTAGCTCTGATTCTTCCTTCAAACTGAAAGGGCAGGGTTACTATGGCAATCGCCAGAATGTCCATTTCTGAGGCGAGATTTGCCAGGACCGGGGTCGCGCCTGTCCCTGTGCCTCCGCCTAAGCCAGCGGTCAGAAAGACCATGTCTGAATCTTCAAGGACACTGACTAATTTTTCCGTATCTTCCATGGCTGCTTGTTTTCCGACATCCGGCCTTCCGCCGGATCCCAAGCCTTTTGTAAGCTGCTCTCCAATCTGGACCTTAGTCCTTGCCTTGGTGCTGTTGAGCGCTTGAAGGTCTGTATTGACTGTGATAAATTTCACTCCTTCGATTCCTGCCTCAATCATCCTGTTTATGGCATTTCCACCGCCTCCACCGATCCCAACAACTTTTATTTTGGCCCCATCATGTTCTTCTACCAAGCGAAATTTTAATTTATTTTTTGTTCCTTCACTCATTCTTACCTCCTATGCCTCTTTGAGCCACTCTTTAAATTTAACCCAAAGACTTCTTTTTCTATCCTTAGATAGAGTTTTTTCTTTCCACTGGTCATACCCGAACAGGATAAGACCAACTGAAGCGGCATAATCTGGGGTGTTGACTCTCTCTGCCAACCCTCCTATGCCGCTTGGATCGCCGCGCCGCACGGGTAAATCAAAAATTTCCTCTGCGACTTCTTCCAGTCCTTCCAGCAGCGCTGTTCCGCCTGTGATGACTATTCCAGAATTAAGAGATTTCTCGTATCCCATCCTTTTGATATCATTATCAACCAAACGGAAGATTTCCTCTGCCCGGGGTTGAATGATATCAGCTAATAACTGTCTGGATAGTATACGAGGCTTTTTCCCCCTGCCCATTGAGGGGACTTCAATAGTATCCTCCTCGTCCATGGGGGGACTGGATACACAGCCAAATTTCTTCTTTATCCTTTCTGCTTCAGGGATTGGTGTGCGGAGTCCGACAGCGATGTCATTGGTGAAATTATCTCCTCCGATCGGGATTATGGATGTGTACCACAAGCTTCCTCGTTCAAAAATGGCTACTTCCGTTGTTCCTCCGCCCATATCGATCATGCCCACTCCAAGCTCCATTTCGTCATGTGTAAGGGTAGAGCTGCTTGCTGCGATCTGGTTGAGAACAATTCGCTCGATTTCAATCCCAGCTCTTTCGATGCATGTTTTCAGGTTTTGAACAGAAGTCGTTGCGCTGGTCACGATGTGAACATTGACTTCGAGCTTTATTCCGCTCATGCCGCGTGGATCTTTTATTCCATCTTGCTCATCAACAACAAATTCTTGAGGAATAATATGAATGATCTCTCTATCAGGGGGAATGGAGACAGCCTTGGATTGGTCGATAACTCGTTCGATGTCTTCCGGGGTTATCTCTTTGTTTTTACCAGAGACAGCAACAACTCCTCTGCTGTTAAAACTTTTTATATGTGCTCCAGAAATTCCAACAAAGGCTGAATCTATTTCGACTCCTGCCATAAGCTCTGCCTCTTCCTGGGCTTTTTTGATCGCAGTTACTGTGGCTTCCAGGTTGACCACAACTCCTTTTCTAAGTCCTCTGGAGTCGGTTGTCCCTATGCCAATAATCTCGATTTTTTTATCCTCTGTGATTTCACCGATAATAGCTGCAGTTTTTTTTGTCCCTATGTCAAGTCCGACAATATAATTATTTTTAGGCATTAGTTTGCCTCCCTCTTAGGCTTGGGAATGCTTGCCCTGTACGGATTTTTCTTTGGTTTGATGATGAACCGATCAGGAAAGCGGAGATCAACATATTCGAGGTTTCCAAACTTTCCTAACCTGGCGCTGTATTTTTGGAACGTTTTGAGCTTCTGGGAAAACATATCATTGCCAAGAATGAGCTTTGTCTTTTTCTTTTTAAGTTGAACAGTAATATTTTCGTATTCACTAAGGTCCAGAACCTCAAGCTGCTCTTTCTCCGAAGGAGATAAGCTGCGAAGACATTCCCATGCTAATTTTAGTTTTTCCTTATAGTCTTTTTTAAAATTATTCGAATCGACGAGAAGGGGAAGATCTAATTTTTTTGTTGATTCGATTCTCTCGAGGTGAATACCTTCTTCGTCAATAAGATAAAGATTTTCTCTTTTCAACAGAGCGAGGGGCGTTCTATCTTTTATTTCGATCTTTAGAGTAGAGGGTAAAATTTTCCTTATACGGACCTCTTTAACCCATCTGTGAGCTGCCAACGCCTCCTGGAGATGCTCGATATCGAAAAGAAGAATATTTCCCAAGTTTAAATTCTCTAAATTTTGTTGGATTTCTTCTTTTACGTCAGGATTGCGACACACGATTATCATATCTTTTACTTCCAGATTATCCCAAGAAATCAGGAAAAGATAAGATTTCTGGACGGAATAGAAAATTCCGCCTATAAGAAGGAGATAGAAAATGATGTGCATGAATTTGATCTTCGATTTTTTCTGGACTTTTTTTGTCTTTGTTTTCTCTTTTCCTCGCTGGAACTGCATATGCTGGGAAAATAAGGGCCCTGCTCTTGCCTTCAAAGGCGGATTAAGGTAAGAAGCCACTGTTATCCTCTTCCCTCCAGGGTTTTTATGATATCCGGAATAATCTTGTAGATGTCTCCTGCTCCCAGGGCAAGAATTAAATCCCCGCTCTGAGCAACTTTGCCTACGAGCGGGGGGATATTTTTCATATTATGTTCAAAAAAAACATTTTTATGCCCGGACTGTTTGATTTCCTGATAAAGAACTCTACCCGAGACGCCAGCAATGGGTTTTTCTCCTGCCGCGTATATTTCTGTAGTGATGAGAACATCTGCGTCGGTGAAGGCTGCGGCAAAGCTTTTCAGGAGAAGAGAGAGGCGGCTGAAGCGATGTGGCTGGAAGACTACAACACGCCTTCGTCTCCAGCCTCTCTTCGCCGCCTCTAAAGTGGCCATTATTTCTGTTGGGTGATGGGCATAGTCATCGATGATCATGATATCTCGAACTTTTTTCTTTAATTCAAAACGGCGGCCGGCGCCTTTAAAACTTTCTAAAGACTGCAGGATAAGGCGCGGGGGGATATCTAAATCCAACCCGACAGCCACTGCGGCCATGGCATTGTAAATATTGTGATTGCCGGGGACGTTGAGCCTCAGCTTCCCTAATTCCTTGCCCTTCCAGTAGAGTGTAGAAGAGGTCGAGAATTTATCAAAATGTCTGTATCTGGCAAAGATATCGGCGTAGGGGGAGAATCCATAGTTGATTATTCTTCGATCAAGCGAGGGAATCAAATTTTTGAGATTTGAGTCGTCAAAGCAGAGAATTATAGGGCAATAAAACGGAACTTTGTTGGCAAAATTGATAAATGCTTTTTTGACCTCATCCACTGTCGTGTATTGATCTAAATGTTCATCATCCAGGTTCGTAAGCACAGCGATAAAAGGAGATAAATAGAGGAATGATCTGTCGCTTTCATCCGCTTCGGCTACGATGAAATCCCCATTTCCCAGTTTTCCGTGGGCGCCGATTGTGCTCAGACGGCCGCCGACGATAATGGTCGGGTCAAAGCCGCCCGATTCGAGGACCTGAGCAATCATCGAGGTAGCAGATGTTTTGCCGTGGGATCCTGCTACAGCAATTCCGTACTTCATCCGCATCAACTCTGCCAGCATTTCTGCCCTGGGAATAACGGGTATTTTGCGGCGCCTTGCTTCTTCGACTTCGACATTGTTCTTTTTTATGGCGGAAGAGATAACAACTACATCAGCCCCCTTTACTTTTTCTGCTTTATGACCGATAGATATCTTTGCTCCAAAGCGAGCGAGGCGCTGAGTCACTTCGCTCTCCTCAATATCTGTTCCTGAGATATTGTAATCCATGTTCAAGAGCACCTCTGCTATACCGCTCATGCCCGTGCCTCCGATGCCGACCATGTGGATGTTATTGAGCTTTTTGTAAACGCGTTTTACCACTGGTTCACTCCTTTAGCTACGCCTCCATAAGTTTAAAACAGAGATTCGAGATTTTCTCTGACACTTTTTCTGTTTTCAGCGGAACCAAGTTTTTTTCCATTAGGGTTATCTTGTCCTTGTTTTGCAGATAAGAAAATATTTTATCGGTAAAGATTTCGGGCGTGAATTCCTTTTCAAGAATGATCTCAGCGCCCCTTATTTTTTCCAATTCTCTGGCATTAAAATACTGGTGATTGTCCGTAGCTTGAGAAAAAGGAATCAGCAAAGATGCCTTTTGAGATGCGATAAGCTCAGCTATAGTGGTCGCTCCTGCTCGGCTTATGATTAAATCTGATTTCTGAAAATAATCGGCCATTTCAAAAAAATAGGGTGCGACGGTTACTTCATTAAACCCGTTTTGAGCGTAATTTTTTTTGACCCATTCATAATCTTTTTTTCCAGTCTGATGGAAGATTCTTAAATTCTTTATTTCTTTTTTGAGAAGAGGAAGAGAGGCTATCATGGTCTTGTTCAAGAAATGAGATCCCTGGCTTCCTCCGAAGATAAGGACTGTGAGTTTTTCCGACTTTTCCTTGGGAGAGAGATGGTAGAATGCCTCTCTTACAGGATTTCCTATAAATATTCCTTTTCCCTTGAAAGAGGGAAGAGAGCTTTTAAAAGAGACTACTGCTTGGCGCACCCAGGGAATCAGAAGGCGGTTTGTGAAACCGGGGTAAAGATTCTGTTCAAGGATAAGCGTTGGGATTTTCATCAAGGAGGCAAGAAGTACAACGGGCCCTGAACTATAACCTCCTGCTCCTATGACCAGCCCGGGTCTTAGGCGGAGGAGAATAACGAAAGATTTCAAGAAGGAGAGAGGAAGGAGAAGAAGAGATTTTACGGCTTTCAGGCCTCTTCCCTTAATTCCCTCGATTTTCAATGCGACAAAATTCACCTGATAATGCTTCATTATGTTTATTTCCACTTCCCTCCTGCTCCCGATAAAAGTCAAATGAAGAGCAGGATCTTTTTCTTTTAATTTATCTCCCACAGCTAAGGCCGGGTAAAGATGGCCCGCAGTTCCTCCGCCGCTTATGATGATTTTTTTCTCTTTCATTTTTAATTATCTGTAAGGGTTTGATTTATCAAACCACTTTTTCTTATTCGACTGGTACCCCTTCTCTGGGAGATATTGAGAAGAATGCCTATGCTGAAAAGAGTACATATGAGAGAAGACCTTCCGAAGCTGATCAGAGGAAGGGGGATGCCGGTTGGTGGACCCAAACCCAGGACAATGCTTATGTTCAGCAAAGCTTGAGAAAAGATGGCCATCGTTAGTCCTGCGGCGACAATTTGCGAAAAGAAATTGGGTGCTCTTTGGGAAATCACCAGTCCTCTCCAGAAAAAAACAAAGAAGAGAAACAGGGTGAATATGGCGCCTATAAAGCCTATCTCTTCGCCCAAAATTGCATATATGTAGTCAGTGTGAGCGCAGGGAAGAAAGAAAAGTTTTTGGGTGCTTTCTCCGATACTTACCCCGAAGAAACCTCCTGAGCCAACTGCCAGCTTTGATTGGATACTCTGGAAACCGGCGCCCTGGGGATCTTTTGCAGGCGATAAAAAGGTAAAGACTCTGTCTATTCTGTATGAAGCCTGGAAAAGATAAAAGGCAAAAAGACCCAAAAACAGGATTCCCAGGTAACTTAGGTGTTTGAACTTTACTCCCCCGATGAAGAGCATTATCGTGCAGATGATAAAGATGAGAAGGGCAGTACCGTAATCAGGCTCCTTTATGATTAAGAGGATAAACATAAAAAGAACTGTCAGGGGGAAAAGAAGGGTTTGAAATTCATTCAATTTTTCTTTTTTCCGGTTAAAATAGGAGGCAAAAAACAGGATCAGGCTGATTTTTGCCAGTTCCGATGGTTGGAACCTGAGGCCGAAGAACTGGATCCAGCGGTTTGTATTAGCCAGAGCTGGCATGAGTAAGCAGAGCACCAAGAGAGCAAAAGAGAGGATAAGAAGTCCATGGACAAAGTAAAAATTTTGGAAAAATGGCTTCCTTATGGGCATCATCAGAAAAATAAGGACTATTCCAATCCCAGCCGCGATGCTTTGGTTTATGAAGAAATAGAAAGAATTCTCATGTTTTTCACTGGCTAAAATGGCTGAAGAACTGTAAACCATAATTAGCCCCATGGCGATCATGATAAGAGTCGTGAAGAAAAGAGGCTTATCAAAGCCGTAAGGTCTGAATATTTCCATAATTTTTATGGCCTCTCTTTCCCGAGCTCTTTTTCAAGGGACAGCACTTCGCGCTTGAAAACATTGCCTCTTTCTTCAAAGTTTTGAAACATGTCAAAGCTTGTGCAGGCCGGCGCAAGAAGCACCACTTCTTGCGGTTTTGCTACTGAATAACCGAGTCTCACCGCCTCTTCGATAGAGGAGACAGTCTCCATCGGAACAATTCCCTTGAGGGTAGTTCTTATTTTTTCCCTGGCCTCGCCAAGGAGGATGATCCTTTTTACGTTTTCTTTGACAGGTTTTCTTAATTTTTTAAAATCACCTCCCTTATCCTTTCCTCCTAAGATGAGAATGATTTTGCGGTCAAAGCTCTGGATAGATTTTGAGGTAGCGTCCACGTTTGTGGCTTTGGAATCATCATAAAAATCAACTCCTCTTATAGTTGCAACTTTCTCAAGCCTGTGCTCAAGGCCTCGAAAGCTTTTGATCGGTTCTTTTATTCTGGAGGGCGGGATACCCAGGATATGACCCACCAAGGCACTGGCCATGATGTTCTCCTGGTTGTGGATTCCAAGAAGAGGAATTACAGAAGTTTTTATGAGCTTCTCCTCTACTTTGTTAGAGAGAACGATCCAATCTCCCTTAAGAAAACATCCTGGAGAAACTTTGCCGTTTCGGCTGAAGGCATAAACCTGAAATTTCCCTTCATCTTTTAACGCCCAGACCAGCGGATCATCTCGATTAAGAATAGCTATATCGCGCTCTCCCTGAGAGAGGATGAGTTTCTTTTTTGCCTCGTAATAATCTGCGAAGGAAGGATGCCAGTCCAGGTGATCCGGAGAGATGTTGAGAAGAACTGAGACAGAGACTCTGAATTCTTCGATATGCTCAAGCTGGAAGCTTGAGATTTCCGTAACATAAATATGATCGTCTTCGCTGTTATCGACAAAACTTATCAAAGGTGTTCCTATATTGCCGGCAAGGTAAGTTTTGAGTCCTCCTTCTTCCAGAATTTTTTGGGTTAATGTAGCTGTAGTGGATTTCCCGTTCGATCCGGTTATGCCCACAATTTTTCCCTTTAAGAATTTGTAGGCCAGCTCTATTTCGGAGATGATTTTTACTCCGTTCGCTCTGGCCGCTTCAAGCTCGGGGAGCCAGGGAACTCCCGGGCTGGGAACAATCAAATCAGCTTCCATGAAGGATTTTTGATCGTGCGTTCCGGCTTCTACTGCAACGCCCTTTTCCTCCCAGGACGAGATTTTTTGACCTATTTCTTCCGGCTTCTTCTTTTCGCTGACCTTCACCCGAGCTCCGTGATTGAGAAGAAAATTGCAGAGAGCTTCGCCTGTACTACCTAAGCCTACGACCAAAACTCTTTTTCCTTCCAGATTCATATTACCTCAGTTTCAGAGCGGTGAGGCTGAAGAGGGCAAAGACGATTCCAGCGATCCAGAACCGAATGACGATCTTCTCCTCAGACCATCCTATGAGCTCGAAGTGATGATGGAGAGGGGCCATCTTGAAAATTCTTTTTCCTCCGGTCAGTTTGAAGTAAAAAACTTGAAGAAGGACAGATAGTGCTTCCAGGATGAAGACTCCAGCAACCATGAAAAGAAGAAATTCTTGTTTTATCAGGATAGCGATGATACCGATGGTTCCTCCCAGAGATAATGCTCCGGCGTCTCCCATGAATATTTGGGCAGGATGGCAGTTAAACCAGAGAAAGCCTAAGCAGGCGCCGGCCATAGCTCCCGCAAACACCGTGAGTTCGGCTGCAGCAGGAACCCGGACAATATTCAGGAATTCAGACCAGTCAGCGCGGCCCACGACATAGCAAAGAATTATAAAGGCGCTGGAACTGATGAAAGTCAGACCGATAGCCAGTCCATCAAGTCCGTCAGCAAGGTTAACCGAGTTTGATGACCCTACCAGAATAAGCATAATCCAGGGGAGATAGAACCAACCAAAATAAGGAAACCATTTCTTAAAGAAAGGAAGACTCAAATGAAGGCTGAACTCCCCTGTAAAGCCAAGATAAATCAGAATAAGTCCGATGACTGCAGATATGCCAATTTGAAAAAAAAGCTTATGGCGTATGATGAGTCCTCTAGATTTTGTCCTTTTGATTTTCAGGAAATCATCCCAGAAGCCGAGAAGACCAAATAACAGCATGGTACTCATTGCCAGTCTCACATAAGTATTAGTCATATCTCCCCAGAGAAACGCAGGGATTATTGTCGCCCCGATGATAAGAATTCCTCCCATCGAGGGAGTTCCTCTTTTTTCCAGGTGAGATGCTGGTCCGTCAGGGCTGATCTCCTCTCCTATCTGGTATTTATTCAGCATCTTGATGACCCATGGGCCAAAAATAAGGCATATAAGAAAGGCTGTTATTCCGGCCAGGGCTGTTCTTACTGTGATGTAGCGGAACACATTGAAGAAAATAAAGTATTCTCTCAGCGGAACCAGAAGATAATAAAGCACGTTATTGCCTTTCCATTTTTAATCTTTCGACAATTTTTTCTATTTCTATTTTTCTTGAGCTCTTGACCAGGATAAGATCCCCTTCCTGGAGGAGAGTTAATATTTCTTCTGCAGCCTCCTTTGAAGTTTTAAAAGAGAAGATTTGGTCTGCCCGCATTCCTGATGAAAGAGCTCCTTCAGCCATATGCTGGCTAAGAATACCCACTGTTACCAGGATGTCCCATCTCGATTCTGCAACTTGTTTTCCAGCCTGAATATGGTATTCAACCTCTTTTTCTCCAAGCTCTAGCATATCGCCCAAGACCGCTATTTTTCTCTTGGAGGGGAGAGGAGTCAGCGCCTTCAAAGCTGCTTCGAGTGCTGCCGGGTTTGAGTTGTAAGAATCATCTATAAGCCTGATGTTTTTTGCTAAGCAAACGGAAGTGCCTCTATTGGATAATAGCTTGAGTGTTATTATTTGAGGGAGAATATCCTCGAAGGGGACGGATAAAGCCTTTGCTGCAGCCGAAGCTGCCAGGAAATTGTAGAGGTGGCTTTCATAGAAGAAAGGAAGACTTATTTTCTCCTCACTGTTTCCGTATCTTAGCTCGAAAGACATCCCTTCCCAGCCAACTTTTTGGATGTTCTGGGCCCGAACTTCACATTCCGCAGAAAGACCGAATAAAATCTTCTTGCCCTTCCAATCTTCTGCTATTTTTTTGACCAGGGGGTCATCTCCGTTGAGGACCGCTATTCCGTCATTTTTGGCCCCATCGAGAATCTCTTTTTTGGCTAAGGCGATCTCTTCTATGGAGTTGAAAAACTGGAGGTGAACAGGTTTGATGTTAGTTATGACAGCTATGTCTGGAGGAGCAATCTTTGTCAGAGTTTTTATTTCACCAGGAGCGGACATGGCCATCTCCAGGACTGCGACCTCATGCTTATCCGTCAGTTTAAGAAGGGAGAGAGGAAGGCCCAACTGGTTGTTAAAGTTTCCTTCAGACTTGAGGACGTTTAAATTTCGAGAAAGGAGGCGCCAGGTGAACTCTTTGGTTGTTGTTTTTCCAATGCTTCCTGTAATCCCGATCACTTTGACAGGATGCTCGGAGAGGACCTGTCCAGCGAGTTTATGGAGGGCTTCGAGAGTGTCCTTGACCTGAATCAGAGCGATGTCCTTGTCGGGAATGGTTATCTTATGGGAAATAACAGCACCTGAAGCTCCTTTCTTGACTGCTGCGGGGACAAAATCATGGCCGTTCCGGTCGGAAACTAAAGCAAAAAAGAGTTCACCCGGCTCTGTTAGACGAGAATCTATATTGAATTTATGAAATAAGAGAGAGGGCGAGCCCTGAAGGATTTTTCCCCCCATTTTTTTTGCTGTTTCGCTCAAGCGGAGATTAACCAATTTCAGGTTGACTCCTTTATTCCAAGAATGCCTCTTATGACATCGGCATCCTTGAAAGGAATGACTTTATCCTTGATGATTTGATAGTCTTCGTGTCCTTTTCCGGCAACAAGGATGTAATCTCCTTTTTCTCCATAGGAGAGAGCATGTTCGATGGCTTCTTTTCTATCTGGCAGAATTTTGTAATTCTTTGCCCCGGTTTTTTTAACACCTTTTTCTATATCTGAGATTATAGCCAGGGGATCTTCTGAACGAGGATTATCAGAGGTGAGAATGGTCCAGTCAGCAAGGTTTCCGGCAACTTCCCCCATCCTTGGTCTTTTTGTTTTGTCCCGGTCTCCACCTGCTCCGAAGATTAAAATGATGCGCTTGGGGTTAAGTTCGCGAACGGTTTCCAGTAAATTCTTGAGGGCATCGTCAGTATGGGCATAATCGACAAAGATATGGAGTCCAAGGGTATTTTTTATTTTCTCGAACCTTCCCGGTACCTCTTGAAGTGAGGCTATGCCTTCTTTTATCGCTGATACAGGTATGTTCAATGATAGAGCCACGGCAATCGAGGCCAGGGTGTTGTAGAGGTTAGGCTTGCCCAGAAGAGGCGAGGAAACAGGGAGCTCTCCTGCTGGATATTTAGCCGAAAACTCTATTCCTTTTTCGGTGAGTTTGAAATTTTCGCCTCTTATGTGGGCGCCTGGCTCGAGGCCATAGGTGACGACTCCTGAGGGAAGCTCTGATATCAGTTTTTTCCCCCAAGGATCATCGGAGTTGATTACTGCCGTTCTTTTTTTATGGTTGAGGAAGAAAAGCTTTTTTTTGGCTTCGAAATAATTTTTCATTGTGTGATGGTAGTCCAGATGGTCACCGCTTAAGTTTGTGAAAAGGGCAATATCAAATCCTATGCCCAGGACCCTCCGGAGGTCTAAGGCATGAGAGGAGACTTCAATCAAACAGTGTGTCACTCCCTGAGCAAGCATTTCCGCCAGCATTCTCTGCAAATCAGGAGCTTCGGGAGTGGTTCTTTCGGCGGAGATTTTTATACGGGCACCTCGGTAGGAGATTGTTCCGATTACCGCGGGAAGGAAATGAGATTTTTTTAGTATTTGCTCGAGCAAGTAGGTGATTGTGGTTTTTCCTTTTGTCCCTGTGATGCCGACAACTTTCATTTTTTGGGAGGGTTGAGAATAAAAATTGGCCGAGCACAGGGCGAGTGCTTCTCGGGCGTCAGAGGCTTGAAGCCAGGTTTTCTCGAAATTTTTTGGTTTGGGCTTTTCTGAAAGAAAGGCAGCGGCACCGTTGAGGAGAGCCTCATCGATAAATTCAAAGCCGTTTTTTTTCTCTCCTTTTAAAGCGGCAAATAGAAAGCCTGGCTGAACATCCTTTGAAGAGTAGGCAATTCCTTGAATTTCTTCTCTCTCGTTTCCGTTAAAGCGCACACGCGGAACTCCTTCGAGCAAGTCTTTGAGTTTCATCTTTCGACCTGCCTCAAGCGGCCCTCGGCGATAATAGTATTTAGTTGTTCCTCTTGCTTGGGAATGTGCAGATGGCGGAGAACCAGGCTGGCAATCTCCCGGAAGACAGGAGCGGCAACTTCCCCTCCGGAGTATGGACCTTTGGGTTCATCAATAACCACAACCATGGAGAGAACGGGATTGTCTGCAGGAACAAAACCGACAAAAGAGGAGGTATGAACAGTGGAGGAATAGCCGCCGATGGAAGGGTCGAATTTCTGGGTTGTTCCAGTCTTCCCGGCAACTTTATAATCTCTAATTCGGGCGGTTATCCCTGTTCCTCTTTGGACAACTTTTTGAAGAATGGAGGTTAATAATAAAGCTGTTCTTTCTGATATTATTCTTCGCCTATAAGGCTTTTCAGTCGCAATGTCAGGGGAATTCAGGATTTTTTTTACAACCTTTGGGCTGATGATAAAACCTTTGTTAGCAATAGCATTTATTGCTTGAAGCATTTGGGTTGCTGTTACTGAGATTTCGTAGCCGATGGAAAGTGAGGAGGCGGAAATGTTGGTCCAGTTGTCGAGCGGCCTGAAAATCCCCTTTTCTTCAGCAGGAAGGTCAATTCCTGTCTTTTGGCCGAAGCCAAAGGCTCTTATCGTCTTGAAGAAGATTTCTTCTCCTATTAATTGGCCGAATTGAATTGTCCCCACATTGGAAGAATGGATAATGACTTCAGGAAAAGAGAGAACTCCGAATAGTTCATGGTCTCGGATTGTCTTCCCTGCAACACGGATGAATCCTTTACTGCAGTCAAAGGAGTCGTTGAGGTTTACTTTTCTTGCTTCCAGGGCTGCTGAGGCCGTAATGATCTTAAAAGTGGAGCCGGGTTCGAAATTGTGGTGGATGGCTTTATTTCTATCGAGTAAGAGCGGCATCGGGGGAGGATTGTTCAGGTCGCCTGTGGGATAATTCGCCATAGCCAGGATTTCTCCTGATGAAGGTTGAGAAATGATAACTGTTCCCCAGCTAGCTCCGGTTTTGAGCATAGCTTTTTCCAGCTCTTTTTCTGCGTAATACTGGATGGTTTCATCTATTGTCAGGATCAGGTCTTTGCCGGCTTCTGGTTCTTTCAGGATCTCAAAGCGGTACTCTCTCTTTTTGGCGTCTCTCAGGATAAGATGTTCCCCCTTTTTCCCTTCTAATACTGAATTGTATTTGTACTCAATCCCGCTGGCTCCGATATCGTCAATGTTTACTCTTCCCAGGAGATGGGCGGCGAGCTTTCCGTGCGGATAGAACCTTTTGTTTTCCTCCAAAAAATAAATCCCGCTCAAGAAGAGTCTCCTCACTTTTTCTTCTTGTTCTGGGTCAACTTTTCTTTTTATCCAGATAAAAGAAGCATTTCTTTTTATTCTCTTATATATATTCTGAAGCTCGTTCTCGGATAAGTTTAAAATTTTCTTGAGCTTCTTTATTTTTTCGAGCTGAAGATGAGAGGGTTCGCCTTTGAAAGGAGAAAAAAAAACGGATTGGATCGGGAGGCTGCGGGCTAGAATATTACCCGTGCAGTCGTAGATCGTTCCTCTTTTGGGATGGATAGTATTCCTGTTTTGATTTTGCTCTAGAACCTCTGTTTTTAGGCGGGGATGTTCAAAAACCTGGAGCTGAAGAAGGCGAATTGTGAGCCCTACTAACCAGATCATAAAAAAAAAGCCCAGAATGATAATTCTCATTCGCGCTCTTTTCTGATAGAAAATGCTCATAAATTCTTTTTTTAAAGTTAGGGAATAAACTCATCGTAGACGAGCTGCTCTTTTTTTGGCTCGACAAGATTCAGTTCTTCTTTGGCAATTTTTTCGACTCTGTCAAGAGACAGGAGGGATGATTTTTCTGCTTGCAGTTCATCAACTTGTCTCCCCAGAGTAAGAACTTTCTCCTCGAGCTTGCCTATTTCATAACCTATTCTGATGGATTCCATCTGATGCCAGATGTAGAAAGTCAGAATAAAAATAACGATAATTGTGCAGGATACAAAAAGCATTATCTCTTTTGTGGTGTATTTTTTTCTTACCATCTAAATTCTCTCAGCCGCTCTAAGCTTGGCTGACCTTGATCTGAAATTGATGGCAATCTCCTCTTGGGAGGGAATAACGGGTTTTTTTGTCAAGATTTTAAGGAAAGGATGGGAATTGTTTGTAGCAGCGAGGTGGGCAAAAGTATGCTTGATTATCCTATCTTCTAAGGAATGAAAGGAAATCGCGGTGATATGGGCTTTTTTGGGAATTATTTGAGTGATCCTTTCTAAAAAACCGGAAAGGCTCTTTAACTCCTGGTTGATTTCAATGCGTAATGCCTGAAAGACTTTGGCAGCTGGATGAATCTTTCCTCTCTGTGGTCTCCAGCCGCAGATTCCCTCGACAATGCGGCGAAGCTGGGTTGTTGTTTCGATTTTTTCGGATTTTCTTCTTGAGACAATTTCTTTGCTGAGTCTTTTTGCCTGCCTGAGTTCGCCGTATTCTCGAAAAATTTGGGCGAGTTTGTGTTCTGAATACTTATTGATTATTTTATAAGCCGTTATTTTGTTTCGGAGGTCCATCCTCATATCGAGAGGGCCATCTTGGTTAAAGCTGAATCCCCTTTCTGGAGAATCAAGCTGAAAAGAGGAGATTCCTAAGTCCAGCAAAATTCCCCTGATGTTGGAAAATTCTATTTTAAGATCTGGGATATACCTGAAATCTGAGTGATAAAGCTTCACTCTATCTGCAAATGGATTAAGCTTCTCTTCTGCCTTAAGAAGAGACATTTCATCGATGTCGAAACCGATGAGAGAAGCCTTAGGATTTCTCTTGACTATTTCGAGGGCATGCCCGCCCAGGCCAAGAGTGCAATCCACATAAATCCCTTCTCTCTTTATATCCAGGTAATCCATAACTTCTTCTACAAGAACTGGGAGATGGCCGCTCCCGTTCATTTAGGTTTTCCTCGGGGCATGAGTTCTGCGATTTTTTCAAAATCTTCGTTTGTTAGAGGCTTCTCTTCGAGTGTTCCGTCGAGCTTATCTTTGTTCCAAATTTCTAAGTGATTGGAGAGACCGATAACTTCAACTTCATCTTCCAGTTTTGCCTTTTCTCTTAAAGTCTGGCTGACCAAGATTCGTCCTTTTGAATCGATACGAATTTGGTTTCCTTTTCTGTTAACTCGGAGCATGAATTTTCTCACCGTGGGTTGGAGGTGAAGGGCTGCCTCTTCGGAAACGCCTGACAACTCTTCCCAGACTGGGAGAGGGTAAACCTGGACGGATTCATCAGTTAGAGAAGTTATGAATATTTCTTTTCCGTATCCTTTTTCCAGAGCGAGGCGGAATTTTTCTGGTATTTTTATTCGGCCGCTTTTATCGAGCCTTACTGTGTAGCTTCCTAACAAGAAATTTCCCATTTTGTCCCGTTTTATCCCATTTGGTAAAATATAGGGGAGATATTATCTGTTGTCAAGGAAAAAATTCAAAAAAAAACCATTTATTTTTTTTGTTTTCTATATATTGTGTGAATTTCTGGATGGCTACTATATAGAGAATTTTTTTGTAGGGGCTTGATTTATCAAGCCCGCCTTTTTAAATATATCAATGAACTGAAGGGGCTTGATTCTTATGTACGAATTCTTCTTCTGTAGGGGTTTGATTCTTATGTACGTATTCTTGTGTAGGGGCTTGATTTATCAAGCCCGCCTTTTTAAATATATCAATAAACTGAACGGTTTTGATCCTTCTTATGTCTGGTTTTGATCCTTCTTATGTCTGGTTTTGATCCTTCTTATGTCTGCGTCTTATTTATCTGTACGGATTCTTCTTCTGTTGATGGGATTGTTCTTCTGTAGGGGCTTGATTTATCAAGCCCACCTTTTTGAATATATAAATAAACTGAACGGGCTTGGTTCGTCTGTAAGGATTCTTCTCCTGTAGGGGTGTGATAAATCAAGCCCCTGCAGTCAATATTGATTGCCTGAGCTATGCCCTCATTTATCTTTAAGGAGCTTTTTGGCAAGGGCATAGTCTTTTTTAGAGACAAAAATTTTTATCTCCCCCAGGCCGTCTGCGGAAAAAGGATGGACAGATTGAACCACTTTTCCTCTAAGAAGGCAGGAAATTCCGTTGCTTTCGAGAAAACTTTTAATCACATCAGCTTCTACCGGGCCCCAGACTGTATGAACTTCTTTTAGCCCTAAATCTTCTTCTGATTTTTTCTCTTTTTCTTTTATTTTATCCATTTTTTTCCTTTTTTATTCCTTTGTCATTGTGACCGAAGGATCGTGGCAATAACATGGAATGTGTCATTGCGAGCGACCAAAGGGAGCGTGGCAATCTCATAGAATAAGAATGTATTAAAAATAATTATTTTTTTGTTTGAAATAGTCAGCTAATATCTTTTGATGGTCGAAGGCAAGAGGGAAATTGATTTCCTCCTCGGTGAATATCCCGATATCCTGGGCATCATCCTGAGCTATCGGCCTCCCCTGAGCCGCGGCCACATATACTGTTGAAATCGTATGCTTCCGGGGATCTCGCTTCGGGTCCGAATAGGTGTGGAACTGACTTATTAGTTTGATATCAAGAGATGTTTCTTCCTTAGCCTCTCGAACAGCTGCTTCTTCTAAGGATTCACCGATGTCAACAAATCCTCCTGGCAGGGCCCAACCATGAGGAGGATTTTTCCTTTTAATAAGAATAATCCCTTCCTGTCCGTTCTTTTTTTTGATTTCTATGATTATATCTACTGTGGGGATTGGGCACTTGTGTTTTTTCATGATGATTCTAATTAGATTTATATTGCTGAGGACCTTTAGAGAAATACGACTGTTTGGAGCGAATTACAGTTTCAGAGCTTCTTTAATCTTGAATTTCTTTTCCAGTTTTTCTAACTTCTCGACAATGCCTCCGTATTCAAGCTCGCTGTAAGGAAGCATCGCGGCTCCGGAGAAACCTTGCCGTCTTATGGCAGTTGCTTTTTCAGATACCTGATCTCTCACATAATCCCAGTAAGGATGATCGAAGACATCAGCAGGTTCTGTAAGCTTTCCTTCTTTGACGCAAAAAGCTGCTCCGGTGACGACTGGAGGTCCGTCAAAAAAGGAGATGGTTGCATTCTGCTTACAGGGCATGAGAGGTCCGATGTGACTTCCTCTCATAAAGCCGGCTACATAATGACCGATTTGATAAGGAGCCAGCACCTCTCCAGTTGCGGGGAATTCTCCCTGAACACGGCATAAAGCCACCGGATCATCTTTCCCAGTATATTTTCCAGCGATGTTGTGGAGGCGCGTTGTGGAAATAGCTGCAGCCTGATTTCCAGTGTTCCGGGAGTAGATACTCTCGATGACATATCTTTCATTGTCCCGGAGTAAAGCTGCGATATCGTAAATTTCTTCAGGAGCGTTGAGTTCAACAATTTTATCCTTTTCAGTGTGCTCGACATCGATAATATGGAAAGTGAATCCTTCACTCATCTTAGGGCTTAAGATTAGCCCTGCGCAGTACATGGGATCAACAAAGCCTAAGTAGAAAGGAAGGTTGTAAGCACCAGGATCAGTTTTATCAGCGGCAAAAAAGAGGAAGGGCTCGTTGGGCCGCTCTTCAAATTCCATCTCGGCAACAGCAGGGCCCATTCCTTTTATGTTTCCGCTGAAGGCGTCTTTCAACAAATCCTGTCCTGCCCCATAAAGTCCTTGTTTTTTGGCAACCTCAGTCCCGGAAATAAATGCGTCCCAGGCCATTTTATGTATTTTTTCATCCGAGACGCCTCTCTCATGAGTGGATAAGATTGCGATATCGTCTCCAGTATGACTTATGAAGAAATCAATAATAAGATTCTTGCCGTTCTCCTTAATAAAGTTTTTGACTTCATCAAGAAGGGCCTGGCTGGGTGTTATATGACCGCCGATGCTGCCTATGTCTGCTTTTATGACACTAAGGGTGATTTTCATTGAAACCTCCTTATTGGCATGTATTTTTTTGGGGGAAAAATCATTCTAATTTTTTGCTCCTCAAAAGTCAACAATAAGCGGGGTCAGACTTGCAAAACTTGCATTATTTTGCCGAATTGGGGATCAGGTCTTGCTTTTTGCTTGTTTTAAAAATCTCATACAAACGCATTAAAATTTAATTGCAAGGATGATAACAACACAGATATCCCCTATCTCCAGGATGAGGATGAGATTGCCACGTTCCTTCGCCTGTTTATAAAAAGAGGGGTTGCCCGCAATGTAATGCATTGGTATAAACTGCATTTGTATGAGTAAAGGCAAAAAGCAAGACCTGCCCCCATTTGCAGTTTTCTGATATATTCTGAGTTATAGGGTAAAAGAATTACTGAAACATGAAAATATGATCAGAGGGGCCTCGAAACAAAGGCCATAACTCTCGGCTTTTTTCTTAAAATCATCCAGAAACTCTGCTCTTAGGGGTTTTACGGGTTCCGGATTGAAGAGAAGGGGGTTGATGTATCCTCCGTCTTTCTTGATTCTGTAGTCCAGATGGGGGCCGGTCGACTCCCCCGATGAACCCACGTACCCGATTTCCTGCCCTCCCTTGACTTTTCCCCCCTTTCTTATCCCTGCTGCATAACCTCTAAGATGGAGGTACATGGTTTCATACCTGTTTTTATGACGGACGCTGATCATGCGGCCTGAAGCTCCTCTCCGTCCGGCAAAAGTGACGGTTCCGTCCGCAGTCACCTGGACCGAGGTTCCGACGCTAGCCGCATAATCCACTCCGTAGTGGGGGCGGTAGACCTTGCGAATCGGATGCAGCCTCCTGCGGCTGAAGCGGGAAGTGATCCGGCTGTACCTTATCGGAGATTTCAGGAATTGTTTCCTTAAAGACTCGCCCTCAAGATCGAAATAATCCGAGCCTTTAGTGTCAGGATAGGTGTAGCGGAAAGCCAGGAATTTCCTGCCTTGATTGACAAATTCTGCAGCTAGAATATTTTCGTAGCCGATAAATTCGCCGTTAAGATATTTCTTCTCGAATATGATTTTGAACGAGTCGCCGCGGCGAAGATCAGCATAAAAATCGATATCCCAGGCAAAAAGTTCAGCAAGGTTAAGAGCCAGGATAACTCCCTCGTTTTTATCTCTTACGGCAAAGATGAGATTCTCCTCGATGATCCCCCAGATCGCCTTGACCCTTATATCATAGGGAGTTTTTTTTATTTCAGCTCCATAAGTGCCCTCTTTTTTCTTGATGTGAAGATAATTTTGCTCATCGATATCGTACTCTAAGGAAAAGAGATCTCCCTGTGGAGAGGAAAAAATTCTGAGCTCTTGGCCAGCTCTTATTTTGGCCAGGTCATAGACAGGCTTTACATCTTTTATTAATGCATGTATTTCTGTGGTGGAGAGATTGTAGGGCTTCAAAATATCTGTCAGGGTCATTCCTCTTCGGATGACTTCTTTTTTTTCTTCCAAAGGCGGGAGGACAAAAGATACTTCTTGTTGAGGAGCATCTTTTTCCTCTTCGAACAAAGGTTTTTCCTTGTGAAGGAAGGTCAGGATAATGAATAGCGAGAAAGAGAGGAATATAAACAACAAAAGATGTATGCGCCGAGTTTCCCTTTTTTTCCTATATGTCTTTATCTTGACTTGCATGAAGCATAGTTATTTTGGAGGAAGCCCTAAATAAGAAAAATAGTTTATTTCGTCCCTTTAGTCAACATTGTGGGTTGCCTAAATTACTTTAAGCGGAGTATCAGCTGACAAACAAATCCCCAGTGCAGAGGCGCGGCAATCTCATACAATAAATTGTCATTGCGAGGAGCGAAGAAGATTTCCTCGTTTGTCATTGCGAGTCCCGCAGATGATTGCTTCGCCGGTCATTGCGAGCGACCGAAGGGAGCGTGGCAATCTCATAAAAAAAGGTTGGGATTGCCGCGTCGCTGCGCTCCTCGCAATGACAATTTATTGTATGAGATTGTTGGGCTGCGAACGTAATGACAAATGTTGCCAAAGGGATAATCTATATCAATAATTTTTATTTTTATGGGTGTCCAATTTTTTTAAATAGCTTTTTACCAACATAAGCGTCAGTCCGGACAATCCTACCAGGCCGATTAGGTTTGTAAAAGCCATCATGCCATTGAATACATCACCGATAGACCAGGCCTCCTCAACCTTCATCACAGCTCCGGCGAAAATGACGAGGCAAAAAATCCAGCGGAATGGTTGCTTTATCCATGTGCCCAAGAGATATTTAAAGGAAATTTCTCCATAATAAGGAACTGTAATCAAGCTGGAATATCCGAAAAGAAGAGAGCTTGCAGCCACGATAAGGCCTCCGTACTTCGGTAAGGCGGCGTTAAAAGCAGCAGCGGTCATCGCTGTGCTGGTGATTCCTGTGTTCCAGACTCCGGTTACTAGAACTGCTAAAGCCGTAAGGGAACAGATAACGATTGTATCAATAAAAACATCTAAAGAAGCGATTAATCCTTGCCGTACAGGTTCGCTGGTTTGGGCGGTGGCATGAAAGACAGCTGCTGTTCCGGTTCCGGCTTCGTTGGAATACGCGCCTCTGGCCAGGCCGTAACGGATAGCTCGTGCTATAGTCATACCTGCCACTCCTCCTGTGATAGCTGAGGGGTTGAAGGCTCCGACGAAAATGAGGTAGAAAGCGTGGGGGAGATGAGGGGCGAAGGCTATTAAGGTAAAAAGGGCACCAAAGATGTACAAGAAGACCATAAAAGGGCTTAAAAATGTTGTCACCTTGGCTATAGATTTAATTCCTCCGACGATGACCAGCCAGGTCAGAACAGCCAAGCCAAGGCCAGAAATCCACGGTTCTAATCCCAATTGTGTCTTTAAAGCCAGGGCTATTGAGTTGGACTGAATGGAAGTGGTTGCAAAAAGAGGCTTACAGCCCATAAAGAAAGCATATATGCCTGCCAGCCAAGGGAGTTTCAATCCATCTCTTATGTAGTACATGGGACCACCCGCCACTGAGCCATCTGGAGTAATCCTCTTGAATTTCTGCCCCAAGACAGCTTCAACAAGCTTTGTGGCCATGCCGACGAAGGCAAGGATCCACATCCAGAAAACTGCTCCGGGACCGCCCATGGCGATTGCTGTGCAAACTCCAGCAATATTTCCGTTTCCAACCGTGCAGGCCAAAGAGGTGGTTAAGGCCTGGAAAGGGGTAATGTCACCCTCGCGCTCCTTTGCGGTTTCCCCAAAATCCTTCTGCCCTAGACCAAAGCGGAAAGAAAGTCCCAGACGGCGAAGCTGGACAAAGCGCAGGCGGATGGTTAGAAAAAATCCTACTCCTAAGAGGAGGATAACCGTCTGAGGACCCCAGACTATGGTGGCCAGGAAGCGGATTGTGCGATCAAATAAGTCCATATCTTTTTTTCCTATTTCAGCTTGGCGTCTAGGCTAATACGGTAATTCTTTTCCTCTGTGGCAAAAATTTTTTCCAAGATTCCTTTAAGATAAATTTATCGGTCCTTTCTTTTTTATATTTTCCTGGTTCATCCGAGAAAGCAAAAAAAACTGGCATAGAGGATTAGTTTCCTTTCAAGTCTTTTTTTTCTTCTTTTTTCTTTCGATTTCCTTTTTTACAGCAGGATGGAGCATGAAAAAGTACCAAGCGCCCAAAAGAACAAGAAGCATGATGAATCTGGAAACATCTCCTTGAATGAGAGAGTAGACAGCATAAACAAAAATAGCAAGGAGAGCAAAAAGATGAAAGAAGGAGAATATCCAGTCGAGCATTGCAGTCAGGAGAAGTTCGAAGCTCCGAAGATGACGTAATTATCAGCCAAAAAGCTAATCGTTTTCCACCCGGCGGATGGAGATAATCGTTATGGTTTCCCTCGGAACATTCGCCCGGCCGCTTTTTGTCATTATTGTAACGTTAGCTATGGCATCAACGACGTCCATGCCATTTATAACTTTTCCGAAGACAGCATACCCGTATCCTTCAGGAGTATTGTCTCTGTGATCCAGACCAGGATTGTCCACATGGTTTATAAAGAACTGGCAAGAGGCACTGTCTTTGTCAGGCATTCGAGCCATGGCAATCGTTCCTCTGTTGTTTTTTAGCTTATTCGCAGCTTCGTTCTTTATGGTAGGCTTCTCCGGTTTTGATGTAAGATCCGCGGTAAGTCCGCCACCCTGAATCATGAATCCTTTCATCACCCGGTGGAATATCGTTCCATCATAGAATTTCTCGTCCACGTAGGAGAAAAAATTCTTGACAGTTATGGGCGCTTTATCTGGATAGAGTTCAATGGTTATGTCTCCCATGCTTGTTTTCATGATTACTTTTGCATTGGTCTTGTTAGCCTGGCTTGTTGTTGCAAAGGCCAAGAGCACTCCCAATATTGAAATGATCAAAAAAAGCTTTTTTAACATGAAATCCTCCTTAATGATGTTTTACAGAATTGGCGAAATCAAGATATCATAAAAAAAGGGGACAGGCTACTTTTTTATGTAAATCAATATATTTTGTAGGGGCTTGATTTATCAAGCCCACATTTTTTGAAAAATTACATGGATTTTATTAATAAAATTTTCAGAAATAATCAAGCGGTGGGCTTGATGAATCAAGCCCCTACAATCAATTCAGGTTGATCTCAATTCATATCGTCAGGTTGGCACTTAATTTTATAAGACTCCCCGACTTACACCAATTCACTCATGCTTGAGGCTGTCGACAGGATTGGCTCTAGCGGCTCTCAAGGTCTGCAGGCTTACTGTGAGCAGAGCTACTGCCAGGCCGAGCGCGGCGGAGAGAAGGAATATCCATATCTCTATGTTGGTCCGGTAGGCGAACTTTTGGAGCCATGCCTTCATGGCGAAATAGGCGATGGGCCAGGCGATGAGGTTGGCAGCTGCTATACAGTTAAGGAACTCCTGGTTGAGGAGCGCCACAATCCTGGCTGTTGACGAGCCCAGGACCTTGCGAATCCCTATCTCCTTGGTCCTCTGTTCAGCGATGAAAGAGGCAAGTCCGAAAAGGCCCAGACAGGCGATAAACACTGCCAGGGCAGCGAAGGACTTAAAGATTTTCCCCAGTCTCGCTTCACTATTGTACAGATTGTGGAAGTCCTCATCCAGAAACCTGTACTCGAAGGGATAGCCCAGGTTCATCTCGTCCCAGGTCTTTTCCAGAGAGGCCAGAGTGGCAGACACGTCGTCGGACCGTATCTTCACATACATGCGCCTCAGCCACCCGGGAAACATTTTAAATACCAGGGGCTCGATCTTATAGTGAAGGTTCTGGAAATGGGCATCCTTCATGACACCGATGATCTGGCCGTCGATATTCCAGAATCCGAACCTCTTTCCCACCACGGGTTTTTCAAGCCCCATTCGTCTTACGGCTTCCTCATTGACGATGAAGGCGGTTTCAGGATCGGTGGAATATTCCCGCGAAAAGCTCCGGCCTTCAACCAGGGGGATTTCCAAAGTCTCGATGTAATCATAATCCACGAAGTCAGCCTTGATCTCCATTTTTGCATCAGGGGGTCTTCCTTCCCACATCGGGGTGCCGGGGGAGCTCTGGATATTGGTGGGAAGAGCCATAGAGGCGGTGACGTGGAGGACATCGGGTTCTTGCAGAAACCGTTCGCAGATGGATCCGTACCTGTCGTGGAGTTCGCCGTGGATACTCAAATAGATGATGTGCTCCCGGTTAAAACCCAGATCAATGTTTCTCATGTAGGAGAGCTGGCGGGAAATTATGAGCGTTCCGATGATGAGAAAAACAGACAGCGTAAACTGGAAAATAACCAGTACCTTTCTAAACAGAGGATTGGCCCCGGATGAGCGCTCGGTACTTTTGAGGATCCGGATAGGCTGGAACGCGGATAGGAAGAGCGCCGGGTAGCTGCCGGATAAAATGCCGGTCACTAGGGCCAGGCCGATAAATCCGAGTAAGAGAATGGAGTTGTTCCACCAGCCTGAGGTGAGTTGTTTGCCAGAGAGGGTGTTGAACAGCGGAAGCAGTAACTCCAGGAGAATAAGGGCGATCACCAGGGCGAAAAGCGCTATCAGAATGGACTCGCCGAAGAACTGCCGGATAAGCTGAGACCTCTCAGCTCCTACCACTTTCCTCAGCGCGACTTCCTTAGCCCGGTTGGCTGAGCGGGCTGTGGTGAGGTTCATGAAATTGACGCAGGCGATGAGCAAAACGAACACGGCCAGGGCACTGAAGATCCAGACATATTTTATATCGCCCCTGTTTCTGAGATCATGGCCCAGGTTGGAGAAAAGGTGGATGTCGGTCAGAGGCTGGAGAGCCAGTTCATCTGTGTCCTCCTCGGTATATTTTTTGAGGTAGCTTGTGAGTTTCTGGTTGAGATTCTCGGCGGAGGCTGATTGCTCCAGCATGACATAGGTACGAAAGGAATTGAATCCCCAGTTATCCGCGTTGTCTTCCCCGATGGATTCATTGATGAGGATTTCAAAGGGGGACAGGAGGTCGAATTCAAGACTGGAATTTAGTGAATCATTGTGGATGACTCCGGTGATTATGACATCGTAAGAGTTGTTGACTGTCAGGGTTTTTCCGATGGGATCTTCCTCGTTGAAATACTTGGCCGCGGTTTTTTCCGTGAGGATGACCGAGTAGGGTTTGGATAAGACGGTTTCCGGGTCGCCTTTTACCAGAGGGAAGGAAAACATGTTGAAAAAATCAGGGTCGGCATGCCTAAATCCTGGCTCGTTAAAGCTCTTGTCTTTATAGGTGACGAGCTGTCTCTGCCAGTAGCCGAACCGGGTGGCCTTGTTGATTTCAGGAAAATCTCTTTTAAGGGCTGCGGCCATGGGAGGAGGAGTCAGCGTGCTGGTGGAATTCTTCTTCGTGGCGGATTCGTTGCGGTAAACCCGGTAAATCCGACTGGCGTTTGTGTTGAAACGATCGAAACTCCATTCATCCGCCACCCAGAGAACGATCAGCATACAGACGGTTAGGCCTATGGCCAGGCCGGAGATATTGATGAGGGAATAACCTTTATGGCGGCGGATTGTGCGCAGGGCTGTCTTTACGTAATTCCAGACCAAGGCAGGCATGAAGCGGCCGGGGCGAAGGGGGGAGCGGCGGTTGAGCATGACGAGACGGTTTTTGTTGTATTCCGCGGCAATGCTTTCAGCTGTCCCTACTTGGGCAACAGCCTGGCGGAAAGCATCCTCTTCCGTGAGCCCTGCTTGTCTCTGGGCATTGTAGGTGTCGCGAAGGTAGAGTTCGATGTCTGCGATGAAACCGTTCTCGAACACTTCATGTTTTTGTAAGCTTTTTTTCCATTTTCTGATTTCTTTTCCCAGATCGAACATCATTCCTCCTGCTGGTTTTAATCCTCGGCGGGAATCGGCTTTGTAAGCCGGACTAATGCTTGCCAGATATTCCGCCAGCTTACAAGTTCTGATGCCAGTTCCTTACGGCCCTTCTCGGTGATGGTATAGTAGTGTCGGGGCCGGCTTTCTCCGGAGAGTTTCCATTTAGAAGTGATCAGGTCGTCCATTTCCATTCTCTGTAAGACCGGATAAAGCATCCCGTCCGTCCATTTAAGATGCCCTCCTGAAATGTCTTTAACTTTCTGGATTATGCTGTAGCCGTAATCCTCTCCTCTGGAGAGAATCGCCAGAATTATGGGCCTGGTTGATGCAGCCATCAATGTTTTTGATATCATTTTGTGCCTCATACTCGAAGATACATTCGCAATATATGTATGCATATTTCATGCCAAATGAAGGCTCCATGGGGAGCCGGGGGAATGGTAGTTCAGCGTATGGAAGGTTTGTTCATTTCTGAGACAGCGACTGTTCGATTCTGGACGGATTAGTAATAATCGTATTTTTCCTCACTTAGAGAAACCTTTTCCTTTTAAATAAGACTTTCTAAAAGGCAGACTATTATGCAGAAAGAAGAAGAGACGTGTAAGCTCCATGAGATTCTAATTCCCTAATCAGATAAACCTGAATCCTTCGAAGAAGTATTAAAAAAAATCTTCGGAAGGTTAACCGCGTTGACGACCTGCCCGGGAGCTTAAAGCTCCCGGGCAGGTGAGGTGTTTACCGAATGACTTACTTTTTGAACAACTCATGGAAATGAAACTCGATCCATTTCATGTAGGGGGCATCCCACATGTCAGTCTTCAGGTCGTCAACAGCGATGAGAACGCGGCGTTCATTCGCGAGAAAGACAACGGAATATTCGGTTGTGCCGTGGGCAACTTGTTGCAGGAGCCTTATTGCCTCGTTGAGTCCCAGGGATATGCCTTGACGGGACCATGCTTCCAGCGTGTGCATGCCCGTCTCATACCGCCGGCGGGAAGAAAAAGAGACAGGGCTTCCCAGGGAGTCATCGTGTCGATCCGGGTCGAAGCCGTAAATGAGATGGTGATTTGAGGCCATAATGTTGGTCAGATCTACAGGCCGAACGTCCGAGGGGGTTCGCATGGCAAAACCGGCGCGACCACCCTCGTAGACAAAGGCCGGCGATTTTTGACCATTGTAGGGTACTGCCCATAGGATGATCGATCCGGCTGCCGTGATACCGCCTGTTGAACATGCAAAGGGCTTCATCATCTTCAGAACGCTTTCTGGGGAAGCATCCCTGCCTTGTTTTTCCAGAATGATTCGCTGAATCCAGGAACAGGGTACGACGCCGTCGGGGACAGGTCCAGGGCCTGAGCCTCCGGCGTTTTCCATACTGTATAGGCCCTCCTCATTGATGCCCGAAATCGTACCGACAAATCCGGGCCACATGGTCGAGACCCAGCGTTTACGACCGGATTCAGAAGGATCCACCGCATAAACGAGAAAATGGCTGACCGTGACCTTCCTCACATCGCATTCCCCGTCCATGTTCCTGGCAGCGATGAGACCGCCGTTGAGTTCACTGCCTTCCGTTTGTGATCCCCAGAAGGCAAATTGGGTACAGGACGAAGGATCAGCTATCGGAAAGGCCGCTCGTCTCTCGATATAGGCATTGATGGCCAGGAGGTCGGTCCGCTTAAAATCGCGTTCCAGAGCCTCCACACGCATATCAATACCCGATGCTTGCATGCCCCTGATGACGGCATCAGACTCCTTCAGGAATTCGGATGGATAGTTGAAGTGACCCTCCAGGAAGGGGACGAAAGTGTCCTTATAACGTTTTGCCGAGCGCCAGTTATCTTCGATGATGTAGAATTCAAAAAAGTCGATGATCTGTCTTCCCACCAGATAACCATGAGCAAAACCCCTTTCCTCTGCTGTTCCCCAGAGTTGTAAGACCGGAAGCCCCCGCATCCAGCTGAGGGCCCCATGCTCAATAATTTTATCCTCCCTGGAAAAAATCGTGGGGACACGAAGCCTGAAATCGCAATCGGTCGCGTCGGATTGCGTGAGATCAATCGGATCCCATCTTCCACCAAGAATCGACGTAAACCAGCCGAACGGTTCGGGAGGATCGAATCCCACTTCACCATTTCCATCGGTATCGATAAAAGCCAGAGTTGAGTAGTGACCAGGAACTAAACCGTCAAATGTGTAACTACCTGGTTTTTCCAGCTTAAGAGTTTGGAACGGATCGACATCACCATAGATATCCGCCTTGGTGAGCCGGTGGGCCCGCCCTTCAGAGGAAACACGCAGTTTGTACAGATTGACAATGATGCTTCCTGATTGATCGCCTTCATAAATCAAACGCCCGGATATGGATCTCGTATTCGCGCTGGTTTTCCCACAGCCCAAAACAAAAAGGGATAGTACGGTTGCGATTAATTTGTGTTTTATCATCTTTCTTGTCCTCCCATGCTTAGTTACCATTTATCATCAATTAAGATCACTACAGTAGTTGTCCAATAATCTTAAATTGAATTTTAACAGTTAAGTTCGCAAAAGGGATAGGAAATTATTTTTTTGTTTGCAGCAAATCCTTCACAATTTTCTACGATTACCGTCCGCTGACGTTCTGGAATAAGAGTATCACGGTTAAAACAGCCACGTCGATGCCCACAAAATCGCAACTATTCGCGAAAAGTAGTTGAATTCTCTGAAAGGATAGGAATTTCCTTTTGCTGGTCACCACAAACTTCCCATAAATAAGTCGAATTTCCACTTGTTAACATCCCCGAACAAACATATCACTTCTTAAAAGGCAAGGGCAATTACCTGTGGGACTGATCATGTTAGTCTACGTTAGTCTGTCATTTTGCAAATGAGCTTTTTCTGTAGCCAAGTTGACGACAAAAGAAGCTTTAATCCGATTAATTCAAAAGTTGACTTTTTATTTTATCGGGTTAAAATATAAATATGATTGAGAGAAAACTGTTTAAAAATCTTAAAGATCACCTAACCCATAAAGAAATTAGCCTTATTATCGGGCCGCGTCAAGCTGGAAAAACAACCCTGATGCTATTGTTAAAAAATAAATTAGATAAGAAAAGAGAGCGAACTCTCTTTCTAAACCTTGATATTGAGGCTGATAAAAGATTCTTTAGCTCTCAAGAAACACTTATAAAAAAGATCGAGCTGGAGCTTGGGAAAAAGAAAGGTTTTGTTTTCATCGATGAAATTCAAAGAAAAGAAGACGCAGGGATTTTCCTTAAAGGTATATACGATATGAACCTGCCCTATAAATATATTGTCTCTGGTTCAGGCAGTGTTGAGTTAAAAAGAAAAATTCATGAGTCATTAGTTGGAAGGAAAAGGATATTTGAGCTCAACACGCTTTCCTTTGAAGAGTTTTTCAACTTCAAAACACAATATCGTTATAAAACAAGCTTATTAGACTTTTTTAATTTGGAAGTAGATAAAACAAGGCTTTTTTTAGATGAGTATCTACTTTTTGGCGGCTACCCGCGGGTAGTTTTAGCGGAAAATATCAGCGAAAAACAACAAGAGATCAGCGAAATTTACCAGAGCTACCTGGAAAAAGATATTGCCTATCTGCTCCATGTAAAAAAAACTGAAGCCCTATCTAACCTTGTGGGGATAATAGCGGCACAGACTGGGAGATTAATTAATTTTTCTGAATTATCTTCTCTGTTAGGAATTTCTGCCCAAACAGTTAAGGATTATCTCTGGTATCTAGAAAAGACTTTTATTTTACATAGAGTAACACCCTATTTCCACAATGTCCGTAAAGAGATTCGCAAATCACCTCTGTTTTATTTTTTCGATTTGGGCTTGAGAAATTACTCTGTTGGCAGTTTTGGCAATCTTACTATGTCAGAGATTGGATTTGTTTTCCAAAACTTGGTTTTTAATGTGGTGAGAGATAAATTGATCCATTCGCCAGCCAGAGTTCACTTTTGGAAAACCACTGATGGAGCTGAAGTTGATTTTGTGATTGACCTTAAGAGAGGACTGATACCAATAGAAGTAAAATTGGCAGCACTAAAAAAAGCAACCATTCCCAGGTCATTGAGAAGCTTCATTTCGCAGTACAATCCCCCAAAATCTTACATTATAAATATGGCATTAAAGGAAATTGTTAAAATTGAAAAAACAAAAGTCTATTTTATTCCCTTCTTTGAGTTGATGAGTTTAGATTTTACTCATTGACTCTGAAGCGCTTCCAGCCTCTTCTTCGAATCCTCAACCTCAGCTATCCCAGAGTCAGCGTCTTTCCAGAGGGTGAGGAATTTTGCTGCGCCTAATTATTGTATCTCTTTGCTTCGGATTCTATTATAACAATCCCAATGCCACGAGGATATTCTTTCCCATCTTCCTCCTTAACGAAGGAAACTGGCGTGAGTAATATCGGGAATTGGGTCTCTTGCCAAAGCACAGATGAAAAGGATAGGAATTTCCTTTTGCTGGTCACCACAAACTTCCCATAAATATGTCGAATTTCCACTTGTTAACATCCCCGAACAAACATATCGCTTCTTAAAAGGCAAGGTCAATTACCAGAAAATAGAATCAAACAGCGAAACAGCAAGCCGCAAGATAGACACCAGCTCTCAAATGAATAAGAGAGCAACCAGGGACGCATTCAGAAGTATTCGTCTTTTTCCTCGGCTGCCATCAGAAGTTCCGGCTGCGCAATTTGGGGAGGGGGAGGGCGTTCGGGTTGGAAGGAGAGTTTGAGGTGGCGGATGATTCTATCCACCACAGGATAATCAGTGATAAAAGCGATCACTTTCATCTGGTCCTAAAAAAAGGCGATACTGATACCGGGGCTGGCATGACATTCCTCCACGGCATCTATCATAAATCTAAGGGAATCGAGCTTGCCCGCTTAAGAACCGTTTGGACAAAATTCAGGTGACGCCTTATTAAGCCTTGGCTTTCTGACGTATGCTTAGAAGAATATAGTAGACCGTCGGAGTAGCGACGAGAGAGAGTAGCACAGAAATACAGAGTGAACCGATGACGGCGATGGCCAGCGGCTTGAGCATATCTGCACCGGCGCCAATGCCGTAAGCCAGAGGAAGCATCCCAAGTGCCGCTGCCAAGGACGTCATCAAGACAGGCCGCAGCCTGCGGCGTCCCGACCGAACGAGCGCTTCGGCCAGATCAAATCCCTCTGCCAGCAAATGCTTCACGAAATCGAGCATGAGAATGCCGTTCTTGGCCACGATCCCGATGCCGATGATGGCGCCCAGGAGAGAGACGACATTCAAAGACGTCCCGGTCATCCACAGAGCCAGGACCGTCCCGAACATGGCCAGGACAGCCCCAAAGACGATCGCCACTGGCTCATAAAAAGACCCGAACTCTAAAAGGAGCACGGTGAAGACAAGAAAGATAGCCATGAGCAGGACAATAACGAGGTTCCGGAAGCTTTCCTGCTGCTGCTCGGTAGAGACCTCCGTATTCGATCGTTCCCGGGGGGATGGACTTATCTCTGCTCAGTGTTTCACGAATCTCGGCCATGGCGCTCCCCGTGTCGCGGCCCTCGAGCCGGGCTGTGACGGCGACATCCTGCCGCGAGTCTTCCCGACGGAGCTCAAGCTGCCCAGGCTCTTCCACGATATCGACGACCTGCGACAGCTTAACGAGCGCCCCGTCCGGAGTCCGCAACGGCAGTTCCCGAAGGCTGGCCAGCCGGTCGAGGCGGGAGGGCTCCACCTTCACCCGGATATCGACCACCCGATCGCCTTCCAGTACCGAGGAAGCCGTTCGGCCCAGCATTGCCGTATTCAGGGCCGCGGCGACGTCATCCGCGGTCAGACCGAACCGCCCCGCTTCCGCCGGGCGCACGCGGAGGCTGATCGTCGGGCCGGTATAGACCAACCCGTTAAACGTGTCTACGACGCCTGGAATTTTCTTAATCTGCTCCTCGATCTCGGGTGCCTTCTTCTTGAGCCAGGTCTGGTTGGTGGAAAACAGCTTCACTTCAATGGGTTGAGGCGCCCACATCAAATCGCCGATCAGGTCGCCCAGGATTCCTGGAAACTCCCAAGTCAGGCCGCGGAGCTCTATGTTAAACGTCCTCCGCAATTCGGAGATCACGTCCGCGGTTTTCCTCCGACGATTCCTTTTCAGCTTGACCAGAAAATCTCCGGTGTTTGGCTCGGCGATGGACAGCGCCAGCCGGGCCCCGGTGCGGCGCGAATAACTTTCCAGCTCCGGGATAGTCCGCAGAATCTTCTCCGCTTGCAGAAGCTGCCGGTGAGTCTCCGCCAGGCTCGTCCCGGGCGGGGTGAAATAATCAATGACGAACCCTCCCTCATCCAGGGCGGCAGGAATTCGCTGTCGAGCTGATTGTAGAGAAAGATCCCGGCGAGGAGCACCAGCCCGCAGGCGCCCAGCGTGCGCCAACGATGCCGAAGGGCAGCGCGCACAGCGATTTCATAGATTTGAATCACGCGGCGGAGCAGGAAGCCGACCTGCTCAGCCTGTGGCCCGGGCTTCTCTCTCCGGCGCGGCCGGATGAGCGAGGCGGCGAGCGACGGCGTCAGGGTCACGGCCAGAAGGAGCGACATGAGCAGTGAAACAACCATGGTCAACGCCAAGGCGCGGAAAAAGACGCCGGTGATCCCTCCAAGAAAAGCCAAAGGAACAAACACGACGACCGGCGTCAGCGTCGAGCCGACCAGCGGCCGGGAGATCTCGCCGATCGCCTCTCGAATGGCCTCCATCCGTCCCAATCCGGACATCCTTTTGGTATGGATCGCTTCGACGACGACAATCGCGTCGTCGATGATCAGGCCGATGGCGGCGGCGATGCCTCCCAAGGTCATCAAATTGAAGGTGAGCCCGCTGATCTTCATGGACAGGAGCGTGGTCAGGACGGTTACGGGGATGACCATCGTCGCGACGAGCGTTGTGCTCCAATTCTTCAGAAAAAAATAAAGGATAAATACGGACAAAATCAGGCCGAATATGATCGCTTCCCATACGCTCTCGACCGAAGCGCGGACGATCTCTGACTGGTCATAGAAAAAAGCGAGCTTCATGTCCGGAGGCAATATTCGCTTCAGTTCTGCCAACTGTTTCTTGAGGGCATTGGCGATGTCCAGGGTGCTTCCGTCGGGCTGGCTGCGGACATTAAGCAAAACCGCGTTCTCTCCATCGGCCGTCACCACATTAAAGACCGGCTGGGGCCCGCGCTCGACCCGGGCGAAGTCGCGGACGCGGACCGGATGGCCGTCGGCGACCGTCACCGGGAAGTTTTCGATATCCCGGATCGAATGGACCCGGCCGTCGACCACGGTCAGATAGAGCATATGGTTCTCTTCATGCATACCGGCCGATGCCACAAAATTGTTATTCGTTAGGGCGTCCGTAACCTGAGTAAGGGTCAGATTGGCGGCGCTCAGCAAAAGAGGATTGACTACGATGTGGTATTCGGGAGTGCGGCCGCCGACGAGGTCCACGCGGGCGACGCCGGGAATCCGCAGGAACCGCAGCTTGAGATTATAGCGCGCTGTTTCCCAAAGCTCGGTGATGCCGCGCGTCCGGCTGGTGAGGCTGATGCCGATGATCGGGAAAGCCGAAAAGGTCAACCGGAAGACAGTCGTTTCGACGGTCGCGGGCAAAGCGTTGCGAATCTGGGAGAGCCGGCTGAGCACATAGAGCTCGGACTCGATCATCCTGACCTTCCAGGTGAAAAAGACGCTGATTTCCGCCGAACCGCGGCCTGTGGCCGAGCGGACCGTGGTCACACCCCGAATGTCCTTCATCGCCTCTTCAATAGGGCGGGTGATGGTCGCCATCATCTCGTCGGCCGGCATGACGCCGTTGTCCACGAGGATGACGACGCGGGGAAAATTCGTCTGGGGAAAGACCGACGAAGAGATATTCAAGGCCGAATAGACTCCGGCCAGACAGAGGGCGGCGCAGATGAACGCTATTGAAAGCGAATGTTGAGTAGCGAACCTGCCCAAAACTGGACTTTCACTCATGTCTCTCATTGATAATATGGATTTTGGTTGCATAAGGAACAGCATAGGCGTCTTCGGTGATGATGACCAGGCCTTCTCTCAGTCCGTCTCCAATCACTTCGACGAGCCCGCCTTCCCGCAAGCCAATTTTGACCGGTTTCCATACGGCTTTGTCATCTTCGACCAGGACAATCTTGCCGGTTTCACTTCCTACGGAATCGGCTATGACGGCGGCTTCCGGGACGACGAGGCAGCCGGCGTGTTCCTCGCAGACAATGCGGACGCTCAGGAATTGGCCCGGACGGAAGCCGGCGCCTGCAGGAACTGAGATGCGGACCGGCACTGTGTCGGTCTTCTCATCGATCTTCGAACCGATATAGACCACAGCGCCGGGGATTTTGCTGTCGGTTTCGAATTGAGCCTGCTGGCCAGCCTTGACCAACGCTGCTTCACGGTTTGGAATATTCACGGCCGCGACAAGCCGGTCGAGGTCGACAATCGCCGCCAGCACTGTGTTAAGCTCCACGGCTTCGCCCGGCTCGGTATTGATCTTGACCACTGTTCCGGCGAGCGGAGCCTTGATCCTCAAAAGGGCAAGATCAATCTCGGCCGCAGCGAGTCCGCTGCGGGCATCGTTGAGCTGCTGCTCTGCTTCAAGGTAGCTCTTCTTGGATGTTTTCCCCCCACTGGAAGCAGCTTCTTTTGCCGCTCGAAATTCTCCTCGGCGAAAACCAAGGCTTTTTTCGCCTTTTCATAGGCGACGTCGGCGAGGCGGCTGTCCAGTTGAAAGAGAATTGTTCCTTTAGACACTTTCTGGCCTTCAATGCACTCGATGCGGACCACGATACCCGCCACGGGCGAGGCCACTTGAGCGTCTGCCGGTGGACGTCCCAAGCCAGCAGGTTCAGGCTCTACGGACCCGTAGGCCGTGACAAAGTGATGGAGCGTCGCGCGCTGGATCTTGCCGACATGGACGGCCATGTCCGCGGCGACCTCTTCATTCTCTTCGCCCGCTTTGCGATGAACGAGTTTTATGATTATGACAGCGGCCAACACGGCCGCAGCCAGAACGACCAAAGCTATTCCTATTCGGTGCTTACTCATCTTTTCGCTCCTTTGCTTGTCCAAGGGACTTTCTTTGCGGCTCCATGAGCCAATCCTTCAGGTCGAGCGGACTCTGCATGGCGTCTTCTATCTCTCCGACAAGATTCGCATCTCGATTCTGTGGTGGCCTCCTATGTCCGGAAGAGCTTTCATTTTCGCTTTCTTGGCACCTGTCGGCGTCGGATTATATAGTTCTATTCTGATTATAACCAAGAATTCCAGATATAAGGAAAAGAGTATCCTTTATCTGTGATGAAATGAAAAAAAGGAGGTATCGCATGAAATTACTCATAACGGCGTCCGTCTTCATTTCGGCGGCCTGCCTTCTATTTTTAT
>Ga0307380_10001131_pt1 | contig 40005 bp, 50 predicted proteins | sample UN3MG_FD_202239 | JGI IMG/M metagenome (GOLD analysis project Ga0307380, IMG submission 202239) | Soil microbial communities from Risofladan, Vaasa, Finland - UN-3 | ecosystem: Environmental > Terrestrial > Soil > Coastal area > Acid sulfate soil | place: Finland: Risofladan, Vaasa | collected...
ATCCTTTATACAAAGATGTAGACAAAGAGATTAACAATATCGCTAAAGGGGTGCGGGGTGCGTTAAGTCATATCAAACAACTAGATAAGTGATTGAAAGAATCTTATGCTGACTATCGAAATCAAAGGTCAAGGCAACAACGGGTCTTTGGCAGTTTTGCTAGAATATCTTCTGATGACCCACGGCTACCAAGTACACCGAGGTCATGTGTACACCGACGGTTTGACTGAAATGCAAAGAGCCCAAATTTTGCAAAGGATGATTCACAATAAGAAGACCACGCACGAAGAGCTTAAAGAAGTTTTACTGGACGTGGTACTTTAAGCTATTCTATATTAGTTTTTTAAAAATCTTTTTGATTTGTTATTTGGGCTGTCGCCCCGATCGCAATCAATTTTCTAGGGGACGCTTTATGAATTTATTTTTATTGGGGTTGATCAGTTTGCTGATCGTTTCTTGCGGGGAAGACAAGCTTAGCATCAAAAAGACCCAAGGCCCTAAAGGTGAAGTGGGGGCCGCAGGCGAAACTGGCTCTAAAGGTGAAGTGGGGGCCGGGGAACCGGGCGTTAAAGGCGAGGTGGGCTCGGTAGGCCCTGTAGGGGAAAAAGGTCCTATAGGCTTACAAGGTCCGATTGGTCCGATTGGATCACAAGGCTTAGTAGGTCCGGTTGGTCCTAGGGGAGCTACTGGCGCTACCGGGGCAGGGGAACGTGGTCCTGTAGGCCCAGCAGGCGAAAAAGGTGATGTAGGTCAAGCTGGAATCCAAGGCCCGGTAGGCGAAACTGGCGCGGCTGGCCCTTCGGGAGCCCAAGGCCCTATCGGCGACAATGGTAGCCATGGCGAAAAAGGCGATCAGGGCGAAAGAGGCCCAGCAGGTAATGATGGACAAGGTTGTGAAATCACTGATGAAGGTAACATCAGATGCGACGGCCAGGTTATCGTAATTCCTAAATTCGTAGAACGAACGGACACTTTTTGTGTGTACAATAATCATAGCGATAGATGGTATTCTAAAGTAATAACATACTACACTAAAGGTGGTGACCAAGGAGATATCATCCCTGACCTCGCTGGTAGTGACATCCATCATCTATGCCGTTAAGAAAGGTTTTCACAATGAATTATCTAGTTTTGAGTGTGTTATTGCTATTGGGTACTGCTATTTCGGCAGCCCCCGCAGAAGAAGACTTGGAAGGGATCGAAGCGAAAGAAGCTCCGCCTGTTTTTTTGGAAGGGGCTACTTATCAAGTTATGATGAAAGACGGCACCGTGTTCAACGCTACCGCGAAGGATTTTAAGTTGGTGCCTAGGGTCAAACGAAAACCACCACGCATTAGAGTTATCTCCAAGATTGTCGAAAAGGTTGTAGAAAAAGAGACCTTCAGCCGCTACCAACTTTCTTTTTACGCGGGGTCGGGGCCTACGGATCTAAAGTTTGAAGACGGGGTGGAAGAAGCATCCGCTGTTTCATCCAAGGATGCTGTTTTAGGCATCGGGCTTGGGATGAATTACAATGCGGATTGGGGTTTGCAAGGATTGCTTTTGACCAACGAAACCGTGATGCTCGGAGTTCACGTAAATTTCGGCCAGAAATAAATGAAAGAGCAGGGCCTGGGCAAATTTGTCTGTACAACTTGCAAACGCAAGTTTAAAGCCAAACCAGGCCCCCACGTCAATTGCCCCTTTTGCGGATCGAAGTATGTCAAATGGGCAAGCTTTCCGTAAACTTCCGCCCCATCAAGCCCTAGCCTTTTCTAAAGCGTCACGCCAAGACGGCCCTTCACCCTTGATGATTGTCGCCTTGGGCAAAATCCCAGAAGGTTCGGTGTACACACCAACTTCATAGTGCCAATGCGGAATCGCACCTGCGCCAGGGCCGGAACACCCTTTATGTTTGCACCCAACTTTTAGACAGCGATAGGATTCCAAATGGAAATTTTCGCCCCACCTAGCTTCAGCTTCTTTGATAGCTTGTCGTCGTCTCATTTTCATTTCAAGATCCTTTATTTTGACATTGAAAATCGTGTCTTCGTGCAGTACGATTTCAATGACCTTTTGTCAAGTAAGAGAATAGTGGTACAGGAGATTTTTTTGTCGAAGAATATAGACCATATAGTCATCACGACTGTTGACGGATTTTTAAATTGTGTGCATTGCGGAGACCGTTACGACCATCAAAAAGCTTTACCCGCGTCGATAAATATGAGTATCGCAATCATCAACCAATTTAAAGAAGATCACATCGATTGCAAACTTTCGGAAGAAGGCACCGAATTAGCCAAGGATAATTTTATAGCTTTTGAAAATGCCAGAATCAAATTCACCGCTACCCGCGCCCAATTATATACGATGTTAGTAACGGTCGCTTCTCGACGCGGGTCGAAGTTCACCCAAGAAGAATTTGACGACAAAGCAGACCGGTTGCTGAGGAAGAATCCTCAAGGTTGTTCCGCGAAATCTTGGTTCCCCGCATTAAACTTTTCGATTCACACACTCGAAGACATTGAAGATGGTTACTACATATTCAAACAAGACTACACAAGACTTAAGGACTTACTCGTGACGAACGGAGCTAAAATTCTATGAGACCAGAAGAAGCTAAAGAGGCTATAGCGAAAGCGAACGCCCCCACGACTACCCCTTCAAACGATCTTTCAGCAAACTTTACCAACCATCGGCGGTCTTGCCCAAAGTGCAGTACCGCGACAGGTTCCAAGAGTCTTTGCTCGGCAGGCTTAAGTATGTTCGAACACCTTAATGGCAGACCACCTAAAAATTTAATTCGGTAGGCATTTCGGTGGGCAAGCAATCGTCCGACCCACAAGCGGGAAATTCGGGAAATTCGGGAAATTCTTGATCTTGTCTTAATTCAGCTTCGGCATTTTCAATATCTTCAATTTCGTCGAGACAAGAATGACCGTGGGCGTACCACCCAAACCATCCGCTTGCCGCTATGATCAAGAACAGCTCTATCATTTAAAAAATCCCTTCGTAGTGTTGATTACGCAGGCTAACACGTCTACATCCACGTAGACAACATCCTTATCGAAATCGGTCCTCACCTTTCTTAAAACATTCAATCATAGCCCTAGCAGACTCCAGGGTACTTTGTTCGGTGTTGCTAGCTTGGATAAGATGCCTACCACCGGAATTTGTTCTGATGTACACAACCATTTGATCCGCCCGCTTAACCAGATCCGCAATCTCCGAATACAACTTTTCGGCTGGTGATTTCAAATTATTCATTTTCATCCCCTTCAAAAAAAGACCAATCCGGCTTTCCGTTTTTGTAAGGCATGTCTTCCGAACCTTCACACTTTCCTGACGCCACCCCATGCAAAAAAAGCTTGCCGTCCAAACAAACCTTTTTGGGGGTCGTCGCACAAGAACTAACTAAGCCGACTATCAAAATCACGATCCTTGTCATTGTAAATATCCACTTATTTGGTTTATCCAAAATCGAGGGATCATACAACATCGGATAGTAGACTTCTACTGCTTTTAATGCTATTTGGTGTGCCATAGCCCAAGGGCTTTTGATTAAGAATGAAGGGGTAACATATTGGATTTAATGGATATTCTCAAGGGTCATATGAATAACAATGCAAATCCCTTCAAGGCGGTTTGTATACTAAGCGATCAGCCCGATCTGGATGAGCGTTTTGTATTTTTTGAAAAACGCAGGAGTGATTTCCAAAAGCGAAAGGAAGCTCTTGATGAAGAATATCGTGAGATGAACAAAGTCTTCTGGGGGATGTCGAATCCACCCTTGTTGCACGAAGTTTGCTAACCCAAAAAGAAGTCGATAGTAGCATAAATCTTCGGCTAACCGACGGGGTGATTTTCAAAGAACAAAAGGAAAAGGAATAAAAGGAATAAAAGGAATTGGCCACCCCTGCCAGATTCGAACTGGCGTTGACGGTTCGAAAAACCGCAGTCCTGGGCCACTAGACGAAGGGGTGGTAAGTTGGCTGAAAAGCGTGGAGTCAAACCACGAACTACTACGTGTACACGCCGCAATTGTCTCACGACCTTTTCAAGAGACGGCTGTAGAATTTGAATCTACGATCGCTCGCTTAACAGGCGAGGGCTTTAACCAGGCTAAGCTAAGCCGTCTTAATTTCCTAAAGGCAAACGCAAAAAAGCCCCGGTTCTTTCGATCCAGGGCTTTGAGTGTATATTTCACACAACGTCAAAAGCCTGGATACCTTTTAGGCTCCGGGTTATTTTCATTAACGTTGTTATTTAAGCTACACAAAATCGTTCGCCTTCTTATTAGGAAATTCTAAGGTAACACGGCAAGCTTCTTTTGTGCAAGATTTTTCTATTTGCTTATCTCATCGCCTTGCTCATCGCCTTGCTCATCGCCTTGCTTATTTGTTTTTCTTCGAACCCGCTTATGCTATATCTTACACAATATGGAGGTGTGCGATGTTGATAGATCATTTACGTTTGGTATCGAATCAAGGCGTTTTAGACAAGCTTAAGGGTTACAACCTTAACGGTATAAATTACTCTGAGTTTACCTTGCGTGAATTCGTCAAAAAGCTTCGCCCTGAGAATTTGATATTGTTTGATCGGGACACCGCCACCCCAGAAGACATTAAGATTATCCAAGATCTTTACGAATACGGAGCCAAACATGTAGTCGCACACTACAATTTTGATTGGCCGCCAAGTACGTGGAAAAAACGTTTGGGTTTTAAGTTCAGGATGTTTTGTGATGTGTGCGGTAATTCAAATGTTTTCGCGCCTTTTCCGATGGTGGATTACCAGGACAACATGCACAAGGCTTTACGTAACTTTCCTTACGAATATCTTTGCGAAGCTACCAAGCACGCTATCGACATCTACCACTTTTTCATGGAAATAGTGAATGACCTTGACGCCACAAGAGAGCATCTCAGGGATTACCCATTTTGCGCGACGTGCTTTTGGCAAGAAGAACCGGACCTGCGCCACGCTTACAAAAAAGCGTTGGTGAAGCGTAAAGAGAAGGAACTAGCGGAGCAACAAAAGGAAGCACAGCACATAAAAACTTGCCTGGGTTTGTTGAACCAGTACCAAAACGCTTACACCCATTTAGATGCTTATCCCGCTACTATGATCACTATCTTGAAAATGGTGATAGGTTCGGCTAACCGGTACGGTTTGTTGTGCCCTAAGTCTGCTACGATGAAACCTTTGGTAACGATAAAGGCTCGGATCGAAGCTACCGAGTATGCGTTCATCTTGCTTAGGTTGCGGCTGCTGGTGGACTCCGGGGTGTTATCTGTTGAGAGTCCTTTACCGGATACCTTCGCTAACACCAAGGTGGAGGTGAACCAAACCTCAGGGAATTACCTCGTAGATCACGACGGAGTTTACGAAGGGTTGTCTTGTAGGTACCACAACAAAAATCCAAATTTCCCGATAACCGATAAGACCCTATCCAAGTTTATTTTAGATTTTGATTCGGTCTTGGCGTACCAAGGAGCGGCCCGGTACTCCGAAGTCTTTGATGTTTTGGATTCCGAATTATTTAACGATGTAAGAGCTTTTGTATTAGCTAAGACGAAAGAGGTCGGGTTAACTTTTGATTTGAATCCTAAGAATGTCGAAGCGCTCGAACACTTACATAAAAATTATGGGGTGGTCCAGGCTTTTTCAATCGTAGTTTACGTTTTAAGATCCGCCGCCTACGACATCCTTAGGAAAGAATACACCAAAGACCAAATCGAAAAGCGGCTGGCCAGCATGTTCATCCAATACGGCCAAGAATGTAAGCGCAGCAAAACAGGGCCTTTGAACAAAGATATTTTAGACAAGCACTTTTCGTTGTCTGATCTGTCCCCGTCGCCCCGTAGCTATTTGGTGGATGTCTTAGGATTTACGGCTGGTGAACTATACACCCAACCCCTAAGCCTTGAGGAGATGAAAAAAGCTTATGCTCTGCATGGGTCGGTAAAAGCGCCACTTCCCAATTTGAAAGTAGGGGAAGGGGACTTACTTTTGTTCCCTACGTTTGAAAGCTGAATATGTTTCACAGAGAACATAATAAGATCCGCTTAGCTACTTCCTATTTGGTGCTTCACTTAGAAGCCAAAGGGTTGTACTTCCCCGATGAATCCCAATGGGGGGAAGCGGCTTCGACTTACCAATGGATCTACAGCGCCTTAACTATATTGATGACTGATATTGTGAAGAAGGTGTTCAAGGGAAAATTTCCGGGGATGCGCGTAGCCCAAACGATCTTTTCCCAAGCTCACCCTTACTTTGCTTTTGTCTTACACGATGAAATGGGTCATGACGATTTTTGTATGACCTATCACTTTGTAAGAGCTACTTGGGATGTTCGGTACACCGAGCCTTAATTTTTCGGCCCACATTAACTTCTAAGTACACCACTAGCAATTTCGGAGGTCTTATGAGCACGAACTGCGAACTGCACGGTTTATCGTCTTTGATCCAATTTGAAGGTAAAATGGTATGTCGGGAATGTATCGCTGAATACGAACTAAATCTTAAAGATTTAGAAAAGATTGGTCACGATACCATCTTACAAATTCACGAGGCGGTGGGCCGGGGTATCAAGGCACGCTTAGACGATCCCGAAGCTTTTGATCGGCTGAAGGTAGCTACCAAAACTGGCTTGGATGTCGTCGCCACCTACAACAAGATCGTCGATGACGTTTGCGAAAAAGTCAAAATGAATTGATAGCGATTAGTTATACAATCTTTCGACCCTTTAGGTACAAACTAAAATAGAATCCGTGTTCATCCTTTTCGGTCTTGAGCTTTGATTTTGCCGATCAAGCTTGCGAGATCCACGGTGCCGAACTCCGGTATTTGGTAATTGGCAAACAATTGTAGATATTCTGTTGCCTTGGTACCGTTGCCATCTTGTACCGTTTTACCACTCACCCATTGTTGCCAACCTCCTCGACCAACCAAGTGCAAAACAGCTAAGGCACCGCTCAACGTGACCCGTGTGCCGTGTAGTTCTTTATCCAATAGCCACTTATATTTCTTAAGCAACCATTTTTTGTGATCGTTAAGATGGCGATTGAATATCTCTTCTTGTAAGGCTTGGCTGGTTAGAAAAAGTTCTTTGCTAAAAGGTTCGCGCCACTCAAAAGCAGCGTTGTGCCAACCCTTGGTACCTACCCGCCTGGCGCAAAGACCAAAGTCGGTGAGACGGGCTAAGCCGAATTGGTACTTCCCCAAATAACCAAACTGATTTACCACACCGTAGTCACAAGAACTTTCCCGTTTGGCCAGGGTCTCTGCAAATTGTGGCCAAGGTATCGCACCACTATTTGGGCCGGTCGGTTTGAAAAATGCTTCTATCCGTTTAACGATTTCCATGTCCGTTACCCCAGCTATCTAACAAATGGTTCCAGCTTTGATTATACACCTTAGCTTTGTAGGCCTGGGCTACCTGCTTCCCTTGCCAAATTACTTCTTTACCTTCTTTGGCTTCCACCACTAAGATGCTAGTACCTTCGTGGATAAAGATCTCGTCTTCGCTACCCCCCGGTTCCAAGTTCACGATCAAAGTTCTTTTTACGTCTATCTGGGTCGGTTTGACCAAAGCTGTGACTACTACATTGTGATCTTGGTTGCCCCAATAGCACCCCGCACCTTTTAAAGTAAAAGCCCAATAAGACCCTAGGGAGTTCCCACCTTCGATCTGGTCTAAGATTTCGTGGGGGTGGGCGACCGAGATACACCGGTAGATTTCCAAGTAGCCTTTTGTAACCTTGGCTTTAGCGAATTTCTTTTCGAATTCTCCGTACCGCTTTTTGAGATACTTTTTGGCGGTCGCTTCCCAGTCTTCGTGGTCGGTGTCTATTTCCCCTTCGTACTTGACATAGTCAGCTATCTCTTGGGGGGCTAAGCCTTCGTCCCATTCCCCTTCTTGGGGGTTGAGAACGTATTCTTCCCAATCGTAACGGAAAGAATTTTCTTCGAAGGTCTTTTTGAAAGTGGTGTTGAACGAATTAGCTACTACGATCGAAGACCCGATCCTGGCTTTACGCCTTTTGGTCTTTTCGTCTTCAGCGGCTTGCCATTCTTCATGGGATTTTTCGACATAAGGAACTTTGGTAACTTTATCCACTTTGACCTTATTGGGATTGGTGACTATAACCCACCCGGCTACGGGATCGTGGATAGCATCCCAACCAAGATCTTCGATAGTTTTGTTGATCAAACCCTTTGCTTTATACCATTCAGTACCTTCGGACTTAAGTTTGTCGCCTAGCACCGATGCCAGCTTGTGGTAGAAATTCCCCTTGTCTTCTGCGGACAACCCGGAGCTAGTGTCTTTCCATAATTCATCAGCTTCAACTTCGGCCCAGATCAAATCTAATTCGTCACTGACCTTCTTAGCGTCTTTGGCGCTGGAAGTGTCGAACTGTTTGTTGCTGCTGATCCTCGCCTCGTAAAGATACCCTGGCTCATCGTGGTTCGTAGCATACTCTATAGCTTCTTCACGGTCTTCGGTGAAGTAAATCCCAGGGCCGTAATTCACACCCTTATTATCCAGCTTAAACTTTTTGAATTTATAAGGGCTGCCGTGGTAAAACTTATTGGCCAAAGCAGAATCCAATCGGTTGGTGTTGGTGCCGTGGTAAAGAGTGACCTTACCGGCGGTGACCTTAAGCGAAGCTTCGGCTTCATAAGGCTTCGAAGACCGGATCGCTGATTTTGTAAACACCACTACTTGGTCTATGGGCGAAAGGACGCCACCGTCTTTTTCTTGGAAAACCAAAACATCCGCCCCTAGGTGGTCCTGGGCGAACTCCGAAAAGAAGGGGGTAGCTTTTAAGGGGTCGCCCCAGTCTCTAAAAACTTCTTCGGCTTCTTCGTTGTAAGAGATCACTTCTTGGGCGAATTCGTATTCGTCGTAAACATACAACGCATTGTTAGTGTTGATTTCGAATTCGTAAAGATGGCCGGGGATATCTTTTAACTTTTGACCTGCTTGGCCTTGGCGACCCCCTTTGGCATAGAATTCAGCCCATTCCTTTCCCGCTAAGTAAAGCCCCGGCCCGAAGCGACCACCACCCTTGGTGGGATCGAAAGATTTGATTGGTTTGGGGGAACCGTGATAAAGGGTTCCTTTGTAGGGCTTGATCTCAAATTCTTCACTCATGTCACCTCCAGTACTTAGAAATTAAGCATAGGAGGCGGCTTCAGCCAAGTTACTTAGGAAGGTTGGTATTCTTTCAGAATTTTTAAAAAGTCATGAAAATCTACAGGTTTGTGCTGGCAATCGGTACAACCTGAATCTAAAGCTTTGATTTTGGCATCAGCGGTCATCCCAGCGGTCATTGCCAAAATCGGTGTTTTCTTATCTGTCATCCTAATGTGCCGCGAGGCTTCGTAGCCATTCATCGAAGGCATTTGTAGATCCATAAGAATCAAATCAAATTCTTTCCCGGCAGCTTTCTCGACCGCTTCGATACCATCATTAGCTACGGAAACTTCGGCTCCTGTTGCGGTTAAAATAGTTTTGTATAAAAATTGGATGTCGATACTATCTTCGCATATCAAAATTTTCATAGATTGCAAAAAATCTGTAGGCAAAGTTAATTTCTTTTTGTCGATCGGATTCGAAAAATCGAAGTCAGATATAAATTGGGTGCCTTCAGGGCATACCATTTTCATGCTAAAAATAAACGTGCTTCCTTTGCCTAATTGGCTTCGGCCAATCACAAGATCACCTCCGAGAAGCTTGGCTAAGCTTTTCGACAACGTTAACCCTAGACCAGTACCATTTTGAATTCCGTCAAGTTGCAAAAAAGGCAAAAAGACCTTTTCAAAATCTTCTTCCCTAATGCCAATGCCTGTATCTTCGATTTTAAAAATCAAATAATCATTGCTGTGTTCCACGGACACCAAGACTTGAACATAGCCCACGCTGGTAAATTTAATAGCATTCGAAATCAGATTCACCAAAATTTGACGAACTCTTGTTACATCCGAATATAGGCGTTCGGGGACCGGACTCTTCAGAATGATTTTAAGTTGTACTCCCTTTTGTTCGCAATCAAGCCGATATTGATGATAAATTTCGGAAAGCTCTTCGGTCAATGAAAATTCACTTAATCTCAATTGTAACTTTTGCACTTCCAACTTAGACAGATCTAATATGTCGTAGATCAATTCCTTGGCTATTGTCGCGTTACGGATGATTCTGGCAACACAATCTTTTAAACTTTCTACGTCGGGTTCCGTCTGTAGCAGTTGAGCGTAACCGATAATAGCGGTGAGTGGTGTTTTCAATTCGTGACTTATGTTTGCGAGGAAAGCATTCTTGGCTTTAAGTTCTTTTTCAATCTGTGATTTTTGAAAGGCTTGAAGTTTTATATTTCCTATCCGATGGGCGATCCAAGCCCCAACCCAAATTACAACAACGGCGGCTGCGCGATTCGTTAAAACATAAAGGTCCGGTGTAGAACTTATCGGTGATAAAAATAATCCAGTAATCACCAATACCGAACACAATATGGCTATGCCCCACAAAAATACAACTCCGATATCCAAGGAAAAAGCTAATAGCATAATCAAGATATAAGGTACGCCACCAGCAATCCCTAGGGGAGTGTTTAGATCTAACATAAAAATAATTAACGTTAACAATATTAAATACATATGTGACTTCATATTTTACCCCTACAAAAAAAACCATTGACGAATAACATTTAGTTAATCAAAAATCAATGGGGCAGGGCTGTAAATAAAAATAATTTAGGGGTTTTGCAAAAGAAAACCCCCGACGGCTTCTAAGCTCTTTCGGGGGGTTTCTTCGACACCAGATTTTAATTACTCGGTTCAAGCAGCGATCAACTGCCAGAGAGATTATTTGACGCATGTGATTGCTCTCATGGATACTGTTAAGAATACAGATTTCCTTGTCGAGGTTAAATGCGGGACTTGATGGCTGGGAAAGCAGGGATCGAACCTGCGACCACCCGATTAGCGTCAGGCGCTCTACCAACTGAGCTATATCCCAAAAGACCGGGGAGGCTGGATTCGAACCAAGCGCCTAAAGTCTGTTGAGACCTGCGCTCTACCACTAAGCTACTCCCCGTTAGATGACTATATCAAAGCTGACTGGTTCCTTCTATTGCTTCCTAGAATATCATGCTCAAGACAAGACATAGCCGAAAAGAGATGAGCTATTGCATTGTTCTTGTGAGGAGAGTGAGATTCTTTCTTATTTATCCCGACTAGCATCAGTTTTGCGGCTTCAATAATGGTACTAATATCGCAGCCGTTGACGCCGTTTTTCTTGATCGGCCCATCTTGGATTTCAAACATTATAGAATTATCGTCATGATCCACCGTCACGAATTCGCCGTCATGGGTTAGTTTAGGGTTGCCTTCGTGCTGTGCCACCTTAAACCCACCAATTTCCTTCACACCTTTTAAAGTCTCTAAAGCCATTAGCTTTCACCCCTGCTTTTCTTTAGCTCTGCCCCATTATTTCTGTCTATCTGATCGTCACGGAGCATCTTCCCGGTGCATCGCCGATTTTTACGGATGATTGCCTCGCACACTTCGCAGGTACTAAACAATGCTTGTCCTTTGTTTATACTGAAGTGTGGTTTCGGTTCGGGGTGTTCACAAGCGTTTCGTAGTTCGGCTTCTTTCTTGGTAAGCTCTTTCCCCATGCTGTGAAAAATTGCTCGCATCGTTGCTAACTCGCTCACCAAAGCCTTGGTGCCCATAAGCCCCCCTTGCGCTATTCTTTAAAAATGTCGTAAAGTAATAGTACAATAAGAAACACTACAGGTACAAAAAAATATAAAGTAAATGTCTTGACCGCCTTGTCGATGACAAATCCGGCCACTCCAGTTATCACATCGATCACCTTACTCACCAAAAAGTCCACCAACCATAGCAAACCACGCAAAAAAGCACTAAACCAACTTCGCATGGTTTCGGCTCTCATATTTATTCTCCTAGAGATCTATGATGTTTACATCGGAGCTTTCCCATTCTTTGCGGGTTTGAATTCCGTCGATCCTGTCTGCGACTTCTCTGAGCTTCTTGGCTAGGTCTTTGCAACCTCGGAAACGCTTGTGGCGGACTTCTAAGCTAGAATCAGCGCATTGGACGGACATCGTCAGCCTGAAAGGGTGATTGCTCTTAGAGCCTTTGGGTGTGTGACGGCCCTTCCGTTTAGGGCCTCGCCGTTTTGGGTTTAAAGAATCCTCTACAACTTTCGAGGTGGTCCTTATGCTGATCTCGTCCCGATCAATCCTGGTAGATTGGTGGCGAAGCATGGACGAGTTCGCTGCGGCTACATCGGGTAACGCCCCACAAAAGGTCGTCACGACACACATCTCAACGGTTTTGTGATCGGGTACCTCCATACCGAACTTCAACTGCGGTCCAAAATGTTTAGAGATGTTGCCCGCTGTAACCAACCCCAAAGAAGTCATCTTGACCAACTCGAAGGGAGTAAGACACACCAGCGAACAAATATGGGTGATCTCGACTTCGGTCAAAGCCTTTTCCACTTTTTTGCCCAGGTGCAAAGTACGTATCGGTTCTATGAGCAAATCCTCCAAAGGCATCCCCACCAGCTTGGTGGCATCCGCTGTTTGTTGGTCCATAAAAATCTCGATAGCATCCAAAACATGGCTCTTGGTGCGGAATCCTTTGGTGAACTTGCGAAGGATATCTATAGTGATGATATCGTATTCCCAACAGGCCAGAGGCATAGAGCGCTGGCTCTTATTCCAGCGCTCCATTAGCCCTAAACGCCTCTTTGTGTTGTCAGGGGTTTTTGTCATCAATGTTCTCCAGGATACCCCCTCCTTCAGGTGGGGGAGGAATGGTGAAGCCCTGCGGCGAGCATCGATTCGCTAGAATCGAAACGGTCACCAGCAATAACTTCCAAATCTATAAAAAAGTGAGTGTTTTGCGAAAGCTAAATACTAAAGCCATCCTGGAACACTCAAACCAGTGGTGCATGACAAACCAGCTAGAAAGCTTCGCTGCTAGGTCACGACTTCCCCTCGACCAGTTAAGACAGGTTTTTTTCCTTGAGGCACTGAGTCTTTGAACTCTGTTTAACTCACAAGGCACAGAGCAACGGACTGGGGCGGCATCCGAAGGTGTGTTGACTAATGTCTCTGTCTTAACGGCTACTAACAACTTTTGTACCTTTCTTTGTTAGTGGTCTGGTCAACTAGTTACCCTTGTAAGTCACCTCACAAGCCCCCTCCTTTAGGTGGGGGTAATTGACTCTACTTCCTGCTTTTGAGATGTTCTTTTCGCTTAGCTCGCTGCCGAGTTTGTTTGATGGATTCCTCGATTTTCTTGAACTCTAACCTGTTTGCGGCTCGGGCATTGCCATTGTATATCATCAGCATGTCTTCAAGAGTGTCTTTCCAAGTTCGTAGAGCGATTAACCCGGACTTCGACTTCGAAATAGCTTTGTCGAATTTCCTGGCGTCAAAGTCTGGATTGGTAGTCAAAAGAAGCAAAGCTCGGATGAACGAGCCGCTTTTAGCTTGGATCGAATGGTCTTCTTCTCTGCGGTCGATAATTTGAGAGATCGTCTCAGCGGATTCCATAGCCGTTTTTAATTGGCGATTAGACACCTTGAGTTCACCATCGACAAACAACTTCTTGGCGTTTGGGATCTTTGGCTTCCCCGTCTCATTGTCTAATCCGTAGAGCAATAATAGACCATTCGCTACATTCAGAAATTCAGGATAGCTGCGAATCAAGTCATGAAGCTTTCTGTAGTTGGGATCTTTTTTGGTGACGAATCGGTGCAGCCTTTCTCTGTCACTCCAGTCCCGGAACCCGCCATTGTGGTCGCTCATGACGGAAAAATCTACCTCTTCTTTTTCAATTACAGTGTAATAAAAACTAATACCTTCTTCTTCTTCGGTGCCTTTACAAGCTGTGAATCTGTGCTGACCTGCGGTGATAGCGAATTTGTTGCCCCTCACGACGACAATTATCGGCGACTTTTTGTCGAAGCCATGTTTCTCAATCTTCTTTCGTAGTGTTTTTGCATACTCCAGATTCACTTTTCGATTCTCATCGAGGAAAGAAAACTTTGAAAAATCCTCAGTTTTGTAGACTCGCAGATCCTCGAAGCTGTCAGTATTGGACATAATGTAATCTCCATAGAATTAAAATAAATGTCGTTTGAAAATGTAAGATAGTGGTATAGTCGGAAATATCAAGCACAAGTTAAATTTTCAGAGGAGATTCTCGTATGAGCAAGCGAATTGTTGTTTGGGTGTGTTCTGTCGCTATAGCCCTTGTGGTTAGTGGATGTACTCAAGAACAACAAAATAAATTGAGTCGAAGTATACAAAATTGGACAGGGACAGATGGTGTTTTAGACGTGATGAGTGATGGCAAGGTTATGTATCGATTCATCGCAATAGATAAACTAACTACTGCGACTGCCACCAGTGGTTCGGCATCCCGACCTTACCGCTTCGGATATGGAATCTTCGATAACAATCATAACTACAAGCAAGATGCAGGGGAAAAGAAGGTGTATTTCGAAGTTAGTGACTACGGGACTAATTACATCTTTTACGAAAACCCCTTTAAAGGCAGTGTTAAATGAAAATATTGGCGTGGGTCGTACTGGGTATCATCGCATTGCTAGCTGTAAAAGAGTTCATGTGGTGGCTGATTATTTTTGTGGCACTTTTCCAGTCTTGCAGGGTCTGCTACAAACTACTCCGGGGGATCTGATATGGAGGAACATAAACGAATCACCAAGGCTGACATCAGGCTCTTCCACGCCGAGACCGGTGAGCGCCTCGACACCGAAGACAACTATCACATCATGACCGCACCCGAACTCGTCGTGGTCATCGACGATACAGGATGGTTTGTGGTGAGCATCACCCAAGCGGGGTTACTCACCCATTTTTGGCTAATCGAATCTCAACCATGAATCTTCCAAATAAACGGCTTCTCCGGTGGGGCCGGTTCTTTGTCAGGGTCGTCGTCACCACCACCATCGTCTAGCTCTTCCCACTCCGCCCACCAGTCTTGGTAGAATTGATAAAGCATGTAAGACAAATAAGTTAACAACCCCACCACCGCCAACAAAAGAATAAAAATCCCTATGAGGATATACTCAATTGTTTCGATTGATCGTAAAAGTTCGTAGATAGAACTGGTGTGGTACAAAAGATTTAATTGAACTTCTTCCAACATTTCTACTACTGTCTTGCTTGACAAAATTAATCTCCACGATCATTGTAGCTTTAAAATTTGTAGTACACACCAAAGGGGAACTCTATGAAAGGTGCTGAAGATAGACGCAACAACGAATTAGTTCTTTCCGAAGGACAATATCTTTATTGCAGTGACACTACTAAAGGGGTCACTGTTTGCTACACGGGTCCGAAAATTATAACCGTTAGTGGTCAAGAATATCCAGTCGTTTTTGAGCAAGAAACCAGGAAGCTAAGGCTATCTACTTTAGAAGATGCGGTTCAACATAACATCTTGGTCCCCCAAGGTCAGTACGTAGAGGTTGTCAACCCGCCGAAAGATTCCAAGTTCCCTGACGATAATTCCAAGCAAAACGTGCCGGAACTCCAGATGGGTGAAAAAGTAAACATCCAAGGCCCGATCAGCTTTGCTTTGTGGCCGATGACTTCAGCCCGAGTTATTGTAGGACACCAGCTAAGATCCAACGAGTATCTTTTGCTCCGGGTCTACGATGAAGCGTCAGCTAAGGATAATTGGGATAGCGCTATTATCAAGCCGGTTACCGATGTGGACTCCGAAGGCGACAAAGATAAGAAGAAAAACAAGCCTACCGCCGCTAAGACTAACGTGGTCGCTCCAAAGGGTTCTGAAGTGAACCCAAACGACTTTGTAGTAGGTAAATTATTTATTATCAAAGGCACTGAAGTTTCCTACTTCATCCCTCCGACGGGAGTAGAAGTACTTAAGGATGAAAACGACGAGTACGTCCGTCAAGCTTTGACTTTGACTTCACTCCAGTATTGTATCCTACTGGATGAATCAGGTGATAAGACTTATCAAACTGGTCCCAACGTGGTTTTCCCTAAACCTACCGAAGTTTACGTCACGATGACTGACCGGGACGGGAACTCCAAGCGGATCTTCGCTCCTATCGAACTCAGCCTAGTGCAAGGCATCCACGTTAAAGTCATCGAAGCCTACAAAGAAGGCGACAAAGAGCACAAAAAAGGCGAAGAGCTTTTCTTGACTGGCGAAACAACGCCCATCTATTTTCCAAGACACGAGCACTCTATCATTCGCTACGACGGCAAAGACAAGCATTACGCTATCGCCGTACCCAGTGAGGGTGAAGCTCGGTATATTATGGTTAGGAACACCGGCAAGATCTTGATGAAAAAAGGTCCAGGGATGCTCTTGCCCGACCCAAGGACCGAGGTCGTGGTTCGCCGGGTGTTGTCGAACAAAGAATGTACGATGATGTACCCTGGCAACACCGAGGCGTTAGCGTATAACTCTCAGTTGAGAGAGCTATCGAAAAAGTCGCCTACTACCCGCAAAGGTGTGGTTTCCGACGGTGAATACGCTCGGGCGTTGACCAAAAATACCCGAAGAAGCAAAAAACCAGAACCAGAACGAGGCGGGACGCACGTCCAAGCTTCTTATTCAAACAGCGTCGAGGTTATGGCGGACATGGCAATGGATTTGAGCCGCCAAAACCATGACAATAAGGCCATGATGCCGGATCAATTCACCAGGGGCTCTACCTATTCTGAGCCTCGGGCAATCACTATGGACAACAAGTTCGCAGGGGTGCCCACGGTTGGTTTGTACAACGGGTACGCCGTGATGATCGTGAACAAAAAAGGCGATCGCCGGGTTGAAGTCGGGCCTAAGACTATCTTGTTGGAGTACGACGAGACCTTAGAAGTTCTGAGCTTTTCGACCGGCAAGCCTAAGAACACGGGCGATTTGCATCACACCGTTTACCTCAAAGAGAAGAACAACCAGATCTCTGACAAGGTCTACGCTGAGACCGGTGACCACGTTGAGATTGAGATCTTGATGTCTTACAGAGTCAACTTCGAAGGTGACAAGCCTAAAGAGCAACAAAAGTGGTTCGAGGTTGAAAACTACGTCAAGATGCTTTGTGACCACGCTCGATCTAAGCTCAAAGCCAAGATCCGCCAGTTCACCATCGACGACTTCTACTCCAAGTCCACCGACATCATTCGTGACTCTTTGTTGGGTGTGAAGAAAGAAAAGGGCGGTCGAGGCGGCTTACTTTTCTTAGAAAACAACATGCGTCTACACGACGTAGAGGTTTTAGGAGTTCAGATTCGTGACAGCATGATCGCCTCGAAGATGAAGGACGCCCAGGTAACGGCTGTGCTATCTGCTATCACCACAGCCAAAGAGCGTAAATTGCTCGAAGTTCGTAAGGTGCAAGAAGATATCAAGCGCCAAACGATCATCGAGACCGAAAAAACCAAGATCGCCGAGGTCGGTCAGCAAAAAGCGGACATCACACGGGCCAAAGGTTTGAAAGCGGTCGAGCACGACAAGCGGCTGGACGATCTAGAGAAGACTGCGGCTGACAATAAGCTAGTCCAAGCCACAGCGGATGAGAATCTGTCGTCCGAGTTAGCTAGGATCTCCGAGAGAGCCAAGGTCGAGCTTGAAGGTACGAAGGGTGTACAAGATCTCAAGATCGACCTTTTGAACAAGGAAACCGAAGCGGCGGTCAAGAAGATGGAATCGGTCGGCCAACACTTCGCCGAAGCTATCGCAGCCCTACAAAACGAGAAGACGATGGTGTCTGTGGCGGAAGCGTCAGCTATCAACTCTTGGATGGGTGTGGATAACATGACGGAGGTGATGAAAGGTACGCCTTTCGAAGCCAAGTTCCAGACGATCGTCGAGAAAGCCCTTAAAAACAAACCTAAAGCTTTGCAAGCTTAACCCTCTTTTCTGTTATTAGGTGGCCCCTTCTACTCGATAGTAGAAGGGGCTTTTTTAGATTAGAAGGTGGCGGTTTATCCCTACGTCCATTGAAGGGATAAGGTATCTCGCCCGGACATCGGTGGAAGTCAAAACCCCGGCTACTACATTTTCATTTACCAGCACAATCTTGAATTTTCTGGAATCCCGGCACCGGAAGAGTACGTCTTCGTTGCGGAAGTGCGGTAGGGTCTTAGCGTCGAAGAAAATAGGGATTTCTTGGTAGGCTTCGTACACGCCGCTTTGTAAACCGGAAAATTCTTCTTCGGCTCGGGATAGGTCACCAAAGACAACAAGGTCGTCACGGATCTTGTACCGCACTATGAAGTGGGTGATGACTGGTTTGGTGTCTACCCGTTTGAATTCAATCCTGATTTTAACATTGTCGAAAGCTAGAAAAGGAACAAAATCTTCTTTTTCTTTGATCTCAGCCGAGCCCCCTAACGGGTCGGTGGCGATTATTTTGGTGCCTCTATTGAAGATCGGCTGGTACAACATAAAGTTATCTACTACACCAGTGTTATTTTTAATAGGTAGCTGCGCTTCCACGTATCCTCTCTCGTGCCCTTCAACTAGCCGCAAGTATACTGGCCGTGTGTCCTCGTCGAAATTAGGTTCTACGTTTACCATCACCACACCTGGGGATGTGTAGTCGAGGACTTCGGCCCTAGTCCCAAACTTCTCATAGCCAGCTACAACGCCAGTGGCCAAGCAAATTGGACACTGGTTATCGGGCGATGTTTGACTCGTGTAACACGAACAACGTCGCCCGGTTCTTTTGCGCCTGTAATACAAAAATTCCCTACGATCCGACAAAACAGCGTTAGCCGACTTGGTTTGAATCCTCGGGGCTAATTGATCTCTTATTATCTCGTGGACGTGGTCGATCTTGTGATCGGTGTCCGAAGGCTCCCCGCTAAAAGCTGGGGGTGTGCTGCTACTGGAATGAGCGGTGAACCTAGCGTCGTAGGTCTTTTGAACCGCCCCACCATTGGTGTTGTCACGCCGCTCCCTAGATGTTCGAGCGGAACCTCGTTGATCTCTATTGTTTCTTATTGAACTACCCAAAACTTAACCCTCCCTACTATAAAGGTAAGGTTTGTTTCGAGACGCTACGGCTTTTTGAGTGCCGTCTGGATAACATCAGTTAAGTAATTCGGTTTGTTTTGTGTAAGATATAAGAGGGTAGTACCCGTTTCGATGAGGTTTTTGTCTAAACCTATTTCTATACCTCTTTTTAATAAGGCTTCAAGCTTAACGAGATCTTGTTGAAGCTTCTTCTTGTCTATAGGTCTGCTCAAGATAGCTTCTCTATTGCTAGCTACACTCTTTCGAACTCCCTCTAATCCACGCTCAAAATCCAAAAAGCACCCCCAATAAATAAAAAGGTATCCTACCCTTAAACTCACCAAAGTATAATGGGATTTTATGCCTCTTGTAGAATTTCCGCAGCATCGTCCAGTAGGAGTTGCAAGTGTTCTCCGATAGCTTGCTCTAAGCTAGAGAAGATCTCGCTATAGAAAGCTTGTTTGTCTTCACCCGCAGTTTCATAAATTGAAGCCAAGCTATTAAGCGCATCGCCGATGTCGAAAGGTTTCTGGCTGACGCTTTCCTTAATTTCAGCTAGTATTGCGGCTCTTTTACGAAGTTTCGATTCCTTTTGTAGGGATTCGATTTTAGCTAAAGCGTTATTAATCTTGTCTGGGGTAATCATATTATCTCCTTGTGAGTTTTATAGGGTCAAAATAACAAAGGTATGAATATGTTAAAGAGCAAGGAAGAGATTGCAAGACTTTTGCAATCCAAAAATAAAGTGTTGAAAGCGGTTCGGGACTGTAACGCCGGAGAATCTTCTGGTGCCGATCTACAAAAAGCTGTGTCCATCATAGCGTTGCACCACAATCTTAGTAAGAAAGATTTGTGGACTTGGGCTTACAAGCAGCTAAAAGATATGAAGGTTAAAAATCTCACCGAAGAGGCCCAGGCCAAAGTTAAGGCTGAAGCGTTAGCGGCGAAGACCGAAAAGCGGATAGCGAAAGCTCAAGCGACAGCGGACGCCGCCGCAGCGAGGGCTCAAGCCAGGATAGAAGCGGCGGCGGCGAAGGCCGAAGCTAAAGCTGAAGCGAAGGTGGAAGCTAAAATCCGATCGCCTGAAGCTGCCCATGTTATGGAAGGCAAAAACCACTTGATCCAATTAGAAAGATTAGAAAAGTGTGACGAGGGGGTTTGGGTGGAAGTTTTCAAGAAGACTCGATCGCCTTTTTTGAAAAAGGCTATCTTGTCCGGCACCACTAACTATGAAGTTTATGACCTAGCGTTGCAAGGTACAAACACCTTACGGCTTGAAGTGATTAAACAAATCCATAAGCATGTGCTGCGTGGGGAAAAGCTTTGGGCTTAGAAAAGTTTGCTAACGGCTGTGGCGACAGCCTTAGCTAATTCTTGTAGTAGAACTTCATCGGGTTCGAAGAAAAATTCGATTTCGTATTGAGCGTCGTCGATGGTAGACATATTAGGCCAATCCGTTACTTCGAATCCAACTTCGGGGACTACATGAGCTATTGTTCGGTGGATTCTTTTCTTACCGATCTCTTGCTCTAAGGAGTCATAAAAATCTCGGTACAAGGTACCCGACGCTATGTTGCGAGGAGCCCCAATCTTGTCCGTGATATCTCCCAAAAATCCTCGTATAGTACATTTACCTTTTTCGGATCGGGTAACCGTCAGCGTCTTCGGGATGCGTCGGATGTAAGATGCCCTTACTTCAGCTTTTGTCTTCATGGATAACATCTTTTCATATTTGGGTTGATCGACCGGGGCGACAATGCGTTGGACCGTATCCCAAGTAAAGTTCCGCTTTAAAACGTCTTTGGGTACGACTTCAATAAAAGTCTCTAGGTCTTCTCCGTCTACCGACCACCGACTCTTCGGGTCAGATAGCTCATCCCATAGCTCCCTAAAGTAACGGGTGCCGTCGATGTCCAGACCTTCCCGCTTTAGAAACTTATTGAAAGACTTGCCGGATTTTCCAAAGTCAAAACGAGAGCCCATCTTGCGGATGACCTTCACGTATTCCTTGAAAATACCTTGCTTTAATTTGTCAAATGCCACGATTAACCCCGAAATTTAAGTTCTTTGGTGACTGAAACTTCATCTCCGCCAGCAGCTTCCACACCTTCACCATCGCCCATGCTTTCATCGTAGTAGCCTGGGAACCGCACTAAAAGAAACTTGACCAGCTTCTTTGCTTGCTCGTCATTCAAAAGCTGGACTAGAAAACCGTCTACTACACTTTTTAATTCTTTTCGGCTCAACGGCTCCAAGAATTGCATCAACCAATACCTAGCCGACATATCCGCAGGGGTTGATTCCATATCATCGTCAAAATCGCCTCGGGCTATTTGCCGATCGATTTCTGTGTTCAAAACCTCTGCTAGAGTCTCGATCTCTTCGTGCAAAGTCTTGATGTACTCATTACCCTTAGCCATTTTATAACCCCTTTTGTTTACTACAGCCCCAAAGCGTCTTCAAATTCTTTTAGATCTTCATCGTCGCTAGTTTCTTCGTCGGCCCCGGCTTCTTCTTCGTCGGCTCCTTCATCGGCTCCACCTTCATCGGCGGCTCCTTCGTCGGCTCCATCGGCTGCCTCTTCTTCAGCGGGTGCTTCCGCTTCAGGGAGTTCGATAGCCGGTAAAAAGGCTGTGAACTTAACCAACTCATCGGAATCTTCGTCTAAAGTAACCTCGACCTCTTCTTCATCGAACCACTTTTTGGCTGACTCGTACCACTGTTCCGGTGTCATCTCTAAATCCACTCCGTGCTTATCCGCTTGGGGGATGTAAAAACGACCGTTCAATCTTAACGTGGCTACGTTCTCAACGTTCTTACCGACCGGCTCGTCTTCATCCATATCTATTACAACTGTAGTAAAGGCCGGATCTAAGTCATGAGCTTCGATCAGATGTTGAGTCAACTCTTCCGAGATCCATAGCTCGAACTTGACGAACTCTTCCCGGTGAGTGTCCACAAAATGATTCAATGTGAGGACTTCAGGTAAAGGCAAAATTAAGCTCTTTTCTTAGTCTTAAGGAACTCAAAGTACCCCAGGCCATCCATGCCAAAGACTTCAGCGACAACGTCCGAGATGTTAGCTCGCAACCGAGAAGAACCTTCCGATAAGCCAATTCGACCTATTCGGATATTTTTCAAAATGTCATTGAGATAAGCAGCGACTTTGGGTGAAGCCTTGCGGACATCCCGCATAGTTCGACTCTTGCTTAGAGCGGCCAGAGAAGAGATCTGAGCTTGGTCCCGCTTGGACAACACACCTTGAGGCCCGTTGGGCAAAGGACGCCTCTTGGCCGTCTTAGCGGCTTCTGTGGTCGTTCCTGACTCTTGACCTAACTTACCAGCGTCAGAACGGTGAAAAGCGAAAGTTAAAAGGTAGTCACCGTCGATGTCTAAAAAGATCATCTCGCCGGGTAAGCCTACGGAGGTAGTCAACTTTTGAGCTAAGATGTCGGATCGGGTCTTCACGTCTTGCAAAGAAACATCACCAGAAGCCAAAGCCTCACTAAAACCTAATTTTTTAGCTATCGCTTGCCCAGCCTCGGGAGAACCCATCTCGTCAATAGCCGCTACGATCGAATCGATCACAATGGTTTGAAGATCGTTGTCGTCTAAGACGTGGGTCTTAACAGCCGTCAAAACCTTTTGCTTCAACGCTTGGGTGTCATAAGGACCAACCACCTTACCACCACGTACAACACTCCTGACTGAAGCCTTGGCTGTAGCCGGGGCCTTGCCTACCGGAGGAAGACCTAAAGTGAAGCGTAGAATCCTTTCTGCGTTAGCATCCCCAGGTATCCGGGTGTACTCTTCCAAAGCCCGTATAACCTCGTTCTCTGTAACGTCAGCTAAAATAGGGTCACGCTTTAACTTGAATGCCAACTTTTTACCAGCCATACCTCTTTTTCCTCCTATGGTCCCCTCTACAGGGGTGTCGATGTGCTCTTCACGATCCACCGTTGGCTCGCTTTCAATTTCGTCTAACAACTCTTTTAAAAATGCTTCCTCGTCTACTTCCTCTTCCGTCTCCATCATCACTTCTTCTTCTTCGTCTTCTTCAACTTCATACACGCTAGGTTCTTCTGGACGGTCTTCAGCATCATCAACAAACTCAGTGCCGTCTACTACATCGGGATCTTCAACTTCAAAGTCTTCTTCCGCAGCTTCTTCCGCAGCCTTTTCTTCATCTAAGATGATAAGGTGTTCGTTGACCCCATCCCGGTAAGCTTGTTCTAAATCTTGTTTGTACTGCACGAGGATCTTTGAGGAGTCAGGGACCGTTTGAATTTGGTCCCCGATATTATCTTCGAAGGTCTTCACCAAATGCTGGGACAAAGAATAAGGCATAGGGATCTTGGTTTTGATCTCCTCGTTTCTTTCTTCACCCGCTGGAGCGGTCATGTCTACAGTATGCAGCTTTAGCTTGACTTCGTTTAGCCCGCCCTGGAAAGCTTTGAAAGCTAGCTTTGAGTACCACGACGCTATCTTTTCAATATAGTTTTGGGGAATGTTGTGCATCAACGCCTGGAAAGGCTCCGAGAACTCGAAGGTAGATGCGATTATCTTTTCCGTTTCGAAAGCTTGATTGACTAAATGAGCTTTCACCAAAGACGGGATAGTGTGAATCAGTGACCTGATTTCTTGTTTGCGTCGAGCTTCCATTGTGATTGTCACCTTCCCAGGTAGATTTTATCCAAAACGTCGATTTAAAGTTAAGATAACTAAGGACGATTAAATAATCGTGATGTTTCTGTTATAGACTACTACACCCTGGGAGATTTGATTTGTCTACACTGGTGGTTACGTTCAAAGCGGAAGCTGGCGGAATAACACTTTTCGAAGTACCGTTTAGTGTTCAATTACCTATCCAAATTCCGATACCGTTCCCGCCCCCGGACCCACTAGATTTTCTTTTAGGGCTACTCCTAGACGCTTTAGGGCTGCCGTTCCCTTTGGAGATTCCATCTTTGCCTTGCCCTTTTGAATTAGATCTATTATCTTTGTTACCACCGATACCGCCGATCATAATTCCCGGCTTGCCGCCTATACCGTTCCCTCCGCCTGACCCCTTAGATTTTCTAATAGGAGCGTTGTTAAATGCTTTGGGTTTGGCGTTTCCATTGGAGATTCCATCGCTGCCGTGCCCATTTGAATTGGATTTGTTATCGCTCTTACCGCCGATACCACCGATCATAATTCCCGGCTTGCCGCCTATACCGTTCCCTCCGCCTGACCCCTTAGATTTTCTAATAGGAGCGTTGCTCGACTTCCTAGGTATCCCTGATATCGAGATACCTTCTTTGCCGTGTCCGTTCCCGGCAGGGATAACTTTGACAATAGACGTAAAGGTAATCCCTTAAACTAAATTACCTTTCATCTTTATAAATGCGGATGAAAAAGCCGTAGCCGGGTTCGCATTTATAAGGGCTGCGGTGTTAGGCGGCAACGGCGGGCCGGACGGGCCTGTGGGTGTGGCGTGAATATGAAGGTCAAACAAAAGTGCCAAAGGCTCCGCTAGTGTAGCAGAAAAAGCAGCCAAGGCTCCTAGGGCTATAGAACCACACTGTACGTCCAACTTAGGGCTGTTTAGTAAGATATTGAGGTTCGATTGAAGTTGTGCGGTGGTCTTACCGTCTAAGATCAAAGCTTGGAACGGTGACACCAGCCGAACGTCTTGACCCATAGAAACATAGGTGCCTAGGCCTGAAGTTAGGGAAGTCGTCAAAGTAGCTGCGTTCATGTAGAGATTTGAGCCGTCCCCAGCGTTCATCTTTACCGAGCCAACTTTGTCGAAGGTCAACCGAGATCCTGAAGAATGTATTACATTTATCGTTTCGGTGTCGCTGGTGTCGTCCATAATAAACGAATGCCCACCGCCGGTTGTAAGAGCAAACTTAGTCTCGCCTGCTACATCCGAAAATTGCATTGTTTGGCCGCCGCCACGAGACCGAAGCTCGAACAAACCGCCAATATTGAACCTTAAGGTCTCACCGATTTGATAGATCGCATTCTTTTGAATCTGGTAAGTTAAATCGCCACGGATCGTAGCCTTCTCGTCTAGGTCTACTACACGATTGTAACCGCCGCTGGGTATTAAGAGGTCGTAACCGAAAGCTGCACCGGTGCCGAGACTGAGGGCGTAGTTACCCGCTTCATCAATTTCAACTGTAGTAGCGGTGTCGTCGTTAGCGAAATATTCTTCTACGTGTCTTAGAGCGTTGCCGGATCGGCTGTGGGCAAGAGCGAAACCTTTTTGATTGAGGACGTGCCCGGATTGCTTGCGGAACAAGATCGCAGGCTCTTCGTTGCCGGGGTTTCTAAGTTGTTGGTAGTGTTCGGCGGTGAAAGATCCTCGAACTTTCGGGTATCTTTTTTCCCACGAAGAAAAAGTGCCGTCTTCATTCTCCTTGGGCCGGGACACAATCCCGAATCGATCTTCGTCACCCAAGGTGTTGGAACGGTATTGCAAGCCTTGGCGGTGGTGTATAGGAGCCCTATCACCAGCTACCATCTTATCCTGGTCCGCCCACCGCCGTATCATACCGCCGTAGGTCTCGATCGAAGGGCGACGGCTCATGAATATTTGAGCATTACCGCTGGAAAGCATATCGATCTCACCCGGTAGCAAAGGCCGGTATAAGGACAAGCCGTTCTTGTAGCTAGCGATCTTGTTCCGAGCGCCTCGTTGAACGGTTGTCATAATCTGAGGCTTGGCTTCGTCCGACCTAAATTGTAAGACAAAGTTGGTCCCGCCTTCAGGCATCGCTCTGATCCAAGACTTTTGTGAGATAAAAGGGTGAGTCAAGGTCAAAGCTTGAGCGCTGTTACCGTAATGGCTGAAGAACCCAGACTCGGTGTCGGGGGACACAGCGGTAAGAATCGCTCCAAAGGGAAACCGCAGCGATTTCCGCAGCGATTCTTCCCTTTCATCATCAATTGCTTGGTCTCTATCGTAATTGGGCATTTAACCGCCTGATTGGTCGTTAGCTTCGGATGATTGTGTCTTGTCGTCTGACTGTTCTTGCAGGGTTTTCTTAATCGTCGTTGTCTTACCATCTTTGATTTCTTTGGTTATGATCGAGATGCCGTTGCCTTCTATATACCCTGAAGAAGTTCCATCGGCGGTCTTATCAAAAACGGTACTGTAAGATATCGGCATCTTTTCACCACCCGTGATGAATCTGAAGTTCTCACCTTCCAATCGACGGACGTAAGACAAGCTCATTTCCAATGATACATCCTGACGAATTTTCCAACTATAAGTGATCGAATCGCATATCGCTATTCTTTTCTTGACTACGTGATAGACCGGGCGGTTCAACCCCACAAAAGGTCTGTAAGACACCATCATGTCGAATTTGTTAAAGTTGGCGAGCCTTTTGTTGAATTCCAAAAGAGCGTACTGGGCCAGCCGGTGGTGGTTCGTTATGCCTGGTAGGCTGTGCGTCTCAACGTGAACGCCGATCCTAGAGGCTAAAACATTAGAAAAGGCGGTGGCCCGAAGTTCCCAACCTTGAGTCGGGGCAACCCCAGCGCTGCTGGGGTGATCACTGGCGATCTCGTCCGGCAAAAGCCGTGACGTAACCTCCATCGCTGACACAGGCGTACCACCCTCGTCGTTGATAGCGTCGGACATCACATGCCCATGAAACGTTTGAACCTTATTGTAGATCGTGTTGTAGTCCGCAGGCATGAAGTCATACATAGGGAACTCAAAGATCAAGTCACCCATACCTGATATATAAAATTGATAATCAATAGATTTAACCAATTGGACGATAAGCTCCAAACGAGACGCCCACTCCACACGAGCCGTAACCCTAGCGTCAACCGTAGCGGCGGCGATAAGGTTTGATACAGGGCCTAAGTCTGGCGGTAAAAGAAAATGAACCCTAGCCACGTCAGGGGAAAATTGACCGCCGTCCTTAGTCCCTTGGCCCATAAGCGTCATTTCGCCCAGGGTTAAGAACCTTTCCACGATCGTGCCGAGCTTACCTGATTTAGCATCCTCACCCTGTCGGACCAGTTCAACATCGGGTGTGGTGTCAGGGGGGCCACCTTTGGCGTTTGTAGTAGCCCCTTCCGGTTGTTCGGGAGCGTTATCCGCTACTTTCGGTAACGGGTAAGAGCCAAAATTGATAATGTTGTTCCATTTTTCTAGCGTAGTCTTCTTTAAAGGTTCGCTAGCTTCGGGGTCGTATCTTAAGACTACACCCAGAGATACCTTGCCAATCCCACCGACAAAGGCGTTGTTTTTCTTTATACCGAAGATTAGATATTTTATAGAATCTAAAAAGGTCTTACCGTATAAAGCGTGCCCACGGGAGGCCGGTGTCCCTGATTGAACGAAGTCCGATAAAAAACCTACGTTTTCAGAGCCCTCAACGTTGGTGCGGTTGGCCCCGAAAAATAAGGTTTTCTCATTACCGTATTGGATATTTGGGTTGGTGTTGGTTCGCATCACAGCCATCTGAGACCGGATGTCTTGGCACGTAATGTTAATCACCGAACTACCGTTGATATAGCTTTGTGAAAATGGCTTGGTATCTACATAGCCTGTAAATTCACAAGTCCATTCGGTCTTCTTTGTGCCCGCTGGACCTGCCAAAGGATTCAGCACAAACATTCTGATAGGGTCGAACTTGTGAAACACCAAAGAGCCTACGCTAAACAGATATCTATCGGTAGTAGCCTCGGTAGTGTTAGCTGCGTTGAAAGGATCGGCGTTAACGATCGGGGCGTTCGGCTTTTTATTTTGAAAGCTGGTGCCATATTTCGCAACTTTGTGCTGCCAATTCGTGTTGCTTTCCTTCTTATTTTTATAAATCGTAGCTTTGGCTAGCTCGGAATAAGCTCCCCCAGCGCCGTAGGGATCGTTCATCCTAAAGTTGGACGTTGTTGTCCGGCCAGTGGCCTCGTTTTTAACCTTGTTTTCGCCTGTCTTAGGGTCCGTGTTGGCTTTGTTTTTGCCTACGTTTAGGTTCTCTTCGGTGATCTCGAAAGCTCGCATAGCATTCGATAGGCTGAATGTAAGAGAACTTATCCCTTCTCGGTCCACCTTAGTCAAGTTCACCGCTGACGTGATCCAAGGTGTGATATCCGCCCCTTGGATGTAGATCTTAAAATCATGGTAGTAGACTTGATTCCGTTCTTCTCGGAAGTTGAAGGGGGTCTTGGTCTTAGGATTAGTAATATCAACCATATCTAGCTCTTCATCTTAAAGGGTTCATTCTAAAGATAAGGGCTGTCTTACTGGGCCATGCGGTGTTAAAACTAAGATGCTCATCAGTTGGTTAGAGCAGCGTTACATGCCGAGGGCCGGAAGTTCGAATATGTTCCACGCCCGGACAGCCCATTGATCCCGTCTCACTTTCACTCCGCCCTCCTCTTAAAGCACTGGCTTCCGCTACGATCCATCTGAGGTGAGGACCAGTAAGCCCGGACGCACTTGAATCTTTCTACCCGCACCAAATCTTCCAAACTAAATTCTCGGTAGGGGTTGTCACGATCTTTAAAGCTTACCCAGATATTAGGACCGTCACTCAGAATATCTACTACAGGAATTTCCATAACCAACAGCCCTTCGTGTTCAAGCTGTTTTAGGTATTCGAGAACGGTAGCTTTTAAAGCCTGTAGAACCGTGGGGGATACCAGTTCGTACCTGAACCGATCAAAGATTTCATCAAGCTCTTCTTGACAGCCTATCATTTTTTCATCTCTTCAAACTTTTTAAACAAATCGTTGTCTTCTTGATTTTGTTTGTCCGTTTTGGCCCAATTTATCCCTAACGATTTCCAAGTGTCTTGGTTCTTAAGATCTTTTTCTTCGGGGTATACAGGCTTCACCGCACAATATTGGTGACCCTTCTTATCCACCCCGCCCCCGACGATCCTTAGATGATCTCCCGGTTTTGCGCCAGGCGGCACCCAAACCATTTTGATACCCCACAAAGTCTCAACCGAGATGTAGTCACCTTTCAGCATGATCTCAAGTTTGATATTCTCGTCTACAAAAACATCTAAACCCTTCACCGTGTACCTGGGGTGCTTTTCAGCGGTCACGGTAACCAAAGCATCCCCGGTTTGATTCAGGCATTTCTTCCCTTTGCGCTTTTCAACATGCCGGAACCCTGAGATAGAGCCCGGTGGAAGATCAAAAGCAAAGGTGACCGGCTCGAAGTCTTCCGACTTGATAGGTTCTAAGTTCGCACCCAAGGAAATTTGGTTGTAAGACACCACTAACCGAGTGCCGTAAAAGGCATCATTGAAGGTGGTAATCATCTGGATGTTGAAAGTTAAGTCCCGTACCGGACGGATGCTTTGCTTCCGAGCGTATGACGGGTCGGTGATCATCCGATAAGCGTGGGTGACCTCCACAAACTTATCGGAATCACCACCTTGGTCTGGGTGGTGTTCCAAGCACAATTTACGCCAAGCCTTCCGAAGAGTGTCCGGCGAATCGTCAGGTTTACAACCCAGTACCTCAAAATAATCCATTTAGTGTCCTGATTCGACCGGGATATCTAATTTCTCTAGGGTCTTTTGCATCGACCGCTTTAAAATACCCTGCACCTTGTCTTGTGTAGTATTGTTAGGATTCGCTATCGTAGCTTTCAATTCGTGATCTTCGTTAGCTTCGGCGGCGGCCTTCTTTTCTGCCTGCCTTTTTGCTTCGACCTTCTCGATCCGTTTTTGGAAGACAAAACCCATGCCGCTAATCAAGTCTTCGGGCTTCACTACAAGGTCCACAACCCCAGAAAAATAAGGTGGTACCGACGCCAAAGTATTAGAAACGGCTAACATAGGCTTGCCAAACACAGCCGCTACGGCCATGAAGTGAACGTTGGGTGAGCTATCTAAATCTAAAACCAGGATATCTGATTCTGATATGCCCCAAAAATCTTGCCGCATAGAAGTTTCCCAAGGGTGGGGGACGACCGGGGGCTCTGTTTCAAAATGCACTAATATTTCCCGGCCCTTCTCGTTGTTATAATCGTATTGATTATGTAACAGAATTACGTTTTCTGTTCGTTCCACTACATCTAATATAGGTGAGTGCTTACCCGATTGATCCCGCTCAGATGCTACAAACACCACCAATTTCTTTTCCATAATATCTCCTATGATTGTCTTACATCACCAGCAACAACCCCGTGGTCCACCAAATAAGACTTCCGAGGCTTCGATGGCCGATTATAAATTAATTCCATTTCTTTGCTTATGATTTCATCCATTTCATTGTGCAACCCTAACATCCCACAGAGCCGTTTGACGACATGGATTTTTTCGATACGAGACGAAAACAAGTCCATAAATTCGTAAAGGTCTTGGGGATTTTCCCTCGAACCGGATTTCAATAGAGCATTGGTGTAGCTTTCCTTGGCTTGGTGCAAACCTTTGTCGTAGTCCAAGATTTCTAAAAAGATTTGGTGGAAAGCTTTCTCGTACTCTGCCATCGAACAACGTTTTAAGATTTCCTCGTTTACCTCTTTGAACGGGGTGTCGTCTTCGGGCAGAATCTCTTCTTCGTCGTCTACTACATTCTCTTTCATTGGGCGTACCTTTCTCGGGAGAACAGAAGCTTTTCGGACGAAGCTAAGATTTTCGACAAGGTAAATTCAGTGGAATCGAACTTTTTGTCGATGTATTCCGCCACGGTCAAACACTTCTTTAGATTTTTCTTCACCGGAATTTGCTCCGGCAAGATCCGGTTCATCGCTGCGTTGCGGATCGCTTCGTTTTTGAGTGTAGTCATTTTGCTGTACTTGGAATAAAGCCAAAGCTCAGCGTGTTGTAGTAGCTCTTCGAGTTCGTACTTGGTATCGATCAGCGAGGTATAGATCGTAGAGACCCTAGAGCGATTGACCACTATTTTTCTAAGGTAGCGGTTGATTTCTTCCAGGTCTTGCTGGGTGCCGAAGCGGTGTTGTGAGAAATCATCCTCTACTACATAGTTCCTAAGCTCTTCTAGGATAGAGTCGTCCACGTTAAACTTCGGTGCGGTAAGCTGCTTTCGCACCCCTAGCACGTATTTATCGCACAAGATCTCTTGAAACCCGTCCATAAGTGGTTCGGTGTACTCGACACAAGCCAAGGTGAGGGCTTCGACTTCTCGGGTGACCGAACAGTTCCCGCTATCCCCAAAGCCTGCTTTGTACCACTGACAAGACCCGCAATAAGTTTCGTCAGCTTCGGCTTCCGGGTGTTCGCCGGGATACTTCCCATTAGGCACGGGGCATCTCCTTGTCATCGATAATCTTATCCGTGGCCGTAGACCGCCACCGGCCCACTAGCATGTAGTCCTTAACCTTGTTCGGGTGCTCATAAGCTATCAAGCGCACGACTTGATCTTCGAAAATCACCTCGAAGGAAAGGTTTTCGGTGTTGACCTCCCCTTTTTTGTTGTAAACAACACCAAAAGAATTGAACAAACAAAACTTCGGGTAGGTTTCGTCGTACCTATACCGCAAAAGATAGCCGATCATTTTGTCCTGGGGGCTGTAGATCAATTTGAACTCAGCCCGAGAGACTTTGTAGACCCTTCTTTGCTTCGCACCTTCTAAGGATTCACCCTTGAGCACAAATAATTCGCCCATACCGTCGGTGATCTTGTCTTCTAAATACCACTTGGCCATCTTCACGGGATTTCTCCTTCACACCAAACACACAGGGAAAATGTAATTCAAATCTAAAGACGCTCCACCAGATTCCAGCCCGCCTTTGTAGTAGACCATCCGCTCGTTAGCCGACATCATTCCTTTGTCCACAGCAAAAAGCTTGGTGTGGTCTTCGAAAGCCTTGGGGAACATATTTATCTTGTACGTCCGCTCTGAATTCTCATTGTAGATTTGGTCTACATCATCAACACCGTCTACTACAGCATCACCAATGTCTACATGCTTCATCTCCAGAGTCATCGTATCGGTTAAAGACACGGTGAGCATAGCCCCGTCGGATTTCTTCGGTATCATCCCTACCAAAGGTTTGATAGCGGTAGCCAAAGATTTAGGCACAAAGGTACAAGAAGTTTTAGCTTGGAACTTAGAGAAGATCGTATCAAAGTCCGAAGAGCTTTGGTTGATACCCGCTGAATAAATCTCAAAAGTTTCATTCCTAAACATCGTTTGGAACTTACTCACACCAATCTGGATAGGTGTGTCATCCGTGATGCTACCTTTGCCGTACAAACAATCAAGCAGATACTTAGGCGCTTTGACATCGAAATCTTTGGTCACTACTACATCCGAGGTGATCTTCGCCAAGGAATATTGATCGTCCGCTGACATCGTGAGGTGACCTTTTTCGTTGCGAAACCGCACCGGCATCAAATCTTTCTTCTCGTCGTGGAAGGCAAAAGGGATGCTAAGGTACTTGGTAGCCGCTGCCAACACCCCGTATGGGATAGTGATCGCATCCATCCCCTCGGGAATATCTTCAAACTCTGGTCTAGGCACCGCTACCCGCAAATGGGTGGTGAGCCGACCGTTTACCAGCTTAAGCTCTGACTTTTCATCTTGCCAAGACAATACTACATCTTTTCCAGCCAAGCTGATATTCATCAACACAGTCGGATCGAACGAATAGTCGGTGTTACCCGTGCCGTGGTGAGTCGCTGACGCTGGTTTGGCCGACACCAAAGCGTTGTCCGTCACCATTATCATCCTAAAGGGTTCAAACGTGAAGGTTATTGTCGGCTTTTTCACACTGAAAGCGGCGAATTTTGCGAACGTCTTTAGTGTCTCCCTGAATTCCTTGGCGTTGAACATTACCGTGGTGCTCATATATCCCCCCTGATGGCTCGTCGTAATAACAGAACCGCAAAACATCTAGCAAAAATTCAATAGAATTTTGCAATGATAACCAATCCGCAACAGAACCGAAACCAGAATCCCTAGTGTAATCCATCCTAAGTTCATAAGTGGTTTGCAAAGAACGATACGCTAAGAAGAATCTTTCTTGAGCCTCGTGTAAAGATTTTCTATTTTCTACCTGCAATATTTCATTCTGGTGGTGGTCTATAAAGACAGAAGCTAAGTTCTTCAAGCTCAACGCCACCGACATCCCAGAAAAATAAGTCTTCTCATTCACCAAACCACTCGGCATTAAACTTTGCTTCGAGGTCGGGAAGACTACTACAGCGTCGGTGCCAGTCAAAAATTCTAACTTCATCTTAACATTCCGCAACCAAGTCTTGGCCAAGGTCTTCACCGATGTCAAACCCGTTAGCTCCTTTAGCTCTGTGAGCGCACCATCCGATCCACAAAGCCGGAAGTCCGGGTGGATGGGCCGTAGGTATCTCAGATAACTACGAAGCTCTGAGGCGATAGGGCTAACCTTGATGAAAGCATCCACCCCACGCAAACCATCTTCTATTTTTTGTAAGATAAAAATAATCTGCGTGGCTATCCCGTTGTGTAAGATATCATCTTTAGAAATCCCGTAGTCAAAACAGATATCAGGATGTTCGTTTTCTAAAAAAGCTATTACATCCCCCACCGTGGTAGTGTCGGTGAAGGCGTCGAGATTAGGCACGGGCAAATAAATCCCGTCGTTGATCGCTTCGGCGTAACCTATGGCCCATATAGCTGTGTAGTAGGGTATCAATCAAGACCTCAGTTCCGGCATCGAAGGTACTTTTTTCCTAGATTTCCTAGGCTTTTCTTCCTCTTCATCTTCCAACGGGCTTGGGCCGAAGTAGTCTTTGAAGGTAAAGGTCGTGAAGTCTTTTTCCAAGTAGAAGTTGTACACCGGAGCATTACGAGCTTTAAGATGTCTTATATTTATCAGCCCAGCTTCTCGTTCTTTTTCTCCGTGGTCCCACACCCATACAAAGTTCGCATTGGCTTGGATCGCCTTCGAATACTTGAGCTTGTTACCTTCATCGTCGTATTGCGCCAAGAGTACCACAGCCGCATTCAAGTTGTTGGCCGCTAATTTAGCGTGGCGGGAGTGATCGCCTAAGATTTCCCACATCGCTTTTTTAGGATCAGTCGGCTTCAAAAGACTGATGTAGTCGATATAGATCACATCGTAATTCATCGGCTTAAGCTCTAAAGCTATCTGTGGGATGGTAAGCTCCCTCGACGGCGTCCAGATAGTCAACCTATTGTCCGAAGGCGTTTGGGATAAGAAATCTTTGAATCTGCTTTTGATTAGATCTATATGTTTAGAGGTCAACCGCTTCAAGTTGATCTTAGAGTGCTCGATCCGTGATTGCGTCGATAACATCCGGTACCGAAGTTCGATCTCGTCCATTTCATAAGACACAAAACAAACATTATAACCTAATTCGTATTGAGCGGTGGCCATGTTCAAAGCCAAAGCTGACTTCCCGCCCCCAGGCACCGAAGCCATCACCAACACATTCTTGCGGTGTAGGCCCCCAGAGCGGTCGTCAAAGACCTTCAACCCAGTCTTCAATAGATCATCGTCGTTGGTGTCGGCTAGCTCGGCTCCGATCTTTTCTACGATCTTGTCAGCATCCGCCTTAGTGTAGTGAACCATCTCGGTGGAGTCGTTGGTGGTATGGCAGCTTTGCAGCATGTTCTCCACGTTGCTCACCACTAGGTCCACGTCTACGTTGGTGCCGGACATCACCTCCATCGTGTGGGCCATAGCCGCTGAAAGGATTCTAGCCTTGCGGTGCTGTACTAGGTTCTCTATCGCCGCCTTGATATTCCCGGCGTCTAGGCTATTGGGTTGGTTCAAAAGGCTACGGGCTTCCTCGGATAGCGTTTGGTCGTTGCGGAAGACCTCACTAGAAGGAATTTCTTTGCCCACGTTCATAATCGTGATGACCCTGCGGTAGATTTCTTGGGCCGGGGCGTACCCGAAGTAGTCTTCCTCGACTTGACCCAACAAAGCACCCCGGTTCGGGGCGTCCAACAAAGCCCGGATTACCTGGACCTCAGTCGTAGCATCGACAGTTTTCATTTACTTACCTCACCTGATTCAGTCACCTAAGACTTTTAACGATCAGGTGAAGTTCTGGTGAGAAGTTTTCGCTAGCTGCCACACAATATCAGGATTGTTACCCAGCTTTTCGACTACAAACTTCATGATGTTGGGGGTCGTAGCTATAATGATTGTAGTAGCGGATTCGGTGCGGCGGATGAAGTCCTTGGCGATCTCCAACTTTTTAAGCTCGGTTTGTTCGGACAACCCGTGGATCACAGCCAAGTCACATTCTTCTGTAGATTTTAAGAAGTCCCAGTCCGGGTGACCTAAGTCGATCCACTTGACTAAACCCATATCACCTTGGGAAAATTGGAAGTTGAAAAACTCCCGGCTGACCAAAGTAGCTAACTCGTAACCCGCTTGCTCCGTTGGGTAAGAACCTACTACATATAAACCTGGGCCGCCGAGAGCATCGATGTTTTCTAAGACATCGCTCAAGGCGGCGGATTGACTTTTAGGGTTGATGATAAAAGTTCCCTTGGCCGCTTGCACCGAAGTCGTGACGAAATGGAGTTGGGCCGGGGTGATCTTCTTTTTCAGATAGGTAATAGGAGCCCCAGACAAGGCTAGAAGCCGGTCGCTTTTCGGTAAACCGTAGAACTTACGACCTCTAGCCATAAAGGAACACCTTATTATTCTGCTACATTCAGAGATCTACAATAACTTCTCTTACACCGAACGTAAAGTTCTTTCCATCCACGTCAAGGACGCTGTCTTCTCGGCTGTCGAATTCGTCGAACCACTTAGAAGCCAGTAGAATAGCGAACTTGGTTCTTTGGATGTGCTTACGATTTTTCAAAAGCTCATGATTCTTATACTGAATCAAGTCATCCAAGATCGCCAGCTTGACTTTGTCCGATCCCTTGGCCTTCTCAGCCAGCACCAAACCTTCGTTCACCAAAGCTCCGGTTACCGTCAGCTTTTTGCCGCCCACTAAACGATTTCGCACATCCTCGATCTTAGGCAAGCTAGAATGGCCTTTGACCTTCACGGTGAATTCTTTGGCGTGGTAGTAGTCTTTGGCTTCGCCTTTCACCATCGGTGGGGCGTAACCGTTCTTGCCGATGCCATTCTCTTTCAAAAATTCCGCTTGGGCTGGGGTCAACATCTCAGGCTTGGCATCGTCGCCTTCGATCTCTTTTTTGACGAACTTCAACGCTTTAAGGTGCGCTTGAGTCACGATCTCTGAGTAGACTTGGCGGCACATCGTAGTAGCTGACGTGTACCCGTCGGCGATAGCTCGGTTGATAACCGGGATGCTCTCTAACACTAAGATGTCGGTGCCGTCTTCCGCCGTTTCAATCATGTTGATGTCGTTGAAAAACTTCCTCGTGGCCTCAGAAAGCTTCACAGGCAGCTTCTTGATGTTTAAGAACCCGTCCTTCACCAAAGCATAGTTCCGGTAAACAAACGTCGGGTACTCTTTTTGGAAGCCAACCCCGGCGAAACCATCTTTCAATTCGATCGTACCTTTGATCGTAGCCCTTACCGACAAATTCAGCTTCTTTTGATTCCAAGTCAAAGCTGAGATAGGGCACGTCGGGTTGTCTTCCGCTTGGAACTTGGCGTAACCCTCTTCCGGTTGTGAAGCTAAACCGATCTTCCGATAGTTGAATTCCTTGTGCCGTGGCAAGAAGTAATTCTCTTCGTCACCCATCAACACGTCTAAGGCGTCTAACAAGCAAAAAGCATCCCTGGGCGGCAGGTAGTTGGTGTTGCGGCCCTCGGCGAACCTAGCCTTGGTGTGGGTGACCGCTCGCTTGATCTTACCTTCAGCTTGGCCAAACTCTTCTAGGGTGTAAGCGTTGTTGACCCGGTTGATCAAAGCTACGTCGCCCACGGTTCCTAAGATCTCCAAAGCTTCATCCGACTTGGCCTTCTGGGTGAGAAGCAAAGCCGAAGCGTAAGCCCCTTTCAAAAGGGGATCTTTCGACTCCTTGGTGAGCGTAACTTCAGTCGCTCCCTTGGGCGCAGCTTTGGTCAACACGTAAACCTGGGAAGCTGACGACTTGTTCGGGCTTAGGATCACGGTGTTGTCAGGAGAAACGAGATACGAATTCACCGCCCCGCCGTTCAAAGAAAAGACCACGTCGCTTTGTTGGGTGTCGGTGATAAGATCAACCTTCACCTTTTTCGCTACGTCGGTGGTGCCTTGGAAAAATTCAGATAGCTGGGTTTGGTACTCGCCCAAAGAAGAACAATGCGTCAACGAACCGCCGATCCCGTTAGCCATATCGGTCATCAACGCCTTGTTGTAGTAGTTACCGTAACCGATGAACAAACCCGCTGTGACCTTGTTCTCGATCGCTTTCAAAGCCTTGTGGATGTTCTCGATCTCTTTGGTGCGGTTAGACACCACAGGGTAGCCGTCAGTGAAAAAGGATAGCGTCACGTTGTCTGAAAATACCGCTAAGTCATTGATAACTTGGTCGGTGTCAGCCAAAATCTCCGAGAAGCAAGTACAACCCACAGGCGTCAGATTAGAATTCACCGCCTTCTCTAAAGCTTTGTAGTCGCCTTCTTCATTGATCTTGAATCCCTTGAGAATAAAATTCTTCTGCCCTTCACCGGAAAACCAACCCAAAGTCACCGTGTCACCAGCCGGTAATTCTTTGAGCTTGGTGATGATGTCTTGGCCTAAACCTCTTAGCTCGTAAGACATCGAATAAGATCTATCAAAAATAAGGATATGGTTGGTTGAAACCGGTGCCGCCTTAACCTTCGACAAAGCAGGCACGGTCTGTTCTACTAATACTAGATCGTCTCGGATTTTCAAATAACGCATGGTGTCTCCAAAAGTAAATGTGTAACAGAACTCTCTTACATAATTTGTACTACATACGATTATTATCTACTACACATTTCTAACTTAAAAGTTCAAATGCTCTCACTTATTTTTAAAGGTAGAGGATACAAAATTCAGGGGTGGGGGAAGAAAAATGAAAGCTATTTTGGAATTTAATCTGGATGATATTTCGGATCGGTTAGCCCACAAAAGATGTGTAAACGCTACCTGCGCCTACCTCGCTCTTTTCGAGGTAAACGAAAAGCTTCGCCAAATAAACAAGTACGGTGACGGTAACGACAAGGTTGATGTAGGCGAGCTTAGAGAGATTATTTTTGATATCTTTGATGCTAACGGCGTAAACCTAGATGATTTGGAATAAAGAATGGCCTATATATTAAGGGTTAAAATTATCGGGGTGGCTAACGAAGCCGGTGACGTGGCGGTCAATATGCAATGCCATCTGACCGACACCGCTGGGGTGCCTTTCACTAACACCGCTGGGGTGTTGGACGAGTTCGTGGTAAGAGCCCCGAAGTCTTCTGATCCCGGCACCGGTCGCCTAGCGTACCTCACCGGCCTAGCTGAAGACGCTATCGCTTTGAAATACGACGTGTCGTTGGCTGCGGACGGCTCCGACGGCTCGGACGTATTGACGATGGCTACCACCGCTGTGGATCAGATCTTTTTGGGCCTTCTCGTGGACGGGCCGGGGGTCACCACCCCCACGCCTTTGATATCGGTGTTGTCTACTACAGATGTCTTACTGACCGATACTTTGACCTTGGAATACACCGGCGACACCATAAGTAATGAGATTGATGAAACCGGCGACGTGACCTTAGACGACAACACCATAACTTCGATGTCTTCTACGGCGGATGTCACCGCAGGGATGTTTGTGACTGGGCCGGGGATACCCGTATTCGCTTCGGTGGTGTCGGTGACCTCGGGTACGGAGCTAGTGATCTCGCAAAATGCGGTGTTGACCACCGGGTCGGCAGCTTTGGTTTTCACCGACAACCCCGAGTCAGAATTCTTAACTGCGGTGACCCCGGCTATCTTACAAGATAGCTACGTTGGTATGTCTATAGTAGGGGACGGGATACCGGACGGGACTTTGATAGCCGAAGTTATTGCCACGGACGAGCTAAGGTTGTCGGCTTTGGCGACTTCTACCAATACAACTTCAGCTTATTCGATCGCTGGGACGGCTCCGTACTTTTTCGATACTTCCGGTTTGACGGTGGACTACACGGATCTGCAAAGGGTGCTGGATATAGTAGACTTTGATAACTTGTAAGAGGCTTTGAGATGAACCACAAATTGATAGCAGCGTTGCACCGGGTAGTAGCCCAGGGCCTTTCGGGGCAACAGCTTTCCACTAGGCTACGGCAATTAGATAAAAATTACGGCTTTTACGACAAGAGCCAACAAGCTTATTTGCAAAAGATCTACAACGATGCTTACCACGACGGGGTAGCAGCGGTGAATAAGGATGCCTTCACGGATTCCACCCATGTCACGTTCCAAGAAGTTAGGGACCGATTCGAAGATTACGTCAAAATCGACGAAGAAGATTGGGATTTCATAGCCCAAGTAGCGGCAGGCAACCAAGGATCGATAGATGAAATCTTGAAGCGCTCCGGCCAACCCGGTTTCGAGAACGACTTTGACTACGATCTATACGAAAAATACTACATCGATGGCTCTCGGAAGCTGGAAGAAGACGAAGACTACGCACCCAAGGAAGGGATCAAAGGTGAAAAGATCTTCTTCGTCTCAGATATGGCCTATTCCGATGGGGTTGGCAAACGGCTTTGGAAGTTAGCTTCCCAAACAATCAAAGAGCTAGCTGACGAATTGATGGAAGAAAAAGTTTAAGAATCGGAAACCGAATACGCTTGACAAAAACCCCGCACCGGTATTACTTTGAATACTCAACCAACGCCAAGGAGCGAACGTGCTACTTCACTACATTCAAATTAGCTTTATTAAGCCTAAGCGGATGTTCTGAAGCGTTTCCTGTCTTAAAGATATTAAACGCCTAAGAACATCTTTCTTAGGCGTTTTTGTATTTAAGCCAGGGTAGCTCAGTAGGTAGAGCACTAGGTCGAAACCCTAGGTGTCAGCGGTTCAAATCCGCTCTTCGGCGCTAAATTATTTAATGGGTAGTAGCTCAGTGGTAGAGCGCAAGTCTGATAAGAGGGTGAAATATTT
>Ga0307380_10001133_pt1 | contig 39989 bp, 31 predicted proteins | sample UN3MG_FD_202239 | JGI IMG/M metagenome (GOLD analysis project Ga0307380, IMG submission 202239) | Soil microbial communities from Risofladan, Vaasa, Finland - UN-3 | ecosystem: Environmental > Terrestrial > Soil > Coastal area > Acid sulfate soil | place: Finland: Risofladan, Vaasa | collected...
TTTGACGCCGGCCTCCTGGTGGCTCGGCTGTGCAAGGACCCGTTGGAACCGAATTTCGGGATCAATATGCTTGGGATCGGAACGGGCGCCCTCGGCTCGCTCCTCAACCCCGACGCCCCGAGCAAGGAGCAGCGGCGGCTCAACAACGAGATCGCCCGCAAGACCTTCTCCTCGACCACCTTCCGTGACTCCAATGGCGCCGCTGTTGGCATCCCGACCAACGTGGTCGATTTCACCGCGACCTTTGGAGAGTCCGAAGCGGTCGGCGCGCTGAATGAGATGGGCCTTCTGTCCACCGTTTCGGCGAACGAGGCGATCACGAACGACAACACCAACTTTGCAGGACAAGGCGGCGCAGCCTACGACCCGACCGTAGACGTTGTTCCTTTCGACATGCAGGTCAACCACCTCACTTTCGGAGTGATCGTCAAGCCCGCCACCGCGATCCTGACGATAACTTGGCGATTGACGTTTGGAGGGTAACTAGCTAGTGGCCCGCCACGACAAATACTTTCCCGGTTCCGCTGTCTCCCGCTATCTCAAGCCAGGGGAGACGGGGTTCTCGCAAGTCGTCCATCAGGCGGCCCGGCCGGTCTTGGACTCCGAGCTAAACCTCGACCAAGAGCTTCGCACACACCTTCAGTCCGTGCTGGCCCAACGGCGCATCCCGAGCGGATGGCTGCGCGGCCAGTCGCGCGCGGATGCTTACGCTGATTTCTCGTTCGACCCCCCGTGGCTTGCAGGCCCGACCCTCAACCCCGCGTTCACTGCTGACAGCTTCCACCTGCGGAAGCTCCAGGCGATTGTGGCGGGGCATCTGGTCGATGTGGAGTACACGAACACCGACGCCGAGGGTGACAACCTGATCATTCTCGACCCGGCGTCTCGCTTCGACGGCACCCCTCCAACGTTCAAGCGCACGGATTTCGTGTGGCTGGAGGTCTGGCTCAAGCTCATCTCTGACAGCGCGAACGCAGAGGCGACACTCACCGTCGTCTCTCCGGTCACTGCGATCGTGGGCGACACCGTGACCGTGGCGGGGTTTGTATTGACGGGGATCGCCCCCGGCCCTCCTCCGCTGCCGACCGAATTCACCATCGACCCGGCGAGCGCAACGATCACGGCTGCCTCTTTGGCGGCTCAGATCATCGCGTCGGTTCCGGCCGTCACTGTCCAGGTGACAGGCAACAGTCTTCGGGTCATCGCGGCGACCTCCGGCACAGCCGGCAACGCGATCACGATCTCCTCTACGGGCGTGGGTCTGCCGATTTCCCCGGGCACCGGATTCCTCGCCGGAGGCGTGGACGAGCCGGGCAAGCCCAGCGAAGATCTGATCTACCGCCACGGCAACATTCAATCATCTACCACGGTCGCTCTGCCTGACGACATTGCTGACCCCGCGTTGAGCGCCGAAACCTCCAAGCGGGTGCAGGTGCAGTATTGCATCCGGCACTCAGGCGTTGCGGAGGGGATCAACTTCAAGATCGATGCCGACGGGTTCTCAAACCCCGCTGTGTTGGCCCAAGGCCCGCAGCCCGCCCCTGTTGCGTTGTACCCCTTCGTCCCGGCCGATCTGAAATCGACGCGGGACAACAGCGATGCCCGCGACCAAGTGGCGGGCACCGGCATTGGCTACGGCGTCGAGGATACGGGCCTGTGGATTGCTGGCGACGGCACCCTGGCCTCCGCCACGGACCTGGGCACGGTCGATGGCTATGTCTACGCGCTTCCGATCTGCTTTGCATTCCGTCGCAACGATGCCGAAGGTGGGGCAGGCTTCGCCCCTCTGGCGAACACGAACGGGGCCCTCGCACACGACCATGCCCCCTTTGTGAACCCGGCGCTCTACTCCGTCGTGGACACCGCTGAATCGGATCGACCCGACAAAGCCTTCCACGACGCGATTCGGGACAACGACCTTCTCGACCTTCGCCGACACACCAGTTTCCAGGGAGCGGACCTCGCGGCTGAGTTGCAGCACCAGATGAAATCCCTGCTCGATGGGAATTTCCGTACCTGGGCTATCGACGCTGCTGACAAGAACGAGCTTGGAGCGGGCTCTGGCGACGTGTCCACGCGTTTCTTGGTCTGCAACCAAGTGGGTCGTACCGAGACGAACCCACCCGGCCTCAACGGCGTTGCGCCGTTGTCGGGTGACACGACCCGCGGTGACACGATCCGAAACTTCGACCACGTTGCGCGTCGCTTCGGCGACCAGTCGGTAGTCGAGCGGTTCGTGATCTCCTTCGTCCCCGGCGACGATTTCGCTACCAACCCTGGCCGCTACGTGACCCGTGCCGGCTTCGCAGCCGCTTTCGCAGGTTGGGCTGAGGGTGACGTGCTTGAGCTTGACCTCGCCGCACTCAACGCCACTACGCTTGGAGATTTCGACGTGGCCTTCGCTTCCTTGGCGACGGGCAACGTGTTCGATTTCATGCCGGCCGGAACTCAGATCACGGACGTGCTATCGGTCTTTCACGACGACGGCAACTACGACTCGGTGGAGGACCAGACCGTCAAGCCGACCCTGATCGCTGGTCTCGGCACAGAGCACGTCAGTATCACGCTCGACGCAAACGCGACCCAAGTGAACGCCGGCCTTGATACGGCCGGGGTCTATCACGACATGGTGGGCACGTTGATCTCGGGCGACGTGGGCTCCTCTCGCCGCATCTTCTTGGAGGTCGAGGTCACGTACCCGCTTGGCGTAGGTACGACCGATACTCCCGACCTTGAGGTGGTGCAGGACGCAGATCCTTACCCCTACGGCCCGCTGATCGAGAACGACATTACGTTGGCTCAGCGTCCGCCGGACATGGAGAATCCCCTGGCGCCGAATTTCCGCTCTGGCTTCCGTGAGGTGCACCTTGAGTACATCGCCCGTGACGCCACTGGTGGTGTCGCCAACGCGGGTGCGCCAGTGGGAGCTATCACGACAGAGACACTTGTCTCGCGCAACGACCTGGAGCTTGTGCTCGGACGACGCGCCTTCGGCTCGACGGTCTCGACCATCGGAGTCACTGATCAACAGGACGCGGGTGGTCGTACCATCAACACGAACCTGACCGATTACGGCTCCTCGTCACGTCTCGTCACGCTGCTCAACAGCGGAGGAGGCTCTGCCGTTCCCTTGTCGGGTGCAGGCCAGACCCAAGTGGCTGTCACCTTCTTCGCCCAAGATGCGGTGCCGAACTACGGTCCTGCGGGAGCGGGCTATCAGGTCGGTGTCTACTACCGCTCCAACGCCCCGCAGACCGCAGGTGTGAAGGAAGGAACCATGACTACGGGTGGCGTCAGCGACTTCCCGTACACGGGTGCTACCGGGCCGCTTCCAGAGGAGCTTCTGATCGAGCCTCTCGTCATGGCTGGCGAGTTGTGGACAGGCACCGTCGGCATGGGCAGCGTGGAGCTTCCGTTCCCGTATTTCGCCCCGCTGGACCAGATCCCGATCAACGATGGGTCCACCTCTCCGGTGCCTCCCGCCCCCGGCGATGAATTCCCCGGCGAGTGGTATTTCGCTGCGACGGCGAACATTTCGATCGATGATTTCGACGCACAGACTGGCCTGCTCGCGCTGCATCCTTTCGTTCAGGCGGATGGGACGCAGGAGTACCAGATGGGTGGCGTGAACATTGACGAGGTGCCTTTCAAGGATGCCGAGTTCCGAGCGGCATATCCCGTGATCAACAAGGACGCATACCGTCCCACGGTGTTCTCCCAGCCTCTCAGCGGGGTCGTCCGCCATAAGGTTTTCATGCCCTTTTTGGCGAAGGCGCGGGCTGACTCCGTGCTGTATCGCAAGGACGAGCTTTTGCTTGTCGTGATCTCTCGCTGGGCTGCGTTGGACGAGAACAACACGGTGCGCTTCGTGGACACCGACTCCGGCAACCGAACCTGTGCCGGGGTGTACCGCACACGGAGCCTTCTGCTGACGGCAGGGAACGGAGAATAACGATGCCTCGCAGCGGAGATCCCAAGGACATTAAGGTCGGTACTGGTAAGGCGAACCAGGGCAGCGTTGACGCTAATTCGTTCACGCCTGACCTCGCGTCGGGCATCGGGGGCAAGCATGGGATCAAGGCTCACGTTGACGACCCGCAGGACGCTCACCCAGCTTCCGCGATCGGCACGACCACGACTCAGGGCTTCTACGACGGAGACGACGTGCAGTCGGATTTGGATGAGCTTTCGGGCCTCATCCCGCCCCGGCCCCCCTACGTCGGCACGTACCTGACCAACCTCGGCACAATGCTGACCGGCTCGTTGCTCAGCGGCATCCCTGACTGGGGCCACCTCAAGCTGAACGACGCCGGCCACATCAATCGGGGCAACGTCATCCCGCCCGTTCCCGCTACACCGAACGCCGATGCGGACGTGTACCCCTACTATCACTTTGCTCCGGCATTCGCCGACGACGCGCCTCCTTTCGATCTGCCGGGCAACGACCCGCACCACGATGCGACGTTCAATCTGAACCCCGCAGGGACAGGCGACCCCACGTACAAGGGTGGTGGTCTCGGACTCGCCCACGCAGGTGGCTTCACCCGAGGGGTGGCCGGCGGAATCGGGTCGGACGGCCCGGTGATCGAGACGGCACGACTCATGCCCACGGCTGGTGGAGCGTTCCGGCCCATCGTGCTTTCGGGCATGGTGTACCCATCCGATCGAGGAGTGCTGGCCTTGATCCACTGGCCGGCAGACGGTGACATTGGCGATTTCCTCGCCCAAGACCTGACCGACCGCTGCCCCGCCGCCCTTCGTCTAGGCCAGGGCCTTTTGGACAACTGCGATGGCGCTCCGGGTGGCATCTTCAGCGAAGGCGACCCTGACATTCTCGCGTACCCGGGACGAGCCAGCGGCCAGTACGATCTGGTCGAGCTTCACACGGGTCTTGTCGGAGGCACGGGCCCTGTCCTTCCGCCGCCCTTCGATGTGGGGGTTCCGAGCGCGGGTCAGGTTCGACTCGGGCAAGACCCCGGCGCAGGCGTGCCCGTAGTGACAGGCGGGATCCCGATCCTCGGTGGTACGACCAACGCGTTGGGCCAGGACGGCGACCCCTACGCCCCTGCGGGCAACGACAACAACTTTTTCCGCTACCGTCTCCCCTACTTGGAGGACTACACGGCAGGGTCGGGTCCGACGTTCACGCCGGATGCCGAGAAGCCTCGTTACTTCTCCAAGCCTCTCGTTGCCCTCGACTACCTGACCGATCTGACTCAGGCGGGTGACTACCCGAATCTCCCTGACGACTACTGGCATTTCCAGATCGCCCGTTACCGTCACCAATTCCTGTTTCCGCAGAACGCTCCGCTCCCGCCTGACCCTATCGACCAAGGAGCGTGGATCCTGTTTCACTTCAAGCGCGAAGCGGATTTTGAAGCGTTCGTTCGTGACGGTATTGCACCTGACGATCCGACTTTTGGATACGAGACGTGGAGTAAGCCGGTTCTCTTGTTCGCATCGAGCCCTGAGAGCACCGACAACATCGCGGACCCTGGCACACCTTTCGATACGGCCGAGGGCTACCACGTCATCCGTGCGGCGACGATGGAGGACCCCACTGCGAACCTGATCACCTCCACCGCGAAGGAGTACACGTTCACTGCAACGTCGGACGAGGTAATGATCATCTCGGGCGTCCAGTATTTCGTGCCCGGCACCGCCGGCTCCGAGTGGACGATCGACTCGATGAGTTTGATCATTGATCCCGGCGTCTGGACCTACAACTACAACCTTGGTCGCTTGGCCGCCTCGCCCGCCGAGATCACGACGGGGATGGCGGGGCAGTATCCGTTGTTCGTTTACCTCGGCATGTTCGCCGCGGAGACTGGGAACATTGTGGAGCCCTCGGCGACGACCTCCTTCGACGGAGACGAGTTCGCCCAGCGGCTTGAATTCCGCTACGACACTCTCGACGTTGCTAGCGGCCACGGTCCCTTCGACCTGACCAACGGCCCCACGATTGCGGACAACATGACCCTCGCCCTGTTCCCGGGCGACCCCATGACGTTCCTCGGCGATGTGTCGGTGCCCCACTTCACCACCGACGCTCGGATCCGATCCTTCGTTCGCAAGCCGCTCGGCCACGAGGTCCCTGCGGAGACGGCTTTGGAGACTCTGTTCGACCGCCCGGCAGGCGACGGCATCCTATTCCACACGACCGACCACAACCCCACTGGTGGCACGGGAGCCTACGGCAACTTCCTGACTGGCGCCCTGTTTACGCCCGTCCGACCAAGCCTGGAGACGGCCCTCAAGGACGTTCAGGAGCGGTTCTTGGACGAGGTGTACCGATACTGGCCGAGCAACCTGTTCTCCGTCCACGACCCCACCTGGGACGGCACACGGGGCAACATTTCGGGCCCAGGGCTGCCTTTCGCATCCGCGCCGATTGACCTCCCCGTTCGGATTGGGTCGGACGCTCCGACGCAAACCGCATCGTGGGTTCAGGCCCACATTCACCTTCTCGATGTGGGGTCAGATCCGCTCGTCACACCAGACGCTCAGGTAGCGGGGTTGCCGGATCGTAACCCTCCGATCACGGACGGCGTGGTGGGTCCCGTTCCCTCAACAGGCATCCTGCTCTACCCGCAAACCGACTACACCGCCGGGTTCCGTCCGCGTCTCGGGGTGGACATTACGACCCCACAATTCGACTACACCGTGGCTTCCGAGCCCTCGCGCCGGTACATCCGTATCTTCGACGCGGGGTACACCCGCGACGCGTCGCCCGAAGCAATCGCCGGAACAAAGCTGGTGCGCTTCCGCATCCGCGGCCTCCGTCTTGTCGATTTCGCATGGAAACCGAATCCCGCAGGGACTCCCCCCGGAGGTTCCGACGAGATTGCGATCTTCTGCAAGGTGCCCGGCCTCACCTCTTGGATGGACATGGGGCGTACCGATGGTGCGGGCCCTTCCAAGCAAGACGCGCTCAATGATGGCGCGGGTTGCAAGGTGATCGGCCCGACGACCCGGGACGCCCGCGACCCTGTGACGGGAGTTTGGTATAGCGAGGTGCTGATCAATGTTGGGCCGGCAGCCTCCTTCTTCCAGAGCAGCTTCGGCGAAGTGCCCGTCATGGTGAAGGTCGTTATGAAGGCGGCAGGGGCCTCGCTGAATTTCCAGCAGGGCGGCACCGACGGGACCACCAATGATGTACGCGGTCTGATCGGCATCGAGGTACTGCGAGGAGTTTCCTGATGGCTGATTTTGAAGATTTCGATGAAGAGACCTTGGAGCGTCTACGCAAGGCGCTGGCAAAGCGATCTGACACTGGTACGGGTCTTGACCCGTGGCAGGAGCACTTTGATCGCGGCCAATCGACCTACAGCGAGCAGGTTCTCAGCAACGACATTATCCAGGGGCTTTCGGGCTCTTGGGCCGCGTCCTACGATTTCGGCTGGGGGGCCGGCATCCGCCCCGAGTCGTTGGGTCTCCAATCCCAAGACCCCTCGTTCCCGACCAAGACGCGTCCCCGCACGTCCAAGTTTGGTCGCCGTGGTGTTCCCGACATTGATTTCGTCCCCTACAACTGGAGGACCAACCGCTTCTCGATCAAGGGACCGGCCCTTGTTGGCAACCCGATCGTGTTTGAGCCCTACGGCCCGACGCTCAAATCGGATGCGATGGATTGGACCTGGGAGATTCTGCCCGGTGGTGGGCCCAACGGCGGCGACCTTCTGCTCCAAGCGCCTCGCCCCGACGGTGCGACAGCGACAGCACTGACCATCGAGGAGATCTGGAACACCCCACCGTGGTCGATCGGAGACGCCGACGAGCCCAACGGTGGGCTGTACCTCATGGTGACGGATTACGGGGAGATGGACGGTTCCCTCGACCCCGCGACCTCGGCCTCGATGACGCCCCTCGCTGCTCACGCGGACACGGCACGCACTGAAATCTTCCGCGTCGCCTCCCTCTTCAACCTTCACGGCGGCCCCTACGCGCCGCACGAAGCTCGGATCGAACTTCATCCGAACAAGCCTCTCTCGGACTACTTCGACCTTCCGGCCGCTCGCTCCGTCCGAGGCGTCACACTGTTTACTCCGTACGCGGCACGTCTTGCCGCCATCCCTGAATCGGGCGCAGGGCCGGGACGCGAGCGGGTGTTCCAGGTCATTTCGCCGATGAATTCGGCGGCTTCTGACTACTACCCCCCTTACGATGGGGGGACCGGCGGAGACGGCACATGGCTTCAGGGCGGTTTTCCGTCGCACGACCCCGCTGCCCCTGTGGGCACCGGGGCGACATGGATGGGCAAGGCAACTCTGCCTATCCCCCTCCCGATCCGCGAGACCGGGGGCATCATCGAGAAGCTCGGATTTCCCGGCCCTTCGGCTGCGGACGCGGGCACGTCTCTGATCCAAGCCGTTCTCGCACCCGACCCGACTGATGTTGGTCGGATCATTCGGATTTACCACGTGGACCGCGCTGACGCGGCGTCCTTCACAACAGGAGACACCACCAAGATCCTGGGGTGGTTTGAGGTCTTGGACGTGACGGGGAGCGACTACACGATCCGGCACGTCCCTGACGTTCCGCCGTTGACCGGGCAAGTGTTCCACGGGCAGGTCACGATGGTGGCTGCGGGCGACCCCACGATCATGGTGGGGTTTACGATCCACGACCCTGTGTCTGAGATCTTCCGTGGGGATTTTGATCACGACAAGGTGGAGTCCGCACGGCTCAAGAACCTGATCGATCCCCATTTGGTTGAGCGGTTTGCCAAGAAGCGTCTTGGTTCCGCGGCTCCACAATCTTCGGGAGCCTCTCCCGGCCGCGCGGATCGGGCAGCCATCCCGACTGCTTCTGTTGCAGGGGGCCCTGCTCCTGGGGTTCAGTGCGAGAACCCGGGCAATCTTCTTGACCTCGGCTTCCGCATGGTCCTGTATCCGGCGAAGGGCAACCTTGCGGGAAACCCGGTGCCCGATTTTGATCGGCCCATCGACTCGCTGGAAGCAGTCATCGACGGATCGATTACGGAGAAGCAGTACATCGAGGTCGATTACTCCAACGGTGTCGTCACGCTCAGCCATCCTCCGCCGGCCGGGGTAGACAGTCAGATCGTGCCGAACGGCGTGCTCCTCGGGCCGAACAACCCACGTGGCGAGGTGATCCTGTACGCCTCTTGCGTGCCCTACAGCCGTGAGCCGCAGTCCAACGCTCCGGGTATTAGAGCGGCTGTCCACAATCCTGATGGCAACGACGAACACGTGGATGTGTTCTCCAACAGGATCACGTCCACCATCGATCTCATCTCCACGGCTTTCCTCGGGGGCCCTCCTTGGATCGATGAGGCTACGGGCCTTGTTCTGACGACGACATGGGGAGGCCCACAGACAGGCATCGTTGAAATTCTGGACGGGGGCATCGGGTCCACCTCCATCGGGCGGTGGTCTTACTCCAAGGTCGAGTCTTTCGCGCCGGGGCAGGACACCCTCAAGCTGGTCGCGTCCCTGACGGGTTCGGGCCCCCCTGCCGTCTTCGGCCCAACGATGACGGTCGTGTTGCGCCGAGAGGTTCGGACGGTAGCAACCGCCTCTCTCGACAACAGTTTCTTCATTGACGACTACCGCTTCGATACGACCTACGGAAGCACGGCGCGGTTCAACACGCTCCGGTTCGGCTCTACGATCACGCCTTTCATCGACGGCTCGGCACAGATCACCTCTGGCAGTGGTGGTTCGGGACGACTCCGCTGGGACGAGGCCCTCGACAACGGGCCAAACAGCAACGCGAATAACGCTTACATCAGCTTGCTCGATGGTCTGTTCTGGGATACCTCGGAGACGACTCCATTGGCGGGTCCCGCGTTCGCTCCGACCCCCGAGTCTCCTTTTCATGGCGGACCTTTGTACGGCAAGTTTGCCCGTAAGGGGACAGTCTCGCCCATCGACGGCTTGACGTGGACGAACATCGGCGCTCCGATCTACACGTGGGGAGCCTCGGCCAACGGCGGCGGGAACCAGATCATCGTTGAGGCCCGTATTTCGCGGAAACGCTTTTCCCCAACCGGGACTACGCAGGTTGCCATACTGAAAGAGGTGTGGACCTACAGCTTTGGAACGTGGGCAAAGGCTGAGACGATCTTGGCAACGACGCAATCGACCGTGTTCCGTTTCTTTGGATCAGGGGCATCGATCTCCTTGCAGGCGATCGATGATGCGACCTTCACCCAAGGGGTTGAGGCTGTGGTGGAGTATTTCGCCGTTCCTGGGTATGCAGCTAGCTAATTCGCTGCGTTTTCCTGCCTATAGGTCGGTCCGAGTAGGGCCTTCCTGGCAGGAGAAGCATGGCAACGAAGCGTACAAAATGGACCTTTGCGGACGCAACTGAGCGGGACACGCACGTCGGTTTTGGGTCGGGTGTCAACGACGGCGACTGCTGTATTCTCCTGAGCGACTATTCGATGTGGGCCTACAACGGCACCGCTTGGATCCAATCTCCGGCCACCGCCTCAAGCCTGTCCGCGGTCCTCCTTGTCGGGAACACCTCGGGAGCCAGCGACATTGAGGTGTCCGCGGCCCAGGCCGTGCGCGGCGTCGATGGGGGAACGGGCGCGGGGCTGACCGTCCGCGGTGGCGCAGGGTCTACCTCGCTCGGAGGGCCGCTCACCCTTCAAGGCGGAAGCGCGGCCGGCACAGGGAACGGTGGCGACTTGATCTTGGCGGGGGGGATCGCGGCGGGCACAGGCACCGATGGCACTGTGAGCGTGACGGGTTCCACCGCCTCCGTCACCTCTTCCGACGCTGACCTCTCCCTAAACGTTTTGGGTGGGAACAACTTGGTCGTCAATGCTGATGGCACGTTTTTCCAATCCGATTCGGGAGCGTTTGTCGTCATCGGGAAATCCCCCTTCGCAAACACGGTCAGTCTCGACCTCGCAAGCTCGGCGACAGGAACTTTGGAGAACAGCCTCGCGGGTGGTGTCCTTGAGCTTCGGACCTTCACGACCGGAGCGGCAACGAACACCGGAAACCTGACGGTCAACACCGGAGCCAACGCCAACGCTGTCTCGGGTGACACCGGGGACCTGATCCTTGGCACGGGGTCGGTCACGAATGCTGCGTCGGCGGGCACTTCGGGGGACGTAGCGCTTATTGCGGGTACGGCGGCGGGAAGCGGAAACGGCGGCAACATCCTCCTGACGCCCGGAAGCACTGGAAGCGGCACCGAAGGGACGGTTCGGATCACGGGCAAAGGCCAGTCGCTCCACGGTGGAAATGCGACCCGACGATTCCAGATCCTTGGCGGCACTCAGACCGCCATCACAGGCGATTCAACAGGTCCCAGTGTTTACTTGGAAGCCCAGGGGACGGCGGCACGGGACGGAGCCCAGGTCACAGTTAGCAACTCGGTTGTAGGCAATGGCTCTTTTGTTGCTCGTGGAGGCAACGCTCTTTCGGGCACCACTGCTGGGGGAAGCGCCGACCTCATCGCTGGAATCGGTTTCGGAGCAGGAGCCGGGGCCCAATCTTCGATTCAAGCGGGTAACGGCGGCGCCACTGGCAACGGGGGCTACGCCTTCGTTCTGGCGGGCAACGCGGGGGCGACCTCCGGTAACGGCGGTGGCGTAGTGATCACGGCCAAGGACGCAACCGGATCCGGCCTCGGTGGTCCCGTCAACATTACGGCGGGTGGGTCTCCCACAGGGACCCCGGGCGATATTAACCTCACGACGGATGGTGGTCTGGTTAAGATTCGCACGACGAGCGGGTTCGCGGGCTCTGAGAGGGTGAGTCAGACCTACGGTGTCCAGTTCACTTCGCCCTCCGGTGGCGGGGTTCTCGACATGGTGACGCTCGGCACGCTGGATACCAACGGTCGGAACCTCAAGGTCAAGCTCCATGTGACGGCGCAGAACAGCGTCGTGGACGACGACTTCATCAGCGCCGTGATCCAAACTGCGGCCTACCGTGCGGGAGGGACCGTCTCAGTTGTGACCACCCCCGCGCTGACGAGCCACGAAGGCAACTCCTCGGGGACCAACCCCACGTTTGTCGCGGATCTCTTCTTCGCGGTCGCCGCTACCGGCAACGACATTCGGCTGACTCTCCGAAATTCAAGCAGCACGACGACCTACACCCTCAACACGGCTGTAGAGTGGTCCGTCCAAGAAGGTGGCTTCTCCTCCTAATTCGGGCTGCTAGCGCAGCGTTTTCCCGCCTATAGGACGGCTCCAAGTAGGACACCTGTGCCACAGGCGCAGGTAGAGTGAACCGCGATGCGCGTCCTGATCGATTACCCCTCAAACAAGATCCTACAGGTGGAGAAAACCCCGCTTGTTGGTGAGGGGGAGCCCGTTAACGGCAAATACTCGGTTCCGATCCCAGAGGCCGTGACGGTCTACGTGAATTCGGATTCTTTTGTGGTGCCTGCTTCCAACCCGGGATCGGTTGTGGCGCAGTCCTACGCCGGCCTGCTGGCCCAATTCCCGCAGTACGAGAATATCCTGTTCAACCCCCTGATCACGGCTGCGGACGTGGACGACCTCGATTTGACCGCTGTGTTGGTCGAAGGGATGCCTCCCACGGAGGAACACGTTACTCGCGCGCAGGTGGGCCGCCAGACCGGAGGACCCTTTACGAGCGGACAAGCCGCCAACACCACGGCCGTGCTCCCCGCCAACACGAGCGTGACCCCCACCCGCCCGGGTGTCCTGGTCACGGACACTATCGACATTGGCCCGCTGACGGTTGATCCGATCAGTGGGCTCGTGGTTGGCGCCGACGAATTCGTTGTCTACTGGTATCTCTACGAGTTTGAGACGACCGAGGACATACGATCTGATTTTGGCGCGCAGGCGGGGACGAACGCCCCTGCACTTCGCCGTCTGATCGAAACAGATCAGGAACCCGCGGACCTACAGGTGTTCCTGTCGATCAACGATGGCGCGACCTACACGGAGGTCCAACGGCTTGTGCCCATCGCCTTCTGCGAGCCGGGCACCCTGCTTCGGATTGCGTTCAAGAACAACAACCCCACCGGAAAAAAGTACGTGGCTGCTTACTCGGTGATGTTTTGAGGAACCCAAATGGCTGATCTTGGCAACGGTACATCGCGCACCCTATCCGCAGCAATGCGGCAGTTTCAGCTTGTCGTCTACCAGCGCGGCAAGCCTCCGCTCGACTCGGAGCACAACCTGCTTCAGCAGATCCAGAACGAGACTGTGGCGCAGTGGGTTCGCAGCCAAATGTCATCGGGGTTCTTCCTTGACCCCACTCGTCCGCTCGACGCCTTCGTTACGGACCCCCTCAACGCGAACCAGTTTCGCTACGGACAGCAGAAGCGCTTGGACACGAGTGTCGAGGAGCTTGCACCGATCGAATGGGCCAACGTCAACGGTTGGCTCGTCCCGGTTGTCGGAACCAACAACGCCGAGTCAGGTGCGACGGACAACATCGTCGCCCTCAATCCTCCCCCCGATTCCGATTCGCGGATCGATTTCGTGTTCCTTGAGGTGTGGAGGGTCAACGTCGCCCCCAACGACTCCACGGCAAACAAGCCAAGCGCCGACAAGATCTACACCTACGGCAACGTCGAATTCGGTCAAACGAACATTAACGACGACCTGACCGACCCGGCCATCGGCTTTGAGACGACCGAGCGGGTTCAGCTTCAGTACCGCATCCGTGTCGTCGGACAGGGCTCAGGAGCCGGTGTGAGTCCGGCCCTCGATGTATACCCCGACGGTCTGGACGACCCGAACGTTCGCGCTCAGGGCCCCTTGACGGGACCTTCGGCCCAAGCCTACGCGGTGTGGGAGAACATGCGCGAGGAGCTTGGCGACCCAAGCCTGTGGCGTGCAGGCGACGGCGACCCTGCTAACGATTTCGGCACGATCGATGGCTACGTTTGGGCCATCCCCATGTGCGGCATCTTCCGCCGGAACAACCAGCCCTACGTCGCGGTGAATCAAGCGGGCAACCCGAACCAGAACGGCGCGTTCAACCGCACGCCCTCGTCGGCGCTCCTCACGGACCCCCGGGACGGTGCGCGGCTACTGACGACCGCCGCTCTTGTGGACGATATGCCCGGCGAGCAATTCTCCGTGCTCACTGAGGTCGAGGTTGATGGCCTTGTGGGGTCCGGCTTTGACGACGACGGTATTTCCTTCACCAACACCTTCATGGTCATTGACGATGAGGTGATCGCCATCGACTCCATCGACACGACGGTGAACCCCGCTCGTGTCCGCGTCCCGGCCAACGGTCGTGGACAATGGGGTTCCGATCCCACCTTCCACTCGGGCCGAGAAGCTCCCGTGACCCCTGGCACGGGCACCTCGATCACGTTCTTCAATACGCGACCCGACGGCAAGTTTGCCGACGAGATCCACCTGGACGACGTGTTCGACATGCGCCGCGGTGTGAACTTCGGCGACTGGGACTACGAACGTCTCCTCCTCCACAACGTCAGCGCGCTCATGCAGAACCGCCTGCGCTCGACGTGGAAGCAGACCGGCGTGCCCTCGGGCGACACTGAGGGTGTCACGGTCCATGAGGTTGACTACCTGCTCCAAGATGGGGCAACGGCGGTGCCGAATGGCACCGAAGCGATGGACGGGCCCGATGGGATCCGTACCATCTTCTCCGATGCTGCCACGATGCAGTCGGACGTGACGACGTTGCTCGATAACGACGGCACGATGAATGACGGGTTCATCCAGACCTTCGATGATCTGGTGTTCTGGGACGCTGGGGCTGATTTCAAGCCCGGCGGCTTTATGAACAACCTCAACAACACGACGCCCGGCTTCAAGAACGGCACGACGATCTTCCAGTACATCGGAGGAGACTCGGGCAACGTGGGCGCGCGCAAGACCTTCCGTGACGGGTCCACCCGTGCGGTTCGGTTCCTTATGCCGAAGGAGCATTTCGTTGCGCGACAGGACGACCCCGACACGGGCCGCCAGCGCCCTGTGACCCTGCGCTGGGTCAGCAGCGACAACGCCAACACCGGCACGGTAACGGGCGGTGCGGGTCTCCAGGCGCTCACCCCAGCAGCTTTTGGAGAGGCACCTTCTGAGCACCCGGGTCCGATGTACCCGCTCAGCTTCCTCAATTTTGAGAAGCCCTTCATCGTGCTCGGCGGCATAGTCGAGTCCTCGCTGAACCTGTCAGGCATCGCCTCGGCGACGCTCCACGACAACATCACTGACGCAGGCACTATCCCTCCTGGCGAGGGTGAGATCGAGCTTCCAGGCTTCGACTTCGACGCACTCAATGACTGGTTCACGCTCGACTCCAATGGCGAGTTTGAGCTTGCCCCAGAGCCTCCGCTCTCGTTCCCGCTCCTTCGCGGACAGCGGACGCTCTACGACATGATCACCGCAGGTGGGCGTGACCGCACGGGTTCGTCCTCCGAGTTGTACTTGATCCTGTACGGGGACATCGAAGCCGAGGCCAACAACGGTGCCTTCCAAGTGATCGGTGCAGGCACGGGCGGCATGACTCAGGCCACCGCGGGTGGGTCCAACCGACTCCGTGTGCGGTTCCTGAGCCAAGGCGTCACCACCTTCGACACCACCTCGACCGACGCGGTGAGCTTGCAGGTCCGCTCCATGTACTCCAATGCGGAGGATGGCTTGGGACAAGCCGGTGGCCCATCGGCCATGACGATCACGTTGACCGATATCGAGGCGTTGGAAGGTGGGGCCGCGAACCCGTGGAACGAAGCCAACATCAATCCCTTCACGATTGCGGGGCGGACCCTCGCGGCTCCTTTCAACGAGAAGTGTGTCGCTAATCTGACGCTCCAATACCACCCTGGCCGGGGTGCGACGGCTCGCGTTCCCGATCAGATCGAACGCGTGGCGATTCAGCAGCCCAACGTGTCCTTGCTTCGCCAATCCGCGGCGAACCTTGACACAGATTTCCCGAACGCGACGGGCGCCCCGGGTGCCCCTCCCGAGGTGGATTTCACGCCGACCCACATCCAGGTGTGGAACCGGCTGGCGGCCCTTGGACAACACGAGCCTTACGCCCCCAACTATGGCGGCAATGTGGTCCTGTTCTCCGAGATCGACCGCGAGAACGAGGCGTTCATCGACCGCGGGTCCAAGACGCTCCTTCTGCGTCCGTACCAAGACCTTGGCATGACCATGCAGGGGTTCACGACGTTCGCGTCTCCCTCGCTGTTGGGTCCGACCGGCTACCCGGCGGTGGCCTTGATCCCGAACGGCTGGGACGGCCCGAAGGACGACGCCGCCATCTTCACGCCGGGTCTGGCGATGGGCTACGTCGTGCCACAGGAATTTATGCCGCGCTTCGGCCGGCAGGACATTCCGTTCTACCAAGACCAAGGGCCGACCTTCGGGACGGGCCGTTTCTTGGCGGGTATCAATCACCTGTTCACGGACGGCACCGACCTCACCAATCCGGTATTCAACGTGATCGGTGGTGGGGACAACTCGACGGGTGGCACCTTGGTCACGCGCTTCTTGGCGCAGACGGGCTCGACCAGTGGCTTCCTGTTCGGCCAGTATGGGACCGTCACAGGCCCCACGACCCCGGCCTACCAGGGACGCCTCCTTTCGGCTATCGGAACGACCACGGCACTTGCTGAGGAAATCACGAATCGGATCGATTCCGTCGTGTCCTCCGATTTCGGGGTTGGTATCGACGGCATCCAGCTTCCCCCGTATATCGGAATCTCTCGTCTCGTCGCGGTCTACGACCGTCGGGACTACGTGGGCAAGGGTGGGGTCTCCTTCGATACGGATCGCGTGACGCCGTTGGCAAACCGCGCGGTCAACCTGCTCCGCAAGGATGCCGACAAGCAGACCTTGTTCATCCTTCAGGACGGCGCTCGGGATCTGACGGGCGGGGACGACGACCACACTTATGTCGTGCCGTCGAACGCCATCGACATTACACGGTCTCCGAACTATGTCGCGGACGAGGAGTTCTCGGATCTGGAGTACGTTGTCGAGTTTACGGCCTTCGGGTTCGCCCGAGGCTTCATCAACAAGAACAACTTCGTCATGGCTCGTCGCCACAACGGCGTGGGCGCCACGATCGCGGACGGGGATAACCCCGAGCTTGAGAACATCCGCATGACGATCCCGCACGCGGCCCCTGACTCCTCTCGGGTCTACATCGCGTACAACAGGACCGTCTATCAGGGCGACCCTTACATGAGTCGTGCGGGCTCCGTGCGGACGAACAGCGACTACGAACACCGCTACGGTCAAATCGCTGTCTCTGATGCCTTCGCCGTGGGCGACGACATTCAGCAGTACGACGGCGAAGGGGCGCAGATTCCCGAACGTCCGAACGCGCGTTCCTTTGAGGTCATGGCGTCGCTGGACTTCTACATGACGCTCGGCACCGGGAACATCGGCGGACGCCTGTACCCCGGCACCGTGACCGACGTGGGCTACACCGAGGACAACCCTGTCAGCGCGACGCGCATTCCGTTGGAGATTGGCTCACCCGCCAACCGGGTTCTTGCTCGTGCCTTCAGTGAAGGCCAGAAGGAAAACACCAGCCGCGGCTTCATCGACCTTCGGATCGATGGCACGGCCATGACGTACTTCCCCGCAGCCGACGCTACGACGGTGACGATCAAGAAGCTCAACGGCGACCTCGTGTCTTTCATCGCCAACAACGGTGTGACTGTGGACGAGGACAAGTTCGATGCGTCCTCGCCCGATGAGGTTGTGATCGCCAAGGAGCTTACCGACAAGATCGCCGCCCGCACCGGACTCGCGGACACCTTGGTCGCTCGGAATGACATTGACGATCAAGTCATTCGTCTCGTCTCGCGGGTCGTCGGTGCCGAAGGCAACGGCATCCGCGTCTCGATCACCGACACGGTGAACATGAGCCTCCGCAAGCCTGTGGCGGGCGAGGTCGGTCTTGACGCGACCTTCACCGACTGCTTCCTGGCTGGTGGGTTTGACCTCCCTGTCAATGGTGGCAACGGCACGACGCAGATCCATCTGACGGGCATGACCGAGCGCTTCCCGCTCGGCATCCTTTTCCAAGACTCGGACTTCATCGGGGAGAACCCGCTCGGCGACAATGCGAGTGCGGTCCAAACCACCCTCGGCGGTATCCGTCCGGTCCAGAACCTCCTGCCCCTCACCCGGAGTGGTGGCGAGGAATTCACCCGGTTTGCCGGAGCCCCTGGCGATCTGATCGGCATGGGGGACGGGGCCATCCTCCAGTACAGCGCCTTCGATGAGGATCTCAACCCTGGAGGCTCCAAGCGCTTCCGTCTGTTCCGCGGTGGCGGCTCCCTGTTCGTACTCGGCGGTCGCAACCCCGGTGGTCCGGTGGACTACGTGTCTGGCTCCCTGGAGAAACCGTTGAACCCGGTCCTCAAGGGCGGCCTGCTCGCATGCAAGGCTCTGCTCGTTCGCAACCTCACCGAGCGCGCCTTCACGACTGCTGATGTGACCACGGAAGGTGACGAGCTTCAGATGGTCGTCGTCACCACGGGCATCTTGGGAGACGGCCGCACCCGCGAGAACGGCGTCACCCTCGACGGCGTGATCAGCCCGACGGGCTTCGGCGAAGGCGAAGCCGCCTCCGACCGCTACCGCCTCAACGGCAAGCCCATGTGGAAGGGGCGCACACGCGTCACCCCAGACCCCGCAACGGTGCCTCTTGCCCCGTTCCCGGGCCGCGACAGCGAGTAGCCTGTGACCCCGCGAGACCTTACTCAACTTGCTCTCCGTATCGAGAAGCTGGAGAAGCTGCGGACGAACGGGTGGCCGCGTCTCAAAATGACCCCCGGCACCCGAAGCGGATGCTACGGGACCGGATGCGTGGTCGTCGCGCCTCGATCAAACGGGTGGCTGCCCGTTTCACCTCGCGCGGCGGGTAGGATCTGACCTGATGCACCACCTGTCGCAACAGCACATCGACATGAAGGTTCGCCGGCCGTATCTTGTGCGATACAAGGCACAGTTGGTCGAGGCACTAAGGGATCCGGGGCTTTCCGAGGCTCAGGTCGGAAGAGTCCGAAACAGCCTCACAAGGCTCGGAAAGCCCAAAATCTACAGTGCAGAGGCCATTTCGCCGCGTGGCGCGGTCAATCCTGGGCCTATACCGAAACGATCACTACAGGCGCGCGTCGAAATCCACTCTTTTGACCGTGAGTACCTATTCGGGCTCCCGGCATCCACCCTTGCACTCTACGCAAAACAAGAGCGGTTGGAGATCAAGGCTTCCGATCCGAAGGCAACTCTCGTCGCCGCCATTCTGCAAAACAGGGGAGACAACCAATGACCAAACGATTCTCGTTCCTCATCGCCTTCGTGGCGGCATTCCTATTCACCGCACCTCTGGCTCTCGCGGCACCGCCCGACGCTGGAACTGCACCCGCCGCCGCGGCTGCTGACGATGCAAAGGCAGATGCCCCCGCACCCGAGGCCAAGGCCGAGGAGAAGGCTGAAGCCAAGGCTGAAGCCAAGGCTGAAGCCAAGGCTGAAGCCAAGGCTGAAGAAGCTGGTACTGAAGGTGGCACCGATGGCACCGATGGTGGAGACACCGACGGCGCAGCCGCAGACGAGAAGCTCGGCGATCATGTCGAAGCTGCTGTCTCGGCCGCTCGCTCTGGCGAGTGGGCTCTGATGGTGTCCGCGATCATCATGCTTCTGCTTGGAGCCGGCCGAAAGTTCGGCGTCATGGACAAGGTGCCTTCGTCCGCGGTCCCGTGGGTCTCGATGGTGCTCGGCGTTATCGCTGTGGTCGGGGACACCCTCGCCTCTGGCGGGGAGATCACGATGGAGCGTGTGCTCGCAGGCGTCATGGCCGGTGCTGCCGCCTCGGGTCTGTGGGGGATGCTTGGAAAGCACATCCTCGGGCCGAAGAAGGAAAAGAGCGAGTAGCTACCACGGTAGCTAGCCAAGGAAGGCCGTTCCCGAAGTGGGGGCGGCCTTCCGCAATTCGCGCGGTGTCGATTGCCTCTCGGCCAACGTCCTCGATAGCGAGGACACATGGGGATCTACATTTACACAGTTCGCAAGACGGTCAAACAGTGCAGCATGGGCGGCATCGCCACCCCGGTCGCGCTTCTCAAGTTCCTGCAACGGCTTCCCCGCGACCCTGACGACTCGCTGACCTCGGCTCGTCTTGAGCGCGCGCGGCAGTGCTGGAACAGCCTCGATGTGAAGCCGGGTTATGTCGCCCTTGGCGATAAATTTGAGGACCGCGCGCACGTCTACGAGTGGCCGGCGGATGCGTACCACTGGTACGACTGCGAGGATAAACCGCTCGGCAAGCTCGTTGGTTTCATCCGTCGTGTCCGCAACGGCCGCCGTGTTGAGTACGCTGTCGCCCCACGCTATTACGAGGTGGTGGCGAAGTACCGCCCGCCTGGGAAGGGCCTACACAGCACTCGTGAGTACGCCTGGGATGCGGAGACGGCGAGGAAGAAGGCCGGAGCCTTGCTTCACATGCTGCACGACGTGGAATCGATCACCATCCAGTGTTACGAGGCCGACACCTCCTGCACCAACGAGATCTATTTTGAGACCGCGGATGTGGGATTCGATCGCAAGCTCCGCGAGAGCGCGCACAAGGCTGGCATTGACTGGCGCGAGGTTTCGGACGCCCTGACCCCGACCAAGGTCGAGGTCGAGCCCGGAGTTTCGCCTCCGAAGCTCACAATCGAGGAGCTTGCACGTTTCCAAGCGCCTTTGGCGTAAGGGAAGCCGTGTACGTCCGCAATGTAGAGGCCCTGACGGCAGCCCGCGGAACCCCCTTGAGTGTGTTGGACCCGGGGTGGGGTGTATTTCTCCACCAGAACGGGCATTTTCTCTGGGCCATCGTGACGCCCAAGGAGTCCATCGTGCTCCCGGGCTGGACCGCCACACTGCGTGAGGGGCACATACGCGAGCATCCGCCATCCATCTTCATCGAACGCCCGCTCGATGAGGTCAACGAGTCCCTCGACTGCGCGATCCGTGACGGCTATGCCTTCGGGGAACCCCCGTCGGCAGAGGTTGTCTCCAGCGTGACCCGCTCCAGCCTCAAACGGGAGGCCGCCTGGAAGGGGACTCTCGTAGGCCCTCCACCGAATTCAGACGCGCCTGTAGACCCGTATGATCGAATTCGATACATCACCCGTCAAGAGAGCGATGGCTGGACCGCATGGTCTGGCGAGGGCAAGCCGATCATGCACTTTGACGACGCAGGGGCCGAGGCCATGTACAACGAAAGGCCCGGCGAAAAGGTGAAGGACCGTAAGGGGCGCGTTATCGGCTACCGCCTGGGAGAAGTTGAGACACTCCCATGAACCAGGCGCAAGATGCTGCTACTCGGGTAGAATCCCAAGGTGAAGCGATTGCGGCGCGGCACGTCAAGCTCCTCTAAGATCGCTACTGGAGCGGAGGCGCGAGAACGTCTAGTCCGAGGTGCGCGAGAATTATCGCGGGTCGTCCGTGTCACTTACGGGCCGACCGGCGGGGTCGTCATGCTCGACCGATCCTTCGGGATGCTAGCGACACGAGATGGCGTTACGGTTGCGTGCGAGGTCAGTCCGGCGAACCCCGTCGCACGCCTCGGAGCGCAGATGCTCCGACGTGCGTGCATCACCGTCAATGAAGAGGTCGGGGACGGTACGTCCACCGCGGCCTTGCTCGCAGGCGCGATGATCAACGAGGGGCATAAACGGATCACGGCCGGTGCGGACCCCGGTGAGCTTGCCAAGGGGATGCAGCACGCGGCAGCTATCGCGTCGGAGGTAGTAGGGCAGCTTGTGGTGCCTGTGGAAGATGAGGACACGCTTCAGCAGGTGGCACTTCACACGACCAAGCGAGACGTGGAGATTGCTGACGCGTTGGCCGAGGCGACCATGCTTGTCGGGTCGAAGGGGATGATCGTGATCGAGGACGGCAAGGGCGTAGGCATTGAGCTTGTGTCGAAGCACGGGGTCGAGATCAGTCAAGGGTGGGTGTCGATGGAATTCGGGGACGAGTGGAAAGCGGACGTGTGTCTCGTCGCCGTCGTTGCGGAACCCCTGATGAAATTCAGCGAGGTCGTTCCGATGATGGAAGCCGCGTCGCAGGTTCCTGGCAACCTTCCTTTGCTCGTCGTGTGTGAAGGCGTCTACGGAGAAGCTCTCGCCACGATGGTGACGAACAACGGGAAAGACGTGCTCAAATGTTGCGCGATCAAGGGCCCGGGGAGGGGGCCTTTCCAGATGGACCACCTCCAAGACATTGCCGCGCTCAGCCAAGCGGTCGTCGTGGACACGAACGCCGGCATGTCCTTGGCCAAGTTTGAGTCGGCATGGCTCGGGTCGTTGCAGCAGGTTCGGGTTGGCGCACACAAGAGCACGCTTGTCGCTTTCGATGACGCCCTCCCTGCGATCCAAGATCGGATCCGAACGTTGGAGGTCCGACGTGACCGAACCGAGCACAACCATGACCGAGATCGGCTGTCCGAACGGATCGCAAAGCTCGCCGATGGGTTTTGTGTCCTCCGTGTTGGCGGAGTGACCGAGGCAGCGGCCAAGGAGCGCCGTGGGCGGATCGAGGATGCGTTGCACGCGGTTCGCGCTGCATTGGACGAGGGCGTGGTTCCCGGCGCGGGAATGGCGTACCTCGCGGCGGCGGAGGTGCTGGAGGAGATCGGGTTCTCAGATGGCGATTTCGGGCAGGGCGAGAGGGTCGTCGTCAAGGCGCTCAGGGAGCCCGTGAGGGCGCTCGTCTCCAACGCGGGCGAGGAGCCGGCCGTGGTCCTGAACGCGCTGAGAGAGGCGGGAGATGGCTCGTACTGGCTCGGATACGATGCTGTGGCCGGAACCATCCGAGATCTGCTAGAGAAGCCACTTTTGGCCGACCCTTTGCGCGTTGTCCGCTCCACAATTGAGGTCGCCGCGTCCGCGGCCTCGACATTGTTGACCGTAGAGGTCGCCATTACGAGTAAGTAGAACCGATGAAGAGACTCAGCCTAGTCCATGCACGCGGAGGTTCGATCACGGCGGACACCGCAGAGGCCCTTCGTCAGCTTGAGATGCGCTGTGCCGACCGCGGCAACCTCCGCTTGCTCGTGAAAACCGTCCCCCTCGGCGGCGTGGACGACCTGCAATGGAGGGAGCGCTTCTCCGAATGGTCGATGAAGCACACGGGACGTTGGGTGAACCTCGTCCTTGAATTCGATGAGCCCGAGGTCGAGAAGGAGAAGGAAGCGATGCACGCTCTCGCCGTGCTCTGGGCTCTCGCCATCCCCTGTGGGTTCACCCCACAACAGCGCTATCCGATCCTCACGCTTGGGGAGTCCATCTTCCACTGTCTCGGACCGTGGCAGATCCTCTACGATCACCTCATGGGCGAGGGTCGGGGCGAGGAGGCGTGGCCCTCGATGTGCGCTGCTGCTCAGGCCGATGTGGGGACGTGGAAGGGCGATCGGGCGACGGAGCGCTTTGTCCAGGCACAGCTTCACCGTGTCGGTGTTAACGTCGGCCCCATCGACGGCCAATTGGCGCACCGTAGCCTGACCGGACTGAAGCGTCTGGGATTGGATTCGATGCCTTTGACCGATGCCGCCGTGCGGCTCGCTGAGATGGGGACGACTCAGCCGAAGCCCCAGGACCGCGCTATTGGCCACATCGTCGTCCCAGGGCAGAATTTGGCTATAGTCTGCTCTGGGCAGGTGTACTCGACCAAGACAGCTACCGGCGCGGCCCTCACAATTGATGGGCCTGGACGAGCCGTCCTCGATCTTACTCCAAAGGGCTGAAGATGACCGACAAGAACGCGATGGCAAACCCTGCCCTGAAGCTCCCCATTGACCTTCGGGCGCAGATGATGGCGGCGATGAACGACGGAGCGCGTGAGTTGTTTCGTCTCTACATGCCTCGGGTACTTGACACCGCGCCCCTCATCGAACGGCAGATCGACAAGGCGTCGAAAGATGCGGGGATCGATCCGAAATACACACGCTGGCTGCTTGGGCGTCCGCACTTGTGGCCCTCTATCGTGGCCTCAGACAAGGGTGTTCTTCTCCTTGCCGCTCGGATTCTGACCAAGGCAGGGGTCACTGTCCCCTACGAGGTCATGGAGCCGTCCACCAACGATCTCGCACAGGACATGGTGTTGTCCGATCTCGCTGACTGGAGTAAGCGCAACCTCATCCCTCTTTTGCAGAAACACTACATCAAGGCGGGTTGGCCGGTGGCGCGGAAGCACGCGGACACTCTACGGCTTCCGAACGACAGCACACCGGATGCGCAACAAGCTGTTTCCAAGATCAGCCGCTACCTTGAGTACCTGCTGACCGAGAAGCGCATCGGGTCCCCAAACGGGGGCCTTGTGCTGTCTGTCCTCGGTTTCATCATATAGGCGTTCCAAAACCCGGTGGCCGGGGTAAGGGAAGTGCATGGACGACGCGCTCAAGGCGACCTACGAGAAGCTCAAGGGCTATCGCACGGATACCGATCTGACGATCCGTGCCTCCCCCTTCCTCAAGAAGACCTTCACAGGCTTCGATGGGTCCGAGCACCCGCTCTCCCACCGCTACTATCAGGTGCAGGGCATCCTGCATCTGTTCGCCATGAACCGATTCCTGCTCGGCGACGACTGTGGGCTGGGAAAAACACTTCAAGCGATCACCGCGCTCTGTTTCATCTGGGAGAAGCAGCCCGAGCAGAAGGTCATCATCTTGACGAACAAATCGGCCGTCGGTCAGTGGTGCAAGGAATTCGACAAATTCTGCAACATCGAGATGATCACGGTGGTCCAGTGCATCGGATCGCCGAAGAAGCGCACGGCAGCCTACGAGGAATTTGAGGCATCGGAAGGCCCGACCGTCTTGGTCATGGGATACGCGTCGGCCCGCCAGGACATTTCCCAGGTCCAAGACTGGTCCGACTACATCGTCATCTTTGATGAAGCGACCGCGTTCAAGAATCCCAAGACGCAGATTTACAAGGTGGCCCGGCACATGTCCGAGAAGGCTGCCGGCCTCGACCGCGAAACGGGGGAGTGGCACACAGGCCGCGTGTGGGCGTTGACGGCGACGCTGATCAAGAATCACTTGCTGGAGGGCTACGGCATCTACTCCGTGATCGTGCCGGGTCTGTTGGGCACAAGCCGGAACAAATTCATTAACCGCTACTGCGTCACCCGGCTCCAACGGATCAAGGGCAACCGCCAGATCCCGATCATCGTCGGCTACCACCCGTGGGCCATCCCTGAATTTAAGGAGTTGATCGACCCGTACTACTTGGGGCGCCCCAAGCACGAGGTGGCGAAGGAGCTTCCGCCGTTGACGATCAAGCACCGGAAGGTGGGCCTCACAAGGCCGCAGAAGCTCAAGTACGCGGAGGCTATTGCGGGCCTGTTGGAGATCGACAAGACCGGCGAGGAGAAGGAGACGACCAAGCTCACTGCTCTCATCTATTGTCAGCAGATCGTGGATCACCCCGAGTTGATCGACTGCGAAGGAGGCAGCGAAAAGCTCGATACGCTCATCGACCTCCTCACCAGCGGAGATTTTGAGGAGGAGAACGTGATCGTCTACTCGCGTTTCCGCAAGATGGTGGACCTCATGCAGCCCATCTTGGAGAAGAAGGGCGTCAAGACGGTTCGGATCACAGGCAAGGAGAAGGACCAGGAGCGGTTGGACGCGATGGAGGCGTTCCAGAACCCGAAGAACGAGGCGCGGGTCGCGTTGATCACCGACGCCGCCTCCGAGGCGATCAACCTCCAGAGCGCCAAGGCGATCATCTTCTACGACAGCCCGTGGTCGGCGGGTAACTACCTTCAGATCCTCGGCCGCATGATCCGTATCGGGTCGGAGCATGACCGCTGTTATGCCATCCACCTCGCCGCCAAGGGATCGATTGACGAGAAGGTGATCGCCGTCCTCAAGAAGAAGATGAAGCTGATCGAGGCGGTCATGGGCAAGCGGATCAAGGGTGAGGATGACGAAACGATCGTCGCCGCCGAGAACGACATTTCGGACATTTTTGAGGCGATGAAGCAAGACGCCCTCACCTGGCTCAACGGATGAAAATCAAAAACAACAGCGACGAGCCCCTTCGGGTTGCCGACGCCGTGGTCATGCCCGGCCAGATCGGTGAGGTCCGTGGCGACGTGTGGGCTCGGCTCAAAGCGGAGCGGCCTGAGTTCAAGAAGAAGATCGAGTCCCAGGTCTACGAGGAGTTGTTGTTGCTCCCTGGCGACGGCAAGTTTGACTGCCAGTTGTGCTTGGGGCGCGGCGCCATCGTCTCGTCTGGCGCGAACGGCACGCCTACAGCGAAACGCTGCGACTGCGTGAAGTTCAAGGACGTGAAGGCGAACGTGGCGAAGATCTGGCCGCAGTTCGACCTGAACCGCGTCGGCCGACTACCCGAAGGGTCGCGCTCCCCGTTGCAAGACTACGCGAACCGCAACCTGTACGTCACCGCGTCAGAGCCCATCTTCAAAATGCACCTTCGACACACGGCTGTGCGCCAGGGAGCCTTTTGGGGTGCGAGGGTGCATGCCGACGTGTCCTTGTTTGAGGCGTGGTTCTTTACAGCCAAAGCGAAGGGCGCCGAAATCTACGACGTGAATGTGCGAGACACCCCCCTCTCTGAGTACCCGAGCATCCCCGAGATGGTGATCCCACCTGAGCTTCTGATCCTGCTCATGGGGGTCAAGAACAGCCGCAACGTGGCCTCGCCCGAGCTATTGCGCGAGACACTGAAGCTCCGCGATTTCGCGGGGAAGCCGACGTGGGTCGTAGACCAACCAAATCAGATCGTGACGGAGACCCACCACCTGTTCTACTCGGCTGAGAACAAGGACTGGCTGGACGCCTGGAATCACGTCACGCTCGACCTATCGCGCACGAGGGTCCAAGACCCTGATGAGATTCTGGAGAATTTCACCCCGACTGTTGAGCGCAAGGGTGCGGAACCCGGGGGCGCGGTGCAGCCTCCGACACCCACGAGGGCGCCCGGCAAATTCAAAGCCCGCCTGTCCGATCTTCATGGGGCCCATCGCGGCTCTACGACAACCGAAGACCTCGTGGAACCTGCTGACGAGTGGCAGCCTGAGAATAAGCGGGGCAAGAAGCGGTGAAGACGCTCCTCCGCTCTACCTTCCTCTGCAAGCCAGAGGAAAACGCTGATCTGTTTCAGCAGAATTACCTTGCCCTCGCGCAGTCGGGCCTCGGGTTTGAGACGACCGAGGACAACCTCGTGTGGACGTGGGTTCAAGAATTCTTCTTGACCCATAATCACGTCCCGACCCTCACCACGCTCCGCGCTCACTTTGAGCGGGTCAAGGAGATGGAGGTCGTAGATCGGCTGGAGGAGCTTTCCGCCTTCCCGTCGCGCACCCGTGGCGATTTCCTCCGCCACCTGGAGGAGAAAAGCGAGGACCGGAAGATCCGATTGGTCCGTCAGCACCTCAAGACGGCCGCCGAGATCACGGAGACAGGCTACGAGGAGAAGATTCCAGGCCAGAAGGAGAGCAAGAAGCTCTTGGGTGCCGTCGATGCGATGCGCTACCTGATGGAAAAGTCGCACGACATTGTAGCGCCGACGCTCGGGTCACGGCTCAGCGGTGGTGTGCTCGGTGCGACAGAGACCTTCAAGGAACGCTACGCGAGGATCGAAGCCGACCCGCAGTACGGGCGCGGCCAATTCAGTGGCATCCGGCAGCTTGACGATTCGATGGGCGGGCTGAAGAAGGGCGAGCTTTGGACGCACGCCGCATACACCGGCCACATGAAATCGAGTCTTGCAATGGCATGGTGCTACACGCAAGCCGTCTACTACATGACGGACTCCCTCTACTTCTCGCTGGAGATGCCGTGGGAGCAGGTGCAGAACATCCTGTGGGCGATGCACAGCTTCCACGAGAAATTCCGCGAGATTCGGATCAAGCTCAAAATCCAGCCAGCATCCTCCAAGATGAGCGATGGCAGTCCGGTCCACTACGACAAGGGGCTCGACTACCAGAAGATCAAGTACGCGCAGCTTGAGAAACACGAGAAGCAATTCCTGTTCGACTACGTGGAACCGGATCTCAAGGAGGGCGCGGCGACGGGCGAGTACGGTGAGGTGCAGGTCGAAGTTGCAGACCCCGACAAGGCCGATTTCACCGTGCCCGATGCGCGGTCCCGAGCCGAGATCCTATACGCCAAGAACCCCTTTGCGATGATCGTGTTCGATCACATGGGGCTGTTGGCTCCTCGCAAGTGGGTGTCCTCCACCTCGGAGCGCACCAACGAGGTTGTCCGCGATATCAAGAAGATGGCGATGAGCTTCAACCGTGGGCAAGGCATCGCGGTTCTGGGCCTGTTCCAGATGAATCGTGACGGCTTCCGGGCCGCTGAGAAGAACGAGGGCAAGTACAACTCCACGCACTTGGCCTATGCGAACGAGGCGGAGAAATCCTCGGACGTGATCACCGCTTCGTGGATCGATGATGAGCTTCGGTCGGCGGGGAGGTTCTTCATGCAGTGTCTCAAATCTCGTGACCAAGCCCCGTTTGAACGGTTCGGGATCCGGGTAGAGTTTCACTGTCGCCGCCTCCTCACCGATGACTCGGGCGTGGAGATGATTGACGCGAGGGACAGGGCCAAACAGAACGAGGCCCTCGGCAATCAGATTGATCTACTGGACGAGCTATGACCGAGAGTGAGCGCAAGAAACGAAAACTGCCGAAGCACTGCGAGTGCGGGGGCAGGCTCATCTACGTGGCAGCTTTCAGACGCGTGTTCTGCCATTGCGATACCTGTACGCCCGAGGCGCTCGGGTGACTCAGATCGTCTTGCGGACGGGTGACTGCCGTGAGGTGCTCGCGTCGATCCCCGATAACTCGATCGACGTTGTAATTTGCGATCCCCCATACGAGCTAAATTTCCTGGGCCAAAATTGGGACGGCAGCGGCGTCACCTACGACCCCGAGGTTTGGGCCGAAGTGTTTCGGGTGCTCAAGCCGACCGGCGTGATCAAGGCGTTCGGGGGGACGCGGACCTTTCATCGTCTTGCCGTCGCTCTGGAGGTTGCCGGCTTTGAGGGCGTGGGCACCCACCTGGAAGCATGGACCTATGGCAGCGGCTACCCGAAATCTCTCAACGTTGCGAAGGCCCTGCGGAAGATCGAGTCCCCTGCGGCCGAGGTCTGGGAGGGGCATGGCACCGCCCTTAAGCCAGCCTGGGAGCCTGTTTTGGTCGGGAGGAAGCCAGGGTGAGAGCCATAACCCTTGGTCGTAAGCCGTTAGTCAGTACGGTTGTGCAAAACGTGACTGAGCACGGGTGCGGGGCGTTCAATGTGGGCGCGACCCGTGTGGGGTCCGACAACGGCCGCTGGCCATCGAACCTCGTCCTCGCCCACCATCCCGGTTGCAAACAGGGTGGCACCACTATGGTGCCGGGGTACACGATCAACCGCTGGTCTGACGGGGCCAAGCCCTTCGGCGGAGGGGCGGGTCACGAGTACGAGAGTGAGAAAAAACCCGACGAGCATGTAACCGTGTGGGATTGCGCGCGAGGGTGTGGGACGGAAACTTTCAAGGTGCAGGGCCGCTCCTCGGGACACTACATCAAGGGGAGCCGCAAGGTCGGGGCCAAGCACGGGCCTGCCTCGATCCCGATTGACGGTGTTTTGTCTCGGTCCTATGCAGACGCGGGCGAGGCCACTCGCTATTTCAAGCAGATACAGGAAACGAGCACGGGCGAGCTACCGCAGGAATTGATCGACTACTTGGAAAAGATGATCACCCCTCCCGATGGTGAGGTCTTGATCGTGCCGGACGTGTCGGCCGTCAACTGGGCGGAGTACGAGGATGCCCAACTTCACGGGGTCGTTGTCATCGGTACGAAGGCTGACGAGTTCAGCGGCAGCGACACACTCGATCAGATCTGGCGCGTGCTTCGACCTGGGGCTCACGTTGCCATGATTGCACCCGACGAGCAGCAGACAGGGCACACGAACACCTGTGCCCTGGAGGACCGGGGGTTTGAGATCCGCGACTCCATCTTGCTTGTGCAAGAGCCAGGGCGTATCCACTACGTCGCCAAGGCCAGCACGCGAGAGCGGAACGCAGGCATCGCTCCGATCAAGAAGGAGGTCCAGATCGACTGGTGCTACCCCCGAGAGGACACGGACCTGGACGACCTCGCCGATGCCCTGGCCGAGATTCTCGACTCCGAGATTCTTGAGGCCCTTGCTGATGAAGGGGTTGCGAAGGCTGAGATCCCCAAGGAGTTTCGGGACCGCTTCGACACCGTGAAGCTCAACAAGATCATCACCGTGCAAAATGACCATCCAACGCTAAAACCAAAGGCGCTCATGGAGCGGCTCATGGCTGACGTGCCCGAGGGGGCGACAGTGCTTGACCCCTTCATGGGGTGTTATGACGACCAGACGGAGGTACTGACGCGGACAGGGTGGAAACCATTCTCCGCTGTGGGGTTCGGGGACTGGTTCCTAACTCGATGTGGATCGGGCAAAATCGAGTATCAGCTACCTACGGACTTACACCGCTATGCCTACTGCGGCGAAATGGTGCGTGTAAAAAGCCGGAGCACGGATCTCCTTGTCACGCCCAACCACAACATGTGGGGGCTTACTCATGCCGATTTTAACGCAGGCAGGGAGCCCCGCATGGTGCGGGCGGACGCTTTGGACAGATCGGTTTACCGAATTCCATCGGGAGGCCAGTACAAGCCTGAGCACGACCTGTTTGATCGTGCCACGATGTACCTCTTGGGGCTTTACGTCTCAGAGGGGTATCTTGACAGTGATCGGCGCTACCCGAACGTGATCGTGACGCAGAATCAGGGGGAGAATTGGGACCAAATCATGGAGTGGTTGGCTCCTTTTGACCCGACGACGAAAGGCGAGCGCCGTATCTCCATCAGGGTTCCTTGGAGTCTTTACGGGCTCATTTACCAGCATTGCGGCGAATCAAAGTACAACAAGTTTCTGAGCGCAACGGTGTTGTCGAACAAGCATCTGGATGCCTTATTCGACGCGATGGTGCTGGGTGATGGGCACGTCCACAAGAAGCATGAGCAGGTGCAGTATTGGACGGTTAGTCCTCGGCTGGCGGGGGGTTTTCAAGAGCTTTGCGTCAAGCTGGGCTTCGGTTCCACGTTGCGCGTCTTGGACCCCAAAGACTCAGTGATGAGTGATGGGCGAAGGGTGCGAGGAACGACTGAATGCTTCAACATTTGCGTTACCCGATCGGCACATCGAAAGGTGTTGCCAGATAAACACCTCACCACCGAGCTTTATGATGGCGAGGTATTTTGCGTGACGGTCCCGAACCACACCCTCTATGTTCGTCGCAACGGACGCACTACTTGGTGTGGGAACAGCGGGACCACCGGGCTCGCCTGCATAGCGACGAACCACAGCTTCATGGGCATCGACCTTGACGAGCACCACGTCAAGATCGCCAGTGCGCGTGCGCATTACTGGGAGTCGTGTGAACGTCGCCCGTGGTCGGCTGAGATCGACGCCGACGTTGAGCCGGAGGAACAGCCGGATCCCTTTGCCGGGATGTTTGAAGGCTAGGCGGCTTTGGCCTGATCGAGCAGCTTGTTCATGTCCTTGGAGATACCGAGAAGGTCTCGGGCCCAAGTCTTGAAGGAAGCCGTAGCGCGGACGATCTTGTTCCACAGCGAGGACAACATGCCCGCCGTCTTGGAGCCTGCGACGGCCATTGGGGCCGCCTCGACCGAGGTGTTGAACTGTGCAAGCTGCATGAGAACCTTCTGCGTGATCTCCTGTTGGGACAGGTCCCGCAGAGCTTCTTTGAGGAGAGCTTGGAAGCGCTCCTCAAACGCGATGGAGGGAGCCTTGTGGGTCTCGTGCCGGGCAGCGGCCTCTTGGACCTCTTGGACGGAGCCCTTGACCTCCTCGATCTCCTTCAGCAGTTGATCCAGATCCGTCTCCGCCTTCGCCAGCCACTTTTCACGCTGCTTGACGCGGGAGCCTTCGGCGATGCCAGCCTTGTGCTTGGCGATCTTCTCCTTGGCTTCCTCGATCTTGTCTTGCAACGACGAGCAGACCATCTCAGCCTCGATGGCCGAGCGACCAACCGCGGCGATCAGACCCTCGGATTTGAGACGGGCGCGAACCCACTCCTCGATCGCATCACCGCCCTTGATCGGGAATCCTTTGGAGACCCCCTTGCCGCCCATGCCAGTCAGGAACCCTTCGTCCAGGTCGATCCCGAGCTTGGCGCACTTGTTCCGCCAGTACGAGACGCCGGCACCGTAGCTGAAGTGATCTCCCAGCTTTTCGACCACGAGTTTCCAGGCGAGCAGCGCCTTCGGGTCGAGACGACCCGAGTGGACCGCTGCGGCGACGCCGACCGGAGGTCGCATCGACACGTCAGGTGTCCCTGGAGCCCGTGCTTCACGGATAAGGGGGAGAAGCGCGTCCCGAAGCTCGGGCTTCTCATACGCCAGCCTGACAATGGAATTGCGCAGATTCACATCCAAGGCGTTCTATAGCCGGAGTTTCGATCCGATGCTGCACGTCGTTCCAGTAGCATGAAGGAACCATGCCGACGGTGCGGGGGAAACGGCTTCAAGCCGGAGTTTCGACACGTTCAGAGCGGAATCTGCTTCCGTTGCGGCGGGACCCGCGTGGACCCTGGGGTCGCCCCGAGACGCCGGACGATCCGAAACCCTCGTCTTCTCTCGGATGCCGCGCGGGCTCGACTGGTCGCTCTCATGGTTTCGGGAGGGGTTTCGCGCTTTACGCGCCTGACCGATGTGGGCCGGGAGCTTGTGCGAGAGCGTCTCGTTGAGATCGATTTCACCGACGATGGTCGAATTGGGCTCGCCACCGCAACGGATCGGGGCTCTAAGAGCTTCGTACACGCGGTTCGGGCGGGTTTGGTTTCGGCACAGGCGCCGCTGGCGTAAGTAGGAGCATGGTGATCCCCGCACGGACCTTCGCGCTCGATGCCCACACAGGGCAAATGTACGGCGACCAGCCCTACAGCATCCATCTTGACGCCGTGGCGGGCATCGTGCTCCAGCAATTCAAAGCCAATGCGACCGCCTTGGTCAACATGGGCGCTCCCGGGATGGAGGTGGCGGTGAGCGCCGCGTATCTCCACGATGTTGTGGAGGACACCGACGTGACCCTCGATCAGATCGAGGAAATGTACGGCGAGCACATCGCGGATGCCGTCGGGCTTTGCACCGACGAGCCGGGCAAGAATCGGAAGGAGCGGAAGGCGGCGACCTACGCCAAGATCGCCAGCCTCGACCGTGACCGCAACGGGGTCATCATCGGTCTCGTCGTCAAGGCGGCCGACCGTCTGGCCAACCTCAAAGCGTGCGTCGCCAGTCGGAATGACGATCTGCTGTCGATGTACCGCAAGGAGCACGCAGCATTCAGCGAGGCGGTGTGCGTCCCCGGTCTGTGTGACGACCTGTGGGCTCAGATCAACGCGATCGTGGAGGCGGGCTGAGATGCAACACCGAGAAGTATCTTTCCCCGAGGCGGCCAGCATGGGCGACCTGTTTGATGCCATCGAGGGCGTGGACGGGCACAACGAGGACCCCTTTTCCGCCGACCACGTGTCGCTCCCCGGGAGTTCCGTGATCGGATCCTTTTGCAGCGGGCATCGCCTCAAAGCGGAAGCCCGCTACATCCGGGTGAAGCCGAACGCCGCCGTGGTCGATGCGATCCGCTTGCGCGCGCTCACCGACCACGACACTTGGTCCTTCGGGCTCGTGGAGAGGGCCGACGGAATGGTCCTGGTCACGGCGCAGCCCAGCAAAATTCTCAGCAGCCTGTGGCTGGCACTCATCCCAGTGGGCTCGATCCCGAGCCACCTTTTTGAACCGGAGACCTAAATGTCAACAATCGATCTGAGCATGGGAATTAGCTGGCAAGCGAAAGCGACGTTGGCCTACCTGTTCGCAGTGGGAACAGTGTCCATCGGGTGTCAGCGTTGGGAGCCGCGAAGGCTCTGGGGATCACGATCCCTGACTACGAGGATCTGGAGCACTGGGTCTGTGACAGGTGTCTGCGAATCTGTGCTCGGGGAGTCCGCGAAGCCATCGAGTCCATGCCTGTCCCGAATGCACGAGATTACTACTGCCGTTCAGGTGGATTGTTGGTGCAGTCCTCATCAAACCATCCCCATGGAAAGCATTTCTGACCAGAGATACGCGAGGGAAAACCATGGAAGCCGTTGACATCACTACCGCCAACGAGGCCACCCTGATGGATACACAAGAACACTGGCGCGGGGAGTACAGGAGGCACACTGACGCAGGTATGCGTGTGATTGCACTGTGCGAATTACAGCGCATCGAGAACGAGGTCGCCGCACGTCGTGATCTTGGGCTATGGCGCACTGGCGCCTATCCAGGTGTTTCCAAGTTCAAAGAAATCCAAGGGGCCAAGGATGGCGATTGACGTGTTCGTGAAGCCAGGGATGCGGGTGCGAGCGGAGTGGTTCGATGCGCAATTGGCTTGTCTGTCCGGCATGCAGTTAAAGTTGGGCGCGACCCTTGTCGCGGTCGAAGGTGTAGTCGTCGGCGTCCGCGGTGATCATCCGACTCACCCTACGGAGATCGGGTTAGAGATCAGGAAAGACGACGGGAAAACTGCCATGGTCAAGTTGAAGCACGTCAAGGCCGTGCTGACGGATAAAGGATGGGCAACGAGATGACGAAGATTAAAGCGGAAGTCGGCCCAAGCCCAGAGGACAGGCCCGCAGGAGAGAGGCAACCCCATACACGAGCGCAGGGCTCAGCTAGCGTGGGTAACATCCCAAGACCAGGGTCGCCGGAGTACGAGTCTCTTCCGATGCACGCACAGGCCGACTCGTCGGGGGAGAGGAATCCTTCGCGGATGCTGCCCTCTACATCCGGTCCTGGGCGTACTACAACGGGCGAGAGCGTGGCTACTGTTTGGAGGTCCGGCACGAGAACGAGCTTATGCCCGAGCAGGACGCTCTACTTCTGTACTTCGCCGAGGACCGAGGATCCGACGGCCTGTTTGTGCAGGTGGAGCGGGCCGACCTTCCGTTCTCGATGGACCCCTCAAACTACCGCACCGAGGTGGCATACCAGACTCGGTTCTGCACGGACGAGGGAAACGTCGTTGCTGCGGGCGACTACATGATTGATGAGATCGAGAAATTCTACGGACAACAGAAGGCAAAGGCAGCATGATGGGTTTACGACGAGGACACGGAAGCGATTGTGCGGGCCCGGGATTTCTGACCGACGAGGGGGGCAAACTCATCGCGGTCTCACTCGGCGCGGACTACTGCGCCGAGCATGAATGTGGCATCGGGCCACTCCGCGAAGCCTTCGGGCTCGGTGGTGCGGAGCGCGAGACCACTGTCGGCATCGAGCGGTATCAGGTGACGCAGGCGCCCAAGGCCCTGCACCTGATCGAAGGCGAGGGGCACACTTGCCTCCTCTACTACCCCTACTACGAAGAGGGTCGTGACCTTCCCCGCGACCTGACGCCTCTCAAACTCTGGAAGGGCGACGACGACTACGACCCGAAGGACAAGAACAAGGTCGAGTCGTTCGTCTCGGGTTGGTCCGATGGCACCTTCGGAGTTTACGCCCGTGGTGAGGGGCGTGAGTACCTTCGGGAGCTTCATGCCGCCTTCCTTGACGGGGACGCTGCGATCTGGCTCGCGGGGGGCGACAGCCCCTTTGGCCGTTCCGGTTTGATCCTTGGCATCGTTTCACGCGCTCCCGAGGACGCGAAGGAGAACATGGCTGAGGCGCATCGGGCATGGATCCGCCTCGCGGAGACCGAGGAAGCCGTGGAGGCCGAGACCGGCGTGAAGGCCAAGCTCGCGGCTGCGGGCTGCTCGTACTACGCCTGCTCGGCACGACTCCGCGGACCGGAGAACTTCGCAGGGTTGCCAACGAAGTACCCGGTCGTTTACTGGCTCAACCCTCAAGATCAGCAGCGTAACCACTATGGGTACGTCTCGGTCGAGGATCTGTTGGCGTGGGCCAAGGGCGAGGGCCCCATTCCGGGGGCCGAGGGTCACTCAGGAATCGAGTGGCACGTCGGACAGGAGCAAGAGCAAGCATGATCCCCTGGTACGACTCACGAGAGGGACTGGAAGCGAAGCTGGAAGAGGGCGTCTCTGGCCTGCGCGAGATCCAAAAGGCTCGTCAAGCCGCGGGCTACGACCGCAAGGAGCGACTGGGCGAGTGGTGCTTGCTCGGTCGGTATCGGCTTGACACCTGCGGTAACTTCATGCGGATTACCGAAGGGGCCCCCGCGGACGGTCACTACTTCCGCGACTATGAAGCAGAGCCCAAGATGACCGACGTAATGGACTGGGCAACGACGGGCAAGGTGCAGCCGGGGATGATGACGTGCACGATGGAGGGCACGATTCCACCGGAGGATGAGACGTGTGATCGCTGTGGTGTCGGCTGGAGAACGCTTCGCAGCTTGGAGTCGTACTACCAGACCCGGAACCATGAGGGCTTCCTGCATCGACACAAGGGCTGCCACCGCCTCGCCATCATTGACGAGGAGCGCGAGTACATGATCGGCTTGCTGGACGAAGCCGAGATCCCGTACACGGGCATGGCGATGATCCCGAGTGGCTATCACTCCGATGATCTGTTCTTCGGGCCCTGGTTTGTCGTGCAACTCGCAGAGTACGGGAAGACGAAAGGCGAGCTTGTGATCGGTTGGCGCAAGCGTGTGATCAACATCGACTGGTCGCGTGCTTCCCTCCCTGATGGCACCACCTTGTTTGCTGACGAGGACGTGACCAAGGGTCCGACCATGATCCACGCGTGGGGTAAGAAGCCCGCGATCAGATACCTGCGTTCCCTTTGGCTTGGCGAAGCTCAAAAGGCCCCCGAGAAGGAGTAATTGACCCCATGGGTTTCGGCTCCTTCATGGTCATCCTCGTCGGCGTGGTCGGCGTCCTTCATGGGTTGGAGGAGATCCTTGCCCACCGGGAGCGCATGAAGATACTGACGGTCGGCGAGAAGACGGCCCAAGCCATGCTTCAAGCGGCCCCCGAAGAACGAAGCGCGCTCGCAAAGGAGCTTCTGGAAGCCTACGACGAGGCGGGCCAGTTCGATGCCGACGAATTCAACCGCCGGCTCAAGGAAGCTGAATCCAAATGACCAGCGGGCCGTGGATGGACGACTCCCCCGTGCTGTGCGCCGGGCACCAACGTGTCCTCGTCGTAGGGGCGATCAACAGCTACCGTCGCAGGTGGGGCCGTGTTCTTGAGCGTGACAACCAATTCGTTGCCGAGCAGGGGCCGACGGTTTGGATGCCCCCGTTGAGCCCGATCAAGCTGGATTCGTGCAGCCCGGGAGCGGCAATCGTGGAAGGCGAGGCCGCACACGCTGGGCTCGTCGCCTGGGTGGACTGGCTTGGGGAGGACGTGAAGGTGCGTGCTCTCCGCATCCCCTCTCTGAACGCATGGCGAAGGGTCGCCCCTCACAGAGTCGCACACGCCCTCGTGACGCTCATGCGCGAGGTGAAGGTGCTTGCCCGCGCCGAGTGCCAGGAGCGCGGATGGTGGACGACAAAGTGCCCTGACGGCAAGTTCCACCCTTGCGCGTCAGGAGTGCCAACGAAGATCCCTGATCTGAGGCGATGGGAACACGTTTGGAGGTACGGGAAAGACCCGCACATCGAGACCAAGCTCGTGAGTCCCAAGGACCTCAAGCGCATCGTGGAGCGCGTCACGAACCTCGACACGATGCTGGAAGAGGTGGACCGGCTTTCGGAGTGAAGGCCCGTCGTCGTACTGGAAAAGAGCCATGACCGTTACCGATGTAGAAGCTATCGCCACGCTGCTCCGCCAAGCAGCCGACGCCTATTACAATTCTGACCCGATCATGTCGGACGCCGAGTACGATTCGCTGGAGGACCAGCTACGCGAGGCGGAACCAAAGCATGAATTCCTGAAGCACGTGGGGGCGAAGGCGTCGAGTGGTTGGGAGAAGGCCGCCCACATCGTTCCGATGGGTTCGCTCGACAAGGTGACGGATATCGAGTCCCTCGCTGCTTGGTTTCACAACCGCGAGGGTGCAGTCCTCGATTGGTACACGAACAACCTCCGTGGCGTGGAACAGACGGCGGCGAAAAATACCTTCCGCGATCAGGGTGAGGTCGTCGTCTCGGAGAAATGCGATGGCATCTCGATCAGTCTTCGGTACGAGGATGGTGTGCTCGTCCAGGCGATCACGCGTGGTGACGGCGAAGAGGGCGACGACATTACGCGCAACGTGAAGTTGATGAAGGGGGTCCAACACGAACTCGCCGATTTCTCAGGCCATCTACGCGGCGAGATTGTCCTGTTCCGATCCGATCACGAACAGATCCCCGACTACAAGAACCCTCGCAACGCTGCGAGTGGCATCGCCAAACGGCAGTCGGATCCGAGTCAGTGCAAGTACCTCACCGTGCTTCACTATCGGGCCCTCCGTGACGGAGGCAAGACGATCAAGGACAAAGCCACCGAGTTCAAGTTGCTGGAAGCGCTCGGGTGTACGACGCCCTTCTGGACCGTCGTCCCAGGTCGAGCCGTGAAGATCCAAGAGGTCTACGACGAGTACGTCAGCGGGAAGCGCGAGAGGATCGATTGGGAGATCGATGGCCTCGTGGTCGAGTACAACGTCCCCGACTACATGGACATTCTGGGGGTGTCGAGTGGTAAGCCCAAGGGTGCGGTCGCTCTGAAATTCCCCCACATGGAGGCGGTGACGACCATCCTCGATATCGTGTGGTCGGTCGGCAAGGCGGGTCGGATCACGCCGGTCGCCATCGTGGAGCCTGTGAACCTTGCGGGCGTGACCGTCACCAACCCGAACCTCCACAACATCGCCAAGATCGAGAATCTGGCTGACGACGTGGGCAAGGAATTCCTGGCTCCGGGTGATCAGGTGGTCGTGTCTCGACGCAACGACGTGATCCCCTACATCGAGCGTGCGCTCCTCGGCGGGAAAGGGACGCCCTTTGCGATTCCTGACAAGTGCCCGTGCTGCGACTATCCCACGGAGCGCGAGGGCGCGTACCTCGTGTGTCCGAACGGCTCGTTGTGTTCGGCGCAGAGGGTCGGCACCATCCGCCGTTGGGTTGAGAAGCTCGGGATCAAGCACATCGGATCCAAAGCCATCGAGGCGATGGTCGAGAACGGGGTCAACGAAATCTCCGACCTGTACGCCGTCGTTCAGAACCCAAAGGCGCTCGGGGCAATGGAGGTCGGCGGGAAGAAGCTCGGGCTCTCCTCCGCCAAGAAAATGAAGGCGAACCTGGAGGCTCGGATGGAGCTTTCGATCTCCGAGTTTCTCGGCTCGATGGGCATCCCCCTGTGTGGGCGTTCGACGTGCATGACAATCACCCGGGACAACAGCGTGACGTTGCAGGAGCTACGCGAGGGCTACGACGAGAGCACCCTCTCCGCCATCGACGGCATGGGTGCGAAGCGTGCAAAGGCGTTCTTCAATGGCTTCCATGCTCGTGAGAAGCAGATCGCCAATCTCCTTGCTGCTGGGATCACACTCAAGAAGCCTGTGACCGATGGGGCGCTTCAAGGCAAGACCTTCTGCTTCACGAATTTCCGAGACAAGAAGGCCGAGCAGGCCATCGCCGATGCCGGGGGCGTCGTCAAATCCAGCGTCGGCAAGACGCTGAATTACCTTGTCACGTCCGATCCCTCCGCCACGACCGGCAAAACCAAGAAGGCCCGCGACTACGGCGTCACGATTCTATCCCCCGACGAATTGCGGCTCCTGCTCGCCTAACACGGAACACACCATGACGATCAAACTCGACCCTCTCGGGGGCTCCAACATTTCTGACACCTGCCGCGAAGCGGCTTACATCGCACTGTGGGCGGAAGCCAACCCCACCATTGTTGCCGAGAACGACGGCAACTATGTCCGGCTCGTCCAAAGATCGAACCTTTCCCCTCTCCCGCATCTTGAAAAGAGGGCGACGATTTTGAGCGTATGGACCCACCCACCTTCATAGAATTCTGCCGCAAGCGCGTGGTGAACTGATGAGCAAGACTAAACCCCTCCCCCAACGCTTTCCTGACT
>Ga0307380_10001136_pt1 | contig 39956 bp, 41 predicted proteins | sample UN3MG_FD_202239 | JGI IMG/M metagenome (GOLD analysis project Ga0307380, IMG submission 202239) | Soil microbial communities from Risofladan, Vaasa, Finland - UN-3 | ecosystem: Environmental > Terrestrial > Soil > Coastal area > Acid sulfate soil | place: Finland: Risofladan, Vaasa | collected...
GCCACCCGGTCCTTGCGCAGTAGATGTCCCCCAGCTCTCCCTCCTTGATAAAGGCCTGCAACACCCCCACGTCGCCGCGGAAGCGGTTGTTGAACGCGGTCATCAGCAGTCTCCCCGCCTCCCGCGCCGCCTGCACCATGCGCTCCCCCTCGCGCGCGTTGAGCGCCAGCGGCTTCTCCCCGATCACGTGCTTGCCCGCGCGCAGGCAGTCCAGGGTGACCCGCGCGTGGAGGTAGTTGGGCAGGCACACGCTGACCGCGTCCAGGCCCTCGAGCTTGAGCAGCTCGCGGTAATCGGTGAAGACGTTGGGGGCGCCGAATTCCTGGGCCACCGCCTGCGCGCGCTCGGCGTTGGTGTCGCACACCGCGAGAATCCTCGCGGCCGGCGACTTGGCGTAGCCGCGCAAGTGCGCGCGGCCGATGCTGAGACCGATCACCCCCACTCCCACCGGGCCGCGGGGCTTGGTCTCGAATCCCCCCTTCGACTTCCCATCTCTGTTGGCTGCCATCTTCTGTCACATCGTCCTTTCTGTTCGATCGTGGCGAGGCGTCTGCGCGTGCGCATAACCTGGGAGCACAGAAGGGCTCCACTGAGACCGCGTCGGGCGCCTCACACCAGCCCGCGCACCGCGAGATAGACCACCAGCGCGCCCACGGCGACGCGGTAGGCGACGAACGGGTAGAGCGTGCCGCGCTGGAGGTAGGCGAGGAAGAACTTGATGACCGCATAGCCGCTGACGGCGGCGCTCAGGGTGCCGACGACGAACGGCCACGCCATGCCGCCGGGAATCCCTGCGCGCAGCAGATCCCAACCGGCGGCGGCAGCGGCCCCGCCGATGATGGGGATGGAGATGAGGAAGGAGTAGCGGGCGGCGGCCTCGCGGCGCAGGTTGGCGAAGAGGCCGGTGGCGATGGTGATGCCGGAGCGCGAGGTCCCCGGCACCAGCGCGACCGCCTGCGCGAGGCCGATGACGATGGCGTCGCCCCAGCCGATGCGGTCGAAGTCGCGGCGATGTCTGCCCACGGCCTCGGCCAGCGCCAGCAGCAGCCCGACGGCGACGAGGAGCACGCCGATGAGCAGGGGCGTGCCGAACTTGTGCTCGATGACCTGCTCGAACAGCAGGCCGGCGGCGCCGCCGGGCAGGGTGCTGATGATGACCATCCAGGCGAGCTTGCGCTGAGGATCGCGCGCGAGCGTGCGCTCGCGGAGGCTGGCGAGCCAGGCGCGGAGCAGGACGGCGATGTCGCGGCGGAAGAAGAGTACGACGCCGAGGAAGGTGCCGAAGTGGAGCGCGACGTCGAAGGTCTTGTTGAGCGCGGCGTGATGAAAGATCTGCCAACCGAAGAGCCAGGGTACCAGGATGAGGTGGCCGGAGCTGCTGATGGGCAGGAATTCGGTCAGCCCCTGCACCAGGCCGAGGATGATGGCTTGCCAGATGGTCATGAAGTCGGAGGTGCCGCGCCGCGGGCACACTGTTGGCGGGCTGATCCAAGCCCTGCGCCCGCAGGCACTGATATTCGGGACCGGGAGCGGTTATCCTCTCGCCGGCCGGCGGCGCGATGCGACCGCGGCAGTTGTAGACGGCGCGATTTCATGGAATGAATGGAAAAACCGGCGCGGCGGGGGAACGGGAGGGGCTGTCATGCTTCGCACCTACATTGCGGAGACCGACAACCGGCGCAAGGAGATCATGTGGCTCGCCCTGGGGCTGCTGGCGGCGCTGGCGGTCGCGTTGCTGCTGGTGGTCTACGTCGGCTACGCGTTCCCGGGGCGCAGCTACGATGACGTGGTGACGACATTCGGGCTGATGGCGCTTGTGGGGTGCGCCATCGCCTATTTCGTGGGCAAGGAACGCGAGCAGCGGCAGCTTAACCAGAGCCTGGTGGCGAGCCTGCAGGATGCGGTGCGCGAGCTCCACGCGCGCATGGCGTGCATGGACGAGCTGACCAGCGCCAACGGCGAGATGAGCGCGGCGTTGCAGGGGCTGCGCCAGGAGCTGGACGACAGCTACCTGCGGGCGCTGCGCGCGCTCATGAGCACCCTCGATGCGCGCGACAACTACACCGCGTTGCACGGCGAGCAGGCGACCGCGATCGCGGTCACCATCGCCCGGCGCATGGGGCTGGAGCAGGAGCTGGTAGAGCTCATCAAGCGGTTCGGGCCGCTGCACGATATCGGCAAGATCGGCATCCCCGACCGCGTCCTGCACCAGGCGGAGCCGCTGGCGGCGGACGACCTGGCGGCATGCCTGCAGCACCCGGCGATGGGCGCGGCCATCATCTCCCCGCTGCGCCCGCGGGCGGAAGCGCTGGGCATCATCCGTAATCACCACGAACGCTGGGATGGCGGCGGTTACCCCGATAGCCTGGCGGGCGCGGACATTCCTCTGCCGGCGCGCATCATGGCGGTGGCGGACGCGTATCACGCCCTCATTTCGCGCCGCCCCTACCGCCCCGCCCGCGGCGCGGCCGAGGCGGTGCGCGAGCTGATGACCAACGCCGGCGCCCAGTTCGATCCCGATGTGGCGGGGGTGCTGGCGCAGTTGGCGGCGGAGGGCGCGTTGGAGGCGCGCGGTGCGCGGTGACGGCGCGCCTTCATTCCGTCCCCTCGCCGGAATATCATTCCCAGGCACGGCCGAGGGCTTGCTCGCCTTCGGAGGGCCTGCCCGCCTTGGAAGGGCTTATCCGCCTCAGGCGGGAATCTTGGCCTGGCTCGGGCGAGCCAAAGCCTGCACGGTCCGCATTTCCTAGCGCGGTTCCACGGCGGCCGCGGCGGGGATGATCTTGCCCAGGGGGCGGGAGTGGGCGGCGCCGGTGGCGCGGGGGAGATTGGAGGCGCGGCCGAGCATGGTCTGGTTGGCGAGGATGGCGTAGCCGACGGCGTCCTTGGCCTCGCCGTAGATGCCGAAGTCCTCGTGCAGATAGATGGGCAGCCCCGGCAGGCGCGACTTGAGCATGCGGCGCAGGGCGGCGTTGTAGCTGCCGCTGCCGCCGAGGATGAGCTCGTCAATGTCATGCTCGGGGGCGAGGAAGTCGCGGTAGCTGCGGGCGATGGATTCGGCGGTGAAGGCGGTGACGGTGGCGAGCAGGTCCTCGACGGTGAGGTCGTGGCGCTGGGCGGCGTCGAGGATGCCGGTGATGAAGTCGGAGCCGAAGTCGAGGCCGCTGGCGCGCTTGGGGGGGCGGCGCTGCAAGAAGGCGTGGGACATCATGTGCGCCAGCAGCTCCGGGTTTACCTGCCCCAGGCTCGCCAGGCGCCCGTCGCGGTCGCACAGAAGCTTGCCCTCGCTGATGATCTTGGTGATCGCGTCCACCACCGCGTGCCCGGGGCCGGTGTCGAAGGCGACCACGCGCTCGGGATCATCGCCCGCCGGCACCAGGGTCACGCTCGCCATGCGGTCGATGGTCTGCACCGCGCGCGTCTTGGCGGGGTGGTGGAAGAGGACGAAGTCCGCGAACGGCATCAGCGGGCTGCCGCAGCCGCCGGCAGCGATGTCGGTGGCGCCGAAATCGCCGACGGTGGTGACGCCGGTCTGCTCCGCCACCACCGCCAGCTCGCCGATCTGCAAGATGGCGCCGGGGGGCTCGAGCTCGGAGTCAACGTCGGGCCGACTCAGGTGGTAGAGCGTAAGCCCACTGCAGCCGATGAGGTCAACGTCGCCGAGCGTCCCGCCGCTGCCGCGGGTGACCTCGCGCGCGGCGTCGGCGAGCAGGTGCCCGAGGGCGAAGTTGAGCCGGCACAGGTCGAGGCCGGGGCATTCCGCCGACGTCGCGTGCGCCAGCGCCTCGCGCATCTTGGCCGCGTAGCCCGCGCGGCGGAAGCGCAAGAGACTGATCTGCGTGGAAGCGCCCGCGCCGATAATGTCCAGCAGCGCGGCGTCAATCCCCGCCAGCGACGCGGTGATGCCGAGCACCCGCCGCGGCGATTTGTCGGCGTATCGGTTGAGGATATCCACCAGTTGCCGCTCCCGCGCCCGCCCGGCGGACGCCGCCGACCCCGTCACCACCGGCAAGTTCTCCGCCAGCAGGCGCCACGCCTCCTGCGCGGTGTACGCCCGGCTCCACCGGCAGATGGTCTCAGTCGTCCGCGGCGCCCGTGAGCATGGGGGCCAGCTCCACCACCGACCCGACGATGAGGTCGGCGCCGGCGGCGGCCAGGGACTCGCGGGTGCCGGCGCCGGTGAGCACGCCGATGGTAGTCACGCCCGCCGCCTTGCCCGCCGTCACATCCATCGGATGGTCGCCGACCATGGCGGCGTGCTGCGGGTCGGCGCCGACGGCGTCAAGCGCCCGTAAGAGGTGCTCGGGGTGGGGCTTGACCCTGGGCGTCTCCTCGCGAGTGAGGAAAGCGTCGCACGCCAGGCCCGCGACGCCGGCGATGGTGTCAACCGCGGCGTGGGAGTTGCGGGTGACGACCGCGATTCGCAATCCGGCGCGGCGCAGGGCCGCCAGCGCCGGCTCGACGCCGGGCAGCAGGGAGGCGTGTCGCGCGCCGCGCAGCTCCAGGTCGAGAATGAGGCGCTCGGCGGACTCACGGAAAGCGCGGCCGGCAAGGGTCTCGCGGCCGATGAGGTCGGCCGCTCGCGCCACCGCTTCCAGAACGTAGAGGCCGTCGAGGTCGGCGGCGGTCACGCCGTGGTCGGCGGCCAGCGCGCGCACGCCGGCGCGCATGGCGTCGAAATCGTAGCCGGCGGCGGCGAGGGTGCCGTCGAAGTCAAAGATGAGCGCTTTCAAGGAGCAGAGCAGAGGTTTCATGGAGGACCGTTGCTGCTGCGCGCCGGCCTCGTCTCCTGGGGCCCGCCGCCCGGTAGGGTGGCGAAATGGGACCAGGGCATGCCTTGCCCCTGCGCCAGGGGGGCGCCAGCGTCGAGCTTAGGGCGTGGCGGCCAGCCGAACGGGCTCGGCAGAGAACGCCAGATAACCCATGTAGATCAAGTTGACGACCGGCAGCAGCATGAGGATCCTCTCGGCGCCGGTCCTCCCGATCGCGGTCGGCAGTTGAAACAAGGGCCATAGAACGGCCAGGACATTGACGTACGGGATGACGCAGACGATGGTCCACCACCCCGGCACGCCCCCAAGCTTGCACATGAGGTAGATATTGGCGATTGGCACCCACGCCGTCCACAACGGCTCGGATGACCGCGCCTTCTTGGCGATGGAGTAGAGACAGAAAGCAGAATACAGGTAGATGATGACCACCAGCACGACCACCAGCCAGAGGCCGAGCGCCATGACGATGGGCAGCCACGCTCCCGAGCCGGTAGCAGTGGCCATGGGGGTTCCCGTCGGGGACCCCATATCAGGCATCGCGGGTGCGGTGGGAGTGCCCGCCGGCTGCCCGTAGGGCTGTGGCGCCGGTGGCGGCTGAGCCCCAGGGGCGGCCGGGGTTGTGGGGGCGGCGGCGCTAGGTGTTGGGACTGGTGAAGGCGCGACGGGAGGCGACGGCGTTAGCGGAATGCCGGCTGCGCGCGTCAGCGCCGGGGGCGCGGGCACGGCCGCACCAGCCGGCGGCGACGCCGGCGCCCCCGCGGGGCTGCGGAGCCCGGCCACCCACAGATGGTTCTTGAGATCGGGGGGCATATCGGCCAGCGCAGCGTCAATTACTCGCTGTCGGGTCTGGTTCTGGTCCACGCGCCAATTGAGGCCTTCTCTGACCAGCACCACGCTGACGCGCGCGGGGCCCCGTGTCAGGTGCTTGATGAGGGCGTCACTGATGTCTGCGCGCTCGAGGCCGATCACGAACGGATCCACTGTCAGCTGCAAGCTCGCCGGGACCTCGGCCTGTCCTCCGGCGGTGGTGATGCCTGCGCGGTCGACCTCAGGAGCGGTCTTGATCATCAGCACCGGCGGGAGCAGCAACTGACCGCTGGTGTCGGCGGTGGCGAGTCGGTCACGCTTGATTTCGTTGCCGTTGCGCACCGCATCGAGGTACTGGAGCGTGACGTCGGCGGGTCTGCTGGCAAGGAGGAAGAAATAAGCGCCGGCCGCCGCGATCAGCACCAGCGCCACCACCGCCACCGCCGTCCACGGAATGGTCAGCGACAGCCGCAGTCTGGTGGGCGCCGGCTGGCGGGCCCCGCCCGCCGGCGGCGCCAACGGCGCCCAGCAGTTCCAGCAAGCCGCCTTCTCGGGCTTGTTTTCAACGCCGCATCGAGGGCACGTTTTCATGCGAGATCACTCCCCGAGCGAGCCGCTGCAGCGCGCGAACTCACCCCCCGGGCGGCGGAAGTCCGCTCCCGCACGCACGCTATCCCCGGCTCGACCAGATAGGCCATTCTGCCCCTGTGGGTCATTTCCCTGCTTCTTCTGCGGCACCGGGCCGGCCGCTGTGCGCTGGTTCACCGCCGTGGTCCCATGCGCGCAAGATGAGGGCGGCGTTGTGGCCGCCGAAGCCGAAGGAATTGGACATCGCCACTCGCACCGGCGTGTGACGCGCCTGGTTGGGCACGTAGTCGAGGTCGCATTCGGGGTCGGGATACTCGTAGTTGATGGTGGGGGGAATCACGCCCTGGGTGATGGCAAGCGCACAGGCGATGGCTTCGACCCCGCCGGCGGCGCCGAGCAGGTGGCCGGTCATGGACTTGGTGGAGCTGATGGCGGTGTGGTAGGCGGCTGCGCCCAGGCAGGCCTTGATGCCGTCGGTTTCGAGCTTGTCATTGAGCGGGGTCGAGGTGCCGTGGGCGTTGATGTAGTCGAGGTCGCAGGGCTCAATGCCAGCCTGGGTGATGGCGGCGGCCATGGCGCGCGCGCCGCCCTCGCCGCCGGGAGCGGGGGCCGTGATGTGGTAGGCGTCGGCGCTCATGCCGTAGCCGATGACCTCGCAGTAAATGGGAGCGCCGCGCGCGATGGCCGACTGCGCCTCCTCCAGCACCACCACCCCCGCGCCCTCGGCAATGACGAAGCCGTCGCGCTCGCGGTCGAAGGGACGGCTGGCGCGCTGGGGGTCGTCGTTGCGGGTGGATAGGGCGCGCATAGCGCAGAAACCCCCGACCCCGAGCGGCGTGACCGCAGCCTCGGACCCGCCCGCGAGCATGGCGTCGGCGTCGCCGCGGCGGATGATCTCGAAGGCGTCGCCGATGGCATGGGTGCCGGTGGCGCAGGCGCTGACGACGGCGTGGTTGGGCCCCTGGGCGCCGAACAGGATGCTGACCTGGCCGGAGGCCATGTCGTTGATGACCATGGGGATGAAGAAGGGGCTGATGCGATTGGGCCCCTTGTCGCGCAGCACCGCGTGCTGCTGCTCCCAGGTGCGGATGCCGCCGATGCCGGTGCCGATGAGCACGCCCACCCGCTGCGGGCGGGCGCAGATGTCAAGGCGCGCGTCCGCGACCGCCATGCGCGTAGAGGCGACCGCGAACTGGGCGAAGCGGTCCATGCGCTTGGCGTCCTTGGCCTCCATGAACGGCAGCGGATCGAAGTCGCGCACTTCGCCCGCGAAGCGGGTCGTGTATTCGCGGGCGTCAAAGGCCGCGATGGGCGCGATGCCAGACTTGCCGGCGACGAGGCCCGCCCATGACGGGGCGACGCCGACCGCCAGCGGCGTCACCGCGCCCAGGCCCGTTATCAGTACCCGTCGCTCCATGGTGAGGTGCCTGCCGCGCACCCGCAGCGGGACGCGCGGGCGCCGGTCAGGCGGTGCCGGCCTCGGCGCGCTTGCGCCGCGTGAGATAGGTCACCGCGTCCTGGACGCTCTTGATCTGCTCGGCGTCCTCGTCGGGGATGCTCTCGATCTCGAACTTCTCCTCGAACGCCATTATCAGTTCGACCAGGGCGAGGGAGTCGGCCCCGAGGTCATCCTGGAACGTAGCTTCGGCGGTGACCTCGCTCTCGTCCACGTTGAGCTCCTCGGCGACCAGCTTCTTCACCTTGGCAAAGATCTCTTCCTCCACGGGTTGTCACCTCCTCCGAATAGTGATGCTATCGGCGCGCCGCGGCGGCGCCGCCGAGACCCGAATCCGCGGGCCGGCCGGCGCCGTCGGGCGAATCACGGACGGCGTACTTCCGATCGCCGCCAGCGCCTCATCCCGTCACCATGCCGCCGTCAATGCACAGCACTTGCCCGGTCACGTAGGCGGCGGCCGGAGACGCCAGGAAGACGGTGACCGCGGCCACCTCCTGCGCTGTGCCCGCACGCCCCAGCGGGATCTGCGACAGCCAGCGCGCGCGCGCCTCCGGGGGCAGCGCTTGCGTCATCGCGCTCTCGATGAACCCGGGGGCGATGGCGTTGACGCGCACCCCGCGCGGCCCCAGCTCGCGCGCGCAGCTCTTGGTGAGGCCGATGAGGCCGGCCTTGGAGGCGGCGTAGTTGGCCTGCCCCGCATTGCCCATCACCCCCACCACGGAGCTGACGTTGACGATCGCGCCCCCGTGCTTCAGCATGTGGCGCGCGACCGCGCGCGTGCACAGGAAGGCGCCGCCGAGGTTGATATCAATCACCCGGCGCCAGTCGTCGTCGCTCATGCGCACGAGCAAGGTGTCGCGGGTGATGCCGGCGTTGTTGATTAGAATGTCAAGCCCGCCCGCCTGCGCCAGCACCGCCTCCACCATGGCCTGCACCTGGGCGGGGTCGGTGATATCGGCGACAACCACCAGCGCCTCCCCGCCGTCGCCGCGGATCTGCTCTGCCACCGCCTGCGCCTCGTGCGCGCCGTCGGCAATGTCGTTGATGGCGACCCGCGCCCCCGCCCGCGCCAGGGCCACGGCGATGGCCTGCCCGAGACCGCGGCGCGCCCCGGTCACGAGCGCGGTCTGGCCGCGAAGGTCAATCATTCCCGCCTCACCCATGTCGCGCCTCAACCCACGATCCGCCGCAGCGAATCCGCATCGCCGGCGGCGACGACCTCGGCCGCCGGCTCGATCCGGCGCACCAGACCCGCCAGCACATTGCCCGGGCCCACCTCGTAGAACCGGCGCAGGCCCAGGCTCAGCAGCCGCCGGACGCAACTCTCCCAGCGCACGGCGCCGGTCATCTGCGCCGCCGCCGCCGCGCGCACCTCGTCGGCGGTGCGCACCAGCTCGCCGGTCGCATTGGCCGCCACCGGCACCTGGGGCTCGGAGGCGTTGACTTCGCCAAGGGCGGCGGCAAACCTCTCGGCCGCCGGCGCCATCAGGGGCGAGTGAAAACCGCCCGCGACGGCGAGCCATCGCGTCTTCGCTCCACGCTCCCCGGCCAGCCGCGCCGCGAGCTGCACCGCCTCTTTCTCGCCCGAGATGACGACCTGCCCCGGCGCGTTGAAGTTCGCGGGCACCACCACTCCCGCCCGCGCCGCCTGGCGGCACAATTCCTCGACCTGGGCGGCCTCCAGCCCCAAGATGGCGGCCATCGCCCCCGGACGGTCGCTCGCCGCCCGCTCCATGACCCGCGCGCGCAGCGCCACTAGGCGCGCGGCATCGGCTTGCTCGATGGCCTCGCACGCCACCCACGCGGCGAACTCGCCCAGGCTGTGGCCGGCCACCGCCGCGGGGCGCACTCCGCCCCGGCGCAGCACCGCGGCACATGCCAGCTCCACCGCCAGCAGCGCCGGCTGCGCCACCGCCGTGGATTCGAGGGCGCGCCCGGATTGCTCAAAACAGGCCTCGGCGACGTCGAATCCGGTCGCCCGCGAGACCTGATCGAAGACCTCGCGCGCCTGCTCCCAGGTTTGGCAGACATCGCGCCCCATGCCCGCGCGCTGGGAGCCCTGCCCGGGAAAGATGAAGGCCGCGTCAGCGTCTGTCACCATGCCCCGCCCGCTCACCACCGAATCACGACCGCGCCATGGGTGAGCCCCGCGCCAAAGCCCACCAGCACCACCACCATCCCCTCGCGCAGCCGGCCCGACTCGACGCTCTCGGCGAGGGCGATGGGGATGGAGGCGGCTGACGTGTTGCCGTAGCGATCAACATTGCACACCCAGTGGTCCTCGGGGAAGTCCAGGCGCTTGGCGCACGCCTCGATGATGCGGCTGTTGGCCTGATGGGGGATGATGAGGTCCACCTGCGCCAGTGTCAATCCCGCCCGGCGCAGACACTCGAGCGTTACTTCCTCGACCGCGCGCAGGGCGAAGCGGAAGACCTCCTGGCCGTCCATGTAGGTATAGTGCAGGCCGCGCGCCACCGTCTCGGCGGTGGTCGGCAGGCGGGAGCCGCCGGCGGGCAGCTTGAGCGCCTCGCTGCCCGAGCCGTCCGCGCGCAGCGCGAAGGCGAGGACGCCTCGCCCCTGCGTGGTCGGCTGCAGCAGCGCCGCCCCCGCGCCGTCGCCGAAGATGACGCAGGTCGCGCGATCGTTCCAGTCAACGATGCGCGAGAGGACTTCGGCGCCGATGATGAGGACGTTGTCACAGGCCCCGGTGGCGATCACTTGGCTCGCCAGGCTCAGGGCATAGACGAAGCCGGTGCACCCCGCTTGCAGGTCGAAGGCGCCGGCGCGCTCGGCGCCGAGGCGGTGCTGCACCAGGCAGGCGGTGGCGGGGAAGGCCATGTCGGGGGTGATGGTGGCGACGATGATGAGGTCGAGCTCGCGGGGGTCGAGGTGAGCGCGTTCGAGCGCCGCGCGTGCCGCCTCCAGGCCGAGGTCGGAGGTGGCCACCTCGGGCTCGGCGATGCGCCGCTCGATGATGCCGGTGCGGGTGCGGATCCACTCGTCCGTGGTGTCCACCGACTTTTCGAGGTCGAAGTTGGTGAGGACGCGCGGCGGGACATGGAAGCCGACGCCGCTGATACCGACGGGGCGGATAGGTGCGCTCAATTGCTGCCCAGCTCCTGCGGTTGCGAGTGGTCGGCTTCGGCCTGGGCGATCAGGCTGCGATCGTGGAGGGAGCGAGCGACGCCCGTCACCACCCCGCTCTCGACGGACTCCTTGGCCACGCGCAGGGCGCTGAAGAGCGCCTTGGGGCTCGAGCGCCCGTGGCTGATGACGACGACGGCCTTGACTCCGAGCAGGAGGGCGCCGCCGTACTCCGAGTAGTCGAGGGTGCGCTGCAGATAGTGCAGGGCTCGCGCCAACGACTGATCCTCGCGCACCGCCGGTGACACCTGGGCCAGCGCCTGCTGCAGCCGCCCCACGAACAGGTGCGCCCACCCCTCCCCCAGCTTGAGCGCGAGGTTGCCGACGAACCCATCGCACACCACCACGTCCGCGCTGCCGCTGGCGAACTCCGTGCCCTCGAGGTTGCCGACGAAGTTGAGGTCGCTGGCGCGTAGGACCGCATAGGCGCGCTTGGTCAGCTCGTTGCCCTTGGCGGGTTCCTCGCCGATGTTGAGGAGCGCCACCCGGGGATGGGCGATGCGCAGCACGCGGCGGGCATAGACATCGCCCATGATGGCGAATTGCAGCAAGTGCTTGGGACGGCAGTCGCAATTGGCGCCGGCGTCGAGGAGCACGATGCTGCCGCTGCGGGCGGGAAGGAGGGCGGCAATCGCCGGGCGCGCCACGCCCTTGACGGCGCCCAACCGCCACAGGGCAGCGCCCATGAAGGCTCCCGAGTTGCCGGCCGAAACCACCGCTTGCGCATCCCCGGACGCCACCAGGTCCACCGCCCTGATCATGGACGCATCGAGCTTGGCGCGCAGGGCGGTGGCGGGGGATTCGTGCATCTCGATCACCTGGGAGGCGTGCACCACTTCAATGCGGCCGGCGGGCGCATCGTGCTTGGCGAGCTCGACCTGGACGCTGCGCTCGTCCCCCACCAGCGCCACCCCGATATCGAGCTCACGCGCCGCCAGCACCGCGCCTTCCACGATCGCAGCCGGCGCGTGGTCGCCTCCCATGGCGTCCAGGGCTATGCGCATTGCCATCTCGTCAGTCTTTCAGGGTGTGGTGTGCGCGACCGCATGTCCGGCGCCGTCCGGCGCCTCGTGCGCGGGAATGGGAACACCGGGGTCGCGCCGACTGCGAGCAGGGCGGGAGCGATGTTACCGTGCGCGCGGGCCACTATTTCTCCGACTTGCGGGCCTTCACCTGCACCGCGGCACGGCCGGCGTAGTGCCCGCAGGACGGGCATGCCTGGTGCGGCAAGCGGAACTCGTGGCACTGGTGGCAGCGGCTGATGTTGGGTGCCGTCAACTTGAAGTTGCTCGCACGTCGCTTGTGGGTGCGACTTCTCGAATGTCTTCGCTTGGGCAGCGCCAAGGTATTATCCTCCCTCCGGGCCAGGTTCGAGCAGCCGCTTGAGATCCCACAGTGGGCCCGGGGGCGATCCCGCAGGACACCCGCAGGCGCCGGCGTTGAGGTCGTTCCCGCAGCGCGGGCAGATTCCCGGGCAGTCTTCCCGGCACAGCGGCCGCAGCGGCAGATTGACTATGATATGCTGACGCACCAGTTCGGTCAAGTCCAGGATGGCGTCATGGAACGCGGCGCGCTCCGGCTCCTCGACGTCAACGGTGGGCTCCGGCGCCGCCCCGGCGGCATCGCCGATGCTGAACTCCTCGCTCAACGGTATCTCCACCGTCATCACCAGCGGCCCGCAGCAGCGGCTACATTGCAGGTTCACCGTCGCCGTCATGCACCCGCGCAGCACCAGCAGGCGGCCGGTGTTGGTGACGCTGAAGCTACCTCGCGCCGGCTCCGCCAGTTCCACATCGGCGTCGCGCGCGAGCGGCTCCTCGAAATCGTGGGTCGCATGCGCGCCCGGCGTTCGCGCTATCTCGCGAAGGTCAATCTTCATCTGCCCGCGCCCGTCGCCGCCCCCACGAGCCGGCGGATCACACCCGCGGCGCGCAGTCCTGCGCAGTCAGTGTGGCACAGGCGCTGAGCCTGTGACGGGGGCAGGCTGCGAGCCTGCCCCCACATGTGGCGGGCGCGACGTCGGTGAAAGCGCAGAGGCGCAGCATAAGTCGGTGCTGCGGGCGGGACGCCATCCAGCCGCATGTCGGACAATCAAGCCACACCCCATGTTACCTGCCGAATCCGGCGGGTGTCAATAGCGGCGCGCGGCGCGGGTTTACCAGGGGCGGATGAATCGGCTATAATGCAGTTGGACAGCTGCCGCGGGTGCGGGGTGACCATGGGTCACGACGACGAGCTGGACGAGCGCATACGACGCTTCGAGCAGATGCAGCGCGAGGACGAACTGCAGAGCTGGCGCGACCAGGAAGTGCAGGCCGTCACCGCCCACCTGCGCCTCAAGCTCGGCGATTCCTACCTCGAGCAAGGCAACCCGCGGCGCGCCATCGCCGAGTACAAGCGCGCGATCAGGCTCGACGGCAACAACGTCCAGTGCCGCATGCGCCTGGCGGACGCCTACGTCCTGGTGGAGATGATTGACCAGGCGATGCGCGAGTACCGCAAGGTCGTGCGCAGCGATCCCCGCCACGCCGAGGCGCACGCCAGCCTGGGCGACCTCTACCGCCGCTACGCCATGATGGAGGAGGCGCTGTCGCGCTACCGCGAGGCGGTGCGCCTCGACGGCAGCCGCGCCTACTATCGCTACAAGCTCGCCGACATCGCTTGGGCGCTGGGCATGGGCGCGGAGGCGTTGGACACCCTGCGCCTGGCGGTCAAGCTCGACCCCCGCCAGGCCTTCTACCGCTTCCGCCTGGCGGAGCTGCTGCTGGCGTGCGGCCGTCTGGACGAGGCGGTGGGTCAGTTCGAGCAGGCGGTGACGCTGGCGCCCTGCGACGACTACTACCACGCGCGGCTCGCCTCCGCCCTGGTGGCGCTCGGCCAACCGGCGCGCGCCATCGCCGCCTACCGGCGGGCGATCGAGAACGCGCCGCGCAACCGCTCCTACCACATGCTGCTCGCCGACGCCTACATCCTGGCCGGGTTCGACCAGCATGCGCAATCCTGCCGGGAATTCGCCGGCGACCTCGACGCCTACGAGTGGGAGTTCGTCCGCCGCCGCCGCGGCGAGTATCGCCCCCAGCTAACCGCCGACTAGCGAGAACGGAGACCCCATGTTCATTCGCCGCCTCCCCCTCGGCCCCATCGAGACCAACGCCTACCTGATCGCCCACGAGACCAGCCGCGAGGCCCTGGTCATAGACCCCGGGGGGCCGCCGGAACCGCTGCTGGACCTCCTGCGCCAGAACGAGTTTGCGCTGCAGGCCATCATCAACACCCACGGCCACGGTGACCACATCGCGGGCAACGTCCCGCTCAAGCAAGCCACCGGCGCGCCGGTGTGGGCGCACCAGGCCGAGGCGCGCATGTTGACCGACGCCGAGACCAACCTGCTGGCGTGGACCGGCTTCGACTGCGAAACCGCCCCGCCCGACCGCGAGCTGCGCGAGGGCGACGCCGTCGTCATCGGCGAGGGGCACGCCGACGAGATCCGGCTGCGGGTGATTCACACCCCCGGGCACACCCCGGGCGGGATGTCGCTGGCGGGGGATGGGTTCGTCTTCACCGGGGACTGTCTGTTCGCCGGCGGCATCGGCCGCACCGACCTCCCCGGCGGCTCCGAGTACCAGCTCCTGCAGACCATCCGCGACAAGCTGCTCGCCCTGCCCGACGAGACCATCGTCTATCCCGGCCACGGCCCCGAGACCACCATCGGCCAGGAGCGTCGCCATAACCCGTTCCTGCGGGGGATATGAGCGGACGACGGCGCCACAGACACACGACCGCCGCGGCAGCCAGGACGGCTGCCCTACCTTACTCTGTGCCATCCGCGCTCTAAATCGTTCGGATCTGAAATCCGCGTAATCCGCGGATGGCTCCCTTTCACGCATATTTCGGCTTGACGGCTTTGCCGGTCTGGGCGGACTTCTCGGCGGCCTCCAGGATCGCGATCACGCGCCGCGCCTCTTCCGGCTTGACCGCCAGCTCCTTGCCCCGCAGCAGGTGGTCGGCGATGCTGCGGTAGTAGGCCTCCCAGTTCTGCTCCTGGTAGGGTACCTCCATCTCCGCACGCAGGCCAGCGACGTCGGTGGCGACCAGGAAGTGCTTCTCGCGGCGGCCGTCGCGGATGCCGCCCTTGGTGCCCAGGATGCGCCAGCGGTCCTTGCCCACCGCCGCGATGTGCGAGATCTGCAGCTCGGCCACCGCCCCGTTGCGGAAGCGGATGATCGCCCGCACCTGATCCTCGTTGGTGACGTCGCGCCACACCAGCTTGTGGAAGTAACCGGTGACGCTTTCCATCTGCGCGGGCACCAGGTTGAGCAGCCAGTCGAGGTAGTGGGCGCCCCAGTCATACATCGCCCCACCCGAGATGCGCTTGTTGGAACGCCACCACGTGCCCGGGTGCGCGTAGCTACCCATGTAGGCCTCGATGTGAAAGACGTCGCCGATGAGGCCGCGGCCGATGATGTCGCGCAGGGTCATGAAGTCGCCGTCCCAACGGCGATTGTGGAAGACCGACAGCATGACCTTGTTGTCCGCAGCCGCCTGGATCATGCGGTCGGCCTCGGCGACGGTGATGCACATCGGCTTCTCCACCACCACGTGCTTGCCCGCGCGGGCGCACTGCGCCACGAGCTGCGCGTGGGTGTTGTGGGGCGTGATGATGGTCACCATGTCGAGATTAGACTTACGCAGCATGGTGGCGACGCTGGAATAGGTCTCAAGGTCGGGCAGAACCTCGTGCCCCATGGCCAGGGCGCGGGGATCAATATCGCACAATGCCACCGTTTCCAGGCCCGGCGCGGCGGTGATGTATTGCGCGTGCAGCCGCGCCATCCCGAACCGCCCGCCGCAGCCGATCAGCCCGCAGCGGATGACGTTCTGCTTGCCGGACGCTTGCGCCCGGCGGCCCTGCGTTCGTTTGGCAGCCATTAACGTTCTCCTCCATGGTTCCCTCGCTGCGCGAAGGTCGCGTGTCACGCTGAATACCACACGCGCGGAGCAGACTCCTGCAACCGCCTATGTCGGGGCATCGCCTCCCGCGTCGTTGATTGACCGGCCACAACCCCGCTGCTATAATCGTGCCGATGGCGCACGAGCGTCCCGCCGCGGCCGGGCCCGTAGCTCAGCGGCAGAGCCCCCGGCTCATAACCGGTTGGTCGCAGGTTCGAATCCTGCCGGGCCCACCATCCTGCGTCGCTCTTCATAGCTTCGCAGAACCGACGAAGAGCTATGCAGGATGGTGCCCTTCGTAGTACCGCTTCGCCCGAGCAGGGGCTCGGGCGAGGTGGGACGAAGTAGGGCTATATGAGGTGCGTCTACCTGCTCCAAAGCACTGCTAATCCTAGCAGACGTTACGTGGGTTCCACAGACGACCTTGAGAGACGCCTGGCAGAACATAACTCAGGCAAATCACCGCACACCGCAAGGCACATCCCGTGGAGGGTTGTGGTTGCCGTCCACTTCGCTAGCCGCGCGAAGGCTGACGCCTTCGAACGCTATCTGAAGCAAGGCACTGGCCACGCCTTCGCTAAGCGACACTTGTGGTAGCATACTGTTCGCAGACGACTAGGCCAAGACGCATTGCCAAGCTGCCCACCGGACTGATTGGGCGTGTCGGCGAATCGAGCAAACGCTGCCCGGGCCGACCGGCCGGAGGCTGCCCGAGCCACACGGCCAGGGATTCCTACCGCCCTAACTGACTGGGCAGGAGAACAGCTCTTGCCCAACGAATAGGCCGACACAGCGAAGAGCGAAAAGGGGAGAATAGGTACTGCCCTCCATTGCCCAAAATTGCAGTTTGTAGAACGCGCACAGGGAAGGCAACCAGATGAGCAGCGATGATCGTCGGGTTGATAGTGCAGCGACTGCTCCCGCGCAGGCCGGTCCGCCGATCTCAGCCGCCGAGCTTGACCGACGGCGGACGGTGTACTACGTGCTGATCCTCGCGCAGATACCGGTGGCGGTCGCCGCGCGCGCGGTGCACACCCCGGCCCTCAGCGTGGTCCTGGGCATTCTACTCCTAGTGTGGTTAATAGCGTTCTTGTGGGTGTTTCTGGGGACCGCCCGGCTCGCGGGGATGTCCGTGCCGGCCTTAGTGCCGATTGCAGTCCTGGTCCTGATTCCACTGATCGGCATCATCACCGTCATGGTGGTGGATTTCCACATCGCCGACACGGTCGACCGCGGTCCCGGGCAAGAAGACACTCCCAGGTTATCCCGGCTATCCTACTGGTCCCTCATCATGGCGTGGTTGCCGATGGTGGGACTGCCGATGGCGGCAGTGGCCCTGTGGCAGATCGGTGCGAGGCGCGGGAGGCTCACAGGACGGGGGCTAGCGATCGCCGGGCTGGTGGTCAACACCCTATTCGCCATGCTGTGGGTTGCGGTGATTGTGGCGATCAACATCCCGCGTGGTTAGCCGCCGAGACCTGGGACACTTGCCTATCTCCAGGTCGTTTTCCTTGAGCGGATGCAACTAGCCGTTGGCTCTCCGACCTCGTCCGCGTCCTCGTTGTCTCCACGGCAGATTGCCCCCCCGCCCGGCGGCGGCGAAGGGATAATCCCGGCGTGCGTGGTAGTTCATGGTCGGAGGAAACGCATGGCCCTGTCCAAGCCCGAACGAGAGACCTTGCGCGACCTGGCCCGGCAGGTGGCCGAGATCGCCGCCGACCCGCAGAATGCGCGCAACCGCACCGAATGGAAACGCCACAATGGCTTGCGGCCCGGCAAGGCGATGGTGCTCATCTTCCCCGAGGGCGCGTGGGAGGAGCTGTTGCCCGACGAGGTGCTCACGGTCAGCGATCCCGCTTTTCGCCCCTGGGAGTTGCACCTGCGCCGTATCATCTATCGCTGGCACCACTTGCGCGACGACAACGTCATCGAGCCGATGTGCAAGGTCGGGCTGTCCCATCGCATCACCGGCTGGGGCCTGGAGCCCGCGCGCAAGCCGAGCCCCGAGCGCCGCGGCGCGTGGACCTTCGACCCCGTGATAAGTGACCCCGCCGACGCCGCCAAGCTCACGCAGCCCGACCTCATAGTGGACGAGGAGCAGACGCAGCGCGACCTCGAAGCGGTGGCCGACCTCTTCGGGGACATCCTGGAGGTGCGTGCCCATCGGCGCGTCCACGTGAATACCAGTCTCATCGGCCACCTGGTCAATCTGCGCGGGCTGAACGAGATCATGCTCGACATGTGCGACCGCCCGCAATGGGTGCACCAGGTCATGACCTTCATGACCGAGGCCACCGAGCGCCTGCTCGACCTGGTCGAGCAGGCGCCAGACTTGAGCCTCAATAACGGCGACGACTATGTCGGTTCGGGCGGGGTGGGGTATACCGACGACCTGCCGGGGCCGGGTTTCGATGGACGCGTGCGCCTGCGCGACCTATGGGGGTTCGCCGAGGCGCAGGAGCTGGCGCTGGTGTCGCCGGCGATGCACGAGGAGTTCGTGCTGCGCTACCAGGGGCGCCTGCTGGAGCGCTTCGGCCTCAACTGCTACGGCTGCTGCGAGGACGTCACGCAGAAGCTCGAGATGATCAAGCGCACGATCCCGCGCCTGCGGCGGCTGTCGGTCAGCCCGTGGACCGATCTGGGCGCGGCGGCCGAGGCGCTTCAGGATCGCATCGTCTATTCGTGGAAGCCCAACCCGTCGCCGGTACTCCTGAGTTTCGACGCCGGCCGCATCCGCCGCGAGATCAATGAGTGTCTGGACGCCGCCGACGGCTGCATCGTCGAGATGGTTCTCAAGGACACCCACACCGTGCACGGGCATCCCGAGACCCTGCACAACTGGGTGAAGATCGCCAACGAAGTCACCGCCGAGCGTGGGCCGTGACCAGAGATTGACCGCCGATGGGCGCAGATTGAGAAGGAGGTGGAGCGCAACTGTTAGCTGGGCGAAATGACGAAGTGGAATGACAGCCTGAATGTCGCTCAGATCAATGCCCTCAACCAGCGCGGGGGGCGGATGTTGAGCGTGGTGGACCTGCTCGATGCCGGCACCATGGACCTCGACCTGGCGAGCGCCCTGTGCGCGCTGGTGGCGCGCGGGGCGAGTTTCCTCTCCGGCGCGGTGCCCGGCGGCGCGGGCAAGACCACGATTATGGCTGCGATCCTGGCCTTCCTGCCGCCGGACATGGAGATCAGCACCGTTGACGGCGAGCGCGTGATCGCCGGCGCCGACTCCGCGGGCAAGCCGGGCGCGCGCCGCTGCTACCTGGCGCACGAGATCGGGGCCGGCCACTGGTACGGCTACATCTGGGGGCGGGCGGTGCGTGAATATCTCGACCTCGCCCGCCGCGGGCACATGATCGCCACCGGCTTGCACGCGGATACGCTGCCTCAGCTCCGGGATATCCTGCTGTCGCCGCCGCTTGGCGTCGAGGAAGATGCCCTGGCGACCCTCGGTTTCACGCTCTTCGTCGCCGCCGACAGATGTGGCCGTGAGGTGCGCCGGAGGGTGTCTGCCGTGCACGCCGGGGCCGCCGCGGACGCGCCGGCGCTGTTCAGATGGGATCGCCGATCCGACCGCTTCCGCCGCGAGGCCGACCTCGACGCCCAGGTGCCGCCCGCGGAGCGAGCGGCGCTGCGCGAGCTGCTGGGGAACCTGCAGCGGCAGCAGGTGCGCCGCATCGAAGACGTCCGCGCCGCCTACCTCGACTCCCTGCTCCGTTCGTGACACCGCTTGGCGAGCCGCGTCGCGCCCCGGAAGGGGTCGGTGGCCCCTCCAACGAAGTGGGCGCCATCGTCGGCTCCAGGCACTACCTATGCGAACCAACCACGTGAAGGAAAAGCTGAGTCGTGGCGAGCCGGTCTTCGGCTGCGCCGCTTTCGGCGTGGCCAACCCGGAAATCGCCCACGCCCTGGCCGCATCGGGGTTCGATTTCCTGCTGATCGAGAACGAGCACTGGCCGATGTCGCTGGAGTCGGGGCAGCTGCTGGTGCGGGCGGCGCGCGCCGCCGACATCACCGCCATCACCCGCGTGCCCGACGCCGAGTATCACCTGGTGGCGCGCACCCTGGACACCGGCAGCGAGGGCGTGATCGTGCCGCGGGTGGAGACGCCGGAGCGCGCCGCCGAGGTGGTGTCCTGGGCGCGCTTCCCGCCCGAGGGCCAGCGCGGCTGCGGCCCCGGACCGCTGCTCTACGACTACGAGTCGGTGCCGCTGCCGGAGGCGCTGGCGCACTGGAATCGCAACACCCTGGTCGTCATCCAGGCGGAGTCCCGGCGGGCCATTGAATGCGTGGACGAGCTGGCGGCGACGCCCGGCCTGGACGCGATCATGATCGGCCCCGCCGACCTCTCGATTTCCATCGGCGCCCCCCACGACCTCGATCACCCCGAGTTCGTGCGCAGCGTCGAGCGCCTGACCGCGGCCTGCGCCACCGTCGGCATCGCCTCCGGCATGTTCATCGGCGACCTGGAGCGCATCCGACGGTACATGACCTTGGGCATGCGCCTATTCGTGGTCAGCGGCGACCTCCAGCTGGTGCACCAGGCCGGGCGCGAGCTGATGGGCAAGCTCACCACCATCGCCCGCGACGTGCTGGGCGGTGACCCGGCACTGTAGGGCGCGCGGCTCATGCGTACCGTGGGTAAGACGGATGGAAGACGAAGCCTAGGGTTTCCAGTCGGCGCTGCGCTGTCTCTGATATCTCGCAGGGTATCGCGGCAGTCGGGAAAGGAGCGAACGCGTTCAGGAAGTCAACGAGCCGCCCCTGGCTCACCAGATCCTCCAACCACCGCACCTCGCGCAGCGCCATCTCTTGCCAGAGGTCACCGAACTGACTAGCAGCGTGCATTGCCGTGAGTTCTTCTCTATCCTTGATCACGCAGTTGCGGCCACTGGCACTGATAAGCACATCAACGCACAGGTCCGTCGTGTACAGCTTGTCGCGCACCCGATAATGAGGCGTTGTGATATCACAGTTGAACGCGAAGGGGAACCCATGAGACCGATCCTCCGCGGGCATTAAGTCATGGCCGAATGTTGCTAAGACGTGGAGCCAACGCCTCAGGAACATGTAGCTGCGGCAATAGCCCCGAGTCGCCCCGCTGGAATACCACCCGTCACAGACGATTACCTCATCGTCCGCCTGGACGGGCGGCGATAGGTATCGGAAGACCCGGACCTCGCCGGGCAGGTGATGTTGGTAGAGTGTGATCTGCATGTGGGAGTCACGCCCCGAGCTGAGGCCGAAGATCATTCGTTAGGTGCGTCCAGCAATCCCATGCGCTCAATGTCCTTGATCGTCTTGAACAAGTGCTGCGGCCCAGTCGAGAGTTCCTCGAAACCGTACTTCCGGTAGAACGCCGCTGTCCGGTCGTTGAGGGCATCAACCACAAGCGCATATACGCCGACCTGCCGAGAAACGAGCAGGGCGCTGCGTTGAGCATCCATCAAGAGGCGAACACCGATGCTTTGGCCCTGGTAGCGTTTATCAACTGCAAGCTTGCCGAGGAGAAGCGCGGGGACCTTCTTGATCGCGTTCTTCCTGGGCAGTTCCCCTGGAGCGAGGGAGGTCATGGAAAGCGCGTAGTAGCCGAGCACTTGCGCGGAGCCCGGTGCGGTCACCGCCACCCAGACCTGAGCGTATCCCTTGTCAACATGCTGGCGTGCGGTGAAACGGAGGTAGTCATTGAGTTCCGGTTCTCCGCAATCGAAATTCATCCGGTCGTGGACGCTCTTATCGAGGCGCTCAATGACCAGGGGAGTGGGGTTCACTGTTTCGCTCGCCACACCCGTCTGTCTCCCTCGTCCCGACCCTTTCGGTAAAGAGAAACGGCGCGCTTCGTAGCCTCGTCAGGTTCTCGCGCCGGCCGCTCGAGGGCGCGGGTGAAGCGATCCCACTCCTCCTTGGTGAGCCGGATGGTTGAGTCGTCATGGAGCACGTCGGAGGCTGCCGTGACCAGGGTGTGGATGACGAAATCGGACACCGAGAAGCCGGATCGCCGAGCGGCTCGCTCGATCATCTTCTTGTGTTCCGGAGACACCCGGCAGGACAGGTTTTCAGACTTCACACGTGCGGTCGGCATGGTCCACCACCTCTGCCGCTAGTATATCACGATGTACTACAAATGTCACGCGCGATAACCCTGGGTATGTTCGTTTCCTGTGGGGATGGCCGGCTGCATACCCGGATGTAGCACAGTCGCCCTCGGCTGTGGACAGGGCGCACGCCGTGCGCCCCTACGCATTCCTCACCCTCGCCCTACCTCTTCCCGTACTCCGCGATGGCTTCGAGGTAGCACTCGATGTTGGGGATGGGCACCACGTATGGAATGTGATTGCCCACGGCGAAGAAGTACCCGGGGCACGCCTTGCCGAGATCGGCGCAGCGCTTGACCTCGGCGCGGATCTCCGCCGGCCCCTTGGTTTGGAGTATGCGCGAGTCAATGTTGCCGATGATGACGTGGGTTTGCCCATAGCGCTCCACGATGTAGCGCAGATCCGTCAGCGGCTCGAAGATGAACCCCTCGGCCCCCGCCTCCGCGATGTCATCAACGAAAGCGTCGAAGTTCCCGTCGGAGCAGAACAGCACCTTGATTCCCGCCTCCCGCAGCGGCCGCAGCAGGCGCTTCAGGCGCGGGAACACATAGCGCCGCATCCACGCCGGCGAGAACGACGGCCCGCTCGCCCACACGATGTCATCGTGGCACAGGAAGATCGGCACCTCCGCGCGGACATGCGCCTCCACCACCATCGCGCTGATCTCCGTGAACCCGTCCAGCACGCGCTCGAAACGGTCGGGGTCATCCATCGCCGCGGTCATGAACAAGTCCCAGCCGAAGGTCAGGATGGGCCACGTGAACACCGAGTTGTAGAATCCGCCGGGGAACACCGCATCGGGGTAAGCGGCCTGGCCCGCCTCGTAAGCGCGCCGGACGTCGGCCGTCAGCTCCTCCATGGTCGGCAGGTTTGCGGTCGCCAGCGGATCGAAGGCCAGCACCTCCTCTTCCGTCTTGAACGGATAGGACGCCGCCCACGGCGTTTCCGATTCGTAATACTTCGCCCGGCCCATGTCGGTGCGCGGCGTGCCCCAGTCGCGGCCATAGGCGGACCAGATGAAGTCGTAATCCAGGGCCTTGGCGAGCGCGGGGCCGGCCTGGGCGGCCTGCTCCGGGTTGTCAAGATCGAACCCGGTGACCTTGAGGACGAACTGGCGATGGGTGACATACTCGGTATGCGGGATTTGCTCCGGCATCTCCAGGTGGATCGCCTGCCAACCGCGCTGGTAACTCATCGCCTGCTCCTCGCTTTGGTCCGTCATGGACAGCGCGCTGCCTATTCGCCGCCTGCGTCGCCGCAACCTGCGGCGCGGTACTGGGCGTGCGCGGCGCCCCCCTTGTCGCAACCCTTCACATCCTCGCGCGCGGCGGCGTTGACTCGGCCTGGCAAGCGCCGCTATAATCGCTTCGCTCTGGGTTCGGCGCGGCTCGTTGCAGTCATTGATCGCCTGCGCAGGATGACTGACGGCAGTTCGCCTGTCGCCCTCGAGACCGCGCGGGGCAGCCGGCGACGCCGACTCCGGGCATGGTGTGCGGTGGTCGAGCGCACCTTCCCCTCGCTGGCGTCGCAGGTTCCCCGCGGTTGTCACCGGCGCCGGGCCACGGAGGCGCTGTCATGTCACTGCTGCAAGCTATCCGCGGGCGCGGCGCGCGCGTCACCATTCTCGGCCTGGGCTATGTCGGCTTGCCCCTGAGCGTGAGCATGGCCGAGGCGGGGTTCGCGGTCACCGGCTTCGACATCAACGCCGAGCGCGTGCGCCGCCTGCGCACCGGCGCCAGCGATGTCGCCGATGTCTCGCGCAAGCGCCTGCGGCAGGCGCTTGCGCACGGCAAGCTGCAACTGCTGGCCGACGCTGGCGAGCTGGCGGCCGATGTCTTCGCCATCTGCGTGCCGACGCCGTTCGGCAAGGCCCGCCAGCCGGACCTGTCGTGCGTGACCGCCGCCGCGCGCACCGTCTCCCAGCACCTGCGGCGGGGGACAATGGTGGTGCTCGAGAGCACGACCTACCCCGGCACCACCCGCGACATCGTGCGCCCGCTGCTGGAGGGCTCGGGGCTGAAGGCGGGGCGCGATTTCGCCCTCGCCTTCGCCCCCGAGCGCGTGGACCCCGGCAACCCCAGCTTCCACATCGAGAACACGCCGCGCATCGTCGGCGGCCTGACCCCGCGCTGCGCGCGCGCGGCCAAGGCGTTCTACTCGCAGGTGACCCCCGACGTGCGCACCGTCGGCTCGCTCGAGACCGCGGAGATGGCGAAGCTGATGGAGAACACCTTTCGCCACGTCAACATCGCCCTGGTCAACGAGATGGCGGTGCTGTGCACCGATCTGGGGGTGGACGTATGGGAGATGATTGACGCCGCCGCGACCAAGCCCTTCGGCTACATGCCCTTCTACCCCGGGCCGGGCGTGGGGGGCCATTGCATCCCCATTGACCCCTGCTATCTGTCCTATCGCGTGCGGGAGCTGGGGCGCCAGGCGCGGTTCGTGGAGCTGGCGGAGGCGGTCAACGAGGAGATGCCGGACTACGTGGTGGCGCGGGTGGCGGACGCCCTCAACCAGCGCAGCCAGGCGCTGCGCGGGGCGCGCATCCTGGTGCTGGGGGCGGCCTACAAGCGCGACGTCGCCGACACCCGGGAGTCGCCGGCGTTGAAGGTGATTCACAAGCTGCGGCAGAAGGGAGCGCTGGTGCGCTATCACGATCCCCTGGTGCCGGAGGTCAACGGCACCGGGGAGGCGCTCCATTCGGTGGCGCTGACGGCCCGGGAAATGGAGAGCTGTGACTGCGCGGTGGTGGTCACGGACCACAGCTCGCTGCCCTACCGCGAGCTGGTGCGGCGCTGCCGGCTGATCCTCGACACGCGCAACGCGCTGCGGCGCTACCGGGCGGACAACATCGTGCGCCTGTGAGCGCGGCGGGCTCGGGGGCGGCGGCCGACATCGGCGGCGGGCAGCCGACCCATTGGGTCTCGTCTGCCGCGGCGATTGCGTCATGCGTCCTGACCCCCTACCACACAGTGCGCGGAGAACGACGGGGTGAAGCTCCTCTGCGTCGCCGGTAGCCGCGGCGAGCGTGCCCGGCTGGCGCCGGTGGTCCAGTGCCTGGAAGGCGAACACGACATCGTCTGCGCATATGTTTCATGCGCGGGCGAGGTGCCCACCTGGGACCTGACCGCCCCGCCGCCCCCGGACTGGGGTTTGGAGATTGAGGACCCCACTCCGGCGTCGCGGGTGGGATCGGTGTTGCGCTGGTCGGAGTCCCTGCTGGCGGAGGGGCGGTTCGACCTGCTGCTGACATGCGGGGAGTCCGATATGGCGGTCGGCGCCGCGATCGCGGCGTGCCTGGCCGAGGTCACCATCGCGCATCTCGATGCCGGGGTGATGCTCGATCCCGCGAACCCCAACGCCCGCCTGCTCGATCAGGCCGCCGCATTCCTGCTGGCGCCGCACCTGGAGGCGGTGCAGCGGCTGGCCGCGCGCGGCATGGAGGACGCGGCCTACCTGTGCGGCGACACCCTGGCGGATTCACCCCCGGTCGCGGGTGTGGCCAGTGGCGCGGCGGACGGCTGCCTTTGCTACCTGGCCGGGGTCGCCGTGGGGCCGGCGGTGCTGCCCGCCGTGCTGGCGGCGCTGCGACGGTTGCCCATGGCCGTGACCATGCCCGCGGGACCGCGCGCGCAAGCCCTCCTGGCCGCCGCCGGGCTGCCGCGGGGAAACCTGGCCGTGGTCGAGCCGCTCGACTACGCCCCGCTGCAGGAGGCCGTCGCGCGCGCCGCTCTCGTGATCACCGACAGCGCCACCTTGCAGCGTGAGGCGTACTTCCGCGGCACCGTCGCCATCGGGCTGGCGCCCGCCGATTTCCCCGACGGCGAGCGCACGGGCTGGGTGCGCCCGGTGGCGGTGGACGAGGACGCCATCATCGCGGCCGCGCAGGCGCCCCCGCCCCCCCATCCACCGGAGATCGAGGGGCAGCGCGGGGCGGCCCTGCGCGCCGCTCAGTTCCTGACGGCATCATGAGCGTCTTCAACATCGCGGTCATCGCCGCCGAACGGGGCGGCTTCGTGCGCGCGGCGCCTCTGCTTGCCGAGCTGCGCGCGCGCCCGGAATGCAATCCCCGGTTCGTCTTTGCCGGCGAGGACTACGTCCCCTGGGCCGCCTCCGAGCTCTTCCACGACCTGGGGCTGCCCTATGCCGACGCGGTCATCGGCGCCAGCGAGGGCACGCGCGCCGAACGTCTAGCGCGGGTCATGACCGGCTGCGAGCGATTCGCCGCCGCCCGTGACCTGCGCGCCGTCGTCCTGGTGGGCCAGTCGCCGACGATGCTAGGCTGCGCCATCGCGTGCGCGCGCTCCCGCGCTGTGGTCGCGCACGCGGACGCGGGTCTGCGCGCCCCTGGGGTCAGCGGGCGCACCGGCCTCGCCGCGCAGATGGATCGAGCCTGCGGGCTGCTGTTGGCGGCCTCCGAGCCCGCCCACGACCGGCTGCTGAACGAGGGCGCGGCGGAAGAAACGGTGATGCTGGCGGGCACCCTGGCCGCCGACGCCGTTGCGCGCTGGCTGAAGCCGGCGCGTGAGAGCGATGCCCCGGCGCGGGCGGGCTTGCAGCGCAAGGAGTTCGCGCTGGCGCTGGTGGAGTCACCGGCCACCATCGAGAACGTCGTCAACCTGCGTAAGCTGGTGGACGTGCTGGCGCGCGTGCAGGACCAGGTGCCCATCGCTATGTGCGTCCATCGGCGGCTGTCGGAGAAGCTGAAACACTGGGACCTGGCGCAGAGTGTCGCGGAGCTGCCGCACGTGCGTGAGGTCGAGCCGCGCGGATACGTCGAGTTCCTGTCGCTGCTCGACTCGGCGCGCCTGGTGCTGACCGACGTCGGGGGCATCCAAGATGAGGCGGCCGTCCTGGGGGTGCCCTGTCTTACGCTCGCCGATGCCACCGATCGCGCGGCAACGGTGGTCTGCGGCAACAACACGCTGGTCGGCCTCGATGCGGAGCCGGCGGGGCAGGCGGTGGCGGCGGTGATGGAGAATCGGTACCCGCAAGCCAGGCGGCCCGCCGCCTGGGACGGCCGCGCCGCCGAACGCATTGTGGATGCCCTGCTGGAGACCGTGTAGGCAACAAGAACCGAAATCGCACGAATGCAGAGCGGCAAGAGCAGGCTGCCAGAGACATTGTTGCCTTGCGGTGATGACTCCCGGGGCAGCGGACGTGCGTGGAACCTCACCGGAATGATGCGCCGTCGCGGTGTACTGCGGCCGTTAGTGTGGCACAGCCGCCCTCGGCTGTGGCGCGATATACACGGGAGGGTCCCTGCTGCGCATCCGGGCTGCCAGTGTTCCGGCTCGGCGTGGTGACTCGGCAAAAAGGTGTTTCTGCCACGTGGACAAGGAACCTAGTTGCCCCGCACCGCGATGTGGGAGAGAGCAATATGGAGAACAACGAATTGGCATTCCTGATGAGGCAGTACGAGATACTCATCAGTCGAAGCGAGCACCATCATATCCGATGGAACGACCATTGGAGGGTGTATTTGACTGTCTTGGGTATCATCATGGGAGCTATGATTACAGTACTCGCCGTGGGCAGCGCGGACGTCGGCGGGCGCATCTCGTCGTTTGCATGGCGGACCGTGTCAGGGATCGGGGCTGCTGTCGCCCTGCTCGCTATGATCAGCCTGAACCGCATCAGAAACGACCACAAGCTGATCTGGCACTATCTCCGGAGAATCGAGGAGAGAATAAAGTGCGTGGCCGACGGCTGGCCGTTCATCTCGCAGTTCACCGTCGGGCGCAAGTTCTTCTCCGACGAGGTTGCCGATCTCCCGTTCCGTTCTGACGGGCAGGAGGTAGAAGGCGAGAAAGGAATGGAGAGATTCACGCCCACCTGGGTGCCGCGCCTGTGGAAGTTGAACCAGTCCCACCTGGCCACGGTCACGTTCGGTCTGTTCGCCTTGTTCTTCCTCATAGGGCTTCTGTTTCCAGGAATACTGGTCACACGAGAATCATCCGGGAATCAGAGCTCCGCGGGCGTTCAAGAATCGCAGAGGCCGACCGCCGAGATCCAGACAGACAGACGCCGCGGAGACACTATGCCCTTGAATGTCCCTGCAGAGTGAGGTGATAGGATCATGAAGCTTCTCGTCACCGGCGGCGCCGGGTTCATCGGCAGCAACTTCATCCGCTACCTGCTGCGCGGCCACCCCGATTGGGAGGTGGTCAATCTCGACAAGCTGACCTACGCCGGCAACCTCGACAACCTGGTCGAGGTCGCCGGCGATCCCCGCTACACCTTCGTCCAGGGCGACATCTGCGACGTCGAGGCGGCCCGCGGCGCCGCCCGGGGCTGTGACGCCATCGTCAACTTCGCCGCCGAGAGCCACGTGGACCGCTCCATCGCCGACCCCGGCGGCTTCCTGCGCACCGACATCTTCGGCGTCCATGTCCTGCTCGAGGTCGCGCGCGAGTTGGGCATCAGGCGCGTCCTGCAGATCAGCACCGACGAGGTCTACGGCCCCATCGAGCAGGGTGCATTCCGCGAGGACGACCGCCTGCGCCCCGGCAATCCCTATGCCGCGAGCAAGGCGGGGGGAGAGCTGCTTGCCCACTCGTACTGGAAGACCTATGGCGCGCCGGTCATCATCAGCCGCGCCACCAATAACCTCGGCCCCCACCAGTACCCGGAGAAGATGGCGTCGCTGTTCATCACCAATGCCCTCGAGGACCAGCCGCTGCCGGTCTATGGCGACGGGCGGCAGATGCGCGACTGGATGCACGTCGAGGATCACTGCCGCGCGTGCGAGCTGCTGCTGGAGCGCGGCGAGCCGGGCGAAATCTACAACATCGGCGGCACGCCGACCGCCACCAACATCGAAATCGCGACCATGATCCTCGACGCCCTCGGCAAGCCGCACGACCTCATCACCCACGTCAAGGATCGCCCCGGCCACGATCGGCGCTATGCGGTGGACGCCTCCAAGCTGCGGGCCCTGGGCTGGGCGCCGACCTATGATCTCAAGTCCGCCCTCGCCGCCACCGTCGAGTGGTACCGGGAGAACCAGGCCTGGTGGCGCAAGATCAAGTCGGGAGAGTTTTTGGAGTATTATCGGCGGCAGTACGGTCTGTGACCGCGTCGCAGCGGGGGGCAATGTGGTTCTGGCGCCCCGACGAGTCGGTGCGCGCCCGAGGGATAAGCCGTTGTGCTACTTCGGAATGACGCCTGCGCATGATCCGTCCGGAGGAACATGGTAATGCTGCCGGTGATAAGGCTGGGGACGAAACCTGCCGGCGGGCGAGACGGGTAGGCCGGGATGCATGAACTGATAACCACGCCCACACTGGCCGACATCCAGCAGGTGGTGCAACAAATTGGGGAGCGCTTCCATCCGCGCCGGGTGATCCTGTTCGGGTCCCATGCCGGCGGCAGGCCCGGTCCGGACAGCGATGTGGACTTGCTCGTCGAAATGGAAACGTCGCTGCCGAACGTAGAACAGGCGGTGGAGATTCGCCGGGCGGTGGACCTACCGTTTCCGGCTGATCTGCTGGTCAGAACTCCCGCGCAAGTCGCGGAACGCTTGGCCCTGGGGGACGTCTTCCTGCGCGAAGTGCTGACGAAAGGCCGGGTGCTGTATGAAGGCCATGACGCAGGAGTGGGTTGAGAAGGCGGAAGGCGACTACCGGGTGGCCGTCGGCCAACGGCAGGACGCCGAGCCTGTGTACGACGCGATCTGCTTCCACGCGCAGCAGTGCGCAGAGAAATACCTCAAAGCCTGGCTGGCCGAACAGGGGTTGGGCTTTCCCAAGATACATGACCTGGAGGCGCTTGCCAAGCTATGCCTCCCTTCGCTGTCGGAGTTGGATGTCGTCATGGATGATCTGCGGCTGTTGACCAGCTTCGCGGTGGAGATTCGTTACCCCGGCGTCTTCGCCCAGAGGCAGGACGCCGAGAGATGCTGGCGGGCTGCCGTGCGAGCTCGTGATGTCATCCGGCGCGGTTTCGGCATAGGCCCGGCCTGAGAGGTTGACCGATGGATGACCCGCTAGAGGAGATCGTAGGGCGACTTGACCAGGCCAAGCTGCTGGTGCTCGGCGATATCGCCTTGGAACGGGTGCTGCGCGGGGAAGCGGTAGAGGCCGGGCCGGGCGTGCTCAGGCTGCGGGCCCCGGAGCAGACGACGCGGGTGGGCGCGGCGGGCGGCATCGCCGCGGCCGCGGCCGCGGTTGGCGCCCAGGTGTGGGCGGCTGGTATCCTGGGGCAGGATCCGCAGTCCGGCGAGGTGCTGCGCGCCCTCGCCGGCGCGGGGGTTGACCCCTTCGGCATGGTCACGGCGGCGGGCGCTCGCACGGGCGAGAGCATGGTCGTGGAGTTCGACGCAGCGGGGCCGTGGTCGAGGGTGGAGATCGAGCTAGCGCCGCCCCCACCCCTGGAAGGACCGCCGGCGCAGGAGATGCTCCAGCACATCGAACCGCTGATCGCGCGGGCGGATGCGCTGGTGATGGTGTCCCCGCGGGCGGCGGCGCCGGAGACGCTCGCCCGTGCCGCCGAGTTCGCACGGGGACGAGGCAAGCTGGTCATCGGCGCCCTGGGCGACAGCCCGCTGCCACCCGGTGACGTCGTGGTGCAGGGACCGGCGGATGACGCGCCCGCCGCGACCCCCGAGGCGCTCATCGCTGTGCGGGATGACGGCAGCGTCCAGGTGCTGGGGGGCAGGGTGGAAACCGCGAGCTTCGCCGCCGCGCTCGACCGGGGCGATCCGCGGGCATGGGAGCAGTTCATCGCCGGCGTCGCCGCCGCCGCGGCGATCGGGGCGGAGCCCCTGGCGGCGGCGCGCATCGGCGCGGCAGCGGCCGCGGCCGGTTCGCGCGCGCCCATCACCGCCGACGCGATCAGACGACAGCTAAGCGCCGGGTGAACACCCTCCGCGGCCGGCGCGCGAACTGAGATGATACATTCCCAGACATCGGCCGGCGGCATCGTCGTTCGCCGCCGGGGGCAAGACGTGCAGGTGTGCTTGATCCTCGACGACTACGATGCGTGGACCTTTCCCAAGGGCAAGGTGGAAACGGGGGAGGCGCTCCCCGACACCGCCCGCCGTGAGGTGCGGGAGGAGATCGGCCTCGCCGACGTGCGGATCGTCGCGGACCTGGGCGCCAGCAAGTATCGGTTCGCCCGCGGCGACGACATCTACAAGAAGACCGTGCGCTGGTTCCTGATGGCGGCCGCGCCCGGAGCCGAGGTCACCCCCATGCGCGCCGAGCGCGTGCGCGACGCCGGCTGGTTCGTCCCCGGGCAGGCGCTGTCCATGCTGGGGTATCGCAACCTGCGCCCGATCCTGCGGCGAGCGCTGCGAGGGCTGGGCACGGAGATCCCGCCGCCCAGACTGAATCATCCGTGATTCCGGCCAGAGCCCCGGCATGTCCAGGCGTCACCTGATCACCTCGACCCACCGGGGGGCTAGCCCCACTGCGCCTTGCACCCCCATCATCGCCGGACACGCCCTCCCCGGCCTTCAGCCGGGAGGCGGTATAGGGGCTGGTAAGCTAGGGAATGATCGCGCGAGGCGGCGGTGTCACATGTTCGGCCTCCGATCTTCTGCGCCGCGCGCGGGGAACCTTCCCGGAGGCCGGATGCGGTCCGGCACCGCGCGCAGCTAACCGAGGTGGGAGCGATGCCGGGCAGGATAAGGCGCTTTGCTGGGGAAGAAGGCTGCCACCCTGAAGGGAGACCGCGATGGCCCGCACTTTCTTGCTGGCTGACCGCAAGTGGTTGCACTGGGATTTCGGCGACTGGGCGCCGGAGGGGAGGTTCCGCTTCCGCGTCTGCCCGCCAGCGAAGCACGCGGAGCCGCTGCTCACCGCCGACAAGCCTTGGGAGGCGATGTCCACCGGCTGGCATACCGTGCTCCATGACGGCGGCCGCTACCGCTGTTGGTACGAGGCATGGGGCGAAACCTATGCCCATGATAGCGAGGGCCAGTTGTGCTACGCGGAAAGCGATGACGGCCTGAGCTGGCACAAGCCCGAGCTGGGACTGGTCGAGTATCGGGGGGCGACGGCGAACAATATCCTCATCGCCGGGGAAACGGCCTTCTACGGCTACGGCTTACACGGCAGCAGCGTCTTTCTTGATCCGACCGCTCCGGAGCAGGAACGCTACAAGCTCATCTACATGGGACAGATGAAGGGGTATTTCGACGGTTGGGGCTGCGCCGTGGTGCAGGCCTACTCCGACGACGGCCTGCACTGGCAGGCGCGGCGCCACAGCTGCTGGGACGGCCCGCCCACGCTGCTGGCGCACGCCAGCGACACGCAGACGGTGGTCTTCTGGGACCCGTCACGGCGGCAGTATGTGGGCTATTTCCGCACCTGGGAACCAGGCTACGCACGGTGCATCGGGCGGTCGGAAACGAACGACTTCTATAACTGGCCCGCGCCGCGCACCATCATCCGCTGCGACCATCTGGACGCCCCGGGCGCCGATCTGTATAACAACGCCGCCAGCCGCTATGAGAGCGGCGGCGACAGCGCCTATTTCATCTTCACCTCCGTCTTTAACCACGACCGCGACGACCTCTACGTTCAGCTCGCCACCAGTCGCGACGGTATCGCCTTCGACCGCTTTGACCGCGCGTCGTTCATTCCCAACGGCCCCGCGCCCTTCGACCGCGGCGGCATCTACACCGCGCCGGGCGTCCTCCCCTTCCGCCGCGGCCTCGCCATCTACTACCACGGCGTTTCCTACAAGCACGGCGAAGCCTCCCCCTCGCAGATCCAGTATCAGGGCGCCCTAGGCATGGTGACCTTACCGCGCGACCGCTTCCAGGGCATTCACGCCGATGACGAGTTCGCCTTCAGCCTGCAGCCGTTTGCGCTGGAGGGAGGCCTCTCCGTCAATGCCGAGACCGCGCCCGGCGGCGAAGCGCGCGCCGCACTCATCTGCGATGGGAAGATCGCGGCCGGATTCGACTTTGCGGATTGCCGGCCGATTGTCGGCGATCAGCCGGCGGGAGCGCTGAGCTGGAAAGGCGAGCTGACGCCGCTGATGGGGAAACCGGTGATGCTGCGGCTGCGGCTGCGGCAGGCGACCGTCTATGCGGTCAGCGTCGGATGAGGAAGCCGCCGCTGACCTCGCCGGCCGGCCGCGCCGCGCCCCCCGCGCGGCCTAGGCGAAGCCGGGTCGCGCGCGGTGTCGGGAAGGAGGTCGGCGCGGGGCGGCGAATCGCCATCCTATGTGCGCCAGCATCTTCCGGCGCGGCAAGCATCGGCAGCGCAGGAAGGGTGAGGTCCCGGTTTCGCCCTTGCGCAAGCGCGCGCGCACCGCGGCTGAGGCGATCCACAGCGACAAGAGCGCCCGCTGGTTTCCGGTCACCGACGTCTTCCCGATCTACAACTACCTCTACGACTACTTCGACGGCCGTGCCGAGGACGCCCGGCTGCGTCGCATCGCCCAGGAGGCCCTGGCTCGGCTCCACGACGTAGCGCGGCGCGTCGAGGCGAGCGCCGTCAATCCCCTGCCGCCGGACTGGGACCGGGCCAAGGCGGCGCTGGCCGAAGTGTCCGCGGTGCTCGAGGCGGTGACGGGGCCATGATAGGCAGCCGCGGCGGCCGGCGCCGGCTGCCCCCGGCCCATCGGGATTGCCCTCGCTCCTTTCCTCGGCTATAATCTTCGCGGAGCGCAGGCCGTGATAGACTTCGAACGCGTTTCGTTCGTCTACGATAACGATGTCGAGGCTCTCCACGACATCAACGTTCACATCGACAAGGGCGAGTTCGTCTTCCTCGTCGGCCCCACGGGTGAGGGGAAGACCACTGTTCTCAAGCTCATCTACCGCGAGCAGGTTCCCACCAGCGGGCGCGTGATCGTCGCCGGCACTGACATCGGGCGCCTGCCGCGGCGGCGGGTGCCGCACCTGCGGCGACGCGTCGGCGTCGTGTTTCAGGACTTCCGGTTGCTGTCCGACCAGACCATCACCGAGAACATTCTGTTCGCGCTGGAGGCGATGGCCGTGCCCCGACGCGACATGCGCCGGCAGGCGCAGGAGGTGCTGCGCCAGGTCGGGCTCGGGCACCGTACAGATGCCTTCCCGGATGAGTTGTCGGGCGGCGAGCAGCAGCGGGCGTGCATCGCCCGCGCCATCGCCAACCATCCGCCCATCCTGCTCGCCGACGAACCGACCGGCAACCTCGATCCCGACACCTCGCTCGACATCATCTTGCTGCTGCGCGACATCAACGTCCGCGGCACCACCGTGATCGTCGCCACCCACGACCGCTACATCGTGGACGCCCTCAACAAGCGCGTCATGTCGCTGCACCGGGGTCGCATCGTCCGCGACGTCCCGCGGGGCTACTACTATGCTACGCACCCTTGACTTCGCGCTGCAGCGGGCGCTCGCCAACATGCGACGGCACAGCCTGATGAGCGTCGCCGCGACCTCCACCATCGCGGTGACGCTGTCCATCGTCGGCGCCGCCGGCCTGGCCCTGCTCAATGTCAACGCCTGGACGCGCACGGCGGTGAGCGAGGTCGAGATCTACGTCTATGCCAGGCGCGACCTTTCGCGCGCCGACGCCCTCGCGCTGCAGCGGCGCATCAGTGCGCTGCCGCATGTCGTCCACACCGAGTTCGTCCCGCGCGAGGCGGGGCTGCGCCGGTTCCAGGAGAGCTACCACTTCGACCCCGGGCTATTCGAGGGCGTGGGCAACCCCCTGCCCGACGCCATTCACGTGCGCACCGATGACGCCGGCCGGGTGGCGGCGGTGGCGGCGACGGTAGCGACCTGGCCCGCGGTGCGCAAAGTGGTGCATGCGGAGTCCACCATCCGCATCCTGCTCACCGTGCGCCGCATCGTTACCCGCGCCAGCGTCGGCGCGGGGGTGCTCCTGACGCTGGCGGCGATGCTCATCGTGCACAATACCATCCGCCTCGCGCTGCTCGCTCGCCGCAGGGAAATCGGCATCATGCAGCTGGTGGGCGCGACCCCGGCCTTCGTCGCCGCGCCGTTCCTCTTGGAGGGAGTATTCTACGGTCTCGCCGGCGCGCTCATCGCGCTGTGCGTGCTCGTGCCCGGCTACGTCTGGGCCCGCCACGCGCTGGCCAGGATCCTGACGCTGTTCCCCCTGGCGCCGCTGAGCGTGCTCGTTGACTGCGGCGTGCTGCTGGTTATCGGCGGGCTGCTCGCCGCCGGCCTGGCAACGGCGGTGTCGCTCACGCGCTTCCTGCGCAAGTCCCATCCCACGTAGCCGGTGGTGCTCGCGCGACAGGGCCGCGGCCTATTGCCGCCGAATCCATCGTCCGCGGCGCCGTGCCGGCGCCTGACACAATATCTCGCACTTCGGGTTGCAGGCCCCGACGGAGAAGACCTTGGCACGCGTATATCTCGATCATGCCGCCACCACCCCCGTTCACCCGCGGGTGCGCGACGCCATGCTGCCTTACCTGGAGGGCCAGTTCGGCAACCCCTCCAGCATCCACGGCTTCGGCCAGGAGGCGGCGCGGGCGGTGGAGGAAGGAAGGACGTCGCTGGCGGCGCTCATCGGCGCCCAGCCGGAGGAGATCTTCTTCACCAGCGGCGGCTCCGAGGCCGATACCATGGCCCTCTTCGGCGTCTTCCACGCGCGCCGCGACCAGGGCACTCACATCATCACCACCACCATCGAGCACCATGCGGTGCTGCACAGCTGTCAGGCGCTGGCGAAGCGCGGCGCGCGGATCACCTACCTGCCGGTGGACCGACACGGCATGGTCACCCCCGACCAGGTCGCCGCCGCGATCAACGACGATACCATCCTGGTCTCGGTCATGCACGCCAATAACGAGATCGGCACCATCGAGCCCATCGCCGACATCGGCCGGGTATGCCGCGAGCGCGGTGTCATCTTCCACACCGACGCCGTGCAGAGCGTGGGCCATATCCCGCTCGACGTCGCGGCGCTGAACGTTGATCTGCTGTCCCTGTCCGCGCACAAGCTCTACGGCCCCAAGGGGGTGGGGGCGCTCTACAAGCGCAAGGGGGTGCGCATCACCCCCCTCATCTACGGCGGGGGCCACGAGCGCGGCCTGCGCTCCGGCACCGAAAACGTCCCCGGCATCGCCGGCCTCGGCGAGGCCGCGCGTCTGGCGCTCGAGGACATGCCCGCCGAGGCCCCCCGCCAGGCGGCGCTGCGCGACCGCCTGCTCGAGGGTATCGAGCGCGCCATCGCCGACACCGTTCGCACCGGCCACCCCACCCAACGCCTGCCCAACAACGCCAGCGTCTGTATCCGCTACGTCGAGGGCGAGTCCATGCTCCTCAATCTCGACGCCGCCGGCATCGCCGCCTCCAGCGGCTCCGCCTGCACCTCCGGCTCGCTCGAGGCCTCCCACGTCCTGCTCGCCATCGGCCTCGAGCACGACGTCGCCCACGGCTCCCTGCGCCTGTCCCTGGGCCACGACAACACCGAGGAGGAAATCGCCGCCGTGATCGAGGCGCTGCCGCCGATGGTCGAGAAGCTGCGGGCGATGTCGCCCCTCTATCCGGGCAAGGGGGGGGTGTGAGAGAATCCGCGATGAGGGCGTCGGCCCGTGCGAGTGGCTAGACCCGGAGGGCCGCCACGGCGGTCGCAATGCGACCTAGCCGCCGGTCTCTGACCTAGGGACATGATGCGGGGACGAGATGTTCGAACGGCGCTTGCTCAAGCACCTCGACTGGGCGCTGATCGCGGCGACCATGGCGCTGGCCCTCTACGGGCTGGCGATGATCTACAGCGCCAGCTTCTCCAACCGCTCCCTTACCGGCGGCGACGCGTTCTTCTTCGTCAAGCGCCAGGCCTGGTGGCTGGGGGTGGGATTGGCGACAGCGGCAGCCTGCGCAGGTGTAGACTATCGGGGGCCGGCCCGCCGCCACCGCCTGATCTACGTTGTCGTCATCATCGGTCTGCTGGGGGTGATGTGGCGGGGCCAGTCCGCGGGGGGGGCGGCGCGCTGGGTGAGCATCGGCGGCTTCCGGCTGCAGCCATCGGAGCTCGCCAAAGTGGGGTTGATCATGACCCTGGCCGCGCTGCTGGCTCGCCGGCGGCAAACCGTGACGCGGCTGGGCACGATCGCGGTGACGGTGATGCACGTCGCGGCGCCGGCCGCGCTGATCGCGCTGCAACCCGACCTGGGGACGGCGCTGGTGCTGGTGGCATTGTGGTTCGTCATGCTTTTCCTGGCGGGGGCGCGCAAGCTCCATCTGGGGGTGGCGGCGCTGGCCCTGGCGCTGCTGTTTGCGGGCGCGTGGAAGCTCGATGTGCTGCGGCCCTACCAGAAGGCGCGCCTGTCGGTTTTCCTCAACCCGGGCGTGGATCCGCTCGGCAGCGGCTACCACGTCATCCAGTCCAAGATCGCCGTCGGCTCGGGGCGCTGGTGGGGCAAGGGCTATCTGGGGGGCACGCAGAGCCAGCTTCGTTTCATCCCCTCCCAGCACACCGACTTCATCTTCACCGTGGTGGGCGAGGAACTTGGGTTCGTCGGCGCCGCGTGCCTGCTCGCGTTGTACCTGGTCGTGCTGTGGCGCGGGCTCGCGATCATGGATCACGCCGACGACGCGCTGGGAATGCTGCTTGCGGGCGGCATCGTCGCCATGTTTGCGCTGCAGGTGCTGGTCAATATCGGCATGACGGTCAGCATCATGCCGATCACCGGACTGCCGCTACCGTTTTTCAGCTATGGGGGCAGCAGCATGGTCGCGAGCATGGCGGCGGTGGGCCTGCTGCTGAGCATCGCCATGCGCCGCCAGCGCATCAGGTTCTGACGCCGGCGGCCGCCCAGTACCACAGGTAGGCGGAGGTGAGGTCATGTCAGATGAGAAACAGGACGAACTGGACCCGGGATTCCGCGTCGTGGACAAGCGCCAGGGGGCGGCGAGCGAAGGGGGAGGCCAGGCAAACGGGCAAGCGGCGGACGAGCACCCTGCGGAGGCGCCGGCAGACACGGGGAGCCGCCCCGGTGCTGAGCAGGCCGAGGAGGGCGAGCAGGCGCCGGAGCTGGAATCCATTGACGTGTACGGCGTCGTCCAGTACTGCATCGCGCTCCTCAACGGCCACGCCTGGCAGTGGATGGGGCTGGTGATGAACCCCGTGACCAAGAGCGTCGAACGGGATCTGGCCCAGGCGCGGGTCGCCATTGACTGCATCGAGGCTCTGCTCAAGCAGTCGCAGGCGGGCATGCCCGAGGCGCAGGCGCGCCAGCTGCAGCAGGCTCTGAACGACTTGCGGATCAACTTCGTGCGCCAGGGCGCCCAGGGCGCGTGAGAACGATCCCGGTCCCTAGGTCAGAGACCGGCGGCTAGGTCGCATTGCGACCGCCGTGGCGGTGGCTAGGGCTTTGCCCGCCACGGCGGCCTTTGGGCCTAGCCACGGGTGGCACAGTAGGGGCAAGGCATGCCTTGCCCCTACGTGGTCGCCCCGACGCGTCGGGGAAAACGCGCAATCTCGCACAGACGCCTGGCAACCGTTCCGTGACACGGCTCGGCGCTGATAACTATAATCCTCGCGGCTGCGCGGGGGAAGAGTCATGACCCTTGCCGATACCCGGCTGCGCCGGGACATCCAAAAAGAGCTGGTCAAGCGCGACATCGAGTCGAACCAGATCAACGTCAGCGTGGTCAACTTCGTCGTGCACCTGGAGGGGGAGCTACGCGCCGTGCGGGGGATGCGGCTCGATCTGCGCCGGGAGCGCGAGATCATCGAGGAAGTCATTCGCCGCATGAAGGCTGTGCGCGACGTCGTCAACAACCTCAAGGTCCCCCTGTGACGCCTCCTCCGCGCAAGCAGCGCTCGGCGGGCGGCGCCGGGCTTCTGGTCGTCATCTCCGGCCCCTCGGGCGTGGGCAAGGGCGCCATCGTCGCCGGCGCCGGCGACCGCTTGCCGGGCCTGCGGCGCGCCGTGTCGGCCACCACCCGCGCCCCGCGCGCGGGCGAGGTCGAGGGCAAGAGCTACTACTTCAAGTCGCATGACGAGTTCCGCCGCCTGCGCGACGCGGGCGAATTGCTGGAGTGGGCGCAGTACCTGGATGACTACTACGGCACCCCCCGCCGGGAGGCGGAACGCGACCTCGCCGCCGGCGAAACGCTGGTCTTCGAGGTGGACGTCAAGGGCGCGCGCAGCATTCGCGGCCTCTACCCCGAAGCCGTGCTGGTGTTCGCGGCGCCGCCGACCTGGGAGGCGCTGGCGGCCCGTCTCGGCGCCCGCCAGAGCGAAACCGGCGACGCGCTCACCCGTCGCCTGGAGGTCGCGCGGGCCGAGCTCGAGTGCGCCGAGGAATATGATTACGTCATCATCAACGATCGCCTCGCCGACGCGGTGGACCTGTTCCGCGCTATCGTGCGCGCCGAACACGCCCGCCCCCAGCGGGTGGACCTGAACCGCCTGCGCGCCGACGCCAGCCGCGCTAAGCGCACACCATGAGCCACTGCCACTTGCGCGATAAGTGCATAGCAATCGGCGTCACCGGCGGGATCGCCGCCTACAAGGTGGCCGGGGTCGCCAGCGCCCTGCGCCAGGCCGGGGCCGACGTCCACGTCATCATGACCGCGGCCGCCACCCACTTCATCTCGCCGCTTACCTTCGCGACCCTGTCCGGCAACGAGGTAGTCGCGGACATGTTCGAGCGGCCCGCGCACTGGGAGATCAAGCACGTCGCGCTCGCCGATCGCGCCGACGCGTTCCTGGTCGCGCCCGCGAGCGCCAACACCATCGCCAAGCTCGCCGCCGGCCTGGCCGACAACATGGTGACCGCGGTTGCGCTGGCGACCCGCGCGCCGGTCATCATCGCCCCGGCGATGAATGAGCACATGCTGGCGCATCGCGCGACCCAGGACAACCTCGCGCGCCTGCGCGCCTTCGGCTACCACGTCATGGAGTGCGGCGAGGGCCACCTGGCATGCGGCGCCACGGGCCAGGGGCGCCTGCCCGAGCCGGCGGCGATGGTGGCCGAGGTGGAGCGCATCCTGGGCGGCGCGCGCGACCCTGCGGGCCGCTCAGAGCTTGCCCTGAGTGCAACGAAGGGGCCGGCGCTCGAGGGCCTGACGGTGCTCATCACCTCGGGGCCGACGCGGGAACCGATAGACGCCGTGCGCTTCATCTCCAATCGCTCCACCGGCAAGATGGGTTATGCGCTGGCGCAAGCCGCGGCGGGCCGCGGGGCGCGCGTGATTCTCGTCAGCGGGCC